>Ga0209237_1002818_pt1 | contig 10463 bp, 13 predicted proteins | sample GraSoi013_1_40cm_2_FD_185820 | JGI IMG/M metagenome (GOLD analysis project Ga0209237, IMG submission 185820) | Grasslands soil microbial communities from the Angelo Coastal Reserve, California, USA - Sample 10_02_2013_1_40cm (SPAdes) (version 2) | ecosystem: Environmental > Terrestrial > Soil >...
CAGGCAAGGTGATCGAAAAATGCCCCACATGCCGCGCCACCGTTCGGTCAACCAGAGTTAACTAGCATCACAGCACATCTTGCAAAGAAACTCTACATTGATCATTTCTCCAATGTCATACATCACCATGCTCATCGCAAGGTCGTCGCGTCGGGCACACCGGATCGGCCGCGGGAGCAACGTATAGGTCGAGATCTGTCGATGCTCTGTTCTTACGCGATAAGAAAATTCGGAGATTTGCCTATGCCAGTACTTCGAGCTGTCCTATCATGCTAGGCAAATCATACGTGCAGTAGTATGTGAATCGCCCGACTGTGTCAGCCGTGAATGAAAATGTTTTGTTCTCTCCACCAGCCAAATCATAACTCATCTTGTAAGGATCCAGCATAGTGAATGTGTGCCTATCCGTGGCGTTCTCGGCGGTGTTGTAGAAGTGGATTGTTACTTTGTCTCCCTTGTGAACCGTGATCTCTAAGAGTATATACTGCCACCGGCACTCCCAGCTTCTCTTCATCTGCGTTCAGCTCTTGCGTAAATATGTAAAATTCACTTGGGGCATTTCCTGGCGCTCCGACCTCCATTGTTTTCTGTTGTATTTTTACTGACACCTGTCAGCATGGCTAGAGCTACTCCGGACATGATTATGGCTATTATGGCGATTCCTAAGCCAATCATCCCCACCTTGTTCGAACCATTAGTCAATCTTTCACCTCATCGAGCATGCTAGTGTCTAATATTTCAGGTACATACCGAAAGGAATCAACTTGTTATAATTATTGGCCATAAGTCCGTAAAAACTCTTAATTCTAACAAAGTGAGATACTTCATATGAACGGCATTATTTTCTTGACGAAGAAACATCGGTCGTTACCTGATCAATCTTGTATCGCAGCGCTTCCTTGATCTTCGTGTTATCCACCATGTTGAGCGCGCCCTTGCAGTTGGGGCACTTGAAGAACAGTTCAACCGCAGCGTCGAATTTCACTCTGGGGCAATCTCGGTTGCCACAATGGTAGAATTCCGTCGACTCTTCGTACTCTAGCCGCTTGTGCAACCTGTCGAGGAGCTTTTTCTTCTGGTTGTCGATAAAGTTGTCGACCTGGTCCTGTTTGGCGCGCCACCGATACACGAACCAGCCTTTCTTTTCATCCTTAACGCGGATGCCCGTTATCAGGGCCTTTCCAAACATGTCATACAATACCTTGCGGACGATGTTTATTTTCAACCCGGTTGCGCTTGCTATCTCCTCGTCGGTGACATCCTCGGTGTTCAAGAGGGCACGGGCCACCTTGACGTACTCTTCGCCCCCGATCAAACCAGCTATCTTGACAAAAGAGTCCTCATATTCCATAGGGCGCATTAATAGTTCTAATAGCGTATTTTTCCGATATATATCTACTCTCTCTAGCTGCCTCAGGCAGTGCCGTAAAGGCGGTAGATCCCCTGTGAATAGTCGCTCATGTAGCTCCACACTTCGGGGCTTATCACCAGCGGGTGGAATGTGGACTTTTGCCGGTCGTCCAGTACATCATAGACCATCTGGCCTATCACTATCTGGTCTGGCTTGGCAAGCGTAGTCATTTTCGTAGCAATATTGATCGTGTAGCCGAGGATGTCGTAGTGTGGGATTTGTAGTTTTTTGCCGTCGACTCTGTGTGTATCCCATCCGTACTGCACTACCACGTTTTCGCCAAGGTCGATCCCGACTCGCACGTTTATCTCCGGGTAGTCGTATTGGTTCAGTATCGGGTTTATACCCGCCCGCACTATCTTGATCATCGACCGGGCGCAGTTTACCGCGTTTATGCATGGCAGGTACTTGTCGTCGTTTGCAAGGAAGAACGCTAGGATCGCGTCGCCCACGTATTTCAGTACGTAGCCGCCATAGGCCGTTATCGTGATCGACATTTCCTGTGTGAACGCCTGGACTATGGCGGCAAGCCTGTCCGCAGGCAGGGTCGACGAAAGCCTAGTAGACCCTACAAGGTCGATATGCAATATCACCAACATCACCTTTGTTTTGGCAAGTTTGCTCAGGATTTCCTGTGTTTCTTCAGTTGAGAGGTCGAACCTGCTCTCAACCTTGAGAGCCTTCCATACCCTTTCTTGGGCGCGTTTGATCGCCTTGTCAAGGTCGACTACAGCGTCAAGGTAGAAGGAAGCCAACGACGGGGGCTCTGGAGGCTTTGTGGATTTTTCAGCATCTGTTATGACCCTGTCGACCTCGTTCCGACTGATGTCGAGCTGGCGCGCAATTACGTCTGGAGGAACGCCAGAGTTGTGCAGATTGATTATGGTCTGCTGTTGGCTCTCGGCCATACAGCAAGTTCCTCATAGGCGTTACATATACTATTTCTAATAGCAAGCTTCCAGCGAGATTATTAATAAGCAGTTCCATATACATTTGGGATAATGGCAAGCACAAATCAGGAAGAGGATAGGGCTCTATTGACGATGACGAATATCAAGTATCTAGTAGAGGGTCTTGACGCGCTACTCATGGCAGATCTGGATGGAGAAAAGCGCAGGAAGGTCATACAGCTGCGCAACGATCTCTTGTCGAACATCAATAGTATATTCAGCGACTATTCGTGAGCGCCGCACGGACTTTGGAGATGACTTCGTTCATCGATAGCGGCTCTTTTTTTATCACATCTTCCCTGTCAAGCGAACCCATCAGTCTGAGCGCCTCGGCTGACACTGAAAGCAGAAACATGAACCGGACCTCGTCGTCATATGAACGAATTTCTCGGTACAAATCCAACCCGCTCATTCCGCGCATTACGAGGTCGGTGATGACAACCCTATATTTCATTTCGCTTGCAAATTTCAGTGCCTCAGAAGGGTCTGGCGTGTGGTCAACTGAAAAGCCATCTGCCCGAAGGTAGGTAGCCATCAGGGTGGCCGTGTTTGGCTTTTGGTCTACGAGAAGAATTGGTTGGTTCAATTCTCTTCTTCTCTTTTCGGAGTGTTTTTTGTATTAAGCCTGATGGTCAATTGATCTAGATGCCTCAAAGAAGGAGCGTTCGTCCGCCTACTGTTCTCAAAAACCACAAGGTAAGGAATTGGTTCCACGATTTTACCACTTGTCAGTAATCTTGCGAGACATGCTGGAAAGTTTCAAGCATATTATTTTATTATCAGCATGGAATTGATGATTCTCAATGTTTACTGGCCAGCCTGTAAGACGCCAAGAAGGTCATGAGCGTCATGGCAAAGAGCAGTATGCCGGTCGATAGGTGGGTCGCCACGAGCAGTGGCTCTAGTCTAGTATTTACAACCAACATGCCGAGCAAAATTTGCACTGACACCACAATTGCCGCTATTATCGCCGTCTTCCGAGCCGGCCTAGCATCCTTGGCAGCGTATGCAGCGGTTGCATAGATCAGGCTAGCGGCAATTACGACCATCACCCTGTGGTAGTGCTCAAAGAAATGCTTCTCTGTTGGCAGACCAAAGCCGTTAGGGCAGAGCGGCCACTCTGTGCAGGAGAGTCCTTGGTGCGACGACGTGATGTAGACCCCGATAAGCATAACAGAGTATAGCATAATCAATGCCGAGAACGACAGACCAGCTGCCACTTTTGGTCTTGACTGCTGCACCTCCAATGGGCAGGAAATCGTGTCTACGCCAATTATAACGTTAGCTTAATAGTGCACACGCGAGTTTTCGTAAAATGCCCTGTCCTCTTCTGACATGACGACGCGCTTGTGGCACTCCTCGCACAGAAGGTATTTCGAATCGGCTGATAGTTCCTTCTTGCACCTTCCACAGAATTTCTTCAATAATGCTATTGCGATCTTCTGGGATAAAACTATGCCGCGTATATGGTTCTATTAGGTTTAGTGACAAATCGGCATAAATAATTATAGTACAAGACAAGTGGATAGTAGTTATTCAGAGTGCTACTAAAGTTTCTTGAATCGCTTCAATCTGTTTGTGGATGGCATACATCTCGGAATCGTGTAGCTCGTCTCCAAGGTTCAGTAAAGAAATATTCCTCGCACGGTTAATCAAGTCATCGAGCTCCGCTTGTATGGATTCAAAATTAGCTTTTTCAGGTGACCACGATCTGACAGGACCACTCTCAGGTAGCTGTGACTTTGCTCTTATCAGATAGTTTATCGCCTCGTTAGGAGTTTGAGCGCTCTCTGCTCTTGAGAGCTGTCCTAGGGCTGCATCCACCGCGGATCTATTAGGGTTAAGAGCTAATGCGACATTGGGGATGCCGAGCCAGTAACTTGAAAATCCAGAAATGGCAACGAGTGCCATGATTTTGGCCGCAGTCTGTCTACGCATGCGCTCTTCAATTCTGATATAGGATACAATTATTTTTGAACTTTGTGGCTTCCTTCATCGGACGAACGTTCGCTGGATAGGAAACTGGCGGAGACTTTAGAGAAGGCCATTAATAACCAACAATTATGTCACAACAGAATCTACGTACAGAAATCTACTTAAGGACGCAGGCCGACATCAAAACGAACGGGAGTGACGTTGGCGTTACAAAATGAAGTTTCTAATGCATTATCATATGCGGTCAGCAAGGGCTTCCAGATACACCCCGACGCGTTCGTTATGCTGAAGGCGCTTGAAACCGACGTGCTCAAAACTGTACAGGATATAATCAAGTCTAAAAAGCCGGCGAAAAATGCGGTCATCTTGGTCGACGACATCAAAAGCCTGTTAAGTCCCAAGAAATATGAGGGGCCTGTAGAGCAGTCATGCAAAGTATTGATGGATCCCACTCCCAAGGTCAACACTGGAGAGGGTGTTGAGGGCTATGCCGCCCTTTTCAGGAGCAGGTTTGAAAAGTCGATGCGCATTCTTGCACAGAGACCTGAAAGCAAGCGCATATCAAAAATAGCATCGGTGAAACAGAATTCTCATGGAGGCAAGCAGGCTGAGAGGGGCAAAATAAGCCTTCATGCAAACGCCAGTTCAATCATAGTGGCCGGCCTGTTGATGTCAAGGCGCAACAAGAAAAATGGGATCGAGCTCGCAGTCGATGACTACACTGGGATCTTGAGCGTGACCGCAGTAACAGAGGATGCAAAAAAGCAGGCTTCGGTACTTGCAATGGATCAGATGGTCATGATGGAGCTTGAAAATGGCAAGGGCGCGCCCGGGCTGAGAGTGAAGAACATTATGACGCCAGACATTCCTGATCATATTCCGAGCAAGAGTAAATCGGAGGCGTACGCGGTGTTGATTTCAGACCTCCACGTCGGAAGCAAGTGTTTTATGGAAAAAGAGTTTTTGCAATTCCTACAGTGGCTTTCGGCTGATAGCGACCTCGTCCACAACATCAAGTTCCTCTGCATCGCGGGGGACTTGATTGATGGCATCGGCATCTTTCCAAACCAAGATAAAGAATTGTTAGAAATGGATGCTGGCAAGCAGATGAATCATGTTGTGCAACTGCTTGCCAAAGTGCCCAAGCACATCAAGATGTTTGTAATACCGGGTAACCACGACCCTGGGAGGAGAGCCCTTCCACAGCCCGCGATTCCCTGGAAGGATCCTGCAGACCACCTTTACGGCCTTGAAAACTGCATAATGCTTGGCAACCCTGCCTTTGTGGATCTGAACGGCGTTAAGCTGTTGATGTTCCACGGCCAGAGCCTAGACGATGTCATTGCCACTATCCCCGGCCTCAGCTATTCAAGGCCGGCGGAAGCTATGAAAGTGCTTCTCAAGGCGCGGCACCTGTCTCCGACCTACGGCGAACGGACTCCGGTCGCCCCAGAGCAAGAGGATATGATGGTCATTTCCGACGTGCCAGATATTTTCCATTCGGGGCACGTGCATGTAACGGACGTGCAGAGCTACCGCGGAACGCTTGTCGTGAATTCAGGCGCCTGGCAGAGTCAGACAAAGTACCAGCAGACTATGGGCATTATGCCGACGCCGGGGATGGCCATTATTGTTAACCTGGCGACGCTCCAACCGTTGGTTCAGGATTTCAATCAATGAGCGACGCTAAAGCATCGTCCTTAAGCGCTTCCCTGACCGTTGTAGGTGGTATCGTTATTTTGATCTTTTGAGACCTGCCGTAGCGGCCCTGGCTGACAATGTCTGTCGACACGAGACCGAGGAGTTCAAGCTCGCTTATTATTTGGGTGACGCGTCTCTGTGTCAATGGCTTTTGCTCTCCGTGCCTGCAGAGTGACAGGTAAAGATCGTACACTTCTCCCGTGATCCCGTTTTTTGACTTTATCACCGCAATTATTATTAGCTTATGGTGGGCAGGGGCATTCTTTAGTGCAATAAAAGGTGCATCTTTTTCTATCCTGTCCTGGCCTGCACGCACATGTTTTTCATCAACCCTGGCGGCACCTTCCCTTTCCGCAACCTCTGCCGCTACCCTGAGCAGATCGATGGCTTTTCTTGCATCGCCGTGTTCCCTGCCGGCCATCGCCGCGCAGAGATTGATAGCCGCGTCCGAAATGGCACCCTCGCCAAAGGCTAGCTTGCTGCGCTCCTGTAGAATCTGGCGTAGTTGCTCAACTGTGTATGGGTTGAAGACCGCCTCTTCCTCGCTGAGGCTGCTTCTCACGCGTGGGTCGAGCTTGTCCTTGAACGTGAGGCTGTTAGAAATCCCAATCAGAGTGACAAAACCTCCCTTGCCCATCTTCTGGTTTGCCCTTGTAATATTGTAGAGTATGTCATCGCCGCTCTTGTCGACCAGCGAATCAATTTCGTCTATCACCAGAATAAAGTGGAGTTTTTTCTTCTGTATGTATTGTAATATCCTGTCGGTCGCTTCGCCCATCGACAGGCCGGTAAAGTGGACCTGTTTGCCCTGCTCCTTGTTAATGCCAAGCTCTTCTGCAATTTCAAAGAGAACCTTGTACGCACTACCGGCAGCTTTTGCATTTATGAAAATAACCGTGACATCTATTTTCAATTCGTTGGATTTTTTTTGAAGACGGTCTACAACATTTTTGGCCACCGCGGTCTTGCCTGTTCCAGGCTTGCCGAACAATAACAGATTTGAAGGTCGTGCGCCCTTGAAAAGTGTGGAGAGAACCTGCGCAAGTGTCTTTGCTTCTTCATCCCTGAATGGAAGTTTTTCCGGCACGTAATCAATCGTCAGGACTTGTCGATTCTTGACAAGCGATCTACCAGTTGCGGCCTTGCTGAAAATGTTGTCGATGTCGAAGCTCAATTCTTAATCACCATCATGGGGGGACCCATTTTAACCAGCCGCCACCCCTTCTTTTCCTTTCCAGAAAGAAATTTGTTAGCTTTATCTTAACAATCACGTTAACAGGTCGCTTTTAACCGGCCAAATCAACTATAGCTAGTTAACATATCAATATAATGATTTTGATTATACATAGCTGTGAGAGTGGGTCTGGATACGAAAGCTAGGGGTCTCAGTGTGGGATGAAATTTTGGTCTGTGCTGGTGTTAACACTATGCGAATATGGCCGGCTGAAAAGGCCTGACATGACCCCTTTGTTTCCACTGGACCGTTAATGACGCCCTAGGCACTGTTAACAGGCCCTGACATGACCCCTTTGTTTCCACTGGAACTGCAAATGAGCGGATTTTTGCAACAAAATCGCTTAACGCGGGTTAGTTGTTAACCAGAATAACTCCTCTCTCAAGCGCGGTTAACAACAGCTTAGCTGTTTGTTATCAATAATAACAGAGCTGATGTTAAGTGTTAAGACGTTAACAGGTCAAGCTACGTATTTAGTATGAGCTCGGGAAAGCGAAGGTTTAAGATAGAATTAGAAGACGCCGAGGGAAGCAAATACAACCTCTCACTAGAGGGCAACGTGTCAAAAGACAAGATACTGAAGATAGTAGAGTTCATGGATCTCCTCAACATTGAACCAAATGGCAACGATGCAGGCGAGATGCATAACAGCAGGTCACCGGCCTCAGTAGGGGACAGGATATGGAGCTTAGTTGAAAGCAAATTTCCCTATGGCGGCTTTACTTCAACTGACATCCTCGAACTCTATGAAGACCAGTATAACGAGCCCATAAAATTGAGCATCATTTCCACCTACCTCTCAAGATATTCAGAACGGGGAAGGTTAGCGAGAAATCGTCAGGGCAAAGAATGGATTTACAAAGCAACTAGACAGCAGCAGGTGCAAGCTTCTCCCTCAGCCGCTCTCGACCTGCGTCCGTGATATTGTATCGGAACGGCTTTGAATTGACATCCCTACTCACAAGACCGGAATCATGAAGCCTTTTCATGAGGCGAGCCGTGTGCTCACGAGTCCTGCCGACCGACCGCTGAACCTCTCTTGAAGTAAGCGGCCTCTCTGCCAGCAATTTTAATATGTAATCCGTAGTGCCGTTGGCCTCCTGGTTCTCAACTGTCGCGTGTTGCGTGATTGTCACAGGCTCACTGGGCGGCGCTACGTGAGGTTGCGCGTGATGTGATGGCTGTGATGTGACGGTTCGAGGCGTTTCAGACCTTACTTCCATAATGTCCACCTTTGCACTAAGCCCTGCAATCACGTTGTCATAGTCACGCAGCCTTCGCGTGTACTCGAGAACGACGGCTTCTATGACTGCCTCATCCGCCCTGTAGCGGCGTTCCGCTACGACACTCCTTACCCGAAGGTAGACCATCACACTTGTTATCCCTGCCAGAAACGCAAGGACGCCTGATATCACAAGGTCACTATCTAGGAAGGACAAGTCTATGATCATATCACGCTATTATGTTGCAGCACCGTGATATATCACTGCAGAACAACATTATTTTACAACTTTGACATCCTTTTTACCAGCTGGTCAATCACAGATATCACATCATTCACGCTCAGCCGGCTGGCAACATCACTACTTTCCGAAGCAAATATCACGCGTAACTGTTCCACAAGTCTGCTCAATGCAGTCAGGGCTTCTGGCTGCACGATCCCCGTCGATTGTAGAAGTATCATGCTGTAAAGAACCGCGTTTACCTTTTCCCGGCACTGCCCTACCTGCCTGTAATAGGCTCCTGAACTGATGTTTTGTGCCCGGCCACCCCCTTGCAACTTTTTCGAAATTATTGACAACTGGCGTGAAGTAAATAGAGAATTTGCAACAAGATGTCCATAAAGATTGTTAGAATTGGATTTTACGTCGGCCATGAATACTATACAATACTGTATAGCGCCCTAGGATAAAAATATTGGTAGCATCAAACTTTAAAATGACTAGCTCGCTTCAAAAGGGGAAGTGGCGCTAGGAAAGGTAGAACAGTATCTCCGCGATGAGATAAAGAAACACGGTACGATTTGCCTTCCACTCATCGACTCTGAAAACTCTTCGGACGCAGCTGCGATTGCAAAGAAGGTTGAGGAGAATGGGGCCTCTGCGATTTTGGTTGGCGGCTCGTCTATCACTGACCAGTTAGAGCTGGCTAAAGTAGTGGCAGAAACCAAAGCCAGGATCAAGGTACCTGTGATATTGTTTCCTGGAAATGTCACGGGCGTATCACCAAAAGCCGATGCTATCCTGTTTACCTCACTGTTAAATTCAGAAAATCCGTACTTTATCACAGAAGCCCAAGCACTTGCCGCAATCTCGGTCAAGAAATACGGCATCGAACCATTGCCAACAGCCTACATTATTGTGGGCGAAGGAACAGCAGCCTGGTTCGTAGGCAGGGCTAGGGGGATCCCATTCCACAAACCCAAGATTGCAGTAATGTATTCACTTGCAGCGCAATACATGGGCATGCGCTTTGTGTATTTGGAAGCCGGCTCAGGCGCGTCACAGAACGTGCCGCCAGAAATGGTCGCGGCGGTCAGGAAGCAGTACGAAGGAATCCTGATTGTCGGAGGCGGCATAAGGTCACCAGATACTGCCGCCCAGATAGCTAAGGCCGGTGCTGACATCATAGTCATTGGCACAATGATAGAAAAGGACGGCAACTGGCAGGAAAAATTTTTGTCGATAGTCAAGGCAATCAGAGCGCGATAGTATATGATGCTTGAGGAGGCCGAGGCCCGTCTCAAGGACGTGAGAATGCCTGCTTATTACCGGCGATACCAACAAGACATCCTCAAGAAAGTCCACGAGAACTACCAACACGCGCTAAAGGCCAGAAGACGAGGAATAGATGCCGCTGACATTGTAGAGCCCAAGATAGCCTACGACCTTGCAGACCGGGTCGCCAAGATGCACGAAATCGAGATCGCAGACAGGCTCCGTGCCCTCCTTGCCGCAACGACGAAGGAAAAGGCCGCGTTAAAGATAGCGGAGGAGATTGCGGCCGGTGAATACGGTTCAGGCGACCTGAAGACCCGGCTTGACAACGCAGTGCGCGTATCTTTAGCTGTGGTCACGGAAGGCGTCACTATCGCGCCGCTACAGGGGATATCAGACGTTACGATAAAAAACAACGCAGACGGTTCGCAATACCTATCCGTGGCGTTCGCCGGGCCGATCAGGTCGGCCGGCGGAACAGAAGCCGCGCTCACCATGTTAATAGCGGACCACGT
>Ga0209237_1002819_pt1 | contig 10463 bp, 7 predicted proteins | sample GraSoi013_1_40cm_2_FD_185820 | JGI IMG/M metagenome (GOLD analysis project Ga0209237, IMG submission 185820) | Grasslands soil microbial communities from the Angelo Coastal Reserve, California, USA - Sample 10_02_2013_1_40cm (SPAdes) (version 2) | ecosystem: Environmental > Terrestrial > Soil >...
CTGTGGATCGTCCTGCACACCTTTGTGGTCGTGATCGAGGAGCCGAGCCTGCGCCGCCGATTCGGCGACGCCTACGTGCAGTACTGCCGGAACGTTCGACGGTGGATGCCGGCCACACACCGATCGTGAGGGCTGGAGGATGACGGTGGAGCCGAAAGCGGTTCAAGAGTACTATCCCAATGAGCTGAATTACTGCTACGGGTGCGGCCAGCGTAACGACCGGGGTCTGCACCTGCGGACGTATCTTGCCGGCGACGAGACGGTCGCCACGTTTGTCCCGCGGCCGTACCACATCGCCATCCCAGGGTATGTCTACGGTGGGCTCCTCGCCTCGCTCATCGACTGCCACGGCACGGGTACCGCGGCGGCCGCGGCCTACCGGGCAGCGGGCCGGGAACTCGGCACGGATCCGCCGTTCCGCTTTGTCACGGCGTCCCTGCACGTCGAGTACACGAAGCCCACCCCGCTGGGCGTGCCCCTGGAGCTGCGCGGCCGAGCCAAAGAGGTCAAAGGCCGGAAGGTCGTCGTCGAGATCACCCTCCGCGCCGCCGGCGAGGTGTGTGCCCGTGGCGAGGTCGTGGCCGTGCAGATGCCCGAGTCCTTGACAACCCCTCGACCCGGTCTATAATGAAGGATGGTCTGTAAGGTACGGGAGGGAACACGGATCTTCGTTACGTCTAGCGGCTAAACCGAATACGCAATGAGATGAGCACCGAGGGGATGGCTGCTCATCCCCTCTTTTTTTGTCTTGCAGACCTGCTGAAGCGCATCGTCCGATCCCCAGGACTAGCACCTTGATAACCGCATAGCGAGGTTCCAGAGGCTCCCGAGGCGTCTGGAATCGTTCCCCATCGCCGGATGGGGCCCGTCATGCCTGGGTGTGCAGGCATGAGGGGGTTAGCAGGCTCTAAACAGCTACTCCTAAAGCGGGTTTCAAGCTACAGAGGGCGCACGGTGGATGCCTTGGCGCTAAGGGCCGATGAAGGACGCTGTCGGCGGCGAAAGGGCCGGGGAGGTGCCGAGCAACCTTCGATCCGGTCGTATCCGAATGGGGGAACCCCCCGCGGGTCATACCGCGGGACCCACCGCTGAATCCATAGGCGGTGTGGAGGGCACCCTGGGAACTGAAACATCTCAGTACCAGGTGGAAGAGAAATCAAACGAGATTCCCCTAGTAGTGGCGAGCGAACGGGGAAGAGCCCAAACCGCGCGGGCGTGATAGCCCGCGGGCGTTGTCCGCGCGGGGTTGTAGGACGTCACTGGGCCGGGCTGCGGACCGGCCGGGAAGTGAGCAATCCTCGGTGTAGCCGAACTGCCCTGGAACGGCAGGCGATACAGGGTGACAGCCCCGTAGGCAAAACAGCGAGGACTTCCTGGGTGGCGTTCCTGAGTACTGCGGGACACGAGGAATCCCGTGGGAAACTGGGAGGACCACCTTCCAAGGCTAAATACCCTTGGCGACCGATAGTGCACGAGTACCGTGAGGGAAAGGTGAAAAGAACCCCGGGAGGGGAGTGAAATAGAACCTGAAACCGTGTGCCCACAACCAGTCGGAGGGCTATGCCGATCCGCAAGGATCGGAATGCCTGACGGCATGCCTATTGAAGAATGAGCCGGTGAGTTGTCGCGTGTGGCGAGCTGAAGGCCCTCAGGGCCGAAGGCGTAGGGAAACCGAGTCTGAATAGGGCGACCAGTCGCACGCGGCAGACCCGAAACCGGGTGATCTACCCCTGGCCAGGGTGAAGCGGAGCTAACCCTTCGTGGAGGCCCGAACCTATTGGTGTTGAAAAACCATGGGATGAGTTGGGGGTAGGGGTGATATGCCAATCGAACCCGGAGATAGCTGGTTCTCCCCGAAAGGCATTTAGGTGCCGCCTCGGTGCCGAGCCGTGTGGTGGTAGAGCTCTGGATGGGCTAGGGCGGGAGTACCCGTACCGAACCCAACCAAACTACGAATGCCATGCGGTGCTCACCGGGAGTGAGTCCGTGGGGGATAAGCCTCATGGTCAAGAGGGAAACAGCCCAGACCGCCAGCTAAGGTCCCGAAATGGTGGCTAAGTGGGAAAGGAAGTGGCATCGCTCAGACAGCCAGGAGGTTGGCTTAGAAGCAGCCATCCTTCAAAGAGTGCGTAACAGCTCACTGGTCGAGTGGTGCTGCGCCGAAGATCCAACGGGGCTCAAGCCATCTACCGAAGCTGCGGATCCGGCGCGGGTGTCGTCCTGCGCCGGGTGGTAGGGGAGCGTTCCGCGATAGGTGAAGGCAGACCGCGAGGACTGCCGGACGAAGCGGAAGTGCGAATGCCGGCATGAGTAGCGAAAAGACAGGTGAGAATCCTGTCCGCCGTAAGGCCAAGGCTTCTTACGGAAGGCTCGTCCGCGTAAGGTTAGGCGGGACCTAAGGCGAGGCCGACAGGCGTAGCCGATGGACAGCCGGTTGACATTCCGGCCCCGTTCTGTATCCGTTACGAGCCAAGAGGGGACGCAGGAGGGTAGGCCTACCGGGGGTTGGTTGTCCCGGGTTAAGCAGGTAGGCGGGAGGTCCAGGAAAATCCGGATCTCCATTCAACGCCGAGACGCGAATACGAGCCCGAGCGCAAGCAAAGGCGAAGTGGCCCATCCCACACTGACAAGAAAAGCCTCGTGGCCAGGATACAGAGCGCCCGTACCGCAAACCGACACAGGTGGCCCGGCACGCAAAGTGCCAAGGCGCGCGAGAGAACTCTCGTCAAGGAACTCGGCAAACTGACCCCGTAACCTCGGGAGAAGGGGTGCCTCCGTAGGGTGACCACATACCGTGGAAGCCCGAAGAGGTCGCAGTAAAACGGCTCAGCCGACTGTTTAACAAAAACACAGGTCTCTGCTAAGCCGCAAGGCGACGTATAGGGGCCGACGCCTGCCCAGTGCCGGAAGGTTAAAGGGAGGGGTTAGCCGCAAGGCGACGCTCCGAACTGAAGCCCCGGTGAACGGCGGCTGTAACTATAACAGTCCTAAGGTAGCGAAGTTCCTTGTCGGGTAAGTTCCGACCTGCACGAATGGCGTAACGAGCTGAGCGCTGTCTCGACGAGAGACTCGGCGAAGTTGTGCGACCCGTGAAGACACGGGTTACCCGCAGCTGGACGGAAAGACCCCATGAAGCTTTACTGTAGCTTGCCATTGGATTTGGTCTCACCATGCAGAGGATAGGTGGGAGGCTGAGAAGCCGGGGCTCTGGCCTCGGTGGAGCCAACCTTGGAATACCACCCTTGGCAAGATTAAGTCCTAACCGGGGACCTTACCGGTTCTCGGGACAGTGGCAGGTGGGCAGTTTGACTGGGGCGGTCGCCTCCCAAATGGTAACGGAGGCGCCCAAAGGTTCCCTCAGCACGGTTGGAAACCGTGCGGCGAGTGCAAGGGCATAAGGGAGCTTGACTGTGAGGCTCACAAGCCGAGCAGGGCGGAAACGCGGGCCTAGTGATCCTACGGTGGCAAGTGGAAGCGCCGTGGCTTAACGGATAAAAGCTACTCTGGGGATAACAGGCTAATCTCCCCCAATAGTCCACATAGACGGGGAGGTTTGGCACCTCGATGTCGGCTCATCGCATCCTGGGGCTGCAGTAGGTCCCAAGGGTTGGGCTGTTCGCCCATTAAAGCGGTACGTGAGCTGGGTTCAGAACGTCGTGAGACAGTAAACTGGACCGTTGCTGTCTATAAATCCGGCTGTATGCTGGGAAGCCTGGAGTATCCCACGCTACCCATGGAGGACCGTATGGCCGAAGGTGGGTGACAATGCGATGGGTGCAGGCAATCAGCAGGGAAGACCAGACGATCTCGGTCACTACGTGGCGGGGTTCGTCGACGGAGAAGGCTGCTTCCATATCGCTGTGCAGAGAAATCCGAGCACGCGGTGGAAGTGGCAGGTGATTCCAGAATTCCACGTCTCCCAGAACGATGGAAATCAGCACGTGCTAGCGCTGGTTCAGGAAGTTCTGGGTTGCGGATATCTGAAGCCGAATCACCGAAACTCCCGCGACAGAACGTTCGTCTTAGTGGTCAGAGCTCGCACCGATCTGGCGACGAAGGTGGTGCCGTTCTTCCGCAGTCACGCGTTGAGAACGACGAAGCGTGGGGAGTTCGAACGGTTCGCCCAGGTCGTCCAGATGATGATGGAAGGCCAGCACCTCAACCTAGAGGGGTTGAGGGAAATTCTGAAGATTGCCTTCCAGATGAATCAAGCAGGTGCAAGGCGCAGGATGTCTCTCAAAGACATCCTGGCCGATCTGGGCCCCTCAGAGACTGTACGCCGGACCCCCACAGAGGTGGGGTGAAGATATAGTCCGAGCTCCCAGGCGACTGGGAGAGGCAGGCAGAAATGCCCTGCCCCCTTCCGCGCAGGAAGGCGTAACAGAACTGTCGGTCCCTATCCACTGCGGGCGCAGGTGGCTTGAGGGGAGCTGCTCCTAGTACGAGAGGACCGGAGTGGACGGACCTCTGGTGTACCGGTTGTCCTGCCAAGGGCAAGTGCCGGGTACCTATGTCCGGACGGGATAAGCGCTGAAAGCATCTAAGCGCGAAACCCACCCCAAGATAAGGCCACCCACCGGGTAACCGGGTAAGCCCCCAGGTAGACTACCTGGTTGATAGGCCGGAGGTGTAAGCGCCGTAAGGCGTTGAGCTGACCGGTACTAATCGGGCGAGGGCTTGATCACTGCTTTAGGGGTAGCTGTATAGAGCCTGCAATGGTGACTCCTCATTTCCTTCTCCCCTCTGAGGGGAGAGGGTAGGATGAGGGGTAAGTGTGATGTCGAAGGACCCAAGGTCAAGGTCGACGGCCGAGGCCCTAGGGGTTTGTGCCGAAGCCAACCTTGACCTTCGACATCATTGATATTCCTGGCGGCGATGCCGGAGGGGCCACACCCGTTCCCATTTCGAACACGGTAGTTAAGCCCTCCAGGGCCGATGGTACTGCACTGGTAACGGTGTGGGAGAGTAGGTCGCTGCCGGGAGTAATAACAGCGGGGAGGCGAGTTTGCTTCCCCGCTTCTCATTTATCCGCGAACCAGGAAGAGGCCGGAGTCCTCTCCCCGACACTACGACGCCAACTACACGGCACTCAGCTTCTTTTCGGAAGAGGGATTCCGCTTCTTCCTCTGGACGAGGAAGCAGCCTACCTTCGCAGCGCCCAGAGCGATGCGGAGAACAAGGCTCTCTGACGTGCGCCCGTCCACACATTGGCCCGGGCGACTTCACGTTCCACAGGAGGAGGAGAAGCATGGACCCGCGTTCCATCGTCTATGGCCTGACCGCGTCGTTCACCCGGGTGCAGCGGTGTGTGGAGGATGTCTCCGACAGTGAGGCTGCTCAGACGCCGCACGACCTCACTCCCATCATCTGGCAACTTGGGCACCTGGCGCTGTCCGATGGCGGGTTTCTCCGACTCGCCGGCGGGACGTCCCCGGCGCCCGACTCGTTCAAGGGCTTCTTTCGGACGGGGAGCGGCGGTCCGGCGGATTACCCTCCGCTCGGCGAGCTGAAGCCGGTCTTCGAGGCCGCGCAACGTGGTCTTGAGGAGCTCGCCCGTTCCGCCGACCTCAACCAGCGCGTGGAATCGCGTAACTTTGCGACGATCGCGGAGATGCTGGTCTTTGCCGCCTATCACCGCGGCTACCACGTCGGGAAGATGACGACGCTGCGGGCGCTGCTGGGTAAGCCGCGCTTATTTGGTTGACGGCCAGGACTACCCGGCGGTAGGGTTCAGAGGACGCTGCACGACGACCTGGAGCCAGTTGCGGGGGACGTTGGCGAGCTTCAGTTCTTCGAACGCCTCTTCCACGCCCCGCCGCAGTGCCTCCGCACCGATCTCTAGCGGCACGCCGGGCAGGGCGCCTTCAATAAACAGCGAGAAAGATCCAATGTCCTGCAGGCTTTCCGCGCTGAGCGGCTTTTCGTGCATGGCCACCACCGGATCGGCAAAGCCCACCGATCGCAGCACGTCTCGGTATTGTTCCACCGTCAGCCACTGCATCGCGGTGGCCTTGGCTCCGCGGGTGACCGTGTGGCCCTGGCCGACCAGCCACCGCATCGCGCGGAGGACCCAGAGCTTGTAGAACCGTTGTGTCCCGTCGGGATAGGCGCCCTGGAAGAAGGTGGTATTGAAGGCCAGCACGCCGCCCGGGCGCAGGGACCGGAAGATCTGGTCGAAAACAGTCGCCTTGTCGGCGATGAGATGCACGGCATTGGCAAAGACGACTCGATCCACCTGGGGGACCAGCGTCGCCAGCCGCTCTGCCGTGCCCTGGACGAAGTGGACAATCCGGGATCGGATGCGCTGGCGGGCCAGCGCGAGGGCAGAGAGCGACGGATCGACGGCATAGACACACGCCCCCGGGAGTGTCTCGTCAAGCTCGCCCAGGATGAGTTCGGTGACGGCCCCGGGCCCGCAGGCCAGGTCGACCACGGCGGAATCGGCATGAATCTGCGAGTGCGATACCAGCCAGGCGTTGACCTGCTTGAAAAACGGGTGGCCGGCAAACCGGGCGAATGAGAATCGCTCGTCTTCTTTGACTGGCGACTCGTCCATTGCGTCCCCCCGATCCAGTTGTCGCCAAGAAGAAGAAGTAGGCCATGTTTTCTGCCCGCGGGACCCGTCTCCTGCTGCCCAATGACCCGGTTACGCTACTGTAAGCCCGCCTCCAGTCCGCCACGGTAGTGCCGGCAGATCGTGAGAGAGGAGCGGTATCAATGCCAGAGGCACCGGAGATGACAGACGAGCGCGCCGAACCGAGGCCCGACCGCCGGCGGTCGCGGGATTAACCGGATTAACCAGATTACGCTGACAAACTGGCCTTTACCCCACGCTTGGCAAGGCCGGAAGGTAACTATCGAGCGTCACCCCACCATCGTGGGTAATGGTAACCCGCTGTACGATCCCCCAGAGGACGGTCGCCTTCTCCTCGGGTGTCAGAGGCCTGGGGCTTCTGGAGAACCGCTCCATGATTGTTCGGAGAGTGACCTCCTGCGCACGGCATCCGTCCTCTTAGCTGGCTGATACAGCGACAGGGCGCCGATCGGCGCCCTGTCGCTCCCGTGAACGCTTCTGTGAACTCAGATGAGCCCCCGCCCCTTCCACTTAGCAAAGATGGACTCGATCTGCCCCCCTGCCCACTTGGCTGCCTCCTCGGGGGTCATCTTGTCTGTAGCCGCAAGCGCGAACATCTGCGGGAGGATGTACGTATCGAACACCTCACCCTCAGCGGCGTTCGCGAACCCGGGGAAGCCCACGTTCGTGCTCCAGGAGAGTGCCGTGGTGAGTTCCCGGTACATGTTAGGTTGCCCCAACCGCGCGGCAACCGCATCATGGAGCACTTGATCCTGCAGGTTGGACACGGTGCCGGGGAACGAGGGGAACTCATAGAACTCCGAGCCCACAAACGCCCGCGACCAGTTGTTGCCGTAGTCGACCAGGAACTGCTTGGCCAGCTTCTTCTGGTCCGGGGAAGTGAATTGCCAGATCCCGTAGGAGAAGAAGACGTGCTCCGAGCCGAGCCGCTTCCCCCCCAGGTTCCTCGGCCCCCGCGGTGGTTTCCAGAGCTGCACCTTGGGGTAGAACGCGGGATCGGTCTTCTCGAGGGTACGGGCGATCGAGATCGCGTTCAACGTCCAGGAGATCTTGCCCCCCTGCATCGCCCGGTTGTTCGACGAATCATCCCAGGCCAAGACCTCCGGGTCCATGGCCTCCTTGAAGAGGGCCCGGATGTACTTGATGGCCTCGACCGTGTTCTTGTTGTTAATGACCACCTCAGTAGCTTGATTCTGGATCGAGCTCCCGTAGCTCCAGAGGCAGTCGCGCAAGGCCATGTTGGAGTCGATACAGCCCGAGATGGCGATCCCAATGGGGAGCCCTCTGGCCTTGAGCGTCCGTCCCGCCCTGAGCAGGTTGTCCCACGAGTCGGGGACGAACCCGGCTTCATCCCAGGCGTCCTTCCGGTAGTGCGCGGGGTCGGGCGTGAACGACAGGGAGAACGCGAACCACTTCTTCGTCTTGGGGTTGTACGTGCTCTTCCTCGCCAAGTCGACGATTCCGTGCTTCGTGATCATCGGCTCGACAAGATCACCCATGTCTTCTAGCGCCGGCTCGAAGTTCGGAGCGGGCGTGATGAACTGGAAGAGGTCATGCCCCTGTCGGGCGGCCACTTCCGCTGCGGCGCGCGCCGGGACCTGAGCGGACGGAACGTGGTCGACGGTCACCTCGACATCGTGGGCTTTGCCCCATTCCTTCGTGTACTCGCCGTCGAACCACTTGTCGAACCCAGGGACGAAGTGGCTCCAGTGGAGAAACGTCAAGCGCCTCGCCTGCGCGACCGCCATCCGGGGTGGCTGGAACAGCGGCATCAACCCGGCGGCGGCCGCGCCCGCTCCCGCGGCGGCCGCAAGTTTTAGGAACTCCCGTCTGGACAGGCGACGCCAGCGGTTGTCCGAGATCCGGATCCACGCCCCTTCACCCATCGACCCCCACCCCCTCACCGCCTAATCGGCGTGCGGCAGCGTCCATCAGTTCACCGCCATCCCAGTATTCGCTGCCGCTACCGGAAGGCTCCTGCGGTCAACCCGCTGATGAAGCGGTCCAAGAACAGGCTGTACAGAAACGCGACGGGGATGGTCGCGATCAGGGCGCCCGCCATGAGCGCCCCCCAGTAGTAGACATCTCCACGGATCAGGTCGGTGGGGACGCCGACGCTGACGGTCTTCTGCGCGGAAGGGGAGATGAAGGTCAGGGCATAGACAAACTCTTGGATCGAGAGCGTGAACGCGAAAATGACGACGGTGAGCAGGCCCGCAATTGAAATGGGCAACACAATCCGCCGCAGGGCTCCCAGCCGGCTGCAGCCGTCCACCATCGCCGCCTCCTCCAGCTCCGCCGGGACCGACTTGAAGAACCCCATCAGCAGCCAGGTGCAAAACGGGATGGTGAACGAGGGGTAGACCAAGATCAGGGCCCAGAACCGGTCTTGCAAATGGAGCGTCGAGACGACCCGAGCGAGCGGGATGAACAGCAGGGACGGCGGGACGAGGTAGGTGAGGAAGATCGCGATTCCGAACTTCTGGCCCCACCCCCGCGCGAGGCGCGCGAGGCTGTATCCCGCCGGCACCGCGGTCAGCAACGTGATGAGGACGACAAACGCCCCGACAAACGCCGTATTCGCCAGCCAGCGCGTGAACAAGGTCTCCCGAAAGAGCAGCTGGATGTTCTCCATGGTCGGGGGCAGATTGAACAGGAACGGGTTGTTGTGGATGTTGTACAGGTCTAGGATCCGCTTGAACGCCGTGATCGCCATCCACGCGAACGGGAAGGCCGCGAAAAAGGTGAACCCCGCGATCGACAGGTACAGCCCCGAGCGTCCGAGCGCTTTGGAGAATGTCCGGGACATCTAGACGCCGACCTCCGCGCGGCTCGCCGTCCGCAGCATGCCGATCGCCACGACCAGAAGGACCGGGAGCAAGAACAGGGCGATCGCGGCGCCCTGCGCCAGATCGCCCGCAATAATCCCGACTTGAAAGGCCCAGCTGGACAGCACATGCGTGCTGTTGAAAGGCCCGCCGACGGTGAGGATGTAGACCAAACTGAGGTCCGTGAACGTAAACACCGTGCCAAACAGCACCGCGACCGTCGTGATCGGCAGGAGCATGGGGAGCAGAATATGCCAGAACCGCTGGGGAAAACTCGCGCCGTCGACCGCGGCGGCATCGAGGACCTCCGGGGGAATCGCACTCAGCCCCGCCAGGAGGACGATGGCCGAGAAGGGGAGCATCCGCCAGACATGCACCGTGATGATCGCGGCCATGGCCAGCTTCGTGACGCCCAACCACTGGGGGAACTCGTGCGGGCCGAGGATGTGGATCGCCCGCAGCATCCAGTTGACGACGCTGTACAGGGAGTCGAACATCCACTTCCAGCCGATGGCGCCCAGGGCGAAGGGCGCCGCCCACGGCAGCAGGATCAGAAACCGCACCACCGCACGCCCCCGGAACTTCTGTTGCAGTGTCAGCGCCAAGATGTTACCCAGGACGATCACGAGGATCTCGGACACCAGGGTGAAGATAAACGTGTTCGTGAGCGCAGCGCGGAAAATCGTGCTATCGAGGGCCCGGGCGAAGTTCGTCAACCCCACGTAGTGCAGGGTCTGCGATCCCGTCGTGGCATTGCTGAAACTGAGATAGATGGCCAGGAGTAAGGGGAACCCGACCAGCGCGACGATGTACACAACGGCCGGGGCGAGCATCAGGGGCCCGAGCCAGTGCTCGCCGACTCCCCGGTGCCGTCGCACGGCCTCTGGCGCTTCGGCGGCCGCGATCTCGTCCATCTTAGCGATCAGGTCTCACCATAAGAATTGACGGCGCGGGGACTGCTGCCGTTTAGGCGGCAGAGGAAGCGCCGATTGAACTACCTCACTTCGGTTCGGTGACGCAAATGCCTTGTCCGCCAAAAG
>Ga0209237_1002822_pt1 | contig 10461 bp, 9 predicted proteins | sample GraSoi013_1_40cm_2_FD_185820 | JGI IMG/M metagenome (GOLD analysis project Ga0209237, IMG submission 185820) | Grasslands soil microbial communities from the Angelo Coastal Reserve, California, USA - Sample 10_02_2013_1_40cm (SPAdes) (version 2) | ecosystem: Environmental > Terrestrial > Soil >...
GAGAACCGCCGCTCCCTTCTCAAGCGCCAACGTCACCGACACCGTCGATCCCTCGGACACGTTGACGACTACCGGTACTGACCCGTAGCCGATCCGGCGCGCACGAAGCGTGTGCGTTCCAGCGGGGACGCCGACGATCGAAAACGTACCGTCCTCACGAGTGATCGCCCCGAGTCCGGTGCCTTCGACCACGACATTGACGCCGACGAGCGGCTGTCGGGTCGCGCTGTCGATGACCTGCCCGGTGATCGTACCCGTCGGTTGCTGCGCGTCGACGGGAGTAAGGGACGCTGCGGCGCACAAGAGGGCACCGGCAAGCGAGAGAAGGAGGTGACGGAGCACTATCATAAGCGATACCCTCTGCAGGATCGGGACTCTGATGCAGTCCCCTCTCTCCCTGCCAAACGCAAAGGGAAGGACTTGTGAGCTGACAGACAATCCACGCCGAAAGATGAAAAGTCAAGCAAGCGCAAGTCGTGCCGGTGTGCGACCGTCGCGCCCGGCCTGGCGATAGCGTAGCGTTCTCCCAGCTCCACCTGGAGGTCATCGTGGCCAGTGCTCCGCGACGCTCAATTCTCGAGCCGCTCGCGGTGCCTGACCGGCACGTCATGCATCCTGGTGGCGTGCAATCAGCGGCCTTGCTTCCCCTGGCCTTTCAAAATCCGCACGATCGCAACTATTGTGTTCCAATTCCGTGTCGTCGCCGGTACCCCGAACAGTTTGTCGAGCTGGCCAAGATAGCCGATCGTCTTCATGTGACGACGGTACACTCCGAAGACGAATCGGTTTTGCGACGCGATAACTCGCAACAACCACTTCCCACTTGGTGGAAGTGTGATTGGCATCGAAGCCCGGATGCGGCCGGCTTTGGACAAGATGCTCACGAACCGAACGACATCAGGGCGTGACGGCACGGTTCCAAACGGATTCTCCGTCTCCAGACGGACAAGGTCGCGGCCGTCGCAGAGCACGACTTCGGTTTCGAATGGCAGCTTTCGGAGCAATGCAGCACGGAACGTTGCTCGAGATCGAGGTTTGCGCACGACAAACGTGCCGGCAGCACCCACATTCACGACATCATAGTTGCTCAGCTCTTTTGCGAGGAGGCTTGGGCGAAACGTCCTGTGCCCGCCAACATTGACACCGCGGAGGAAAACGACGAGAGCCATACCGGCATAAAGAAAAGGCGGGGCGCGTGACGCCACCAGGTGCTCGATCGACGGCGGATCGACGACAGGAATCGCCTCCAGCGCCGCCGCAGTACCGGCGACGTGCTGTGAGCAGTGGGACCATCTTGACGGGTGCCCCGCGCCAAGTGAGAAGGACCGGCGGCTTTGTCTTCGTGGCGGCCAGCCAGCTTTCGCGCCATTATCGGTCGCCATGCAAGACCTCACCACCGGCCCCATCACCCGCCACCTGCTGAAAACCACGGGCTTCATGCTCGTGACGATGCTGTTTCAGACCCTCTACTTCCTGATCGACCTCTACTGGGTGGGCCGCCTCGGCACCGCCGCCGTCGCCGCCGTCGGCATCGCCGGCAATCTGACCTTCATCGTACTCGCCCTGACGCAGATGCTCGGCGTCGGCACGACCGCCGTGATCTCACACGCCGTCGGCCGGAAAGACGCGCCCCAAGCGGTGATGCTGTTCAACCAGGCGCAGGTGCTGGCGATGGTGACGGGCGCCCTGTTCCTCGTGCTCGGGCTGGTGACGCGCCTCCCCTACGCCCGCAGCATGGCCGCCGACGCGCGCACCGCCGAGCTCGCGGGGCAGTACCTCCTCTGGTTCGTCCCGGCCATGGCGCTCCAGTTCGGCCTCGTGGCAATGAGCGCAGCCCTGCGAGCCATCGGCAACTTCAAGACCGGCATGGTGGTGGGAACCGCGACGGTCATCCTCAATATGATCCTCGCGCCGTTCCTCATCTTCGGCTGGGGCACCGGCCGTCCGCTCGGCGTCGCCGGCGCGGCGCTGGCCTCGCTCGTCGCCATCGTGGTCGGGCTCGTGTGGCTCACGGCGTTCTTCCGGAAGGTCGGCTCCTTCCTGCGATTCGACCCGCGCGCCTGGCGGCCGCACACCGCCGTCTGGAAGCGCATGCTCGGCATCGGCCTGCCGAGCGGCGTGGAGTTCGGCATTACGACGGTGTATCTGGGCCTCGTGTACTCGATCACCCGGCCCTTCGGCGCCGCGGCGCAGGCCGGATTCGGCATCGGTATGCGCATCATCCAGGCGGGATTCATGCCCGTCGTCGCGCTGGCGTTCTCCGTCGCTCCGGTGGCCGGCCAGAACTTCGGCGCGCGCCTGGCCCAACGCGTGAAGGACACGTTCAAGGGTGCCGCGTGGATGTCGGTGGCCCTCATGGTGGGGTTCGCGCTCGCCTGTCACCTCCTGCCGGGACCGTTGGTGCGCGTCTTCAGCAAGGATCCGGCGGTCATCGCGGTCGGGACCGAGTACCTGCGCATCATCTCGTTCAACTACGTCGCATCGGGTCTCGTGTTCGTGGCCTCGAGCACCTTTCAGGCAATGGGCAACACCGTCCCCTCGCTCATCGCATCGGTGGTGCGTATTGCCCTCGTCGCCATCCCCGGCGTGATCGTCTCGCGCCTGCCGGGGTTCGAGCTGCGGTGGCTGTGGTTGTTGTCGGTGGCGTCCGTGTTCGTGCAGCTGGTGTTCGCGATGGTGCTGCTGCGGCGGGAGTTCGCGCTGCGGCTGACGTGGAGTTCACCCTGAGGCTTTGGCCTTGGTGTTGTAGTCCAGCGACAGCCGCACCCAGTAGTCGAGGTCGCGCTTGATCTTCACCGCCGCGGCATCGACCCACCCGCGGTACGGTCGCCCCTTCATGACCACGGTTCGCGCCCCCTTCCGCCGCACCGCAGCCTCGTGGAGGGCCGGGTCGATCCGGCACATGATCCGGCCCTTACCGACGCTGACGCACATCTTCCCGCGGACCATGAACGTCACGCCGCCGAACATCCGCTTCTCTTCGAGCCGGGGCGCACCGGCCAGGGAAGCCTTCACTCGCTGAACCAGCGCGTCGCTGGGTGGCATGACGATGATCTTACGCCTGCTCCACACTCTCCGTCCAGTTGAACCCGGACGGTGTGGCCCCGGTTGAGCCCACCCTCCGACCCTGTTAGCTTCTTGCGCGACTCTCTCCCTCCCTCGGCCTCCGCATTGATCGTGAATAACCATCGCAGGAGGACACGTGTACAAATCACTGCTGCTTTCCATCACCACACTTTGCGCCTCGATCGTGTGGGCGCAGTCACCTTCACCCGCGCCGGCACAAAGCAAGCTGTCGGTGCATTGGGAAGAACTGACGGCGGCCGACTTCCGCGACGCCATCGCCCGGGCGCAAGGCGCATGCCTGCTTCCATTCGGCATCATGGAGAAGCATGGGCCGCATCTGCCCTTGGGCAACGATCTGCTCAACGTGCGATACGTGGCGCTGAATGCCGCGCAGCAGGAATACGCCATCGTCTTTCCCGAATACTATTTCGGGCAAATCTTCGAGGCGAAACCTCAGCCAGGCACGGTGGCCTACAGCCGGCGCCTGCAGCTCGAATTGCTGCAGGAAACGACCGACGAGATGGCACGGAATGGCTGCCGGAAGATCATCATCGTGAACGGTCACGGTGGCAACAACAGCCTGCTTCCGTATTTCGCGCAGACGCAGCTCGACACGCCGCATGATTACGTCGTCTATGTGCTGGGTATCACGCGCAGCGCGCCGGGCGAGCCGAAGCACAAATCGAACCCCGCGACGGATATGCATGCCGGTGAGAGCGAAACGTCCCTGAGCATGATCGCCCGGCCCGACCTCGTGCACCTGGATCGCGCGCCGCAGGAATCGGGTGCCGATCAGGCGCGCTTGAAGCTGCCGGAAGGCCTATACACCGGCATCTGGTGGTACGCGCGCTTCCCGAATCACTATGCCGGCGAAGGTGCCGCGGCGTCGCGCGAGCTCGGCGAGTTCGAGGCGAAGACGTGGATCAATGGTATCGTGCAGGCGATACGCGCGGTCAAAGCCGACCAGGAGAGCCTGCGATTGCAAAATGAGTTCTACGAACGGAGCAACCATCCGCTGGAAACGCCGCAGTAGGAGCGCCACGTCGTGCGCGCGGTGCTGGCACTTCGTGCCCCCTCTCCGGAACGGAGAGGGGGGCCAGGGGGTGAGGACCGGGCCGGAGAGGTAGCCAGGGTGAACGCCTCCTGCCCCCTGCCTTTGCCCGTTGACCTCCCGTCGACGCCCGCCGTGTAGCATTCCAGTTGCGATGCCCGCCGAGCGCGCCTACGTTCCCGCCATGTCACCTCCGGGCCAGTTGATGACGGCGGACGACCTGCTGCACCTCCATATCCCCGACAAGCGGGTGGAGCTCGTGAAGGGGTTGCTCGTCGTCCGCGAGCCCGCGGGGGGACGGCACGGGAGGGTGGCGATGGCGTTGGCACGCCACATCGCGAATCATGCGGACGCACACCGATTGGGCCCGGTCTACGCGGCGGAAACGGGATTCACGCTCGCCCGGCACCCCGACACGGTCCGCGCCCCCGATGTCGCGTTCGTGCGCGGGGAGCGCGTCGCGCACCCCGACTCCGCCGGCTTCCCCGACCTCGCGCCCGATCTCGTCGTCGAGGTGCTGTCCCCCGGCGATCGCCCAGGCGATGTCCTCGCCAAGGTCGCCGACTGGCTCTCCGCGGGCACCCGGCTCGTGTGGGTCGTGGATCCCGAGCGCCGCCTCGCCCGCGTCTATCGCCTCGACGGCAGCGAGACGATCGTGACGACCGACGGCACGCTCGACGGCGAGGACGTGCTCCCCGGGTTCGCCTGCCCGCTCGCATCCATCCTGTAGGCGGGCCCCGCCGGTAGGGCCGATCCTGAACGCGCAACACTACTGTTGCATTTATAGCGACCGCGTTTTATGATACGCAACATGAATGTTGCATAAGCACAGGATTGACTACGGACCCCACAGCGGAGGCACTACCCATGACCGCGAAAGCTCAATCAGCTCAAGCCAGGTCGAGCACCGACCGTATCGAAAAGCGGGTCGTCCTGCGCGCCCCGCGTGCGCGCGTGTGGCGCGCCATCACTAACGCACAGGAGTTCGGAGCGTGGTTCCGGGTGAACCTCGAGGGCGCGTTCGCCGAGGGCGCGACCATCCGGGGCAGGATCACCCATCCGGGCTACGAGCACCTGACGGTGGATATGCTGGTCGAGCGGATCGAGCCCGAGCGGTATTTCTCGTATCGCTGGCACCCCTACCCGATCGACCCCAAGAAAGACTACTCGGCCGAGCCCACCACCCTGGTCGAGTTCACGCTCGACGAAACCGACGGCGGCACCGCCGTCACGATCGTGGAGTCCGGGTTCGACAGCATCCCGCTCGAGCGACGGGCCGAGGCGTTCCGCATGAACGACCAGGGGTGGGCCGGGCAGATCAAGAACCTCGCGCGGTATGTCTCGTAACCGCGGCGCGGTCGCGCTCAAGGTCACCGAGGCCGTGCCGGTATTCGCCGCCCTGGGAGACGCAACACGACTCCGTCTCCTGGGGCGCCTGTCCGTCGACGGGCCGCTCTCGATTACGCGCTTGAGCGAGGGCGCCGGCGTGACGCGTCAGGCGATCACACGGCACCTCTACGCACTCGGTGATGCGGGCCTGGTGCGGAATGCCCGCCGGGGGCGCGAGCGGGTCTGGGAACTGGACCTGAAGCGCCTGGAACAGGCCAAACGGTGCCTCAATCACATTTCCGCTCAGTGGGACGCGGCGGCCGACCGACTGAAGGCCTATGTCGAGAGGGAAACCATGACAAGCGACTCGAACGCTGGATCGTATACGACTAAAGGATCGCGTCGAGTGCGCAACTAAATCCGGGCAGCAGTCCTCCCCACTGAGGGCTTCGCCCCCCGGCACGAGGTCTTCAGTGCCGTCCTGGCGGTACACGCGGGCTTGGCGTCGCTCCGGGTCAATGACCCACACGAGGCCCGTCCCGCTGCGCAACCGGTCCGCTACCTTGGCCAGCATCTCTCCCGGCCGGTGGCTGGGCGACTGCACCTCGACCGCCAGGTCCGGAGCCAAATCGGGATAGCCGGGGGGCTCCGGATCGGGCACTCGATCCCGTCGAATGAACGCAATGTCCGGAGCCCGCACGGTATCAGGGCTGCGAGCGAGGGTGAACCCAGTGTCCCCGGCGTAGACCTGGCCGAGGCCGTTCGCCTCGACATGGTCCATGAGACGTCGTGATAGGGGCAAGCAGACCTTCGGAGACATCTCAGTTAGCCCGGAACACCACCGTCTGAATCGAGTGTGGCCGCGCGCTGACCTCGACTGACGAAGCGCCGACAACAACGGAGTATTGCCCACCACGCGGTGTCGGGTTCATGACCACGACCGCCACCGTACCATCTTCGTTGACGAAGCCCGTCGCGAGCAGCATGCTGCGGCTCGGTGACGCGACGATCCGTCGTGCACCGGGACGGATGAACTTTGAGAAGTGGCCGATGTAGTAGTACGAATTGGTGTAGATGAGCTTGCCGGTACGTGTGTCGGCATGGATCGGTGCGAAGCAGAAATTCCCCACGTGGTTGGGGCCGCCCCGTTCATCGAGCAGAATGTTCCAGTCGGTCCATCCCTCGGTCCCTGAATTGAAATCGTTGATCATCGACCGGCCGTACGCCTCTCCGAGGCTCCATCGTCCGTACGCCGTCGAATCGAAGCTCGCCGGTGTGCCCTCGGTAAAGAGGACATGTTTATCGGGGTAGAGCCGGTTCACCAGCGCCACATTGCCGTACATCTGCTGTCCACCCGACCAATCCTCATACCAGTGAAATCCGATCCCCCAGACATACTTCGCGGCTTCCGGATCGTCGAAGATCGTCTGTGCCCGCTGGATGATCAGATCCCGGTTATGATCCCACACGATGATGTTGACGTCGCCGAGGCCCTGCTGTACCATGACCGGACCAAGGTGGTTCTTGAGAAAATCCCGCTCGTCCTGAGCCTGAAAGACACACGACTCCCACCGCTGGGTGGCCATCGGCTCGTTCTGGATGGTGATCCCCCATACCGGCACGCCTGCCTTGCGATAGCTCTGAATGAACTTCGCAAAGTAGAGCGCCCAGGAATGAGCGTACTCGGGGCGCAGGTGACCGCCGTGCAACATGTCATTGTTGTCCTTCATGAACGCCGGCGGGCTCCAGGGACTAGCGAAGAGCTTGAGCCGGTTCCCGCTCGCGGCCATCGCCCTCCTGATGAGCGGGATCCTGAACCGCAGGTCGTGCGCGATGGAGAAGGAGTTCAGGTCCTTGTCACCCTCATCGACATACGTGTAGCTCTCGCTCGAGAAGTCGCAGCTGTGGATGTTGGTCCTGGCCAGCGTGTACCCGATCCCGCGGTCGGGGCTGTAATACGCCGCCAGCAGCTCTTCCTGGCGTGCAGCGGGCAGTTTCGCGAAGGTCTCGGCCGCGGCATCGGTCAGCGCGCCGCCAATTCCGAGGAACGGCTGGAAGGTTTTCCGCGGATCGACGAAGACGTACAGCTTCGCTTCCGAGGTGGGCTCCGACGGCTCGAAGAGGATAGTGTCTGTGGGTGTGAGCCTCAGGCTGGTGCTCTCGGCGGTGGTATAGACCACCGCCCGCTCCCCGGCAATCCGGAATGCAGCCTCGGCAGGCCGCTGCCGGCATCCCAGGAGAAGGAACAGCGGCAAGAAGCGTGACGCGGTTCTCACGACTGCGGCGCCGCGGGTTTGGCCGCGTAGATGAACTCGTAGTAGTCGCGCATGGTCAGGCCGGCGGCTGCCTCCTCGTCGACGATCACGGTCGCATCACGATGCAGCTGGATGGCACTCGCCGTCACCATGCTGGTGACCGGTCCTTCCACGGCTTGGGCGATCGCCTTGGCCTTGGTTTTCCCGCTCGCCACCAGGACGAGCTTGCGCGCATCGAGGATGGTCCCGACGCCCATCGTGATCGCGTAGACCGGCACATCGTCTCGGCGCTCGAAGAACCGGGCGTTGTCGTCGATGGTCTGTTTGGACAGCGTCTTGAGCCGCGTCCGCGAGCTCAGGGAGCTCCCCGGCTCGTTGAACGCGATGTGGCCGTCGGTGCCGATGCCCAGGATCTGCAGGTCGATCCCGCCGCATTCCGCAATGCGCCCCTCGTACCACTGGCAGAAGGCGGGGTAGTTGCTGGTCGTGCCGGAGGGAATGTTGATGTTGTGCCGGGGGATGTTCACGTGCTGGAAGAAGTGCTCGTGCATGAAGTAGTGATAGCTCTGTGGGTGATTCGCCGTCAGGCCCACGTATTCGTCGAGATTGAACGTGGTCACACGAGAGAAGTCCAGCTGCTCCTGTTTGTGCAGTCGTACCAACTCCTGATACAGGCCCAATGGCGTGGATCCGGTCGCCATGCCAAGCACCGCATTCGGCTTGGTGTTGAGCACTTCCACGACGAGCTGCGCCGCGACCTTGCTCATCTGCTCGTAATCGCGCTGGATGATGACTTCCATTAGTCCGCCTCTTCCCATCGTTTGGCACGGTCGAGCGCCTTCCGCCAGCCGGTCTCGAGCAGCTTGCGCTGCGCGGGTTTCATCGCATGCGTGAACCGACGGTCGACCTGCCACTGCGCCGCGATCTGTTTTTGGTCCTTCCAGTAGCCGACGGCCAGGCCCGCGAGATACGCCGCGCCCAGCGCCGTGGTTTCCGTGACTTTCGGTCGCACCACGGGAACTCCCAGGAGGTGCGACTGAAATTGCATCAGCAGGTTGTTGGCCGACGCGCCGCCATCCACGCGCAGCTCCTTCAGCTTGATCTTCGCATCGGCCTCCATCGCCCGCAGCACGTCCGCCACCTGAAATGCGATTCCCTCCAACGCCGCGCGCGCGACATGCGCCGCCGTCGTGCCGCGCGTGACGCCGGCGAGAACGCCGCGCGCATATTGATCCCAGTGCGGCGCGCCCAGTCCGGCGAATGCGGGGACCAGATACACCCCGCTCGTATCCTCCACCTGTGAGGCCAGGGCTTCGACTTCGGACGACGACTTGATGATGCCCAGGCCGTCGCGCAGCCATTGCACCACCGCACCGGCGATGAAAATGCTGCCTTCCAGCGCGTACTCGGTCCGGTTCCCGATGCGCCACGCGACCGTCGTGAGGAGATTGTTCTTGGAGGCAATCGGTTTCGTGCCGGTGTTCATGAGCATGAAACAACCGGTCCCGTAGGTGTTCTTCACCATGCCGGGCTGGGTGCACGCCTGGCCGAACAGCGCAGCCTGCTGATCGCCCGCAATGCCCGCGATGGGAATCGATCCGCCGAAGAGCGTCGTCTCGCCGTACACTTCGCTCGATGAGCCAACCGCCGGCAACATCGAGCGCGGGACGCCGAACAAATCCAGCAGCTCGTCGTCCCAATCGCCGGTCCGCAGATTGAACAGCATCGTGCGCGACGCGTTGCTCGGATCGGTCACGTGCACGCGGCCGCCGGTGAGGTTCCACACCAGCCACGAGTCCACGGTGCCGAACGCCAGCTTGCCGGCCTTCGCTTTGGCTCGCGCCTGCGGCACATTGCGGAGAAGCCACTCGAGCTTCGTGCCGGAGAAATAGGCGTCCACCACGAGCCCCGTCTTGCGCTTGATCAAGGGAGCCAACCCGCGGGCCTTCAGCCGGTCGCACGCGGCGGCCGTGCGGCGATCCTGCCACACGATGGCGTGATGCACCGGCTCGCCCGTCTCGCGGTCCCAGACCAGGGTGGTTTCCCGCTGATTCGTGATGCCAATGCCAGCGATGTCGGGGGCAGTCAGTCCGGCCTTGCCGAGCGCTTCGGTCGCCGTGTACAGCTGCGTGGCCCAGATCTCCGTCGCATCGTGTTCCACCCAGCCGGGCTTCGGAAAAATCTGGCGAAACTCCTTTTGCGCTGAAGCAACGACGCTCCCGCTATGGTCAAACACGATGGCGCGCGAGCTCGTTGTCCCTTGGTCGAGGGCCAGGATGTGTTTCATACCGGCCACACCGCCTTGTAAAGGAAGGCCGCGATCAAACCGCCGATGATCGGTCCGGCCACCGGGATCCACGCATAGCCCCACTCCGAATTCCCCTTGCCCGCGATCGGCAGGAGCGCGTGCGCGATCCGGGGACCGAGGTCGCGCGCCGGGTTAATCGCGTAGCCGGTCGGCCCGCCCAACGAAAGGCCGATAGCCCACACGAGGATTCCGACCAGGAACGGGCCGAACCCTGCATTCCAGCCGTATGCCGGGTTGAGATTCTTCGGAGTCAGGATGGCCAGCACACCCAGCACCAGGACGAAGGTACCGATGATCTCCGTCAGGAGATTCGCGCTCGCGTTTCGGATGGCGGGGGCGGTGCAAAAGACGGCCAGCTTCACTGCCGGGCTCTCCGTCATCGGCCAGTGCGGCAGGTAGGCGAGCCAGACGATCGTGGCACCGAGAAACGCGCCGAGCATTTGGGCCGCGAC
>Ga0209237_1002824_pt1 | contig 10454 bp, 8 predicted proteins | sample GraSoi013_1_40cm_2_FD_185820 | JGI IMG/M metagenome (GOLD analysis project Ga0209237, IMG submission 185820) | Grasslands soil microbial communities from the Angelo Coastal Reserve, California, USA - Sample 10_02_2013_1_40cm (SPAdes) (version 2) | ecosystem: Environmental > Terrestrial > Soil >...
GAAGACTTCCGTTGAGAGAGTTAGTAACCTCGAAGGCATCTTCAAGAGCGAGACACTTCTCGCTTATGCACCGTTCTTCAAAGCGTAATCATCCAAATATAGCTCCGTCAACCTCCCCCCTTTTTTGGACCCCGATTAGAATCCTGATCAAAGTCTCAAGTTTACCAATAGGCGAGTAGAGCGCGGTTCCCCAAGTCGCTTCTTTCCGGACGCTTGGGCGGAACCCGCGCAAGGTGTATTCCCCCAGTAATCTAAGACCATATCCTAGTCTTTGTGTTTCTTCGATTCGAATCGTCTTTGCCGACGACTACGTCTGTTCTTTGCGTGTGAAGATTTCAATCGACCATCGACCAACTGACCGTGTTCGCGAACGGGAGACATTTACTGGAAAGTAAAGATAGATCTAATGAGCTCTGGGAAGTTCCCGGAGACTTTCTTCTGCGGCTGCAAGAACTCTTTCAACGTCCAGCTCGTCGTGTGATGCAGAGACCATGATTCTCTCCATACCATCAGGATGGAAGTAAACCCCTCTCTGTAGCATTAGGTTACGAAATGTCCTGAATCTCTCCGTGTTTGCATTGAGGGTCTGTCGATACCCCGTTATCTTGTTCTCGTTGGTGAAGAACACCTGAAACATGGGTCCGAGACCTTGAACGATCCCCTCATGATCGTAACGTTCCATTAGTTCTCCTAGTCCCTCCATGATTCTTGCTCCGATGGTATGCATGTGCCTGAATGCCTCGTCATCGTTCCTAGTAAGCTCCCGCAACGTTGCCTTGGCTGCGGCGAGGCACATCGAGTTCCCGTTGTATGTTCCACCGTAGCCGATTCGTCCCGGGCCGATCATACCCATGACATCTCTTCGGCCTGTGACCGCTGCGATCGGTGCTCCGCCGCCTAGGGCCTTTGCAAAGCAGGACAAATCGGGCTTTACGCTATAGAATTCTTGAGCGCCACCAGGAGCGAGACGGAACCCGGTCAGGACTTCATCGAAGATGAGGAGTACATCGTAATTGTCAGCGATTTCTCTGACAGACTTGAGATAGTCTTCGTCTGGAAGAATTACGCCGGAGCTTCCGAGAACTGGTTCCATGATAATTGCCGCGAGATCCGCTGAGTTTCTCTTGACGACCTTCTCTAGGGCGGTTGTATCGTTCCATTTTGCAACGACAACAGTCTTAGCTATCTCTTCCGGGATTCCAGGATAGAATGGAAGCTTCGAGGGTGAATGCTCGAGGCCAGCGACAACCGAAGGTGATTCCACGCTGAAGAGGACATAGTCGTGGTGTCCGTGATAGTGGCCTTCAAACTTCAGGAGCTTCTCCCTGCCCGTGAACGCGCGAGCAACCCGGACAGCCTCCATAGTAGCCTCGGTCCCGGTGTTCGAGAAGCTGACCATCTCGGCGGAAGGAACCATCGACTGAACCTTCTTTGCAACCTCTACCTCCAACTCGGTAGTGGTCCCAAGCATGGAACCGTTTCGGAGCTGGTCGGTGACAGCGCTGACGATTGCTGGGTGAGCGTGTCCCAGGATTAGGGCGCCGTAGGCGATTAGGAGGTCCACATACTCGTTCTCATCAAGGTCTCGAACTCGGGATCCCAGACCGTTCTTGAAGAGAATCGGGAATGGGTCGTGAGCGTGAACGCGGATATTCGAGGACGCTCCAGAGGGAAGATGTCTTCTCGCTTCCTGGTATGTGGCGTAGGATCGGGAGAAATTCGTAAGGAGTGGTAGTGAGGGACGGGCTATTCGTCGTTCGGCTTCGATCCTTGCTTGGCTGAGGGCGTTCTCCGCTTCGAGCTTTGTGAACAACGGCTGACTCCTCCCATGTCTAATAGACTATTCCGCTTGGCGGGTATAAAAAGATGTATTTTTTCGGTGTTTTTGTTAGGGTTTCGAACTTTTTATCCGCTCCACGTACTCGCGCCCCACAAAATCATCCCTTTGGAAACAACGCAACTATTTCTGCTCCTTCAGCCAGTCCCGAGCAAGCCCATTACTGTAGGCGTTGGTCCCCATTCTCTAGTCCCTGCAGGGGATGTTCATTCGAGAAATAATGTCCTGGCACCCGATGATGGATTCAATCGGCCTGAGAAGGAACCCCTCTGGTTCAAGTCCCCGTGAGCCTCCTACCACCCGCTTTTTGTCTTCGTCATTTCGGTGGGCATCAGGGCCCGGTGGTATAGAGGAATACCTTGCCTACAATCTTCTCTCCTGCTTTCGAGGCGTGGCTGGATGATGCTATGTTGGACTCCGATATCTCGTTGATCAGGGTGTGGACATGCCTTGATTTGAGATAGATGAGCCTAGCTTGCAGATTGTCTCTCATTATGCCCATTCTCCTGAACTGTGGTTCAACGAAGAGGCCGTGGGACCTTGCCATTCCGTCTACAATAGTCATCCATGCCATCCCAACGATCTTATTTGCTATTCTGACAACGAAGCATTTTTCCCCATTTCTTAGGGCAACGCTGATCCATTTCCTATTTGTCTCAGGCTGCGTGAGGGTCATGAAGCGTTCTATTTCTTCGACATTATGATTCATGCTGACATCGTGTTTGAATCTGTGATTCAGAGGAGCCTTGTCTACGTCGAGCTGCCAGATGTTCCAGATTTCCTTCGGATGCTCGGCTGCCTCATACTCTGAGAAGATGTAACTGGAAGGCTTTAACGGATAGAAGTGGTCGAATACTTCCCTGGATTTTGTAAAGATGGTTCCCGATGCTTCATAGCCATCGTATATGAACAGGCCATTCTTGAGTCCCTCGGGACTCTCGTAGACGTAGACTTCCCCGTCGGCTTCGAGAGCCTCTTTGGCCTCGTGATGGAGGATTGGGTCAAAGAAGGATAGGCCCTTCGGTAGATCACCTAATTGCGCTATGGATTTTACCTCTGACATCAGAGGGCTGCTGCTGTTTTTCACTAGTCTCTTCCCAACGTCATGCAATTTTCATTTGCTATCTTCGTGTTGCGTAGATGCGTCATGAGTCTACCAATCAAGGATCGTGAATGTCTTGGTTAGTTTCTCTTCTCCAAGGATGTTGCCTATGACCAGTTCAAGGCTGTCTTGGCTGCGGTGGAGGTCTACAACCTCATCATCTTTCAGAGCATCCTTCAGGAGGTACTCGAACTGGGTCTTACGCTCAGTAATGTTGCCGAACCTCCTGACCCGCTCCCTTTCTATCTGTTCATACGCATAGATGAATTCGTACAGGGACCTGTATATCTGATGTTCCATCTTCTCTTCGATGTTGAATTCCAGGTCAACCCTGTCCCTTCCCCCAATCGTTATCGCCTGTAGCCCTTCCAGGTCCGCCCAGAAGATTGTACCGTCTGGAGCCAGTACCGCATCCTTGTCGAGCCATACATCGTAAAAGTCCAATCCGCTGTATGTTCCATTGCCATTGTCGCTCATGGACCTAACGAACAAGGTGAGGATCGCAATTCCGCTCTTGACGAAGTTCTTCAGGAAGCACATCGCTTTGTCGTTTTCGTCGATGCGGAAGAAGTCAAAGAGTTCCCTAGTATTATTCCCGATGGTCCAGTCTGATTGGAAGTAGATTCTGATATTGGACGGGATTAGCCTTGTCTCCTGAACCATTGTTTGCTTGAACTTCCTGTACCAATACACCTGGGTGACCTCTTTTTGGAGGGCTTCTGGTAGCTTGACAATCTTCACCAATGGGGCAATCCTGAACCCGTGAATGGATGTGGTGCCAAGATCCGACATCTCGGTTGCCTTCATGGCAATTGACGCAAATTCCAACCCTTGGGATCCATAGGGGCATCCCCTCGACCATAACTCCCCCGTAAGATACCTCGGGAATTTCATCTCTTTCTCCTCGGCATTTGTGATCCTTTTCTTCGTGGGACCGCTCTTGAGGAGGCTGCAAATCTCCTCCTTCTTGAGGAGCTGACGGCTGAACGGGCTCGTTGTCGACCCTATTCCCTTGACTGAGAAATAGAAATCGGTTCCGTCAATTGTCATGTAGGGCTGTCTAGCAACGGCGCTCCTGTTGTCATCTATCAAGAGCTCTTTGGTTCCTATCGGGTCCACGTTAGAGAACGGCTTTACACTATCAGGGAGGTATATCCTCTCGAAGTCCGGCATCGGAAAACGTCTGAAGTACTTGTTTGTGATCGTCGAAGATCCGTCGTAGACATTGAGATTGATGGGCATCCCTCTAAGGGTGATCGGCGCTGGCTTGGTGATTGATAGTGTCAGAGTTTTTTCCCGCGCTTGAATACTACCGTCTGGGCCCTCCGCAGTATGGGCACGTATCTGCTGTGGTTGGGATGAGAGTTCCACAGTACTTGCAGTTTACCTTGGCCACGTCCCTTATCACGACCTGAGGAGGTGGTTTTGAGCCTAGGTCTATTCCAGATTCCAGGGGCGTTGAAGGCGGTGCTCTGGGGAGGGTGGCTGGACCTAGTGGGTGCTCGGGGATAGTGTCCATGCGTCTCCTTCGTTTTGAAGCATAGACTACTATCACTACGGCGAATAGGACAGCTATCAACGCCAAGATGAGGTACGGGGCTAACGCCAAGAGAGTATCAATGGGATTCACAGGGGGAGGATTTGCCGGTGCCAGATTGTAGCTAGTTGACGTGACGTAGAGATTATCGTTGTAAGTGAAGCTCCCGGCCTGCCCTTTGTACGAGCCGTTATCCTGCTCGACGTAGTTGTAGCCTATGATGTATCCGGTTGATGGGTCGAAGTATTCGTACCAGGTGTAGGATGCTGTGAAGAGGCCGTAGGAGTCGTTCCGCTGGTATTGACCTGTCCCTTTGGTTTGGATGCTCTGAACGTACTTGTTACCTTCCGTGGGTAACTGCAGACTGTAATTCATCGACAACACTGTGAATTGAGTGTTGAGAACATAGAAGGTCCCTCCGACTGGAAGCGAGGGGTTCATGCCAAACCAAACGTAAATGGGGTTTGTGTAGCCCACCTGATGATCGGTTCCTTTTACGTACGTGAAGCTGCTCGTTGACCATGTATAACTGCCGGAAGACGAATTCGAGAAAGACAACCCCTGGTTGTTGCTGAACTGTGACGAATAGCTATAGGTGGCTGATACATTGCTTCCGCTTATGGTGTTCATCTTCTCCGTCCCCGTTGTCTGGGTTTGGTCCGTGTAGCCGGAGTACGAGTTCTGACCGTTGTTCACAGTCGTCGTTTCAGAATAGTTGAAGAAGTCGCCGCTCTGCGGTGCGTACGCGGAAACCGAGTTCGCATTCGCTGCAACTGCAAGTGCTATCAGCATTATTGACAGAGCTACGGCGAAGACTTTGTGGTTCAACCTGCGAATCCTCCTACGCCGTGGCTGTGAGCTGGATGGAATCCTCCCATCCCACTGAAGGTTGAATGATAGGATCCGTGGGCTATGATTACCGGGTAGTACCAGAAAAAGAGTGGATGTGGTCCGTACGTGAACTGCACTGGGGTTTCCGTGATCTTGGCTGTGGGGTCAATCTCCTTTACTATCTCGTTTCGAACTCCATGGATCATTCTTACCGCTATGGCTACCAATTCGGACCGTTCTAGGCCTGTAGCATAGCCGTTGAGCAACGTAACTGCCTTCTCCATTAGGTCGAGGACTTCATGCGCCTCGAACACGGGTATGGAAGCGAGAATCGCGGCTGCGACTATGGGGTACTGCAAGTAGTTCTGCAGCTGTTCAATAACATACTTCAGTTTCTCTTCCACTTCGTCTGGATTTAGTTCCCCGATTCCCAGGAAGGCCGAAGAGATCTCCGTGTCCTCTGAAGTCGTGTATCCCCAGGAGTTGAACAACGACCTGAACTGCTGGAATTTGGAACTCAACCCGTCGATTGGAACATTCATGATGGCCAGTATCGAAGCAGCTTCGCTTGATTTGGTCAGATGTTTAAACTGGGAAAATCGGCCGATGGGATAGGTTCCGTCGAACCTTCGGCCTGCCATGATGGTAGCGGCAACTCCAGCGGATTGTTCTTTCGGAACACCTTGGTGCCTCAGCTGTTCGTCTAGATTCCTTAGAGTAGCTCCAAGGATTTGGACGTCCTGACTGCTCAGTGCGGCCATGATTTCAGCGGCCATGAGCTTGTTGGGAAGTGTGGAGTCGAACGTCCGAAGAGCCGACAGGGCCCCAATGAATCTTTGACCTATTTGGGTAGTATTTCCTTGGAGTTTGGCTAGTCCTATTCCTGTGCTCCATAACAATGATCGGGCTTCAGCCCCATTACTACTATCGCCGTTTTCTGAGTTCTCCAGATCTTCTATCTCAGGAACTTGAGGTCTGACCCAGCTCGCGTATGCAGCAGTCTTGTCGGCTATAGATCGCAACTCTGCGTAGGTTGCCTTGATCTCTGCTGTGAAATCAGGGAATTCCTGGTCGGCTACCCTGTAGCTCCTGACGCTGAGGTCGTTGAACACAAGTGTTCCGAGACCGGTAAGAGACAGGTATCCTCCAACGTACGCTACCATTCGATCAACCATGGACTTCTCCTGGATAAGTTCGTTCACTTTTGCCTCCATCGATATTAGCGCGGATTCCTCGCTGGAAACCGCGGCCGTTTCTTCCTGGATCCTTTTCCGTAGCTCGTTCTCTTTCTCCTTTCCTTCAAGATGGAATAGGAACGAGTGTTCTTTTCGTAGATCCTGTTGTAGGGCTGCTTGAGCTTGCTCCTTTCTAGTCTTTTCAGTGTCTATCTGTGTGATTATCTGGGACAGTCTGGCAACATCGTTAGCTCTTTTTTCGTAATCATCCTTGGTTACCATCAGAACGTAGCCGTTTGCCGACAAGTAGTCTAGATCAGCTGGCGGAACAGGAGTGATGGGTTCTGCCCTGTCATATAACTGGGATAGAAATATCCTGATTTCGTTACACTTCATGATACGAGCTAGCGATGCGCGAAGCCCTGAGATCCTTAAGTGATTTGCTGTGTAGGCAAATCTTCTCTCGTGCCCATTCGATCCTAGTGCGAGGGTTTAGAAACCATTTGTCACTGCCCAAAAAAATCTAGGATCGGGAATCCAGTCTCACCCCACAAACTCATTCCGGGGCCCTTTCCGATCTTTCCTTGATCGAGCTTAAGCATGCTTTTTCTTCCGTAACTTTTCCTCCTGCGTAACTATTTTTTCCCTTGACTAAATCATACCCCCGGGGGGTCGAGCGTAGCTGAAGAGCTTCGACGGAAGGACCTCATCATCCGGTGCTTCCACCGTGCATGGAGTTCGGTTCCAGTTGTTCTCATTGGGTTGACTTGAGTTCGCGGAGTTGCGATTCTATTCTCGATGCAAGCTCGGAGACATCTTCGGAATTGCTCAGAAGGGCTTCAATGCATCTGCCGAGGGCCTGGAGTAACTGTGTCTTTTCGAGCGAGCCCACGAGAATCCTGGTGAACTGTTGCAATGTTTCAGGCGGCAAATCATCGAAACCTCTCCCGTAGCCCGTCTTCAGCCCGCGATGTTGACAAGCAAGAGAAAGTGCCTGGTCACGTGCCGCACTGATACAATATTCCGCCTCCCACAGCCTGCCCCGCGCAATACACGCACGTGCGTGAAGCAGATAGACCACTGCAAGCCCGAATACGTGCTCAGGTGAACTCGGCTTGGCCTGATCTCTTTCGCGCGGGTCACCGAAAAGCGGACGGAATTTTAGCCCCCGAGCGAGAAACTCGTTTCCCGGGGTAAACGAAAGGTCCACCTGCAGATTGTTTGGCAGCAGAAAGACCCCGTACACCGTGGACAAAAAGGGGAGGTCCATCAAATGAACTGCCCCAAACTCGCTCGCGAGACGGGACTTCCAATCTGCCAGGACATCATCCAAGGCTACGGGGTCTGCGAGTCCGAATGTAAGGTCCAGATCCGACCATCGGTCTCCGCCAGCCACGGTAGACCCGATCAAAGCCCCCGCGATCAATCGCTTGTCCTCACGGCTCATTTGCACAATGCGGTCACGAATCCTTTCTCGCTCCTCAACGGTGAACATGATGAGAATGCGGAAAACGCATCTGATGACTGCTTGCTAAACCTTGTTTGAAGTGCGTTTGACGGTGACCTTTTCCAGAAGACCCTATGGTGGCTCGTCGTCGGGATGTGAGGTCTTATCCTCGGTTCACAACTTCCGTGGTATTTGCAATATCCCCCAGAGGCCATGCTCTGGAGGCAACTGCCAGAGATCTCCTCCCAAAAGCTGACCATACCTCTCGAGATCCGAGAGACTGGGCCTCAGTTCTAGAGATTTACGGAATCGTCACGTGCTTCCCCGCGGCTTTGCAGTGGTAGAACTTAGGTGGGCGACCGCTTCCTACATATCAATTTGGAAGCTCCAAAGCGTACTGGAGGTAATCCTAACGTCAACCGGGCAATCGGGATTGTTTTCGATGTGGTCTTCTTCTTCGGGGGGAGCTACCAAGTTCGCTGATAAATAGGCTGATCACCCCGTGTAGTCTAGATCGGTCTAGTGGATCAGAAAAAAAGGGGAGGAAATACTGTCGATTGTTCTCAGTTGTTTCTAGGGCGGAGCGGATATTGTTGTGTTACCAGCGCTTCCCAAGTGATTACTGTCGCCTTGGTACGTTGCCGTGATCGTCACGGGATTCTGGTTGCCAGATGGGGCATAGACAACTGTACAGCTAGCCGTTGAGCCAGAACCACTGAGGGTGCAAGTGGACGGTTTGAAAGTACCCCCTGCATTGCTGCTCCAAGCTACAGTGCCCGTTGGGGTAAGCGGTGGTCCAGGGGATGTGTCTGACACGGTAGCCGTGCATTTGGAGCCAAGAGCATTGCCTGAGCAACTGACGCCGGTCGTGGTCGCCCGTTCTGCGATGATCTGGGCTTGAAGGAGCGTCCAGTCCGCATATCCCCCGCCATTCGCTCCCATAATCATGGCCCAATAATTGCCGGTGCTGGGAGTGTTGAACCCGTATTGTGAGAGACTCACTGAGAAGCTGCAATTAGTCCCGGTTGTCAGATCGGACACCCGGGCCTGGAGAATGTTGCCGTTTGGCGTATAGGTCGTGTTGAACCTGATCGTGTCAAAGGCTGCTGGTTGGCCAATGCTACAGCCTATACCTCCAGGATTGGCTACCACGGTACATGGTGGGTTGATCACCCATAGGTTGAATTGGCCAGCGGAGCCCACCTGGGTGTAAAACGGATCCCAGTTGAGAGAGAAGTAGGGTGAAGTCGAGTCGGGCGAGACTCCTGCCGAGCCTCCAATGCCTGTAGACGAAGGTCCACCGCAGAGTATCGGTCCTGAAAGGCCCGGAATGCTATTATTGTCGTAGCTGAGTGAGCCCGTGCCGTTCTGGGCAAACATGATGATCTTGAATCCGTCAGCTAGGCCTGCCCCGCTGACTTGCGTGTAGGTCCCGTTCATTGACACTGCTACAGGTTGTCCAGAATAGCCGAGCGCATGCCATGCAACGCCGGCATAAGCCCCGCTTGCGACAGGGGTCAGCTGGAGTGCTGGCTGCCCATTCACGGTGGTCCATGTAGGATAGCCGGGATAGGCTGGACTGTCGAAGAAGAGCGGAGGGCTTGGCCCTATGGTTGGATCCGAGGCTACTGCTGAAACTATTGGGTGATTGATGCCAACGATGACTGCCAGAAAGAGAACAATCATAGCAACGATAGAACTCGCACTTGTGATCGTCCGTGTCAACGGTCTTCGACGTTTCGAATTTGACATTTTTCGTTTCCCTGTGTCAAATCCATTTAATAAAACACCAACGTTTGCTTCTTAACACAAATGAACACATGAAGCTCTTTGAACTCAAGAGTAATGGAACTAAGGGCTACTCGCGGGGTGCTGGTGTGAGTTTGAGTGAGGGAATCGTTTTCGCGAAGGGCAATTGACTGCGCCGCCAGCTCCCGTGAGCATCAGCAAATTCCGACTACCTCTGTGCAACAGGACGCTAGCGCTCCATAGGGTTTTCAAATAAAGACTTGCGACATTCCACCCCGTTAGAGTTCTGTCTCAAATTCAGTTCCCTGCTTGGGCCGGTTCATGGAACAGCAGTCCCGGCGGACGACCGGCTCAGCGACGCTCCCGTCAGGAAGAGCCTTTCCCGCTCCTCGTTTCAGAATTAGGCTGCTTTCTTCTTGTAACTTTTCTTTTCCTGTAACTATTTTTTTTCCTGTTAACTAAATCATGACCCCCGGGGGGTCTGTTTTTCCCGCGCCCCGCCCTTCGTGAAACGCAGAGGACGCCACGTTCACCGGTCGCCGCCGGGCCGGTCATCCTTTGTGGACCGAACCAGTCGTGGAAAACGCCCCATTTTCAGCCCTGATCTCGAATCTGAGAGATGCCGAAAATTTTCGTTCGGAAACCGCCGGACAATTAAGCGTCTTGTTCGAGAACGAGGTCAAGCCCAGATCATGCCCTGATCACCCCGTCTCGCCCGTTATTGGTGCCAGACAGGACATTTTCTCTGGCAAAGGGGGGGTCTTAGCGATCGCGAC
>Ga0209237_1002828_pt1 | contig 10439 bp, 12 predicted proteins | sample GraSoi013_1_40cm_2_FD_185820 | JGI IMG/M metagenome (GOLD analysis project Ga0209237, IMG submission 185820) | Grasslands soil microbial communities from the Angelo Coastal Reserve, California, USA - Sample 10_02_2013_1_40cm (SPAdes) (version 2) | ecosystem: Environmental > Terrestrial > Soil >...
CTCGAACGACCCGTCCTCGGTGATGTCCTCGTCCTGGATGACCACGGCGTCGTTGTAGTGGAGCTCGCCGGCGTCGACGCGCCGCTCGGCCTCGGCGAGGATGCCGAGCTTGTATAGCGACGCCGCGATGACCTCGGTGTCGGCGTTGCGCGTGTAGAGCGGCGACGGCGAGAGCGGATCGCCGATCCAGATGCCGCTGCCGCCGGGGAAGGTCCGGACGAGCCCGTCGATCTGCTGGACGAGCTCCGCGGTGCTCGCCCCCGCCGGTCCCGGCGCGAGGACGACTCCGACGAGCACGCAGCCGGCGACAAGGAGCCCAAGGGAGCGCATCACGGTCTCCTAACGCCAGGCCGGGCGCGCCGTTTCACCGTTTCACCATTTTTTGACGGACTGCCAGTTTGCCGAGCCGCACCATCTCGCGGTAGCCCCCGGCCGTCTCATCCTCGTAGCCGACCAGATGCAGCGCGCCGTGTGCCACCAGGAGGGCGACCTCGTCCGCGAGCCGCCGGCCGCCTCGCCGGGCCTGCCGGGCGGCCTGCTCCGAGCTCACGACGATGTCGCCGAGCCGGAGGACGCCGTCCGGGTCCGGGACGAGGTGGCGCGCCGCCCCGGGTCCCCGGGCGCGCCGCGGCAGTCGCTGGCCGAACGAGAGGACGTCCGTCGTCCGGTCGATCCGGCGGTGGCGGCGGTTGAGCCCGCGCTGCGTCGCGTCGTCGACGAAGGCGAGCGAGACCTCGGTCTCGCGAGGCAGCCCGATCGGTCGGAGGGCAGCGCGGATAGCGGCACGGAGGGGAGGCAGCGCGCACGGGGCTCGCCCGGCGACCGTGACCCTCAGGACGCAGCCGGGCGGATGCGGGTGATGCGGTCCTCGGGGTACGGGATGCGCTCGTGGTACACACCGAGGAGGAGCTCGCAGAACGCGTCCTTGATCCGCTGCACGTCGCGCAGGGTGAGCTCGCACTCATCGAGCTGACCGTCGGCGACCCGCTCGTCGACGATGCGCTGGACCATCCCGCGGATCGTCTCGGGGGTCTTCTCGGTGAGCGAGCGTACCGCCGCCTCGGTGCCGTCCGCGAGCATGACGATGCCCGCCTCCTTGCTCCGTGCGCGCGGGCCGGGGTAGCGGAACTGCTGCTCGTCGACGATCTGGCCGCGCTGCTGCGCGAGCTGGTAGAAGTACCGCACAAGGCTCGTTCCGTGGTGACCGGGGATGACCTCGCGGATCACGGGGGGCAGGTGATAGCGCTCGGCGAGCGCGAGCCCGTCCTTGATGTGGGCCGCCACGATCCCGGCCGACACCATTGGGTCGAGCTCGTCGTGCGGGTTCGTGCCGGTCTGGTTCTCGATGAACGCGGAGGGGTTCCGCATCTTCCCGATGTCGTGGTAGTAGGCGCCGACGCGCGCGACCAGGGAATCCGCGCCGATGACCTCCGCGGCCCGCTCGGCGAGGTTCGCGACGAGCAACGAGTGGTGATAGGTCCCGGGCGTACGGAGGAGGAGCTGGCGCAGGAGAGGATGTTGGGGATCGGCGAGCTCGCGGAGCTCGAAGACCGTGGTGATCCGGAAGACGTGGCCGAGGATCGCCATGGCGGCGAACGCGAGCAGACCGGAGCCGAGCCCGCTCGTCGCCGCGGCGACGAGGACCTGCGCCGAACCGAGTGGATCGGAGGCCCTGCCGACGAGGAGGAACGCGAGGACCACGCCCGCGTTGCCGCCCGCGACCGCGAGCGCCCCGACCGCGAACTCGCGCGCGGTCGTCGCTCGCCGCACCGCGGCCATGCCGCAGAGCGCCGGCACGAGGACGTACGCGACGAGCTCGACCTGTTCCGACATGATGCCGACGTGGAGCGCGCCCGCTATCTGCGTCGCGAGCGCGGTGCGGCCGCCGACGAGGACCGTGAGCATCATCGCGACCGCCGCGAACGGCGCGAAGTACACGAGCACGGTGTGCCCGGGGATGAGCGCCCGCCCCATCGCGGTGATCGCGAAGAGCGAGAGGATGACGAGGATCATCTTGCGGTCGTCGACCCAGGCCTCCTCGGCGTAGCGCTCGATGAAGAGCGCGAGCATCGCCGCGATGAGCGCCGCCCAGAGGAGAAGACCGATCGCGCCGCGCCAGTCGATCCCCTGCTGCGAGAGACCCAGCGCGCGGAGCTTCTCGACGTCCAGCGCCAGGACGACCGCGCCTTCGCGCACGACGATCTCGCCCGCGGTGACCTGGACCTGCACCGGCTGCACCGCGGCGCGTGCGGCCTGCTGCGCGGCCCGGGTGGCGGCGTCGTCGACGGTCACGTTCGCGTCGAGGAGCTGACGCAGGATCTCGGTACCGGTGCGCTTTTGCCGGTCGGTCCACGTCGCCGGCAGTCCCTTCACCGCCTCCGAGCGCACGGTCTCCACCTGCTCCGGCCGGATCCCTTGCGCGTAAAGGTTGCGCAGAGCGGCGTCGAGGCCCGTCGAGGCGGCGTCCCATTCGATCGGCGTCATGTCGATGAGGTCCTGCGCGAGCTGAGCGGTGACGGCGATGTCCGCGAGGCGCCCGAGTGCCGCAACCTTCTGCTCGCGGGTCTGCGTAGCGTCGGCGCGCACACGCGAGACCGCCGACACGACGTTAGCGAGGCGGGTGCTCGCGCCTGTCACGACGGCGGGGTTCACCGCGGTCTGCTTGGGGATCGCCGCTTCCGCCCTCTGTCGCTCTGCGTCGGTGAGCGACTCGGAGATGAACGACACGGAGCGCGGCGCGCGGATCGCCCGGTCCGCGACGGCGCCGACGTCGTAGGTGACGACCGCGGGAGGCGCGAGCAGGAGCGTCGCGGCCGTGAGGATGCCGGCGATCGCCACGAAGGCGCTCGCGCGTGCGCGCGCGTCCGTCCGGATCGCCGCCCGGATGCGGTCGAGACGCGGATCCCGCACGCGCAGCGAAGCGATCACGAGAGCACTCGTCCCGGGGAGCTCTCGGGGCCAGGGGCAGGGGTCCCTGTGCGCGAAGCGCCGTCCCCCCGGACGGACTCCCACTTGTCGTACGCGCGCACGATCCGCGCGACGAGCTCGTGGCGCACGACGTCGCGCTCGTCGAAATCGACGAACCCGATGCCGAGGACGCCGGAGAGGATCTCTCGCGCGAGCACGAGCCCGCTGCGGTCGTTGCCGGTGAGGTCGATCTGCGTGATGTCGCCGTTGACGACCGCCTGCGAGCCGTAGCCGAGCCGGGTGAGGAACATCTTCATCTGCTGAGGCGTCGTGTTCTGCGCCTCGTCGAGAATGATGAACGCCTCGTTCAACGTACGCCCGCGCATAAATGCCAGAGGGGCGACCTCGATCTCGCCGCGCTCCTGGGCGCGCGCGAAGCGCTCCGGCGGCATGAGGTCGTAGAGCGCGTCGTAGAGCGGCCGCAGGTATGGATCGATCTTTTCCGTAAGATCACCGGGAAGAAAACCGAGCCGCTCGCCCGCCTCCACCGCCGGGCGCGTGAGGATGAGCCGGCTCACCTTGCGATCGCGCAACGCCGCGACGCCCATCGCGACGGCGAGGTACGACTTGCCGGTGCCGGCCGGACCGGTCGCTAGCACGAGGTCGTGCTGCCGGATCGCCTCGATGTAGCGGCGCTGGTTCGGCGACTGCGGCGAGATCCGCTTGCCGCGCACCGTCGTCGCGATCACGTCGCGCATCTGCTCCGGCGGCGCGACCGGCGCGTCCTTGGCCTCATCGATGAGCCGGTCGAGCGCGGGCTTGCGAAGGCTGTCGTCGCGCCCGGAGAGCGTGCGCATGGCCCCGACGAGGTCTCCGACCCGCGCGACCGCAGCAGGCTCGCCGCTGATCCGCAGCTCCGCGCCCCTGGAGACGATCTTCACGTCGAACTCGCGCTCGATGCGGTCGATGTTCGCCTCGTTCGTGCCGGTGACGAACATCATCTCGTCCGGGTCCGGGATGAGGATCGTGATCTGCGACGCCGCACTCACGACGCCTGCTCCCGCAGCAGCGCGCTCACCACACCGGACACGATCTTCCCGTCGGCACGGCCCTTCGTCTCGGCGATCACCCTGGGCATGACGACCTTGGTGTCCTGCGGACCCTTCGCGCCGGTCTCGCGGATCACGCGCGCCGCGATCTCGCGGACCTTCGCCTCGTCGAGCTGCTCGGGGAGGTAGCCCGAGATGACGGCGAGCTCGCGCTCCTCCTTCTGGACGAGGGCGGTCCGCTCGGCCTTGCGGAACGCCTCGATCGAGTCCCGGCGCATCTTCGCCTGCTTCGTGAGCACCTCCTGCACCGCGGCGTCGTCGAGCTCGCCTGGCTTGTGCTCGGCGAGCCACGCCTGCCGCGCCGGCTCGTCCTTGCCCTCCGCGTTGAGCTTGTCGACCGCCGCGCCGAGGCGTGCCTTCTCCTCGTTGCGTATCGCGGCGAGGACGAAGCGCAGCGTGTCGCGCCGCAGGTCCTCGTGGGCACGCATCGCCGTCTTGAGGTCGTCCTCGAGCCGCTGCTTCAGCTGCGCGCCGATCGGGTCTCGCTCCGTCTAGCGCTTACGGCGCTTCGCTTCCTTGCGCTTGCGGCGGGCGGCAGGCCGCTCGTAGAACTCGCGACGGCGGGCCTCCGCGAGGATCCCGGCCTGCTGGATCTTCTTGTTGAAACGGCGAAGCGCGGCCTCGAAGGACTCACCCTCGCCGACGATCACTTCCGACAACGGTCGCTGGTCACCCCGCCTTCTATCCGAAAAGAAGCCGGCCCCGGGGCCGGACAGGCGAATGATAGCCGCGGACCGCTGTGATAAAGATGCGCATCCTTATCAACCGGGGGGCCAGCTGAACCGCCGTCCCCCGAGCACGTGCAGGTGCACGTGGAAGACGCTCTGGCCGCCGCCCGCCCCGTTGTTCACGACGACGCGGAAGCTCTCCCCGTGGCCGGCGTCCTTGGCGATCCTCGCCGCCGCGAGGAGGAGCTTGCCCGCGAGCGCCTCGTCGTCGAGGTCGGCCAGACGCCCAACGTGGCGGCGCGGCACGACCAGGACGTGCAGCGGCGCCGCCGGGTTCAGGTCGTTGAAGGCCACCATCGCGTCGTCCTCGTAGACCAGCCGCGAAGGCACCTCCTTCGCCACGATGCGGCAGAAGATGCACTCGGGCACGCCCCTAGATTACGGACGTGGCGGTCGTGGCCGTCGTGGCGAGCTACGTGGTCGGCTCGATCTCGTTCCCGTACTTGATCGCGCGCCTCAAGGGAGTCGATCTGCGCACCGCGGGCTCGCGCAAGCTCGGCGGGAGCAACCTCGCGACGTCCGTGGGCCCCTTGCACGGCCTCGCCGGAGGGCTGCTGGATGCGGCGAAGGGCTTTGGCGCGGTGGTCATCGCCGCGGCCCTCGGCCTTCCGCTCGAGGTGCGGCTCGCCTGCGGCCTCGCGGCGATCGCGGGGCAGATGTGGCCGGTCTTCCATCATTTCGACGGCGGCAGGGCGAACGGGACGACATGGGGCTTCCAGCTCGCGAGCGACTTCGTCGCGTTCTTCATCGCCATGATCGCCGTCGTCGTCGCGGCGCTGCTGCGGATCACGGTCCGGCCACGGCCGCGCCGCCTGCTGCCGCTCGCGAATCTGCTCTCGTACGCGGTCTTTCCGGCGGTGATCTGGGAACAAGAGGGGACGACGCCGGTGGTCGTCGCGGGCATCCTCGCGCTGGCCCTCGTGGTGCTACGCCGTCTCACCGCGGGCGTCCGCGACGACCTTGCGACCGGGGCGCCGCCCGCCCGGGTCCTGGCGAACCGAGCGCTCTTCGACCGGAGCGAGCTTCAGGAGCGGGGAGTGGTCGCGCTCTGACGCGCCGCCGATGCGGCGGGTCGGTAACGGACCGGGAGGCGGCATCGCTCGTGCTCTTGCGCGCGGCGTGCTCTTCGACGCGTACTTTCCATTCGTCTCGCTGGCGGCCTTCGTGTCGGGAAGCTGTTTCGGGTACGTCGCCGGGAGGCTCTTGGGCCGCTGGTAAGCCGGCGACCGAGCTAGTCGCGACCTAGCGATCGCCTCCAACGCCCGGACGCGCAAGTCCCTCGAGGGCCGCAACCGCCTCCGCGACCGCGGCGATGGCGGCGGTCTCGCTCCGGAGATTGCGTGGCCCCAGAGACACCGTGCGCGCTCCCTTCTGCCGCGCGAAGGCGATCTCGTCGCTCCCGAGCCCGCCCTCCGGGCCGATCACAAGCGAAGCGTCGCCACGCGGCACGACGTCGCGCAGCGAGACGAACGGCTCGGCCTCCCACGCCACGAGCGCGCCGGGATCGAGCACGTCGAAGAGCGCCCGCCAGTCCCGCGGCTCCGCGATGACGGGGACGCGTCCGCGCCGCGCGGTCTCGGCGGATTCGCGGGCGATCCGCCGCCAGCGCTCGCGCTTGGCCGAGGTGAGCGAGCGCGCGACCGATCGCGCCGAGACGAAGGGCACGATGGTGTGCACGCCCAGCTGCGTCACCGCCTCGACCACCTCCTCGTCGTGGTCGCCCTTGAGGAGCGGAAGCGCGAGGGTCAGCCGGAAGGGCGGCTCGGTCTCGGCAGGGCACCGCCCGATGACGCGGCCGCGCACCTCCTCGCCCGTCACCTCGCGCAGCTGCACCTTGGCCTCGATCCCGTCGCGCACGAGCGTGATGACCTCGTTCGCACGAAGGCGGAGCACGTTCGCGATCTGGTGCGCCTGAGGCCCACGCAGCACGGGATGCTCGGCGATCTCCTCGTCGACGAAGAAGCGATGCGTCACGCGGTCAGCACCAGCCGGACCCAGTCGTCGCGCTCCTCGCGCTCGACCAGGCGAAGGCCAACTCGCGCGAACGCGTCGCGCACTCCCGCCTCCGCGTCCCGCACGATGCCCGCGGCGACGAGCCGGCCCGCCGGCGCGACGCGCGCCCGGAGGTGCGACGCCACCGCGAGGAGAACGGGGCCGACGAGGTTCGCGAGCACGAGGTCGAATGCGCCGGCGACGTCCGCGGCCGATCCCTGGCGGACCGCCACCCGCGTGCCGTTGCGCTCCGCATTCTCCGCCGCCGCCGCGACGGCGAGCGGATCGACATCGACGGCGACGACCTCGCGCGCGCCGCGCTTCGCGGCGGCGATCGCGAGGATCCCCGAGCCCGTGCCGACGTCGAGCACGCGCAAGCCCTCGACGGGCAGCGTGGAGAGCGCCTCGAGGCATTGCTGCGTCGTGGGGTGGAGTCCCGTGCCGAACGCCATGCCGGGATCGAGCGCGAGAGCGATCGCGCCGGCGGCGTCCGCATCGGACCAGGTCGGCCGCACGAGGAACGCGCCGACCCGGATCGGCGCGAGCGAGGCCTTCCACGCCGCGAGCCAGTCCTCGTCGTCGATCGTGCGCACCGCGAGCTCGCCGATCGGCCCGAGCCCGAACGCCTGCAGGTGGCCGAGCGCGTCGCGCGCGTCGGAGACCTTCGCGAAGGCGTCGGCGTCCGCGAGGAGATACGCCTTCACCGTGTAGTCGCCCGTCTCCGCCCCCCGGCCCCCGGCGCCGACCGTGGGCATGTCGACGGCGATCCCGTTGTGGCCGATCCGGGTCAGGATCTCGCTCACCGCCTCGACCGCCTCGGCGTGAGCGGGCACCGCGATCTCGAGCCAACGGGTGAGGGGGCGCGGCCCCCTCAACCGCTCCCACCACCCATCGCGTCCTTGATCCGGCCGAAGAGGTCGTCGTCCTCGTCGGTCTGCGACGGCGGCGCCTCCAGGTCCTTGAGCTGCGTGTAGAGACGCCGCTGCTCCTTCGTAAGGGCGCGCGGGACGACGATGTCGAGGTACACAAGCTGGTCGCCGCGTCCGGACGAGCCCAGGTGCGGCACGCCCTTCCCTCGGAGGCGGACCATCTGCCCGTGCTGCGCACCGGGGGGGACGCGGACCTTCGCGTCGCCGCCCTCGATCGTCGGCACGGTGACCTCGTCGCCGAGCGCGGCCTGGGCCGGTGAGACACGAAGGAGGTGCACGAGGTCGTCCTGCTCGCGACGGAAGGAGGCGTGCTCCTTCAGCCGGATGAGGACGTAGAGGTCCCCGCTCGGCCCGCCGCGCATGCCCGCCTCGCCCTCGCCGGCGACGCGCAGCTGCTGGCCGTCATCGATGCCCGGCGGGATCGTGAGCGAGATCTCGCGGTCCTTGCGCTCTCTGCCCTCGCCGCGGCACTGCGCGCAGAGCTTGTCGACGGTCTTCCCCGAGCCGCCGCAGCGCGGGCACGTGGAGACGTTCACGAACCGTCCGAACACCGACTGCTGCACCTGACGTACCTCGCCGCGCCCATTGCAGGTCGCGCACGTCGAGATCGAGGAGCCCGGCTCCGCGCCGCTGCCGCGGCAGCGCTCGCAGGTCTCGAGGCGAGGCACGTTGATGACACGCTCGCGCCCCTGCACCGCGTCCAGGAGGTCGATCTCGATCTCCATGCGCAGGTCGGCGCCGCGCATCGGACCGCGGGGCTCGCGCCGGCGCAGGTCGCCGCCGAAGAACGTCTCGAAGAGATCGCCGATCCCGAAGTCGCCGAACCCTCCGCTCGTCGAGCCGAACATGTCGTAGCGCTGCCGGCGCTGCGGGTCCGTGAGGATCTCGTACGCCTCGGTGATCTGCTTGAAGCGCTCGGACGCGTCGTCGGCCTTGTTCACGTCGGGGTGGTACTGGCGGGCAAGCCGACGGTAGGCGCTGCGGATCTGCTCGTCGGAGGCGTTCCGCGGGACGCCCAGGAGGTCGTAGTAGTCGGACGTGGTCGCCATCACCTGTCATTATCCCGGCTCGTGGACGCCCTCCTGCGGATCGTCGTGCAGTACCTGCACGTCTTCTCGGGCATCCTCTGGATCGGCGGAGGCTTCTACACGATCGTCGTCCAGCTGCCCGCCGTCCTCGCGATGCCGCAAGCCGCGCGCGGGCCCGCGATGGCGCAGCTCGTCCCGCGGCAGTGGAAGTACATCTTCCGGGTCGCGGAGCTCACGATCTTCTGGGGCTTCGTGAACGTCTTCGTATCAGGACGGGCGCAGCAGCTCCTGACCCTCGATTCGCGGTGGGCCTGGTCGATCATCGTCGGCGCCGTCCTCGCGATCGCGCTGTATGCCCTGGTCCGCGCGCGACTCGGCCCCTGGGCCTACCGGATGCTCGAGCTCGGCCCGAAGGCGGCCTCCGGCGACGCGTCCGCCGCCGCGGAGCAGGCCGCGCTCATCGGCCGGATCCGCCGGCTCGGCTACGTCCAGCTCGGCGTGGGGCTCGTCATCGTCCTCGTGATGATCACGGCCCGTTTTAGCTAGCCGGGAACCGCCGGCCCCGGCGCGCCGTCATACCGGCATCTCCCGACGTCAGGGACAGGAGGACGGTATGCGACGGCTCTTCGCTGGCCTCGCCGCGATCGTCGCGGCATCCCTCGCGTACGCGCAGCCCGCCGCGGCCTGCGCGGGGCTCATCGGCCCGAACGGCGCGGTGAACCTGCTTCGCACGACGACCTTCGCCGGCTACCACGACGGCGAGGAGCACTACGTCACCTCGTTCCAGTTCGCCGGCGGCAGCGGGCAGTTCGGGTCACTCATACCGCTCCCCGGCATCCCGACCACCGTCGAGCGCGGGGGCGACTGGACGCTCCAGCGCCTCATCCGCGAGACGAACCCGCCGCGGGCGCGGTTCGACGCGGTGCGAGGCGCGACGGCCGGTCCGCAGGGCCCCGCCGAGGTCCTCCAGCAGGTCAAGATCGACGCCCTGGACGTCACCGTCCTCAGGGGCGGCGGCTCGGCTGTCGGCCAGTGGGCGACCGAGCACGGCTTCCGGCTCCCGCCCGACGCGCCGGAGACGCTCGACTTCTACGCCGCGCGCAGTCCGATCTTCCTCGCTGCCGTGTTCGACGCCGACGCCGCGAAGGCGCGCGGCCAGCGGGTCGGCGACGGCACGCCGGTCCACGTGACGATCCCCACCGCGAACCCGTGGGTGCCGCTGCGCATCCTTGCGCTCGGCAAGGACCCCGCCGACCGCGTCGAGGCGGACCTGTACCTCCTCACGGACGAGAAGCCCGCGATCCTGCCCCGCCCCGGTGCGCAGGGCATCGAGCTCGACCACAGCGCCCCCGCCACGGCCTCGCTGCTGAACGACCTGCGGTCGGACAAGGGCATGGGCTGGGTGCCGACATCGGCCTGGCTCAGCAAGATCCGCGTCGACGCGGCCGCGATCCAGCTGAACTACGACCTCGCGGTCGACGCGAACGGGCGCAGTCCCTCGCGCGTGGCGGCCGGTCTCGAGCGGCCCTTCTCGCCGGTCACGCCGGCGTCCGGCAACGACGCGGCCGCCGTCCTCGCCATCGCCATCGTCGGCCTCGGCTCGCTCTTGCTCCTCCGCACAGGCGCACGTGCGGTCGCCCGGTGAGACAGATCTTCATCGCGCTGGCGCTCGCCGCGTTCGCGGCGGGCGCCTGCGCGCCGGCGGACGCGGCCGGACCGCGCCACGTCGGCATCCGCATCCACTAC
>Ga0209237_1002829_pt1 | contig 10435 bp, 14 predicted proteins | sample GraSoi013_1_40cm_2_FD_185820 | JGI IMG/M metagenome (GOLD analysis project Ga0209237, IMG submission 185820) | Grasslands soil microbial communities from the Angelo Coastal Reserve, California, USA - Sample 10_02_2013_1_40cm (SPAdes) (version 2) | ecosystem: Environmental > Terrestrial > Soil >...
GTTCCGTGTTCACCTGTCCATCACTGTACGAGACTTGAACCTGGGTATGGTTGCCGTTTTTCGTCAGTACGTATTCTGTCCAGTGCGCAGTCGGACTAATCGGGCCACCATTGGGTCGGGGAAGACCCTCGTACCATGCGAGAACAGCAACGACGACTAAAGCGATCACGAATATTGCTACGTGCTTGTTTCTCACGGCTTCTTCCGACTCCCAGACCCGAGTCTAATTCAGGTTCTCAGAGCACCCGTATACTATCATGCTGAGTTAGCTATCCGGAGTAATTGGGGTTTGTCACCGTTCGGGCATACTAGGAATGTCAGCCTCAACTTTAGAGGGCTCACTCTTCGAACGTAACTGTCTGCTACTCTCAGGGTTGCGATCAGAAACATTCTAAGCGTTCGATAGCCTATTCAATGTACGGGTCTCGTTTTGAGGAAGATCTTCATTATCGACATTGACGGCTGCATCTGCGAGCACGTGGACAATGAGCATCCTGAGCTGATGTCAAGCTCTCAGCCATATCCTGATTCGATTGGAAAGATCAATGAGTGGTATGATCAGGGGCACTTCATCTGCTTCTTCACTGCAAGAACAGAAGAGCATAGAGAAGCTACTCTAGCATGGCTGGAGAAACACGGAGTCAAGTATGACCAGCTGATCCTCGGCAAGCCTAGGCGCAGAGAAGGCGACGAGTACCATTACATTGACGACACTCCCATTCGAGCCACCAGATACAAGGGAGTCTTCGGCGACATGGTGAAGAAGACAAAAGACGTCATGGTCTTCGAGGACGAGTAGCTCACTCGTAAAATCTATCTAACGAGTTCGTTGACGACGCGACCCTGCTCAAGAAACTCGACCGGTCTTCGGTTGGACCCGACTCTCTGTTTGATGATCTCGGCCATTTGTGGGAGTTTTTCGTAGCCGACGAACCTGCGATCTAAGTCCATAGCTACTTTGAGAGTTGTCCCGGACCCTAGGAACGGGTCTAGAATCACGTCTCCTAGAATCGAGAACATTCTGATCAATCTTCTAGGAATCTCTTCTGGAAAAGCTGCTACTCGCCTCTCAAGACCATTAACAACCTGTCTCGCACCTGGGACCTTCCAGACTTGCGAAAACCATTCGTCCCGTTCTTTCTTGGTGAACTTGCTATCATAGCGTCTATGGTCTTTTGGCGGGAAGCTACGTGGTGGGCCTTTGCGAAAGATGAGAATGTACTCCATATCGAGTGTTACGTAAGCGTTCGGTGGAAGGAATCCTGATCCTAGGAAGGCCCCCTTGCCCTTGTAGTGAGGCCGGTTGGTGGGCTTCTTCCAGAGCACGTAGGGCAGGGTTACGAAGCCGAGCCTCTCAAAGTTCTCAATGATTCTTGAATGATTCGGGTAGAGGTGGAAGACACCGTTCGAGGTCCGGGTCGCGTCTCCGATATTGATACACGCAATGCCGCCGGGAACAAGCACTCTCCTGATTTCTCCCCAAGTCTCGTTGAGATACTCGTGCATATCATCGTAGGATGATGCTGAGTTTTCTGTGAAGAATTCGTCCCAGATCGATACCTTAGGATAGGGCGGCGAGGTCACGGTGAGGTGCACTGAATCGTCGGTGACCTCGCTCATTCGACGGCTATCGCCGATTACTACTCGGTAATTGTGGTCGGGATTAAGATCTACAAACTCTCTCTCGACAGGTACCGCAACCAAATGCTTTCCAGCCTTCTGGACCCTTGAATCGACCAACTTAAGGAGTGGGCCCATTTCATTGAAACCGAGCCATTCTTCCATTCATTTTTATTGATACGACTTGAGCTCACGGAGTTGCGGTCCGAGTCTCCCGGCAAGCTCAGAAACATCCTGGGAATTTTGCAGGAGCAACTCGACGCTTCTGCCGAGTGCCCGTGTCAGCTCAGTTTTTTCAAGTGAACCTACGAGAGCTCCGGTGACAGGCTGCAAGATCTCTGGAGGTAAATCATCGAAACCTCTACCGTAGCTTGTCTTTAGACTGCGATGAAGACACGCGAGCATAAGCGCCTGGTCTCTGGCTGCACTGATGCAGTACTCAGCCTCCCACATCCTCCCCCGCTCAATGCAGGCGTGGGCGTGGAGCAGATAGACCACCGCAAGTCCGAAGGTTTGTTCGGTGGAGGCTGGCTTCGCCGGATCCCGTTCGAGAGCGTTGCCGAAGAGCAAGTCGTACTTGAGACCCTTGCCAAGAAACTTGTTCCCGGGAGTGAATGACAAGTCCACCTGAAGGTTGTTGGGCAAGAGGAAGACCCTGTAGATCGTTGATAGATGGGGAAGGTCAAATATGTGGACGGCCTGGAATTCGTTCGCAAAACGGGCTGTCCAATCGGCAAGAACATCATCTACTGCCGCGCCGTCAGCCAGCCCAAAGGTGAGGTCCAGGTCTGACCATCTGTCGCCGCCACCTCCCGCGGTAGACCCGACCAGCGCGCCCGCGACCAGTCGAGGGTCTGCACGGCTCATTTGCACGAGGCGATTGCGAACTCGATCACGTTCCACAACCGTGAACATGACGATATCACCCTCCCTCCCTTTTCGTATAATCCTGCGCGGCATGAGCCGGCCGGAGCCAGACCGAGCAGGTCAAAAAACCCGGGAAAAATTGGGCGGTCAATCATCTTGATCCAAGTCCTATGATCCAAGGCTAGCTTCTTCATTTCTTGTCCGCAACATTGTCCTGGCTTGCTAGAATGGTCTCCACAAATTCGCATTTGTACTCCGCCATATTGAAACTACACCTCCCTTCCAGGCGTCATTTACCGTTTAGCTGTGAGGCTGCGACATAGCCTGTTAGCCGTCAAGTGTCCGCTGTTGTATAACCGATTCAGTTTTTCTAAGTCTTCAAGTCTCGCCGGGTTTGAGGCGGAGGTAGGGCCCGATAGCTTGGAGTAGTGGCGAACTTCGCGAGAGAGAGTTCGCTATGGTTTGGAATGCGAAAGGAGGATAACTCGGATCCAGGACTATCGCAGCTTGATATCGAGGAACTCCAGCGTCCTCTTCCAAGCAAGGTCTGACGCGTCCCTATTGTATTCTACCGGCCGATTCTCTTCGACGAACCAGTGTTTCGTTCCAGGATAGAAGTGAAACGCGACTTCCCTTCCAGCCCCGCGAATCTTCTCCTCCGTAGCCCGCACGTCCCCGATGGGCTCCCATTCATCCTCGGGTGAGAAATGTCCCAGAAAGGATGCTTGAGCTTTGGAGAAATCTATCGCGTAGCTCCCGTAAAAGACAACAACTGCTCCAACAGTTTCGGGCTTCAGCGTGCTCAATAGCAAGGACCAGGCTGCTCCCATAGAGAAGCCTACGACGCCAATTTTGCGGCCAGATATTGATGGGTCCAATCGTAGATGGTCGGCGGCGCCCAGGACGATCTGCTTTATTCTCCCGTCGTCGATTTTTGACTGGAGCTCCTTCGCCCCCTCTACAGACGTTGCCAGAGCACCATCATGGAGATCTGGGGCTAATGCCAAGAATCCCTGAGAGGCAAGCCTGTTGGCGAAGCCTTTGAAGAAATCGTTGAGTCCCCACCAGGCATGCAGAACGAGGACTCCTCCACGTGGTTTCTCGGGCGATGCCAAGTATCCCTTTCCATGTCCACCTTCTGTTTTGAATTCGACCATGCGACTCTTCAATGCCATCATCGAAATTGTGCCGAAGGGCCCCTCATCTAGAGTAATCATTAATGTTTGCTCATGGAGAAGGACATGCCATGAGCTCTAAGAAAGATCGTGCGGCACAAGAGGAAATTCTAGAAGTGGAAAGAGAATTTGGAGATGCCATGACCCGGAATGATGCGGAAGCCATTGGACGGTTCCTCTCTGACGATTGGATAATTATCGACCCCAATGGCGGGATTATTGACAAGTCGCATTTTCTTGCCGTGATAAAGTCAGGCGCGTTGAAGCATGAAGCCATGGACTCCGGAGACATTCGAGTACGCACCCACCCGAATACTGCGACGGTCACCGCGGTAACTCATACTAGGACCAAATATTTGGGGAAAGAGTTCACGACGCACGAAAGAACTACGGACGTTTTCGTGAAGAAGGATGAGCGATGGGCAGTGCGTGCTCACTCACCTCACCACTCTCACTAAGAAAACCTGAAACCCGGAACGAATGATTCGGGTTAATCGATCACGTCGATTACGACCCCGTCACGAGCCTTGGTTTAGGTCAAGGTCGCCGCTCTGGGTCAAGACCCTGTAGGCGTTCAGAGTGATCCACTTGCTAGGTTTTCCGACCTCATCAACCGCAACTGGTGCCTTCCGGCCTTTCCCGCTAGGATAGAAGAAGTCGCCTTCTCGATACCAGTCGCCCTCGAGATTCCAAGCACCATCGGGTCTACGTTTTGACAGTAGCAGTTGAGCGGCGCTCCTAGTCCTCTCATCGTCCCCGTAGCCAAGCTTCGTCAGTACACGCATCGCGTGGAGGATGTCGTAGAAGTAGTACATTGGAAAATGGAGTTTGGTAAAGAATGGATAGGTCTCCTGCCAGTGATGATTGTCGGACTTGTAGACGTGGTGCATGAGGAGAAACTCGGCCCCATCATTGATAGACTGTTTCATTTTGCGGGTCCACTGCTGTGGTGGAATCTCAGAGTACGCCCATAACGGCTCGATGGTGGACATGAAGCTACTGTGCTTCACCTTCTTTTCAGGATGGTCACAGTTCCAACCACCATCTTCCAGCTGATCCTTCGGCAGCCAGGCGACCGCCTTTCGAACTCGCGGGTCATTAGAGTAGCCGAACTTGATCAGGGTCCGAATCATATTTCCTGTGAGACACGGCTCGTCCCATCTCTTGCTTTCCTCGACCTTGCTCGGGCAGGCGAAGGCGCCGGTCTCTGTCTGGTGAAGGTCGAGAAATCTTTCGCATTCCGAACTGATTCTGGGATCGGGAGGCGCGTCCATTTCTCCGAGAAGTGTTAGAGGCCAGACGGCTGATGTCCATTTTGGACGATAACAGGTCTCCTTGGGAGACCAGATACCTTTGCTTGTCTGTGTTCCGATGATCTTCTTGACCGGCCGGTAGCTTGGAATCTTCTCACGTGTCGCCAAGACATCTTTTCCATCCTTTGCCTTGTGTAGCAGATCGATGAGAGCCTGATGCCTAACAGATGGGTCCTTGGGATCAAGCAGCCAGCTAAGAGTGGGGTCTTTCACTTTGTGTCACTCGTCGTGAGTGTTTTCCTATGCTTCTATGTTTCTTCTTGAGCGTTCTCTATGTTTTCTCTTGAGAGCTAAGCCGGACGGAAATTCGGCCGCTGATGAAACCAACTTGGATCTGAGTGAGTGAGCAGAGCTTAACAATACGAAATCCGCGAGTAAGTACTGATGGATTTGAGCTCGAAGTCCAGCGGGTCTTACTTCTCTCCTGAATTCTTCAAGTTTCTGAGGGGCTTGGCGAGAAGCAATAACAGAGTATGGTTTCGGAAGAACAAGCAACGCTATGAAAGGTATGTCCTCGCGCCCAGCCTCCGGTTCATTAAAGACGCTGGGGCCGAGCTTAGAGCGGTTAGCCCATACCTTGTGGCAGACCCTCGGCCCTTTGGCGGGTCACTCTTCCGGATCTACCGTGACATACGCTTCTCCAAGGACAAGAGTCCCTACAAGACTAATGTGGCCATGGAGTTCTGGCATCGTCGAGGAGGAAAGAAGTCTTACACCGGGCTATACCTTCACCTTGCACCAGGAGACAGTTTTGCCGGTGCAGGCATATGGCATCCTGACCCCCCGACCCTCAACAGGGTCCGTAGGGCGATCGTGTCCCGGCCCGAGGCCTGGAGACGAGTCAAGGAGAGTGGGTTGAAGATGGAGGGTGAATCCTTGAAGAGACCCCCAGCCGGCTTTGACCGTAACCATACTTTCGCCGAGGATTTGAAACTGAAGGACATAACCGCAGGGGTCCGATTCAGCAATGCACAAGTTACGGGCCCAAGATTCATGAAGGATTTCGTCCAAGCAAGTAAGAAACTTGACCCGCTCAACAAGTTCCTAGCAGGGGCACTGAGCCTACCTTGGTGATAGATGGGAACAGCGGCAGATTCCGCCAATGGTTTTCTCGGAGATTTTAGATTGAGAGTGATGACTTCGAAACATCATTTGAGAACAGTCACGCGGGCCGACTGAGTGCAATCTAACTATGTTCGAACGAGGTCCACGCGTACCGTCGTTCGTGATCCAGAAGCCATTTTTTCCGCCATATTCCTCCCCCGTATCCGACAAGCGAGCCATCCGAACCAATCACTCTATGGCATGGCACAACGAGCGATATTTTGTTGGCACCGTTTGCCTTTCCAACCTCGCGGGATTTCTCAGGCTGTCCGAGCGCTTCAGCAATGTCACCATAGCTGCGTGTCTGTCCAGGAGGAATCTGTCTCAAGGCCTGCCAGACTGCTTCTTCGAACGCTGTGCCATGCTGGATCGTAGGGATTTGGAAATCTGCAGACTCGCCGGCGAAATAATCGTCCAGCTGAGCGATGAGCATTTTTAGAACAGTGTTGGTGCCTGAACCGATCAGTCCAAAGTTTCGCTCTAGACGACGGAGTTCGCCTGTTAATGCCACACGATTCTCAAATTCGAGTAGGAATAATGCTGCGTCATCCGCGACAGCGATCATCGACCCGAGAGGGGTGCTAATCTTGGTACGAACAAGCTTCCCGTCAATCATAGATCCTAGCCGATTTGCGACTACTGCCGCTTGAGTTGAAAGCATGGCTCGATCACGGGAGAGTAATCAAAAATAAACGGTTTGACTCCAAATCTTGCGGTCAAAATAGGCGTAACTCTGTGGCGGAACTAGTTTTGAGAAATAAGGGATAACCCCACATTCAGCTCGATCGTTCAAGTCCTAACCCAATCTTAAGCGGCCTTCAATCTCTCGCACGGCATCTTCCATTCTCGGGAAACCAAACTGGAAGCCCGCTGTCAGTAACCGGCCAGGCGCAACGCGGCGGCTCTTGAGTATCAGTTCGGCCTCGGTCCTATGAACAAAGGCCGCGACCTCAAGCATCCTGCGCGTCGCGGGCAATCCAAAAGGTACGCCAAGCTCCCGACGTATGATTCTCATCATCACCCGTTGCGGAATCTGGTTCGGCGAGGCCAGGTTGACCGGCCCGCTGAAATCGTCCCGGTCGATTAACCATTCGACAGAGCGACAAAAATCAGCTTCGTGAATCCAGGAAATATACTGACGCCCGCCGGCAATGGCGCCTCCCAGCCCCCATCGCGTGAGCCCTCGCAGGACCCGATAAACGCCTCCTTTGCTCGCGGCGAAGACCATCGCCGTGCGCAGTGCGACCTTCCGTGTGGCAGGCGTAGGTGCCTCGAACAACGCTTCTTCCCAAGCTCGCGCGACCTCGATCGAGAATGCATCCTTGGCCTCTGGGGTCGCGCCAATTTCGCCGGTGGCCTCATCCATCTGCCGGTCGAATGTGTGTTTGTAGATAGTGGCCGTGCTAGCGTTAAGCCAGACCGCTGGAGGCGTGTTGCAGCGAGCGACTGCCTCGCCCAGCACGCGCGTCGAATCGACTCGCGACTCCAGAATCTCCCGCCTGTTGCGCTCATTGTATCGGCAATTCACTGATCGCCCGGCGAGATTGATTAGTGCCCTCGCACCTTCGAGTTCTCTCGCCCAGTCGCTCAGCGTACACCCATCCCATCGGACTTGACGGATAGCCTGCTGAGCTGTTTGTGGCGATCGGGTCAGGACAACGACCTCGTAGTTTCCAGAGACAAATCTGTCAGTGAGCAAGCGGCCAATGAAGCCACTGCCCCCAGCAACGATGATACGATTCCTCATATTCCGATTCAGCTCGAAAGCGTATCTCTGAGTCGCTAACGGAGCTTTCTAGTAGACTGTAAAGCTAGGAAAAGGTTCTATGTGACGTACTTTGCCTTTGCCTTTGATCAGGTGTGATTCAGATTCAATGCCGATGCTCAAGGAGGTGAGTTGATGCAAATAGACCCGGTATGTGGAATGGTGGTGGATGAGAAAAAGACGAAGCTCACGTCGAAACATGAAAACAAGACCTTCTACTTTTGTTCAGCCGCCTGCAAAACAACTTTCGACAAAGACCCCCATAAACATGGACATATGTAAGCGACCAAACAGGATTAGCTCATGATGGACGAGAGAGGTCACTCAGGACACAGCACCCACCCGGAGACGATTGGGTACACCTGTCCGATGGCATCCCGAGATTCGTTCACTCTCTCCAGGTACCTGCCCTAAGTGTGGGATGAAGCTTGTTCCCATCAAAGCGAAAGGAGCGAGATGACCCATCACGTGCATGGGCACGAGATGAAGCCTGCCTCCCAGATGTCGCGTTTGGGAGAAGTTCAGAATGAGTATGACCATGACCGTGGGCATGGAGCATACCGGTGTTGCGGGCCGAGAAATGGCCCGGTTGATCGGATTAGACATTCGCCAGAAATTCTTCTTCACACTAATACTATCAGTCCCGATCATTCTCTACTTGCCTCTCGGAAAATTCATCTTCGGATTTCAGCCGCCAGCCCCGCCCTGATAACAGGGGATAATCTGGCAACCGCCGAAGCGGTCGCCAGAATGGTCGGGATCAAGCGGGTATTTGCGGATGTCCTCCCACGAGACAAAGCAACATTCGTTAAGAAGTTGCAAGATGAAGGAAAAGTGTCGCGATGGTGGGCGATGGCGTGAACGATGCGCCAACTTTAGCTCAAGCAGACATTGGGATTGCAATCGGAGCTGGCACAGACGTGGCGATAGAGACGGCAAAAGTGGTCTTGATGAAGTCAGACCCTTCAGACGTCTTGCGGGCGATAAAGCTGAGCAAGGCAACTGTCACGAAGATGAAGCAGAACTCCTTCTGGGCCTCATTCTGCAACATCCTCGCAATACCCATCGCGGCCGGCATCCTATATCCCAACTTTGGAATAGTCCTTCGACCCGAGGTTTCTGCCCTCCTCATGAGCGCATCTTCGATAATCGTTGCGACGAATGCCGTCCTATTGAAAAGGACGGAAAAAAACTCTAGTCACAGTCTAGTAAAGTGTTGCGGCTTCAAAGTAGAAGCCTGAAGCTGGGATATTTCCTTAGGATGCGCTCGTCTAGACCTCGTTCCATTCCAGCGCGGACGACTATGAGCCCGGCGAACATGGCCATGTAGAGGGGGGCGGTTCCAATGTCTGTAGCGCCTTGCGTGAAGACTCCACCGAAAGCTTCAGCGGTACTCCAGATGAGGAAGCTGAAGACAATTCCTGCCAGTGAAGTAAGTTTCGTGAAGAGTCCGATGATGACGAATATGGCAATGAGGGTTTCTGCTACGGCTATTACGTAGGGGAAGCCTGGGGTTGAATTTGCAATATCAGCCCAGAACCTTATCCATGAAGCGACGGTGCTCGGTTGCCCTTGTGCAGCACTTGAAACTAGGTCCCGGTAGTCTATTCCCTGCGCTATCAGGGACCATTTCAGGTAGGCGTCCGCAGCCCAGAAGAGTCCGAAGATAACCCTCAGACCCACCCTCCAGTTTCTCCGGATTAGACCTGCGTCTTCTCGGGGAAACGATTCGGACGAACGGTTAGCCCTCGACGTCATCTTACTCTATGAGATTGTTCTGTTCTGATAGATTATTCTGTTCTGCACATCATACGTACTCGAGTGTCTGTATAGACTCTCCGCGGCCTCGAACCAATGTCTTGGTTCTCGCCCATCCCGCGAGGGAGCTGAGAAATGCGAAGGGTGGCAATTTCGCGCCTTTCCGGCCGCGTCTGAACTCATCTTCCTAGGCAAATAATCAACCATCTTTGAGTTGTGAATCGTAAGATGATCCGTCAGCTGTTAGCTCGAAAGAATTGCCGGTTTCGAGGCCAGGGTCTTGGGCGTTGGATTCCAAGCCAGAGCAAGAGCTCCGCCAACAATCCCTAAAACCAGTCCTATCATCAATCCTCCCATCCCGCCGAAGATACCGAGGATTGAGAAAGCGATGATGACCGCTCCCCAAAGGTCCTTCTCGAAGGGACGACTGTAGAGCATCACAGCCCCGAGAATTACGAGACCACCGGACGCTAGACCGATGATAGAGAAGATTGGATAAATGCCCATCATTCCACCGATCATCATACCCACGCCCATCTGACCATTCGTACCTCCCATCATCCCGCTCATCGAGCCGACAATCGTGGGCGACCCAAAAACGAACATGGAGGTTACGATAGCTCCAACAAGGAGGAAGACCCCGCCTACAAGGCTCAGAACGAAAGGAACCACAGCTCTAGTCTCTGCGCTCATCGCCGCATGCCTTACTATATGTCTGATTACCACTGCTGTAAATAAGACTGCTGCCCCACCCGACAGGCTAGCTGATCGCTTTGCACCAACATCCGTTGGCAGACGGGAACTAGACAACAAGCACGGGATCTAATTTGTTC
>Ga0209237_1002831_pt1 | contig 10434 bp, 7 predicted proteins | sample GraSoi013_1_40cm_2_FD_185820 | JGI IMG/M metagenome (GOLD analysis project Ga0209237, IMG submission 185820) | Grasslands soil microbial communities from the Angelo Coastal Reserve, California, USA - Sample 10_02_2013_1_40cm (SPAdes) (version 2) | ecosystem: Environmental > Terrestrial > Soil >...
CCGGTTCCCCCTTCGCTTCCCGCTCGTGAAGGCGACGAAGCACGCGCGAGACCGGCTCCGCCGGCGGATGCTCGTGATCCCGAACGAGCGGATCGTCCGGAAGGATTTCTACTACCTGCCGCTCTGGCGGGTCGAGGCGGACGTCCCCGCAGGCGGTCGGAACGATGGAGGGGCGGCCCGCCAGTTCTACGTCAATGCGGTGACGGGCGAGCTCGGCCACGCGGTCTACGGACGCCTCACGTTCGAGGAGATTCCCCGCAAGGATTCAGTGCGTCTCGAACCGCTCGCGGCGGAGTCCACGCTCGAACACGTCTCGGCCGAAACGGTCAACGATGCGATTCCGGTAGCGAAGGTCGGGCCGTCGCAGGCCCAAGACATCGTGCGGACGACCCTTGGCGCGAAGCCAACCGATTCGGAGCCCGAACTCGTCCTTCTGCCGATGTGGCGATTCGATGTCCGGTCGAATGGCGCGGGTCGCGAACGCACGATGTGGATGGAAGGGACCTTCGGGTCCGTCTTCGACAAGTCACCCTGAGCCGTGAGTCACATGAGGCCGAGGGGCCCGAGCTTCTCCGGCAAGTACGTGTCCGTCACGTAGTCGAGTCCGTACTTCGCGAGCGCCTGCTGCTCGGCTTTCTTGTTGAGCTGAAGCATCGTCTGGATTTCGTTCCGCCAGAACTCGTCGTTGAAGCGTGGGTCCGTCATCTCCGCGTTCAGCGCGCCGACGTCTCGCGGCGTGAGGGCGTCCGTGGGCAATTCGTAATTCAAGATGTCGCTTGGAGTGATTCCGACGAACTCCGCCGTGGGAGTCGCCAAGTATTCCGAGATGTGAGCCGTCTTGATAGCTCCATACGCGACTGCGGCGTGAATCCTAAACGACCAAGGGTCAGAGTCGGTAAAGGTCGCTACGGGGAGCTTCATCTCCTCGTTCAACCGCTTCAGGAGTCTCCGTGTGCTCCTCGAAGGTTGCCCTTTCAGATGGACGAGGACACACTTCGCGTCATCGTCAAAGCCATTCTCCACGAGGCGGTCGAACATGCCGCCTGTCTCAATTGCGAGGATGAACTTCGCGTCCGCGTCGATGAACTTGATCTTCTCCTTCTCGACATTATAGGGGATCGTGTAGCCCGCATCTCCGACGTCATCGCGGCAGTTGATCCGCTTGCGATCCCCGCCTCGGGTAATCTCTTCGAGCGTGATGTTCCCGATCACGCTCGCGCCGCTTTCCTCCGGTCGAAGCTTGAAATCCTCCCGGAGGAGTTGCGTGATCACTTCAAGGTCCTCTGCGAGGAGGTTTGATTCCTCCTGGGCATGGAACTTCGCGATGTCCCAGCCTTCGGAGATGTAGTACATCTCCCTCAGGGTCGAGGACTTGCTGTCCCGGATCATGTCCCGGATGAACTCGAGGACGTACATCGTCCGCAGGAGCATGAGGGCGCCTTTGAGCTTCTTCGCGCTCCGCACGCCCATCAGGTTGCCGTACTTCCAGACCGCGTGCTTCGAGTCGAAACGGATGTTCGCCTTCGTCCGGAGGGGAATCTTCATCTTCGGGATCTGCCCGCCGTCGAGTTCCTCGTAGATCTCCTCGGCGATCGCGTAGAGGGCGTCGACGGCTTTGTTCGACGCGGGCGCGCCGCCTTTCTTCTTAGTCGTCATCGAGCGCTTCCTCCGTCTCGTCGTAGTCGATTTCGGTTTCCTCCGTGGCCTCAACCGTGGGCGTCTCTTCCTCTTCGAATTCCGCGTAGTTCAGCTCCCAATCGCCGGGCAGCGGCTCCGCACCGATTACGAGGCCGGGGTTGATTCCGCTCACATAGAGGTCCGACTCGTCGTACTCCGCCTCGTCGAGTCCTTCGAGGACGAATGAGATAGAGGCCTTCGCGACGCTGTCGATTCGCTTCAGCTCCCAGGTGATTTTGCCGTCGTCGCGGACTTCGGCGGGCTTCGGTTCAACCGACTTCGGTTCGATGCCGCGCGGCAGGAGCAAATGGAGGTTCAACTTCTTGCCCGCGGCGGTGAAGTTGTGGACGTTGAGCGTGACCGTATGTCGCTTCACCTTTTTGTCGTACTCGATTTGCTCGTCGACCCAGACGACCCCCATAATCTTCGTGATTGTCGCGTCGAGGACCGGCACCTTCTTGTTCACGATCTTCGCCGACTTGTCCGCGATCCGCGGCAGGATGAGTTGGACGATCTCGAACTTCTCTTTCGTCTTGGCGCGATGGGCCTTCTTTGTGAGATGCGTCTTAAGGCGACGCCCAGCCTCCTTCAGCGCGAGGTCCAGTTCCGTCATGATCTCATCGACCGTGGCGACGGCCTCTTTCGACTCGGACGTGTACGGCACCTTCGTCGAGCAGAGGTGGACGAGGACGATTGCGGGGCCGAAGGGGAGGCCTTGTCCGCCGCGTTGCTCCAAGCCGTACCGCCTCCAGTCGACGTTCGCGACGGCCTGAGTCAGCGCGCACCCGCCCGCCTGGTACAACAGAGGCACCCGGTTCGCGAACCGCAGGACCTCGATGGGTTGGTCGGGTGGCAGATCTCCGCCATAGACGATTCCCACCTCGACCTGGAATGGGTTTCCCGAGTAGACCGCGGGATCCCGCGTGAGAGGCGGGGCGTAGAACTCCGGTCGAAGATTTCCGAGGACGTTCTTGAGGCCCCGCTTGATGAGCCGTTCCCCGATCGGACTCAGACAGTCCGTCGGAGGGGACATCAACTTCGCGGACTGCATGGCATCGTGGAGCGCCTTCGCCTCTTCGAGGACGAGGGACTTCGGCTTCTTGTCCGGGTCGAGGCCGGCGGCATCGCAGATCTCCTTCGCGACGCGGGAAGACACCCGCACGAACTCCTCCTCGAGGAAGGCCGCAAGCTTGTAGGACTTCGTCTCCTTCATCATGGCCATGAGCGTGCCGAGCTCGATTCCATGCGGGTGGGGAGGAATTTCCTTCGTCTTTGGAGGGAGGTCCTCCGTGGCCCGCTCGAAGACGATTTCCTCGCCGTCTGGCGGACGATACGTAATGCGCGCATGCGGATTCACGATCGCCGTGGCCTTGAGGTATTCCGGGATCGACTGCTTTCCCGCGTTGTAACGGCCCTTGAGCGGGATTTCGACCCGCGTGCCATGGGCCCGCTCCCACACGACGAAGTCTTCTTCGACCACGTTCGGCCGGTTCTTCTTCGTGTCCAAGATGAGTTCGATCTCGTAGGCAACGTCCTGCTCGGCGACCTTCGATCGAATCTTCGTCGGTTTGCCAGTCGTGATCTGACCGTACATCACGGCGCCGGAAATCCCAAGGCCTTGCTGACCGCGACGCTGAGCGCGACTGAAAAATCGTGACCCGTACAGCAGACGTCCGAAGACGTTCGCTACTTCCTTCTTCACGATGCCCGGTCCGTTGTCTTCGACGATAACGACAAATTCTTCCTTGTCGATTTTCTTGACCTCGACGAGAACGTCCGGAAGAATGTCTGCATCGGCGGCCGCATCCAAACTATTGTCCACACCCTCCTTGACGGCCGTGAGAAGGGCCTTCGTCGCCGAGTCGTAACCGAGGATCTGCTTGTTCCGCTCGAAGAATTCGGAGACGCTGATCTCTCGCTGCTTCTTCGCGAGTTCCTCCGCGATCGAGATCGATGGCATACCATCACAAGGTACGGTCGAAGAGAACGGTGGGCGTTCCCATCCCTGGGCCCCGCGTATTTGAGCCTGGCCATTTAAGGCTTCGCAGCCGATTTCGCAATGCCGTTTCTATGGAGAGATGGGGTTATAACGCGCGCGCGTGGAGGTGGGTGAAAGTGTCCGCGTCCCAATCGTTCACTCTTCGAAGACCGCTCCGCACTTCGGGCATTTCTCGGCGCTCTCGTCGACGTCGGCGCCGCAGTTCGTGCACGTGAAGGCCGCGGCCTTGCTGGCCTTCTCGCTCTTCGTCGGTTCGACCGATTCCACCTTGGGTTTCGGTTTCTCCTTCGGGATCTGCGGCTCGGCGCCGAGCATCCGGGTCCGCGTCGCCCGCTGCCGGACCGTGTACCACCACATGAACAGGATGATGAAATAGAATAGGAAGGGCAGGATCATCGAGAAGATGGTGAAGTAGGAGAACAGGCCGTAGTAGCTCGTCACGGGCGCCGTGAGCGGGCCGATATCGACATTCGTGAACGTCCAGTTCGAGTCCTTGTCCCAGACGGAAAATCCGTATGCGTAAATCGAGGTGGAGAGGTTGACGCTCGTCTCAAACCAGGTGCCGAGGCGGGTGTTGTTGAAGCTGCCCGGAACCGTGATGTTGATCATCGGGTGGGCGGACATCGGGTAGTCATTGAGGCCCGTGACCGTCGTGAGGTTCAGGGCGACGGCGAACATGTCCGGAGTTGCGTTGACGGTGCTCGTCAGCTTCACTCGGAACGTGAACGCCCTTGGCGAATCCGACTGGACCGGGATGACCGTCCCGTTCGAGAGCGCCATCGTCGGGCTCATGAACGGTCCGGGCGCACTCTCGATCGGGATTCGCTGGGAGTAGAGGGCCGAGGTCTGCAGCGCGCCGCCCAGGAGGATCGCGATCAGGATCACCGGGAGCGCGTTGAGGGCGAACCGCTTCAACGATCGCTCGCCCAAGTAGTAGGGGACCAGGAACACCGCGAGGGGCGCGACTATAATGACCAGACAGCCGAGTCCGCCCGCCGTAAAGACGAGCAGGAACGAGACGATGATCCCCAGGAGGACGAGGTACGTGACCCGGAACCAGACCGTCTTGCGGAACCGCAAGAGGAGGTTCCATAGCTGTACCGAGAACGTCTCGGGACTCACAGAACGATGCGATGCGGCCTTCTTGATAAATAGTTATGCCGGCCCCATGGAGGACGCCGTTCTGGAATCGAATTCCGGTGGCCGAACGTTCAAATAGATTCTGCAAAATAGCACGAGACTTCCATCGAGGACTGAGGATGACGAAGCTTGTGGTCGCGATCGGCGGTAACGCGCTGCTGCCCGCGGGCGAGTCCGCGGACGCCGCGGCCCAGCGACGCCGGATCGAGGCGACCGCATCCCGCCTCACGGACCTCGTTGCGGCCGGCCATGACGTCGTCTTGACGCACGGCAACGGCCCCCAGGTCGGCAACATCCTCGTGCAAAACGAGGAAACGCGGCACCTGGTCCCTCCGATGCCCCTCGATGTCTGCGGGGCCGAGAGCCAGGCGCTGATCGGCTACCTCTTGGCGCAGGCTCTGCGGAACGAGTTCGCCCTTCGGAAGATCGATCGAGACGTCGCCTGCGTCGTGACGCAGGTCCTCGTCGACGCGGACGATCCGGCCTTCACGAATCCGACGAAACCGATCGGCCCTTACTATCTACGAGACGACGAAATCCTCGTCAAGAAGGCGAAAGGATGGAAGATGGTGTACGACCAGCGGGGCGGATGGCGCCGGGTCGTGCCTTCGCCACGGCCCGTGGAGGTCGTCGAGAAAGCCATCATCCGGATGCTCGTCGGGAACGGCGATGGACGCATCGTGATCGCTGCAGGTGGCGGCGGGATTCCGGTCGTCCGCAAGGATGGCAAGCTCGTCGGCGTCGAGGCCGTCATCGACAAGGACCACGCGGCGGCGGTGCTCGCGCAGGCGATCGGATGGAAGCACCTCGTGATCGCGACGGACGTCTCCCAAGTCGCCCTGGATTTCGGCAAGCCGAGCCAGAAGTTCCTCGACCGCATGACGGTCGCCGAGGCAAAGAAACACCTCGCGGACGGCCAGTTCCCGCCCGGCAGCATGGGGCCGAAAATCGAGGCCGTCGTCGAGTTCCTGGAGCACGGCGGGCAGCACGCGGTCATTACGGACCTCGAGCATCTCGTCCCCGCGGTCGCCGGCAAGGCCGGCACGCAACTCGGGCGGACGTGAGCGCGGAAGGATTTTCCCCGCCCACGGCGTTCGCGGCGCGCCGATGCCGAAGGTCCCGAAGCGGTGGTACGAGGACTTCTTCGGATCCGACTATCTCATCCGGTACGTCCACCCGGAGACCGCGGCCCAGGTCGAGGCGATCGACAAGATCCTCCATCTCCGGAAGGGCGGACGCATCCTGGACGTCGCCTGCGGGGCGGGCCGCCATACGATCGAGCTCGCGAAGCGCGGGTATCGGGTCACGGGCCTCGATCTGTCGTCGCCTCTCTTGGCGGAGGCGAGGAGGGCGGCGCGCCAAGCGGGCGTCAAGGCGACGTTCGTCCAGGGGGACATGCGCCGTCTCCGATACCGCAACGCCTTCGACGCCGCGATCTCGATGTTCACGTCGTTCGGTTACTTCGATCGTCCCGAGGAAGATCGTGAGGTCTTGCGAGGGATCGGCCGCGCACTGCGGCCGCGCGGAAAGTTCCTGATGGAGCTGTTCAACCGCGACAGCCTCGTGGCCAGGTTGCCGTCGCAGAGCTGGCAGGCGCGGGACGACGGGACGGTCGTCCTGGAGGATGCGTCGTTCGACCTGCTACGGGGCCGGTTCGAGACCCGCCAGGTGATCATCGATCGGAAGGGCACGCGGGAATTCACCGCCTCGGTCCGCGCGTACACGCTTGCCGAGCTGAAGGAGATGCTCGACGCCGCGGGCCTGTTCGTCCACCGTGTGCTCGGCGGCCTCGACTTGTCGCCGTACACCGCGCGCTCGTGGCGGATGGTCCTGTACGCGGTCAAAGGCCTGGAACCCGAAGGCATTCGCACGGTCTGGTAGCGGGATTCGGGAAGGAATCTTTTTGCGCCCCGTCCGATTGGGCCTGTGTCCAGATGGCGATCGAGGAACAGATTAAGGCGGTCGAGGACGAGATCCAGAAGACGCCGTACAACAAGGCGACCCAGCACCACATCGGGCGGCTGAAGGCGAAGCTGGCGCGGCTCAAGGACGAGCAGGAGACGCGGCGCCTCAAGGGGGGCGGCGGCGGGCCGAGCTACGCGGTCAAGAAGAGCGGGAACGCGACGGTCGGCCTCGTCGGCTTCCCGAGCGTCGGCAAATCGACCCTGCTGAACCAGATCACGGACGCAACGAGCGAGGTCGCCGCGTACGACTTCACCACGCTGGACGTGATCCCCGGCCTCATGGAGCACCGGGGGGCGAAGATCCAGGTGCTCGACATGCCCGGACTCATCCGGGGCGCGTCGAAGGGCCGCGGTCGCGGGAAGGAGGTCCTGTCCGTGGCCCGCGCGTGCGACCTGATCCTCCTGATGATCGACGTGTTCGAGACCCATGTCGACGTCCTCGCGGACGAACTGCATCTCGCGGGGATCCGCCTCAACGAGCGGCCCGCGGACGTCACCTTGACGAAGGCGAACCGCGGCGGTCTCACCGTGAATCCGACGGTCAAACTGACGAAGCTCGACGCGGAGATGGTCGCGGACATCTGCCGCGAGTGGGGCTACCTGAACGGCACGGTCGTCGTGCGGCAGGACATCACGGAAGACCAACTCATCGACGTCCTCGCGGGGAACCGCGTCTACCTGAGGGCGTTCGTGGTCGTGAACAAGATCGACCTCGTGTCCTCGGACTACGTTAAGCAGCTCCAGGCGAAGCTTCCGGGATGGAGGCTCGTCCCGATCTCCGCCGAAAAAGGCGTCGGTCTCACGCGCCTCAAGGACGAGATCTACTCGACCCTCCGGTTCATGCGCGTCTTCCTGAAGCCGCAAGGGAAGGAAGCGGACATGGCGGATCCGATGATCGTGAAGCAGGATTCGGACGTCGGCATGGTGTGCGACGCGATCCACCGCGACTGGCGCAAGCGATTCCGGTACGCGAACGTCTGGGGCTCGTCCGCACAGTTCCCGGGGCAGAAGGTCGGCCTCGATCATCCGCTGAAAGACGCCGACGTCCTCACCATCGTGCTGCGAAAAGGCTGACGGACGCGGCCCGCGTCAGGCTCGCCGGGGGAGGAGGAGCTTGACCACCGCGCCCGCGATGGCGAGCGCCGTCCCGAGGACCGGAATCGCGGCCAACCAGTAGTAGCCCGCTGGGAGCAGGCCGTAGAAGCGAAAGAAGAAAAAGGGAGGGAACCCCCCGAGGGCACCCAGAGCGGCGAACCAAACCACGGCGGCCGCGAGCAGCCGACCCTCCTTGCGCTTCCGAAATGCGTACGCGCCAAGCATGAGGACGAGCGCGAACGAGGGGACACCGAGGAAAACGGACATCGTCGCGACCGAGCCGATCAGCCCGACAACCGCCCCCGCGCAGATCAGCGCCCCCGCGAGTCGATCGGGGTCAGCGGTCATGACGGTCGACCTCACGCGAGGTGGTGCATCCTCTTCAGGTCCCCTTCGAACGGCTTCAAGCTCGGAGGGATGTCGACTCCGGGGAGTTCGACGTTGAGCGAAAGGCCTTGGTCCCGTTTCCGCTTCCAGACGTCCGCGTTGAAGGCGAGCAGTCCGTCCGTGAAGTCCGCCCGGGAGGCGGGGATGCCGTCCCGCGGCATCGGGAAGCGTTCCGCGTGGACGCTCCCCCCGTACATGGACCGCCAGATCTTGTCCGTCGAGAACGGCGTGACGGGCGCGAGGAGGCGCAGGAGATCCCGGAGACACGCATGGAGCGTCCATCGAGCGCCCGTGTCGCCCTCGTACGCGCGGGCCTTCACCATCTCGACGTAGTGCGGCGCAAACAGATTCCAGAGGAAGTCCCGACCCCGGTTCGCCGGGAGGAACAGGTTCAGGTCCTCGTAGGCCCCGCGGCACGATTCGACCAGGCGGTTCAGCTCCGCCAGGATCCATTCGTCGGAGGGCTGGAGCTTCCCGGCCTCGGGCTCCTCGAACGACGAGATGAAGCGCGCGACGTTCCAGAGCTTCGTGACGAACTTCGCGGCGCCCCCGATCTTCGCCTCGCTGATCCGGAAGTCGTCTCCCGGGTTCGTCTCGCCCGCGACGAACAGCCGGATCGCGTCGGCGCCGTGCTTCTTGAGCAGGGGCCACGGATCGATCACGTTCCCCTGGGTGCGATGCATCGCGCGACCGCGGGCGTCGAGGCCGAGCCCATGGATGAAGGCCCGATGGAACGGCTTCGACCGCCGCACGAGCCATGACTTGAGCATCGTGTAGTAGAGCCACGTCCGGACGATCTCGCGGCCTTGCGGCCGAAGCGAGAGGGGGAAGTTCGCGGCGAAGAAGTCCGGGTCCGTGCGGTACCGCGTGAGGTAGAGATTCGAGACGCTCGAGTCCATCCAGGTGTCGAAGACGCGCTCCTCGCCGACGAACTCCTTGGAGCTGCACTTCGGGCACTTCGCGAACGGCGCGGGATCCTTCCATGGCCGGTAGTATTTTCCCGGAGGCGGCGCGAGCGTCTCGCCGCATTTCTTGCAGTACCACAGCGGGATCTCCGTGTGGTAGTACCGCAGGCGGGAGATCGGCCAGTCGATCGTCAGGCTGTCGATCCAGTCGAGGACGAGCTGCCGGTGCCGGGTGGGCCGGAACTCCATCTCCTGTGCGAGGCGACGGAGGTCGTCGCGGAACTCGAGCTGCTTCAGGTACCACGCATCCGAGGAGAGGAACTCGATCGGGTTCAGGGTGCGCGAGCAGATCGGCGTCTGGTGCTGGATCGGCTCGACTTTCTCGAGGAAGCCGCCGCCCCGGAGGAGTTCGATCGCCTTCGCGCGGGCGGCCTCGACCTTCAGGCCTTTCAACGGTCCCGCGGCATCCGTCATCTTGCCGTGCTCGTCGATTCCTTTCACCGGTTCAAGGCGCAGTTCGCGGAACAGCTGGAGGTCGACCATGTCGCCGTACGAGCAGATCATCGCGGCCCCGCTCCCGAACTCCGGCTTGGCGGTCGGGTGCGCGAGGATCGGGACCTCGTGATCGTATAGCGGGATCCTGGCCTTCTTGCCTTGGAGGCCTGAGAACCGCGCATCGTTGGGATGGACGATCACCGCTCGGCACGCCGCGAGCAGCTCCGGTCGCGTCGTCGCGATCTGGATCTCTCCCTTCGACGTCAGCGGGAACTTCATCCAGACGAGGTTCGAGGGTCGCTCCTCGTAATCGATGTCCGCCTCCGCGAGCGGGGTCTCGCACACGGGACACCAGAACGTCGGGCGCTCGCCGCGGTAGAAGAGCCCCTTCGGCCAGAGCTCGAGGAAGATCGCTTGACTGAACGCGCGGTATTCGTCGGAATCCGTGTAGTACGTGTGGTCGAAGTCCGCCGACATTCCGACGCGGACCGCCAGCTCGAGCAGTCCGTTGCCGATCGCCTCGATCTCCTTCCGGCATTCCTGGATGAACGCTTCCCGGTCCCAGCGGTGGAGCGCCTTGCCCGTCTTCTTCTCGACCGTCCGCTCGATGTTGATTCCGTTGCGGTCGAGGCCGAACGGGAAGAGGACCGCATGACCGAGCATGCGCTGCGCGCGGGCGATCATGTCGATCATCGCGTACGCCATGACGGCGCCGACGTGCCACGAGCCGCTCGGGTAGGGCGGGGGCGTATCGATCACGTACGTCGGCTGT
>Ga0209237_1002837_pt1 | contig 10427 bp, 5 predicted proteins | sample GraSoi013_1_40cm_2_FD_185820 | JGI IMG/M metagenome (GOLD analysis project Ga0209237, IMG submission 185820) | Grasslands soil microbial communities from the Angelo Coastal Reserve, California, USA - Sample 10_02_2013_1_40cm (SPAdes) (version 2) | ecosystem: Environmental > Terrestrial > Soil >...
GTGGACAAGCCTGTCTCCAGATCCGAATATTTTGCTGGGGATTCCGTTGGAGCACTTTCCAACAAAAGAAGCTGATTTCAACGAAACTTTGAAAACGCGCCAAGCTCTGTTAGGAAAAAACTTCAGCATTTCGTATGAACATCCGCTCAAAATTGTTCGCGGGTGGATGCAGTATCTGTATGAGGACACAGGACGCGCTTTCCTCGACGTGTACAACAATGTGCCACTCGTGGGGCACAGCCACCCGCGGGTAGTGCGGGCCGCGCAGGAGCAGCTTGGGCTGCTCAATACCAACACTCGCTATTTGCACGACAATGTGAATCGCTATGCCGAGCGGCTGACGCGCAAGCTGCCCGAGCCGCTGCGCGTGTGCTTCTTCGTGAATTCCGGGAGCGAGGCGAACGAGCTGGCGCTGCGGCTGGCGCGCGCGCACACAGGCCGCGAAGATGTGATCGTGGTGGAGCATGCATACCACGGTCACACAAGCACGCTGATTGATATCAGCCCCTACAAATTTGACGGACCTGGTGGGCACGGCAAGAAGCCGTGGGTGCACGTCGCGCCGCTGGCGGATGACTATCGTGGCTTGTATCGGCGCAACAACAAAGAAGCAGGCGCGAAGTACGCGCGGCACGTGGCGGACATCCTGGACCGCACGCGCGCCGAGGGACGGAGCGTCGCAGCGTACATCGCCGAAACTTTGCCAAGTGTTGGAGGGCAGATTGTTTTTCCGCCGGGATATCTCCGGGAAGTTTACCGGCACGTGCGCGCGGCAGGGGCAGTGTGCATCGCGGATGAAGTGCAGGTCGGCTTCGGGCGCCTGGGGACGCACTTCTGGGGATTCGAAACGCAAGGTGTGGTGCCGGACATTGTGGTTCTGGGAAAACCGATCGGGAACGGGTTTCCGCTGGCCGCGGTGGTCACCACGAAGGAAATCGCGGATTCGTTTGCAAACGGGATGGAATTTTTCAGCACCTTTGGCGGCAATCCAGTGGCGTGCGCGGCGGGGCTGGCGGTTCTCGATGTTCTGGAAGACCAAAGGTTACAGGAGCAAGCTCTGCGCGTGGGCACGCATCTCATGAATGGATTACATGCGCTGCAAGAGCGGCACGCGCTGATCGGAGATGTGCGTGGATCGGGATTGTTTTTGGGCCTCGACCTGGTGCTGGACCGGGAGACGCGCGAAGCTGCACCGCTGCAAGCGTCGTATGTAGTGAACCGGCTTCGGGAATGCGGGATCCTCACGGGCACGGACGGCCCGCATCACAACGTGATTAAGCTGCGCCCGCCGCTGGTGTTCACGGAAGCAGACGCGGACCTCTTCATAAAGACTCTCGATGCAGTCCTTCAAGAAGATGCGGCACAACCGCGACGTTGAGGTTCAGTTTTTCTTTCGCTCAAATCGCGCCGAACCTCAACGTTTGACCAGAACGCGGTCCTAACATCCGCTCAAGAATTAGAAACAAGCTGGCAAAAACTGTAGTTTAATCAGAGATGGGGCAGTTGGGATGGTGTTGCATGTGGCCTGCTCGCCTGTTTACTGCGGTATTGGTTTCTTCCACCATTTTTGCTTCTGGGAGAATGCAAGCGGCGGACTCCACCGATTGCACGGGTGCGGTGTTGGACGAAAATGCCGTCCCGGTCGGAGCAGCACAAGTCAAGCTTGAGGATGCCGCTGGGCACGCCTATCGAACGGAGACGGACAGAACAGGGCATTTCGCTCTCCACGATCTTTCCCCCGGGGACTACAACGCGGAAGTTCGCAAGGAAGGCTTCTTCGTGCTTACCGGCCAGGTGGTCACCCTCCACGCCGGGGCCAACGAGCTCTCCCTGGTCTTGAATCACGAGCACGAGATTCACGAGCAGGTACAAGTCACGGCGCCCTCGAATCAGATCGATACGCAGGACACGTCGCAGCGATCCTCGCTTTCCGCGCGGGACATTCGCGACATTCCGGTGCCGAATACCCATATTCTTCAGCAGAGTCTGGTCGCCCTGCCGGAGATTGTGCAGGACCATCAGGATAATCTGCACGTGGCCGGAGCGCGATCGGGCGAGACGCAATATTTGCTCGATGGATTTGAGATTGGAGACCCGGTAAGCGGGGCGCTGACGTCGCGGTTCAATGTGGATGCCACCCGAGCGGTCGAGGTGCAGACGGGGCGGATCGGGTCAGGCTATGCGCACTCGGGAGCAGGCATATTGAATCTTGAAACTCCCGACGGCGATGACCGGTGGCGATTCGGGACCACCAACCCCGCTCCCGGCATCAACATTCAAGAAGGCACGCATCTCGGAAACTGGTATCCGCGGTTCACCTTCTCCGGACCAATCGAGCGCGGGCGCTTCTGGTTTTCCAATTCGATTGCCGTTCAACACACCTTCGGTGTCGTCAAGCAGCAGCCTGCGGGCGCGAACACCTTTGAGGAATGGGCCGGCGATAATCTTCTGCGGCTGCAATACACAAGTTTCCTTTACAATCGCGCCAACGATAGCAATCTTGGCTTGGACGCGCTCGATCCACAATCCACCACGGTTACCGCCGATCAACGCCGCGCTTTCGTTTCTCTGAAAGATCAGATATGGCTTCACGGCACGCTCTTTGAACTCGGAGTCGCCGCCGACAGCGGCGTACTCGATTACACGCCGCAAGGCTCGCAACCCTTCGTTCTGCTCATTGCCGGCACGAGCGGCAACTATTTCCAGCATTTGCGCCAGCGTGGTCACCGCTTGCAGGCCGTGGCGAACATGGTGACTACCTCTCGCCACTGGCACGGCACGCATCAGCTCGCTGCGGGCCTCAATGTCGCGGGGCTGTTGTTCCATCAGTCAGCGCAGCGGGGGGGGATTGATGCGCTCCGGGCGACGAATCCAATGGATGGAACGGCCTGCGTCTCGCCCACGGTTGGATGTTTGGTGCGCCGCTCCACCTTTGCAGGAGCGGCAACTCCGCATCTTTCGAACACGCAAGCCGGTGGCTATGCCCAGGATACCTGGTCGATTTCGAAGCGGTTCATATTGCAAACGGGCTTGCGAACGGATTGGGACCGGTTCACGCAAAGCGCCGTGGCTGAACCTCGTGTGTCCGCCAACGTACTGCCCTTCGGCGATGACCGCGCGAAACTCTCATTCGGATGGGGTATTTACAACGCGCCTCTCAATCTCGCACTCATCAGTCAGATCTTGGACCAGCGGCAAGTTGACACCTTCTACGACTCCGCCGGCAACGTCGTTGCTCCAGGGCCTATCGTCAGCCAATTCGCGTTGCCTGCGAACGGTCTGCAGCAGCCGCGCTTTACGATTTCGAGCGCTGGTTGGCAGGAGAAATTTGGACGCAACACCCTCGTTAGCCTCGAGCTCCTCGCGCGCAACGGCTTACACGGTTTCGCTTTCGTTGACCAACAGCCGTCGCAGCCGGGCGGAATTTTTCTACTACAAGATCATCGCAAGGACCGCTACCGCGCGGCCACCTTCTCGGTGCGCCACGTGTTCTCGGCGAGTACCGAATTGTACGGCGCCTATATGCGGTCGCGTGCGCATTCGGACGAGGTCCTGAACCCTGCCCTTGGTTCCATTTTTTATGCCCCGCAGCAACCCGGCCCGCTGGCCTGGGACACGCCCAACCGGCTGGTCACCTGGGGTTGGACGCCGACGCACGTCTGGAGTACGCAATTGAGTTATTTCCTCGAGTACAGAACGGGATATCCCTTCAGCGCCGTCAATCTTCAGCAGCAACTCGTTGGTCCGCCGAATTCTATACGTTTTCCCGCTTACGCCAGCTTGAATTTGGGCCTGGAGAGGAAATTTGGCTTCCGCGGGTATTTGTGGGCGGCGCGAATCGAGGCGGTCAACATTCTTGGCCGGCAGAATCCGGATACGGTAGTGAACAACGTTGACGCTCCTAATTATGGCGCTTTTGCCGGCGGACAAGGACGCGCCACCACATTGCGAGTGCGCTTCGTCGGCAGAAAGTGAACGTATAGATCGAGCATGGGGCCAGTCATCACGCAAGCCCGCTGCTGTCAGCTAGTTTAATTAGGGGGACTTGACATCCCGGTTACTATACCCATAGGCTGGCGTGGCGATGCAGCTGGATCATTCCCTCTCCTGGCTCGCGCTGGCGCTGACACCCGGTCTGGCGGCGCGCCTGTCTGCCCGTCTGCTGCGACAGTTCGGCTCACCAGAGGGCGTATTTCGCGCTTCCCCGCCAGATTTGGAAGCCTGCCACCTGCCGGCGGAGACCGCGCAGGCCATTCTCAAGAAGGCCGCCTTCCCTCGGGCGGAGAAGGAGCTGGCGGGCGTTCGAAAAATCGCGGGATGCATGCTGCTGAATTGGACCGAGCCGGAATATCCCCAGACGCTGCTGCAAATCTACGATCCTCCCGTTCTGTTATACGTGCGTGGCGACCTGCAGGTGTTGAACTTGCCCAGCCTCAGCATTGTGGGCACGCGCAAGCCGACCCTCTACGGCACGCAAATGGCACAGCGGCTGGGGCGGGATCTGGCGGCGCGCGGCTTAGTCATCGTGAGCGGGCTGGCCCGCGGAATCGACGCCATCGGGCATCAAGGTGCCATGGATGCTCACGGCCGGGCCATCGGAATACTGGGTACGGGCATTGATGTCTGCTATCCCAAGGAAAACAAGAAACTCTACGAAAAAGTGCTGGAACGGGGCGCCATCATCAGTGAACTTCCCTTGCGGACGCATCCCGCACCGGAGAATTTCCCCGTGCGTAACCGGATCGTCGCAGGCTTGCCCCTGGGCGTGGTGGTCGTCGAGGGAGCGCAATACAGCGGGTCGCTCATCACCGCCCGCCTGGCGATGGAATTCGGCAGAGAGGTTTTTGGGGTGCCCGGAAACGTGACACAGCCGGTGAGTTTCGCGCCGAATCAACTGATTAAGCAGGGCGCGAAGCTGGTCACTTGCGCGGAGGATGTGATAGAAGAACTTCCCACGCCTGTTCGGGCGGCTCTCGTGCAAGCCGAGCAACCGGAGGCCGAGCAGCGGAACCTGTTAGTTGGCGCTGCCCTGAATGGTTCAGAGAAAAAGCTCTACGAGCTGCTCAACGCGGAGGAACCCGTACCCATCGACGATATCGTGGAGCGCTCCGGTTTGAACTCTTCTGACGTTCTGGCTACGCTTTTTAACCTGGAGATGAAAGGGATCGTCCGGCAGTTGCCCGGAAAACAGTTCTGCAAAGTCTTGTTATAGAGGGAGATAGCGGCCAAATCGCTCCTCGGGGCGCGAAAAGCCAATAGACAAAAGGCACCCGCAAGGCGCTCCGCTGCATCTGATGGTAGGCCCGGACCTATCCGGGGAGATTCGCCAACGGTAGCGAGAAGGACACACGCCCCGCGGTCCGCCCTTCCCGAAATGCGTTACGGAGTTACAAAGGCACATGGCTCGTTCGCTGGTAATTGTCGAATCGCCTGCGAAGGCGAAGACCATCAATAAGTATTTGGGACGGAACTATACCGTCAAGGCGTCCATCGGCCATGTCATGGACTTGCCTAAGAAAACCATTGGCATTCGTCTGCCCGGGGAAGATCCTTCCGGGAGAAAAAAAAGAAAGAAGAAAAAGGGCGCGAAGAACGACAACAAAAGGGAACAGAAGAACGCCAAGAAGCCGATTACCATCACCCTGGATGACGAAAAAATTTTTGAGCCCACGCTGCAAATCATCGCCGGTAAGGGCAAAGTCATTCATGACCTGCGGAAAGCGGCACACACCGCACAAGCCGTTTATCTCGCTCCTGACCCGGACCGTGAGGGAGAGGCAATTTCCGCGCACCTGGCGCTGGTACTTTCCAAGCCGAACCGCTATGTAGAGGCCGATTTGCCGGCAAAGCCGGACGGCAAGGGTGCCGAGGAGAAAGAACCGGCGAAAGCCAACACCGGAAAACGGGCGCAGAACAATGGGGATTTGGCGACCGATATTCCCGCGACAGACCCCAAGAAAATTTTCCGTGTAACCTTTAACGAAATCACTCCCAAGGCCATTCGAGCCGCTTTCGAGCACCCCAGGGCCGTGGACGCGAATCTGGTGGACGCGCAGCAGGCGCGCCGGGTCCTGGACCGGCTGGTGGGTTACAAAATTTCTCCGATTCTGTGGAACAAGGTCCGCCGGGGACTTTCCGCGGGACGCGTGCAGACCGTAGCCCTGCGTCTGATCGTCGAGCGAGAGGCGGAAATCCGCGGGTTCGTGCCGCAAGAGTATTGGACCATTCACGCGATGCTGGATGACGGGCAGCCGCCGCTCTTCGAAGCCAAGCTCGTCAAACACAACGATGCGGATATCGAAGTCAAGAATCAAGAAGCCGCGGAGAAGATTGTCGCGGCGGTAAGCAAGGCCACGTGGCAGGTTGCTGCGGTAACGCAAAAGGAAAAGAGGCGCAACCCCCCGCCACCGTTCACGACTTCGAAATTGCAGCAAGCCGCGTACAACCGGCTGCGCTACACGGCCAAGCGCACCATGTCCTTGGCGCAGAAACTGTACGAAGGCGTGGAGCTCAGCGATGAAGGTTCGGTGGCCCTAATAACCTACATGCGCACGGATTCCGTGCACGTCTCCAATGACGCGCTGGCGCAGGTCCGCGAGCTAATCCCAGAACGCTTTGGTCCGAACTACCTGCCGGAAAAGCCGAACTACTACAAGTCCAAGAAAGACGCGCAGGAAGCGCACGAAGCGGTGCGCCCGACCGACGTCATGCGCACGCCGGAAGACGTGCGCAAGTATCTGGACGATGATCTCTTCAAGCTTTACCAGTTGATCTGGCAGCGTTTCGTGGCCTCGCAGATGCTCCCGGCAATTCTGGATCAAACATCGATCGATATCAGCGCCGGTGAATATACCTTCCGCGCCAACGGCTCAGTGCAGAAGTTCGACGGGTATCTCCGCGTTTACCAGATGCCCGCATCGATTGCCGATCGGGAAGACGACGAAAAGGACGAAGAGGGAGAAGGTCGCGCCCTGCCTCAGGTTTCGGAGGGCCAGACGTTGCGACTGGACACGATTCGTCCGGACCAGCATTTCACCGAACCGCCGCCACGCTACAACGACGCCACGTTGGTGAAGGAACTGGAAGAGGATGGCATCGGGCGGCCCTCGACCTACGCTTCGATCATTTCGACACTTGTCGAGCGCGAATATGTCACCAAGCATCAGGGGCGATTCTCGCCCACCATGCTCGGGGAGCGCGTCAGCAAACTGCTGGTGAAGAGCTTCGAGGATATCTTCGATCTGAAATTCACCGCCCGCATGGAAGAAGAGCTTGACGAAATCGAGGAAGGCAAGCGCCCTTGGCGGGAAGCCGTGAAAGAGTTCTGGGAGAAATTTGTCATTGATCTCGATAAGGCCGATGAGGAAATGCTGTCCTACAAAGCGGGCATTCCCACGGGCAGGAAATGCGAAAAGTGCGGGCAGGGCGAGCTGCTGGAACGCATTAGCCGCCACGGCTTCTTCTTGGGCTGCTCCCGCTATCCCGACTGTGACTTCATCGAAGATCTTTCGCCGAGCCTGCCGGAAGCCGACGACGAGAATAAGGTCGAGTACTGCGACAATTGCGGCAAGGAAATGGCCATCAAGCGCGGGCGCTTCGGCACATTTCTGGCTTGCACCGGGTACCCGGACTGCAGGACCACGCGGAGGCTCGTCCAGGGCACGCGCATCGCACATCAGCCGGATGAGCCTCTGGATGAAAAGTGCGCGCTGTGTGGCAACGGCCTGGTAAAAAAGCATGGACGCTTCGGCGAATTCATCGGCTGCTCGGGCTATCCGAAGTGCAAGTACACGCGGCCGATCACCCTGGGCATCAAATGCCCGAAGTGCAACGAAGGGGAATTCGTCCGTCGGGGCAGCGCCGGGAAAGGCGGCCGCGGGCGCCCGCGAGTTTTCTACGGCTGCTCGCGCTACCCGGATTGCACCTTTACGACGGCTCACAGGCCGATTGCCGAACCCTGCCCGAAGTGCGGCGCGCCGTTCATCGTCGAGAAGCGAACCAAAATCGGAACGGTGCGCTCCTGCTTGAAGGGAGGCTGTGATTGGGAATTGCTGATCCCGGAAACGCAACTGCAAGCGCAGCGGGAAGAAGCTCCGGTGCCGGTAGCAGCCAAATCCTGATCCGCCTGCAGCCAAGGAAACAAGTCCTCAATTCCGCGTTCCGCGGCTGCGAGCACGCCTATACTGTTTCTGGGTTTCTTCTACGGAGTTGCAGGCGGGAATGAAAAAAGCGATCACCAAGTACCTCGAATATCTCCAGATGGTGAAAAATTCCTCGCCGCACACGGTTGTGAACTACGGAAAAGATCTCGATCAATTCCTTGTTTTCCTTTCGCCTCCTGGTGCGGCGGCGCCCACGCTTGCCGCGGTCAAGCACGGCATGATTCGTGAGTTTGTCGCCCACCTGCATGACCACGGTCTGGAGAAAAGCTCGATCGCACGAAAGCTGGCTGCCTTGCGTTCCTTTTTTAAGTACTGCGTGCGCGAAGGTCATCTGAAGGAAAGTCCCGCGCGCCTGGTTCCCACGCCAAAGCTGCCGAAACGCATCCCTTCGGTGCTCTCTGCGGAAGAGATGAACGGTTTTTTGAATCAGCTCGCGCGAATGGCTCAGCCGTCGCTCGATAACGCGCCGTCCTCGAAAAAGCCTGCGTCATCCGTGCGCACGCCATCCGCCGAAAAGCAAAGGAGCCCGGGCCGGCCGGCGAGTTTCGAAGAAGGCCTGCTCTTGCGCCGTGACCGGGCATTGCTTGAGCTTCTGTACGCCGCGGGCCTGCGCGTGAGCGAGTTGACAGGCCTTAACCTGATGGATATCGAGCAGAAGGAGCGCATCCTGCGCGTGCGTGGAAAAGGCAACAAAGAACGGATCGTTCCCTACGGCGCGAAAGCCCAGGAAGCGCTGGAGAAATACTGGCCCATGCGCGAACAGCTCTTGAAACAATCGAACGCGTCGGATGGCAGGGAAGACCCGCAGATGCAAGCTGTTTTTCTGAATTATGCGGGCAAGCGCCTGACGCAGCGATCGGTGGGACGCATCGTCAAGAAATACGTCCGGCTGGTTAACGTCAACTGGGACCTGCACCCGCATTCGCTGCGCCACGCTTTCGCCACGCATCTGCTCGCGGATGGCGCTGATCTTCGCGCCATTCAGGAGCTGCTCGGCCACCAGTCGCTCTCCACCACGCAGAAATATACGCACGCTTCCATCCGGCAGTTGATGGAGGTTTACGACAAGACGCACCCGCACGCGTAGTTTCTGCATCTCACCGTGTTTGCCTGAAAACGGTCCTGAGATACCCTAAGTAGCTTCTCAAGGAGAATGAACGTGCGCGTCGCCGCCGTTTGCGGTTTTCTTGTGTTGCTGAGCGCAAGTCTGTCCTGTCCCGCGCGGGCACAAGACAATTACGAGATCCAGGTCTACGGCTACGAGACGGTCGAGCCGCGCCACACCATGATCGAGCTGCACAGCAATTTCACGTTTCAAGGCTCGAAGACGGTGGAAAACGGTCTGCTCCCCACCAATCACCAGTGGCATGAAACCATTGAGATCACGCATGGCTTCACCGACTGGTTCGAGACCGGTTTCTACATTTTTACTTCCACACAAAATGGACAGGGCTGGGATTGGGTAGGCGACCACATTCGGCCTCGCGTCCGCGTCCCCAAAAAATGGAATTGGCCCGTGGGTCTCAGTCTTTCCAACGAGATCGGCTACCAGCGCCGGCAATTTTCTACCGACACGTGGACCTGGGAGATGCGCCCGATCATCGACAAGCAAATTGGCCGCTGGTATCTCTCCTTCAATCCCACGCTCGATCGCTCGTTTCACGGGGAGAGTGTTCATCGCGGAGTGGAGTTTTCCCCCAACGCCAAGGTCAGCTTGGATCTCACACGACGCATCGCTGGCGGTCTTTTCACGGGGACTCTGTCCATCAAGGAGTCACGTTTTCTCCGGATTTCAAATTCAGCTACGACTTCACGAAAAAAATCACTGGTGGTTTCGAGTACTACGGCGCCGTCGGTCCCGCAACGGATTTTCTTCCCACGGGTCAGCAGCAACACCAAATTTTTCCGGCCATCGACTTGAACCTTTCGCCGAAATGGGAAGTGAATTTCGGCCTCGGTGTGGGCATAACGCACTCGACGGATCATCTGATTGCCAAAATGATCCTCGGCTATCGCTTCAATTTCTGATGTGGAATTCAGAAATGCGGAGAAATTGACCATGACCTACCACTTAGCTCAAACAGAAGAACGGCTGGCAGTCTTGACCGCCAGCCGTCCCCAAGTTTCTCTTTTTCGAGAACGTTCAGATGCCGAATCCGCGTCAGTTATCGGTGCCCGCCATGCCCGCCGTGGCCGCCACCATGAAACTCGCCACCGTGGCCACCACCGTGAAATCCGCGGTCACCATGGAATCCACCACTACGG
>Ga0209237_1002839_pt1 | contig 10425 bp, 7 predicted proteins | sample GraSoi013_1_40cm_2_FD_185820 | JGI IMG/M metagenome (GOLD analysis project Ga0209237, IMG submission 185820) | Grasslands soil microbial communities from the Angelo Coastal Reserve, California, USA - Sample 10_02_2013_1_40cm (SPAdes) (version 2) | ecosystem: Environmental > Terrestrial > Soil >...
ACTCCTGCCAGGCGCGCCATTCAACGAGGCGTTCCTCAGGCACTTTTGGGCGCGCGTCCTCGTTCACTGCGGGTGCCGATCCGAGCGACGTCCCCGAACTGTCCGCAACCGGTGAGGGCTCCGACGCCTGCGGACCGATCTTGTTCACCGTCTCGCGCAGGTCCTCGATCGCGAGGTGGGCGTACGTGCTCGTCGTCGTCGTGACCGAGGCGTGCCGCAGGACGCGCTGTACGCGGTGCGGGTCCACGCCCGCCCGCCAGGCCGGAGCACCCGCGCCGCGGATGAATTCTCCCTGCGCGGCGAAGTGAAGTCCGCTGCCGCCGCGCTCTGCTACCTCAGCGGGATGAAGCGGGAGGAGCCAGGTGACAGAACTGCGCTTATCTATCCGCCTTACGACGTGAGCTGTTGAGGAACAAACGAGATCGGCGAATCCCGCTCGACCACCTTGTCGCAACTGATGCACATGCCCCGTACCGAAAAGGAACGGCGTTCGCCGACGCCGAGGTGGATCTGCGCGTCCCGCGCGGCCGTCTGCAGCATTGGGGTGATGCGATGCAGAACATCGTCTCTCCACCGAACCGGACAAGCCACTACGGCCTCGCAAGAGGACGAGGGCAAGTCGATCCGCAGATCCAGGCGTCGCGTCTCGTCACGCGTTTGAAACTGCTCCGAAATACGCTCCGACCCACGCCACATGTGCAGTTGGCAGTCAAGGGCATGAATCTCTTTGCCAAACTCGAGTACGTCAACCCGGTTGGGAGCATCAAGGACCGCGCCGCCTACTGGATCCTGACGCGGGCGGCCGAGCGAGGTGAGATCTGCGAAGAGACAACGGTGATCGAGTCCTCCTCTGGGAACTTCGCCGCCGCTCTCGCAGCCTACACTCGCCTGGTCGGCCTGCGGTTCATCCCGGTGATCGACCCCAATATCTCTGGCGCCTACGAGTCGTTCCTCCGGCGCATCTGCCCCACGGTGGTGAAGGTCGAGGACCGTGACGACACCGGTGGATTCCTGAAGAGCCGCCTGCAGAAGGTGAAGGAACTATGTGCCACCATTCCGAACGCCTACTGGACGAACCAGTACGGAAATCTGGACGCCATGGAGGCGCACTACGAGCTCACGGCGACCGAGATCTGCGCCGATTTTGACTCGCTTGACTATGTCTTCATCGGCGTCAGCACGGCGGGAACGATCGCCGGCGTGTCTCGTCGGCTCAAAGAGCACTATCCCAACGTTCGGGTCATCGCCGTCGATGCCGAAGGCTCCGCCATCTTCGGTGGCGCACCGCGCAAACGCCATATTCCCGGCGTTGGATCGAGCATCGTCCCGCCATTGCTGTCGCATGCCAGAATCGACGACATTGTTTTGATATCCGAGCGGGAAACCGTTCAAGCGTGCCGGGAACTCCTCACCAGCCATGGACTGTTCGTGGGCGGGTCCAGCGGCACAGCGTTCGCGGCGATCAAGCGGTATGCGGCGACGATGCCGGCGCACAAGCAGCCGACCGTGCTGTTCCTGTGCGCGGACCGCGGCACGCCCTACCTCGACACGGTCTTCGATCCCACCTGGGCGACCAGGCTCGAGTAGCGGAGCGGGGAAGCCATGCGCTTCGAGCTATCGATCATCAACGGTAAGACGGTGTTCGACATCGTCCGCGCCCATCGGAGTGAATGCATCCGGATCGTTCGGGACGCGTATCTCGCGCACGCGGACGGACAGTCCGTCAACCCCGATAGCTACTTTTTGAAGTTCCCCGACAAGCCAGATTGCCGGATCATCGCGCTCCCGGCCTACCTGGGAAAGAACTTCGGCGTGGCCGGGTTGAAGTGGATTGCCAGTTATCCTGCCAATATCCAGCGGGGCTTTCCGCGTGCTTCGGCTGTACTCGTGCTCAATGACTACGAAACCGGGTATCCCTTTGCCATACTCGAGAGCTCGATCATCTCGGCCGCGCGAACAGCCGCCTCGGCCGCTCTTGCCGCGCACTGGTTGAGCGGGCAATCGCGCCGGGCGCATTCGCTCGGAATCGTGGGCACCGGGTTCATCGCCCGGTACGTTTACGAGTTCCTGGTCGACACGGGATGGGAGATCGAGGAAGTACGGTTACACGACCTCTCGCCTCTCGAGAGTGAGAAATTCAGAAGCACAACGTGTCGCCTCGAGCAGCACCGCACGATCACGGTTGTTCCAGACGTCGCACAACTCGTGAGGGCGTGTGATTTGATCCTTTTCGCGACCGTCGCTTCGACACCCTACATCGCCGACCTCACCCTCTTCGAGCACAACCCGCTGGTGCTGCATATTTCCCTGCGCGATCTCGCACCCGAGATACTCCTGAGATCGCAGAACGTGGTTGACGACGTCGAGCACGTCATGAAGGCCAACACCTCCCCCCATCTGGCGGAGCAGAAAACGGGAAATCGAAGCTTTGTGACGGGCACTCTTGCCGACATCATGCTCGGACGGCGATCAGTGACTTCTCGCCGTTCGATCATCTTCTCCCCTTTCGGCATGGGGATACTCGACCTGGCGGTCGGCAAGTGGGTGTACGACCAGGCGGTCGCCAACGGCCAGGATCTGCGCTTGTCCGACTTCTTTTACGAGACCGTGCGATGAGCATTCGGCGACGGTCATTGAGCTCGGGCAATGGCTGAATCTAGGTTGCGGATTGAGGATCGGGGCAGCGCCGAGACGACCAGCCTCGAAAGCATCTTCGCCGAGGTGCTCGCTGACGTCCTGCGCGTCGACCGTGTGTCAGTCGATAGCCATTTCTTCGATGAGCTCGGCGCTGACTCGTTGGTCATGGCCCATTTCTGCGCGCGAGTGAGGAAGCGCGGAAACCTGCCGTCGGTATCGATGAAGGACGTCTACGCGAATGCGACGATCAGAAGCCTGGCAGCGGCGGTCGCGGACGTCGCGCCCAGCTCTGCCAGGTCGGCGGTTGCAGCAGCGCTCGAGCTGCCGACACCGACAAGCACTCGGCAGCACGTACTCTGCGGAGCGCTGCAGGTCCTGTTCTACCTGGCGTATTCCTACCTTGGCGTGCTCGCCGGCATCGAGGGCTACCAATCGATCGTGGCGGGATCGGAGGGTGTCGAGAGTTATCTGCGGTTGGTCCTTTTCAGCGGCCTGGCTTTCCTCGTTGTGTGCACCGTTCCGATCGCGGCGAAGTGGCTGCTCATCGGTCGTTGGAAGTCCCAGCAGATCCGCATCTGGAGCCTCGCATACGTCCGCTTCTGGATCGTCAAGACCCTGATCCGATCGAACCCGGCCGTCCATCTGTTCGTGGGTTCGCCCCTGTACGGGCTCTATCTGAGGGCGCTGGGCGCGAAAGTCGGGCCGCACGTCGTGATACTCTCCCGGCGGATACCGGTGTGTACCGATCTGCTCACGATCGGCGCCGGGACGGTGATCCGCAGAGAATCGATCTTCCTTTGCTACCGGGCACAAGCCGGCCGGATCGAGACCGGACCGGTGACCCTCGGCCGGGACGTGTTCGTCGGCGAAAGGGCCGCGCTCGACATCAACACGTCAATGGGCGATGGAGCGCAGCTCGGCCACGCCTCCGCGCTGCACAGCGGTCAGGTGGTACCGGCCGGCGAGCGGTGGCACGGATCTCCGGCACAGCGCACGGACGTGAACTACGTGAGAGTCGCGCCGGCTCCGTGCGGCAAACTGCGTCGGGCCAGCTATTCCGCCCTCACCTTGCTCGCTATCCTCTTCCTCTACGTGCCGCTCTTGGAGGGAGGCCTGCAGCTCCTGTTGGTCGCTGTGTCGTCGCTGATTCAGGTGCTGGATCCGAGCGTCCATGCCAGCACCGGTGCAATGACATCGCGGGGCCACTTCATCGCAGCGCTGATCTTCTCGCTCGTGCTCTTCTTCGGCGTCGTGCTCGTCGGCCTCCTGGCCGTGGGCGTTGTTCCTCGCAGGTTGAACGTGTTTCTCAAGCCGGACACGGTCTATCCGCTTTATGGCGTCCGCTACGGCGTGCACCGGGCGATCGCGGGGCTGGGAAGAATGAAGTTCTTCACGTTTCTCTTCGGTGACAGCTCTTACATCGTCCACTATTTGAGTTGGTTGGGATATCAGCTTTCCCCCGTCGTGCAGACCGGGTCGAATTTCGGCATCGAGGTGACGGCCTCGAACCCGTTCCTCACATCTGTCGGCAGCGGAACGATGGTCGCCGATGGGCTGATCATGATGAATGACGAGGTCTCGAGCACCTCCTTCCGCGTGTCCCGAGCGGCGATCGGGCCACACAACTTCGTGGGGAACGACGTCACCCACCCCGCGGGAGGCAGGACGGGCGAGAACTGCCTTCTCGCGACAAAGGTGATGGTTCCGCTCGACGGCAAGATTCGTGAGGGGGTGGGGCTGCTGGGCTCGCCTCCCTTCGAGATTCCGCGATCGGTTGAGCGTGACAGCCGATTCGACCATCTCCGGATGGGGGACGCGCTGCGCCGCGGCGTTGCTGCAAAGAATCGGTACAACCTTCGGACCATCGGTATTTTCCTCTTCACGCGGTGGCTGGGCGTCTTCCTGGTCACGGTCATCGATCTGACCGCCCTCGAACTTTACGATGTGTTTGCACACACAATCATGGCTGTACTCTTCGCGCTCAGCGTTGTGGTCGCCGCGGTCTACTTCGCCTTGGTGGAGCGTTGCGTCGAAGCGTTCGGCCCGCCGCCGCCGACCATTTGCTCGATCTACGACCCCGCTTTCTGGCAGGTTGAGCGCCTTTGGAAAGTGCATCCGATTCACTATCTCCACGTTTTCGACGGCACGCCCTTCAAGAACGTGATCTGGCGGCTGATGGGTGCTCGGGTCGGCAGGAGGGTCTTCGACGACGGCGTCCACATCTCCGAGCCGACTCTCACGACCATCGGGGATGACTGTGTCCTCAATCATCGGAGCAAGATCCAGTGCCACTCGCAGGAGGACGGCACTTTCAAATCCGACCGAAGCACGCTTGGCGCTGGCTGCACGATCGGGGTTGGCGCATTCGTCCACTACGGCGTGACGATGGGTGACGGCTCAGCGCTCGCCGCCGATTCCTTTCTCATGAAGGGAGAGGACGTCCCACCACGCGCGCGGTGGGGGGGGAACCCGGCGAGGGAGATGTGAGATGAGCAATATCAGGTTGCGTGACGGGGACACGGTGACCACTGCACAGCGCGGCCGAGAGTTCTGGCGCGGTGTCCTTCTCGCCGGTGGATTCACCGCGCTCCCGCGGTGGACCCTCAACCCGGTGCCCGGCGTCGGCGAACATGAGGCAACGATCTCCGATGAACTCATGGCGGCGTTGCGCCGGTTGGCGAACGAGCTGGCGGTGCCGCTCAGTTCGGTGCTCCTGACCGCGCACGCCAAGGTGCTGGGCGCGCTCTCGGGCGAGCGCGAGGTAGCCACCGGCTACGCCGTGGCGGCCCGTTCGCCGTTGCTGCTTCGGATGACGATCAGGCCCCACTCGTGGCGGGAGGTGCTGCTGGAAACTGCTCGAGCCGAGTTAGAACTGCTGTCGCACAGGGATTTTCCAGTCGACGTTCTAAGGCGTGAACTGGGCCTCATCAAGCCGTTGTTCGACACCGTGTTCGAACTGGCCGCGGGCGATGGCGGGGAGCTCGCTGAGGAAACCGTCCTGCGGGTCAGCTTCGTGGAACATGACGGGCTCGTGTTGCGGCTGCGTTACAAGACGGACGTGCTCGACGGGGACTGCGCCGCCAGGATCGCCGGCTATCACCTCACCGCGCTGTCGTTCATCGCGGCCGATCCAGATGCCGAACACGCGCGACAGACCCTGCTCTCCGCCGAGGAGCTGCGTTTCCAGCTCAACAGCCTCGCCGGACCGCGCAGAAAGCTGCCAGACCGCCGGGTCCACGAGCTGTTCGAGGAGAGAGCTCGGGCACACCCGGAGGCCATTGCGGCCGTGCATGGCAACAGACAGCGGACGTACCGAGAGCTCAATGCTCATGCCAATCAGCTGGCGCGAGCCCTGTTGGCGCGGGGCCTGTGCCGCGAAGGTGTCGTCGCCGTGGTGACCGAGCGCAATCTGGACTGGATGGCCGCTGTGCTCGCGATCTTCAAGGTCGGCGGCGCGTACTTACCCATCGAGCCGCATTTCCCGGCCGACCGCATCGCGAGGATGCTCTCCCGGGCTGGCTGCCGGCTCGTGCTGACCGTACGCGGCAGCACCGCGATGCTCGACCAGGCGCTCGACTCGCTGTCCGGAGTCCAGACGCTCTTCATCGACGCGGCCTGCGAGGAGGACCAGCCCGACGGTGATCTCGGGGTCGACGTCGCGCCCGACCAGCTCGCATACATCTACTTCACCTCCGGTTCCACCGGTGAGCCCAAGGGCGCGATGTGCGAGCACGCGGGCATGCTCAACCACCTCTGCGCCAAGATCGATGACATGAGGATCGGCGAGGGGGACGTGGTGGCCCAGACGGCACCCCAGTGCTTCGACATCTCGCTGTGGCAATTGGTTTCCGCGCTTTTGGTCGGTGGGCGGACTCTGCTGGTCGAGCAGGAGGCGATCCTGGACGCGAAGCGTTTCGTCGACAAAATGGTCGAAGGCAGGGTCGCCGTAGTTCAGGTGGTGCCGTCCTACCTTGAAGTTCTCCTGTCCTATCTCGCGCAGCACCCCCGCGAGCTGCCGGACCTGCGGTACGTGTCGGTCACGGGCGAGGCGCTAAAGAAAGAGCTTACACAGCGCTGGTTCGCGGCCCAGCCTGGGATCAAGCTGGTGAATGCGTACGGGCTTACCGAGACCTCGGACGACACCAACCACGAGGTCATGGACAGCGTGCCCCGCCGAGAACGTGTTCCGCTTGGCCGCCCGATCCACAATGTGCACGTCTACGTCGTGGACGAGCACTTATCCCCCGTGCCGCTCGGCGCACCAGGTGAGATCGTCTTCTCCGGGGTATGTGTCGGCCGTGGGTACGTCAACGATCCCGAGCGCACGCGACGAGCGTTCCTGGCCGATCCGCACCGCGAGGGCCAGCGGCTGTACCGGAGTGGTGACCATGGCCGCTGGCTGCCCGAGGGCAAGTTGGAGTTTCTCGGCCGCCGAGATACTCAGGTCAAGATCAGTGGCTTCCGGATAGAGATCGGCGAGATCGAGAACACACTCTTGCGGTTGCCTGGCGTCCGCGAGGGCGCAGTCGTGGTCATCGAGCGGGCCGACCACAGCAAGCACCTGGTGGCCTTCTACTCCGGCCAGCGGCCACTCGATGCCAACGTGCTGGGGGACCAGCTCCGTGAGTCGCTACCCCAGTACATGGTTCCGTCGGCCTTCCATTGGCGGAGAAGGCTGCCGTTGACGGACAACAGCAAGATCGACAGGAAGGCTTTAACGGCACTCGCCGGAGAACTCAATGTCGCCGAACAGGACCGCGACCGGCCGAGCACGCCGACAGAGCACTGGTTGGCGGCTGCGTGGGCCAAGGCTCTCAGCATCCCGAAGGAGCAGATCGGCCGGCGGGATCAGTTCTTTGAGCTGGGCGGCACGTCACTGTCGGCACTGAGGCTGGCGATCGCCCTGGACCGTGCGGTGTCCGTCAAGGACCTCGCCGATCACCCGATTCTCGCCGATCTGGCCACGCTGGTCGACGACAGGTCCGTGCAGCCGCCAAGAGCGGCTCCAGAACGGTTGCCTTCATCTTGACCACCAGCGACTGAAAGGGAACTCGAGATGTTGTCCCCATCCCGATCCTCACTGCTCGACGTGGACGTGCGACCCGGAAAGCCGCCGCTGCTGCGGGTCGATGCAAGCGACGACGCGGCGCGCTGGGCGGCCGAGCACCGCGACGCGCTGCGTGCCGCCGTCGTCGAGCACGGTTCGCTTCTCGTTCGCGGTCTCAGGTTGCGCGACGTGGCCGAGATTGAAGCCGTCTTTCGGCGGCTAGGCAGTCTGATGACCGAGAAGGAGGCCTTCGCCGCCCGACGGCGCTACTCCGACGGCCTGTACTCCTCATCGAAGTGGCCGCCCAACCAGCCAATGTGCTTGCACCACGAACTCAGCTACGCGCTTGAGTTCCCCAGCCTCATGCTGTTCGCGTGCCTTATTGCGCCGACTGACGGGGGCGCGACCCCGGTGGCCGACTCGCCGACCGTACTTCACGCGCTGCCCACCGAGTTGATCGAACGCTTTGAGCGGGTGGGCTGGCTGCTCATCCGCAACTACAACGACGAAATCGGGGCCTCGATCGCTGAAGCATTCGGCACCGACGACCGTCGCGCCGTCGAGAGTTACTGCCGTGCGAACGCGATCAAGTTCGAGTGGCAGCCCGACGGTGCACTGCGCACTTGGCAGCGCCGCAGCGCCGTCGTACATCACCCGCGCACCGGCCAGCGGTGCTGGTTCAACCAAATCGCATTTCTCAACGAGTGGACGATAGACCCGGAGGTGCGCGAGTACCTCGTGGATATCTACGGGGAGGACGGGCTGCCGTTCAATACGCGCTTCGGCAACGGCGACGCGATCGGCGCGGACATCGTGCAGTTGATCAACGAGGTCTACGAGGGAAATACCGCACGCGAGCGGTGGCATGGTGGGGACCTGATGCTGGTGGACAACGTCCGCACCGCGCACGGCAGGGAGTGTTTCGAGGGACCGCGCGATGTGCTCGTGGCGATGGCCGACGCGGTGCACCTGGTTGACTGCTCGCCGACGATCGCGGTGACCGCCAGCTGACGACGACCGCGATGTCTCTCACAGCGCCACTACCGAGCTCTTTTCAACTGGCGTCCGACGAAGTTCATAGTTGGTGCGCCAGCCTAGACGTTCCGCCTGGAACATCCGCTCGCCTCTATGCGATCCTGACCCCTGATGAACGTACCCGGAGTGCACGTTTTCGATTCGAGCGCGATCAGCAGCGTTTCATTGTCGCGCGCGGAGTGCTGCGTGACCTCTTGGGGCGCTATCTCCAGATCCAACCTGGCCAAATAAGCTTTGTTTACAACGCATCCGGCAAGCCTGACCTCAGCCCTGAATTCGGCAGCCGACTCAAATTCAATCTCTCTCACTCGGCCGGTGTTGCCCTCATCGCCGTCGCCACTGCCTCCACCGTCGGCGTTGATCTCGAATACATCCGGGCGCAATCTGATTACGCCGATATCGCACGGCGTTTCTTCTCAGCAGCTGAAGTTGACTATTTGACTGCTCTCCCGAGCTACCTCTACGCCGAAACATTTTTCAGTTGTTGGACGAAGAAGGAGGCTTACCTTAAAGCCTGCGGCGAGGGTCTCGCGATACCGTTGAACAGTTTCTCTGTCCCCCTGACAACCGATCCTGCGCCTGCTCTTGTAGATCTTTATGTTGCCTCAAAGGATATCGTTCCAGCCAGGCGTTGGTCGCTCTATACCCTTCGACCTGCTCCGGGCTATGCCGGCGCACTGGCAATTGAGGGAACTGGCTGGTGCTTACGTCAATGGCAATGGAAGATGCCTCAACGTGTCGAGTGAGCCGACGAGATGCAAAGCCACCGCCGGCCTAAGCGTTGGGGCGGCCTAAGTCCCGCTCCCCCCGTCTTGGCGGTCTAATCGGCCCGCATTTTGCGTAGGGGTCAGAGAGGGCAAGCGGGCGGGCAGGCGTGTGGCGCCGCTGCGCGCCCCTTCCGTCCGAGACGGTCGGTCCCCAACTTGTGCCCAAAGTGTTCGCCGCTCCATCGCGCGAGGGGGCAGTCATGACGCTCGGTCGTCTCGTTTGGGCGGCGCTCGCCGTACTGCTGTCCAGCGCCTGCGGATCGAACACGGGAAATACCTCGGGCGGCGGCTCCGGGGCCGGCGGAGGCGCGACGGACGGAGGCGGCGGAGATGCCGGGACGGGAGGCGACGGCGGCTCGGTCAATTACACCATCTCCGTCCGCATCAATGGAAACGGTGGGGTGCGCGCCGAGGCGCTCGGGCTCGACTGCCGCACTGCCTGCGACGCCCCCGGACAGGCCGGTACACACGTTTTGTTCGTGCCCGTCGCGGACAGCGGCTGGACCTTCGACGGCTGGGGCGAACTGTGCAGCGGAAATATTGCGTACAGCACGGTCCCGTCCGGCCCAGCGGCGATCATCTCGAGAATTCGCTTTGCCGCAGCGATGAGCGAAACCGGCCGCGGTTGACGCGGAGCCGAATGGGCCGAAGTACTCATCGTACCTCCGCTCACAAACTATACGCCCAGGCAAGCCACCTCGAAAGCCTCGATGAGACCCGGCGGCCGGGAGCGGCGAGCCGAACGCTTTGGCGTGCCGCGAGTGCATGCCGGCTTGACACCGTCGTTTAGTTTAGTAGAGTTTAGTTAACTGAACGAAGAAACTGCAGCAGCGGGGCGGCAAAGCAAGAGAGGCACGGCGATGAGCATCCAGGGCGCCATCACCACCAGGGAAGTTTGGATGAACTCTGGGCTCATCCTTCGCTGCTACGGTGCGCGCG
>Ga0209237_1002841_pt1 | contig 10424 bp, 9 predicted proteins | sample GraSoi013_1_40cm_2_FD_185820 | JGI IMG/M metagenome (GOLD analysis project Ga0209237, IMG submission 185820) | Grasslands soil microbial communities from the Angelo Coastal Reserve, California, USA - Sample 10_02_2013_1_40cm (SPAdes) (version 2) | ecosystem: Environmental > Terrestrial > Soil >...
TGGGGCGATAGAACACAAGCTGGGCATCGGGATAGCCAGTCTCTCAACTGCTTCTCGTAAGACTCCACCGCGTTATCGAAAGAGCTCATTCCTAGATGTATAGTCCCCCCTTCATAATAGAGTTGTTGACAGTGCCATTAGGCCAGCCTCCAACGTTGTGCCGAGTCACTGGCCAGAATCACCGAAATGCGATAATGCCGATCCGACGATTGATTCTACTAGTGCAGAGGTGGGATATGAACTGCCAGCGACGGACTGGCAGAAAAGTAGCAAGATTAACAAACCGACCGGCTTCCTCGGTCATCACCATGTCACCGCCAGTGCCCAGCTTTCTTGCACGGCTTGGATAAGTTTTGATGTGCCCGAATCATAGCGACCGGAAAAATTTGCAAGATGAAGTAGAAATGAAAGTGTCCGCCGGTGAATTGTTCCATTTCTTTATGAGGAGCCAAGACTAGCTTAACATCAGACTTGATCCGTGGGATTCTTTTCGACTACGGAAACACCCTCGTGCGTGTAAGAGATGGGGGGGACGTCCTCAGAGAGACTCTCGCCGTTCTTGGCCATGAAATAGACGACGGCGATGCTTCGAAGGGAATGGAGGCATTCGGACAACGTTGGCACGATTGCTACGCTGGATTTCCAAGAGGGAAGCGGTGGACTGAAGAGATCAGGATTGAGTGTTACAAGGCTGCCCTGCGGGCGATTGGGTTCAGAAGGGACCTCGACACGCTTTCGGGAGAAATCTGTCAGCGATGGGCTTCCCACGAGAGGCAGGGACCTTATGAAGACGTGAAACCAACTTTGAGGATTCTAGATAAGATGGGGCTTAAGCTAGGCGTCCTAAGTCAGAACAGAATGACCGGGAGCCAGCTCAAAGAAGACCTCGAAACCCGCCTCATCGCAGGATATTTCTCAGCCGTCCTTACTTCGGAGGACATTGGGTACGATAAGCCAGACCCAAGATTTTTTGAAATGGGGTCAAACATGATGAGGTTGAAGAATAGTGAATTATGGTATGTAGGCAATAGGTATCACGAAGATGTTGTCGGCGCTCGAAACGCCGGAATCACGCCTGTATTGGTCGAGAGGGGAAGAAGACACAGGTCGAGAGATTGTCTTGCAGTAACCGGTTTACTCGCTCTCCCGCCAATGCTGAAAGGATGATCATTGCTTTTTCGCTTAGAATCTTTCATCCACGGTTCGCCTTTTGAGAAAGGCCCATCCGAGTCGAAGATGTATCAAAGAACTTCCGACCAGTCAACACCGACAAACCGCGGGCGCGGAAGCCTTGGCTATCTTGCGAAGCCGGTGGACGCCCGAAGCGCATAATACTGGGCAAGTGCATTTCTTCAACACAGCGCTATAATACTTGGTGAACAGAGCCTGATTGAGCAAAACGCCGCCCCTAGGGACGGCTCACAGTTCGCCGCGGTCCTTGCCACTGAGGAGTTCAGGACCGAGCTTGAACATCTCTTCCCGACAAGGGCAGGCCAGAGGGCCCTCGACGAAGTTCGTTTCCAGATGCTGAGATTCCACCACAATCGCTGCGTCTTCGATGTCAGCATGAAGACCGATGGCGGGTGGCAGAGCGTCATCGCGAAGCTGTTCACGGTCGACCGGAGAGACGCCTTCGTCGCGATGCAGAGGATACACCAAGCTGGCTTTGGCCTAGGAGCGGAGTTCGCTGTCCCAAGACCAATTGCGTATCTGCCGTCGATGAGGATTCTCATCGAAGAGAAGGTCGAAGGGAGGCAGGTCAAGGGCATTTTGCTTGCTGACGATCAGTCCGAGCAGGTCGAAGCCGTCCGAAGATGTGCGGCCTGGCTGGCCAGATTCCACACCAGGGCTCCAAGATTCGGCAATCAGGTCAAGCCAAAAGCTTTCCTCGAACACGTCCGCGAGTGGGCGAACATGGTCAGCGCGTTCGGAGGGTCCTTCGCCGCCAAGTGCGAACCGTTGATGAAGAAACTGGGAGCTGACGTCCCGGTTGAAGGAACTTTCGAATATTGTCCCGGCCATGGCAGCTACATCCCTAGCCACGTCCTCTTGGGAAGTGGACGGACGGTGACAATCGACTTCGATGAACTCGAACTTGTCGACCCCGCGCGCGACCTCGCTTGGTTCCTTATCTCTCTTGAACGGCTGGGGCTGAAGTATCAGAGAGCACCGGACTACTACGAACGCCTTACCGGACCGTTCCTAGACACCTACTATAAAGAAGGCAGCAGGGACGCGCAGCGTTATTTTGCCTTCTACAAGGGAGCCGAATATCTTCACCGGGCGCGACACGACCTTTACAAGAGAATTCCGCCCGTACCGGAGTGGGCAGAGTTCATGCTGGACAAGGCGCTCCGCGAGTTGTGAGTGCGGGGGGTGGGATTTGAACCCACGAACCCCTACGGGACAGGGTCCTGAGCCCTGCGCCTTTGACCTGTCTTGGCAACCCCCGCGCGAGCGAGAGACAGGAATCTGCTTTGATAAATGCTTGAGCTACTTTGCAAGTTTACAACTGAAAGGCCGAGGTCTATACCCTTCTTTCGAGAATCCCAGGCCTTACCCTGGCCACCGTCGCCATTTCTGCCAGATGGGTAACTGAAGCAACACAGGTCTTCCTTTCAAGCGTGAATCCTGATCGAAAAAAAGCATGCTTTTCTCGACCCCCAGGGGTGGTCGATTTTCCCGCGCCCGGCCCTTCGTGAAGAGAAGCAAAAAGTGCTTCTAAAAGGTGGGAGTTCTACACCGGTTAGGATGCGATTTCCATTTGCTACTTTGTTCGCTCTAGGATTATCTCTATGGTGGAGACGTTCCGTGCATCCTGGCCCTCACCGACGACCTCCGTGCCCAAGTGTACACTCTTGGCTAAGCCGCCCTGGAAGAAGCGGTTGTTCACCACTTCGGCCACGTCAACGGCAGTGCTGATGGCTCGTCCACGAGCCTTTAGGGTCAGCTTCTTGGCACCCGTGTTATAGTGCATCATTACAGCCGTAGCATAGGCCATGATCGGCTTCTTACCGATCAGTATAGTGTCCGCTGGGATATCAGTTCTGCGCATTTGGGTAGGAGCCCTCTCTGCCTTCTTTGGTTCTTCTGACATTCGTTCACCCCCGAGATATCGGTAGTACGCTGTACGCAAACGCTCCTGTGTGCTGACCTCCTTTATGAGCCTACCCTTTTTTCTCTCTCACAAAAAGTAGAATTGATCACACTTTGCCGATCCTCAGATGCGCTGTGGACAGATCGTTCGGAACAGGCTCAATCCCTAAATTCAAGCCCACCTCTCCAACAGACCGTCACCAATCCACGAAAAGGCCGAGGGGTAGGTCTTCTAGGCAGGGCTTCTTTTGCGTTGCTTTCTTATGTATCAATTGACCATCATGAGATGAAACCAATGGCAAAGACGAAGAACTGTGAGCTGTGCTACTCAGCCTTCGAGTGTAAAGGTCTCCTTGGCTGTTGGTGTCGCCCCATAGACATCTCGCGCGAACAGCTGGGCGAACTCTCCAAGCGGACTTCCGACTGTATTTGTCCCAACTGTCTTGCTGAGTACAAAGATAGCGACTTACATTCTTGAATCTATTTTGTCCAAGTTGTACTGCTTGGTTTCTGCTGAGTAGGTTGAGTCTCAATCTTGGTATAACGAGAAAACATCAGTTGGAATAGAATCTGATCGTCCTTAGCATTGCTTGAGGCTCTCTAGAGCACCGGCCTCCCGCGAAAGCAGACCCCCTCGCCTGCTTATTCGGGTAATTGCATGATAAGGAGAAAAAAAGAAGAAAGGCTTGGGGTGAGGAGTTTCGGGTCTATTCCTACATGCCGCCTTTCTTCTTCGACTTTTTCTTCTTAGCGTTCGTCGGCTTGTTCACCCGGCTCAATATTCACAATGGTCTTTGCTTAAGAAATCTCCTATTTTTCGGAAATCAATTTTTCGCGACCGTATTTTTTTGGTATGGACCGGTTCAATGCCTAACCTAGAGATCGCTCGCAGATTTTTCTTCCCCTAGATATTCTTGTGCTGTCCAGCATTTTTTCATTCTTTGAGGATGAACCGTCGGAGACGATCTTTCTGACGACTCGGCCGGTTTCCAGCTATTGATCACGGTCTAGCTCAATTGAGGCTTTCGTGCATCACGCTTGCTTCTTGTAAGAAGCTCGTTAAACCTGTTTAGAGTTCTGATAGTTCTTACCTAGAACACCGTGAATGAAAAACGGCTGCCCGGTCTACAAAAATCCAAATCGGTACCGTTTGTTGTGGCTCCTATCTCCAGGATGAGACAGCCAGCTGCTGAATATTTCTCGGTGGCTCTCGAGATCGGCGCTTGCCGTTCGTCGTTACCTCGGAAAAAGGAGCGTTCTGCATATGGTCTGAGCACCGAATTGCCGATTGAAACATGAAACACAAGCCCCTCCGGAGAAAGATTCGCCCATTTCGCGCCCTGATCTTGAATCTGGGAGGTTACCGCAAGATCATTGCTAGATTCGTTGGGCTAATCGCGTTTTTCGCCTAGCCCCCTAAGCCCAGATTGCGCCTGGAATAGCCTGTCTCGCCCATTATCACCGCCAGACATCGAGCCTTCTAGAAAAATAGGGGGTCTTAGCGACCGAGTCTCGCGTCGCATGGTTGCCCGAGGACGAGTGCCTTCTCGTCCAAGGACCCTTACGCAGACTATGCCGGTTTGTCTAGTCTACGAATATTGTTTCCTTCGGGAACACTTCGATTCCACTGGTCGAGATCTTGTAGGGACGAGGTTGCATGTCGATCGCTGTCTCCCTCATCTTCTCAACCTGCATGACCCGGTTGTACGTCTTACCCACCTTCGCGTTGGACAGGATCATAACTCCGTGCGCCAAGTACTCTTCAAGCTGCACAGCCCGCTCCACCGTCGGTCCCATAGCCCGCAGCTCAGTAGTCATCAGACAGGTCGCGCCGGTCTTTACGAGAGCGTCGACAAGATCCAGAATCGCAGTCCTCCGCTCCACCATCTCCGGATACTGGAAGATCAACGAAGTCACAGGATCAACAACAATCCTCTTCGCATTAATCAACTCCGTATGAGTCTTGATCCCCTCGATAAGGCTCAAGATCGAGAAATCCTTCCGACCGATCGACGTCCGGCCAATCTTCACCTCACCCGGCATATGCCGCAACGGTGAGGCGTTGATGAAGGCAAACTTCTTCCCCTTCTCAAGATCCTCGAACTTCCAGCCGAACAAGCTCATCTCACGATAGAAATGCGCCTTCGTCTCATCCAAGCTGACAAAAGCTCCATTCTCACCGTACATCTTGATACCGTTCATCAAGAACTGCGAAGTCAAGATCGTTTTACCAGTACCAGGCCCGCCAACCAGCAATATGACTCGTCCGCGTGGAAAGCCGCCGGTTAGGATCTCGTCTAGGCCTGGAATTCCGGTAGGAGTTCTATCGACCATAGGCATTGCTATTGTTCACTCTCACATTCGCACTTTGAAGCAGATATTTCCAACATGGTATAAATCGCTTCGGATTCAACACCCATAGAACCTGTCTTGAACCCTATTGTTACCGGGCCTTCATCGCGAAGGTTACTCCATCCAGCTGAGGCCACAATCCAAGTCCGCGCAGTGGCAAGACGACGACCGGTCGTGCCAGGCTGCGAGAAGAAACGTTTCTACACGATCATATCGATCCATACTGTTCGACTCGTCCAATTTTCGCCTGCCTCGGTGATCGGGAAAATTTGCGCTCGGTGACCGAAAGCTTATGTTAGATTCCACACCCTCACGCCAGCAATGGCCCTTCAGAACCTCGCTCGCTGGAGCGGACCCTCACTTATGCTTGGAGGGCTCCTTCTCGCCATACACTACCTTACCCACCCCTTGGGAGAGACCCCACAATTCATTCTGAGCGGCATCTGGGCACCAGTGCATTTCGTCGGCACGGTTGCTTGGGTGCTCATTCTTCTGGGATTGGTGGGGTTCTACAGCCAATACTCCAGCAAGCTGGGCCGCTTGGGGTCGGCCGGCTTCGTCCTGGCCTTCGTTGGTGGAGCTAACAGGCCTGGCGAATTATTGGTCGTCGGCACAATCATCGGTCCTCTGATCGCAGCGCAGGCACCATCACTCCTCGATGTCGGGGGTTCCCTCTACGGTCCCTTATTGGTGACGGTAGGGCTTATCACAGTTATCTACGGCCTCGGCTTCTTCCTCCTTGCCATTGCCACGCTTCGTTCAGCTATCCTTCCGCGTACAGCCATTGTTCCACGCTTGTCTCTCTGGATGGTCATCCTCGCCGTACCGCTAGCGCTCGGCTTTTTCGTCTTGTTCGTCATCGGCAGTATTGCTGGTCTACTCTTCTCTCTTGGTTTGGTCGGATGGGGCTACGGGCTGTGGCTTAACCAAATGTCAATGCAAACGGACTCTGTTCGATAGGCTTAGTTGTTTTGCCAGTCTTCGAGTCCAACCGATAAGATTAGCCTCCTCTGGAAAGCAACCACGGAAACTCTCGGTCGCGCTTTCCGAAACTCCTTGCCATCCACGATGAATTTTGGACCCACCCGTTACTGGTCTGCTGAAATCTTGGTTACACCCTCCTTAGCACCATAGAGAAGACCATGTGCAATCAGGCCTCAAATTTCCAGTCTAAGTCTGCACTAGCTCGGTGGAGACCGTGCCCCACAGAAAAACACGAAACAAACAATACGACACGATGCAAGGCCCGATTCTCCCAGTTCTGGGAAGCGTTCCAATTGTTTCGCATACGTTTTCGATACTGTTTCGACTTTCTGGTCCAAGGACGTGGGTCTTCCCCTCTTTCAGCTTTATTCTAGGTTACGCGGTAGGTGGTGGAGGACAGCTATCTCAGATAGGTATCGGCATAGCCGTCGCATCTCTGGTGACCGCTGCAACCAATATCGTAAACGCTTTTGCCGACAGGAAGGAAGACGCAACAAATCAACCCCAACGCTTATTCTGGCTTGGCCAGATCGGCTCGAGACAGATAACCGCCTCTCTAGTGGTACTCTATTCTAGTGCAGCCGCCCTTGCCATTTACCTGGGACCCGTTTTCACGCTGGTTCTAGGCTTTGGCATCCTAAACTCCATCTTCTATTCGCTACCTCCCTTTAGATTCAAGTCAAAACCACTCGCTAGTCTCGCCTCTTTCTCCGGTGCACTGGGTCTTCCCTTTCTCGGGGGCCTTGGCGTTAGAGGGTCTCTCGATCTTCTCAACCCAATGCTTTGGCTCCTAACGTGGTTCATGTTCACGTACGGGACGGTCAAGAACTTGCCGGACTATTTTGGAGACATGAAAGCAGGCATACGGACCTCGGCCACCATCTTCAAAAACGTGAGGAAGGCGGTTCTCTTCAGTAGTATACTGCTTTCCACGCCGTTTATCCTTCTCGTGGCGTTCGTGTCACTCGGACTTCTAGAGCCAATTTACATTGCGGACCTTGCGCTAATCCCGCTATTCGCTTTCATCATCACCGAAATGCTGAAGGCCAAGGACACCGCCGGCCTTGAGAAGGCTCATACTTTTGGCTTCTTCTACGCCATTTCCTTCTTACTCTTCACATTTGTGCTGACATCTCCGACCATACAATCACTTGTAATGGTGCTCGTGGCCTACCTCTGGACTCTCACGGTTGCGAAGCTCAGCGTCCACTCTAGGGTCGAGTCCAGAGACTGGGAGAAACAGAGGAAGGGGCCGTGAAGAACGCTCTCGCCAACAAAGAGCTATCCTTCGACCTTCTCAAAGGCCTAGTCATCACCCCTATCACAACCGGTCTAAACTTCGCGCTCTTGGCGCCGCCTGGCGCGGGAAAGACCACCATCTGCCAGAGCCTGCTCAAAGAAGCGGTCGAAGCTGGCTTGAGATGTCTCTACGTCATAACAAACAACCCCATTTCACTGATCAAAGAACAAGTTCGTGCCATGGGACTTGCGCCGGGAAGAGCTGACCAGATAATCTACGTCGACATGTACTCATGGCTTCTTGGAGAACGCTCTCAGGAGAGATTCCAGATAGACAATGCGTCGGATGTCGCATCGGTCAGCGTTGTATTGTCAAGTGCGGCGGAGACAGCGGGTGACCGGTCCTTTGTTCTCTTTGACTCACTATCAACTCTCCTCTCTTACAATTCCGAAGATCTCTCCATACGATTCATGAAATCACACCTAGCCCGGATGAAGAAACACGGCAACATAGGCGCCTATGCCATAGAACTTGGAATACATAGCAACTCATTCTACAACGAAGTTCGCTCCAGTTTCGACGGGGTAATCGATATGAAACTGGACGAGATGGACGGTGAGCTTCGCCGTTTCGTTAGAATATACAGCTACAGAGGAGCGCATGAGACCAAATGGTTCCGGCTCCTCATAGGACCCGATAGATCGGTGAAAATCTATTGACACAGTTCAAGAAGACGGGAAAGCCGGTTTTCGTTTCCAGCTTCAATAGGAAGCGAGTGTTAACCTTATCGCAGATGAAAGGTACAATCCGCTTAAATCACGCACAAAAGGAGGGCTCCATGAAGTGACGACAATGGAGCCTACTGGGATTAAGGTCCTAGACGACCTCCTGGCTGGCGGTCTCCCAAGACCTTCAGCGGTCGGTTTGATAGGAGCAGTAGGCAGCGGCAAATCCTCCCTGGTCAGACAGCTCGCGGTCAACATGCTCGAAAAAGACTTCCGAGTCCTCTACTACGCCATAGACGAATCGGCAGAGGATGTAAGAGAAGGAGTCGCCAGCTATGGCATCAACGTCCCAAAGTACGAAGAGGAAGGAAGGCTCGCTTTCATCGATATCTTCGCCCTCGGGGTCGAACGCTTAGCAGAAGCCTATCCGGTGGAAGAGCCGGAGAGAATCGTCGACAGCACCTTCAAGTTCTCCGACCTCGTCGCACAGGGCAGAAGTTTCACGCTCAAGCATCTGGGAAAGAAGCAGTTTGTCATAATGGACTCCCTCACGCCGTTCTTCCTCATGGTTGAGGCAAAAAGGGTCTTCCAGTTCGGTCAAGTCCTAAAGTACGCAACCCGTTTCGCCAAGGCTATCGGAGTCGCAACCCTCCACACGAAAGTGCTAGATGAATCAATTGAGAACGCTATGGTCAACTTCGCCGATGTTGTCCTTGAGCTCGAGCGGAGGAAAACCCCCGAGGGCATTAGCAGAGGAGGAACGTTAAGACTGGTGAAGTTGGGAAAGACTCAGATCCCGTCGAGAGGATATTACTACGAAATGACTCCTCAAGGAATAGTCATAAGCACCGCCCCTCCGATCTGACTTCGACTCCTCTGTGCCCGCTTCGTACTGGATATTCAATGAATCACCATACCAGGTGCGAACCCTAAACGATTGGCATTGAAGAGTCACGATAAGATTTTGAACTTTGAAACATAGATCGATGAAGTAGACTCGAAATTTTTTCCAGCGCAAGTTAATCCAACACATAGGGCTCTGTTACAGAAAAGGTTGCCCCTACTCTCCTCAACGGCCTGCAAGAATTGGTCGCCAAAGAGAAAAGGTCCAATTAGCACCTGACATAATGTTCTATGGGTCGTTCCGAAAGCGATGAAATCATGCGCGGAGAATCGATCAAGCCTGTGCGAATAGCGACCGGGTCATCGGTTCCGAGACTCATGGTATACGAGTTCCGACAGGACGATCCCGAGAAGTGCACCTCGGCCAGACTCAGAAAATTTCGACTATTACAAAGTCTCACGAGCATGGGGCGAATCCGTTCCTCCGCTATAGTCCTGAACCCGACAAGCAGCAAAACACTCTCGCGCGAGGATCGAGAATCGATCCAACGCGACGGACTCGTCGCACTAGACTGTTCTTGGAACTTATCGGAAGGTGTTTTCGACAGAAACATTCCGGGTAATCACAGGAGGCTTCCAATTCTTCTAGCTGGGAATCCAACAAACTACGGGATTGCTGGCAGACTTAGCACGGCCGAGGCTCTTGCTGCCGCACTCATTCTGACAGGCTTTCAACAACCCGCTCGAGTAATTTTGTCTTTGTTCAAGTGGGGAGAAACTTTTCTCTCGCTCAACCAAGACCCTTTGGAGAAATATGCAGCTGCAAAATCTTCAGAACTTTCGCAATTGGAAGAGGAGTTTTTTGGTTCTGCACCGAGGGTAAATGTTTAAATCGGCTATTCGTCTCGTACGCTTCTTTGGTAGCATAGCAGGACGAACATTAGCCCATAGTCCCGGCGGCGGCGTCAATCCGACGCTTAGGGCGTTACGCCTGTGAATGACCGATTGACCTCCACTGTGGGCGAAAGAACATGCGGACCCAAAGAAACCCGGGCAGTCAAATACCCTGGAACGTTTAGGTCCAAGATAGGCTCGTAGCCACCTGCTAAACTCCAGCCGATTCCTGTACATATTATGGCGTCCGAAACTCCAATCGTTCTAGACTCCGCTTGATCCTGGCGGAC
>Ga0209237_1002842_pt1 | contig 10421 bp, 9 predicted proteins | sample GraSoi013_1_40cm_2_FD_185820 | JGI IMG/M metagenome (GOLD analysis project Ga0209237, IMG submission 185820) | Grasslands soil microbial communities from the Angelo Coastal Reserve, California, USA - Sample 10_02_2013_1_40cm (SPAdes) (version 2) | ecosystem: Environmental > Terrestrial > Soil >...
CCGACTCCCGCAGCCGATCGACGGCGGCCGAGCCGCGCTCCGCACCGATCAGCAGCTCGCGTCCCGTCCGGATGACCGCCTCCGGAATCGGCATCACGGAGCGCTGGTTCTCGGGGTCGAACAAGCGCAGCGTTTCGACGGTCTCGCCCGACCACTCGGCGCGCACCGGCGCGTCGGCCGCCGACGGAAACACGTCGAGGATTCCCCCACGCAGCGAGAACTGTCCGCGCTCCTCGACCAGCGGCTCGCGTGTGTAGCCCAGCTCGACCAACCTGGCGGCCACGGTCACCGGGTCCGGCCCTTGCCCGGGGTGCAACACGAGCGTGCTTTCCACCAGGTCGCGCGGGCTGATCGTCTGCCGCGTGATCGCGCGACGGGAGGAGAGCACCACCACCGGCTCTCTGCCGGCCAGCGCGGTCAGGGCTTCGAGGCGGCGGTTCACCGCCTCATCAAAGGCCGGCGGGCGGTCGAGGAAGGAGACGGCGACCTCGGCGAAAACATAGGTCGGTGGGTTCCCCGCGAGCCACAGCCTCAGCTCATCCGCGAAGCGGTCGGGCCCCGAAACCAGGATGAGGACGGCTCGCTCGCGGTCCACCATAGCCCGAGCCACTGACCCTCCGACGATGGGCCACGCCGGGCGCGGCAGCCGCGCCGCCTCGATTTCCCCCGCACCGTGAGTGATCCAGTCGCCGATATTCGGGGCAGCGCCGATGGCGCCTTCCCAGAGTTTCACGGGATCTCCTCGCAGCCCAGCGCGCCCGCCCGGTTGTAGCGGTCCATCGCGCGCTCCACGCCGGCCTCGACCGCGAGCTCCAATGCGTCCGCCACGCCGCTGACGATTTTCGGCACCCTCTCCGCTTCGGCTTTCGTGAAGCGGCCGAGCACGTAGTGGCGGCCCGCAGGCGAACCCTTGCGCGCGGGCTTGCCGATGCCGACCCGAAACCGCACGAAGTCGTCGGTGCCGAGCGAGGTGATGATCGAGAGCACGCCGTTGTGCCCCGCCCCTGAACCACCGCGCCTGATGCGCATCCTGCAGAGTGGAAGGTCGAGCTCGTCGTAGACGACCCAGGTCTGCTCAGGCGTTAGGCCGGTGTCCTTGAGCGCCTTGGCGACCGCCTGGCCGGAGAGGTTCATGTAGGTCTGGGGCATAACGAGCCACACCCCCCGGGCTTCCGACCGGCCGACGAGCGACTGCCAGCGCTTCTTCTCCATCGAAATGCCGAGACGGCGCGCCAGCTCGCGCACGCAGGCGAAACCCATGTTGTGGCGGGTGTCGGCGTACTCGGACTCGGGGTTGCCGAGCCCGACGATCAGCCGCTCTTGGTGATCCTTCTTCTCTTGCATGCAGACACAGCAAGGCCCGCGGCGAGCGCCGCAGACCTGCACGCTTCGAGTTTAAAGGCGATTCGGAGCGAGCTTGATCCCTGAGCGCTCCAGGGCCGCGACCGTCAGGCGGTTCATCTCCCTGCGCTCCGCCGCCTTCGCGTGGTCCCACCCCAGCAGGTGGAGGAGGCCGTGGACCGCCAGCAGCGCAAGCTCGGACTTCTCGTCGTGTCCATGTTCTGCGGCCTGCCTGGTCACCGCGGGCCACGAGATGGCGATGTCGCCGACGTGGCTGCCCGTGCCCGTGAAGGAGAGCACGTCGGTCGCGTGCGCATCCCCCGCGTAGGTGCGGTTCAACCGCTTCATCTCGTCGTCGCCGGTGATGCGGACGGCGACTGTGCACACGCCTTCCGGAAGGCGAGCGGCGATTTCGGGCACGTTCGCGGCACGGACGAGAACGCGCCGGACAAAGGCAGGAGGCACGGCGGCGGGCACAGCCTTGACGACTTCCGCTTCCAGTACAGTCACCCTGGGTGAAGATTCTCGTCACCGGCGGCGCCGGTTTCATCGGCTCCAACGTCGTCGACGCATACGTCGCCGCGGGACACGAGGTGGCGGTGCTCGACAACCTCGCCACCGGACGCGAGGAAAACGTCAACCCCACCGCACGCCTGCACCGCGTCGACGTCAGGGAGCTGGCCCAGGTCCAGGCCGCCGTCGCCTCCTTCCGACCAGACGTGGTCAACCATCACGCCGCACAGTCGGAAGTTCCGAAATCGGTCGCCGACCCCGGCTATGACGCGTACGTAAACGTCGTCGGCGGCCTGAACGTGCTGCGCGCGTGCGTTGACAACTCGGTGCGCAAAGTCATCTTCAGCTCCACCGGTGGCGCGCTTTACGGCGAGCCCGACATCGTCCCCGCGGCCGAGGACCATCCGATCCGGCCCTTGTCGCCGTACGGGACGAGCAAGTTTGCATTCGAGCAATACCTCGGGACGTTCGAGCGCACGTTCGGTCTGCGATTCACGACCCTTCGCTACGCCAACGTCTACGGCGCGCGCCAGGACTTCTTCGCCGAGGAGGGACGCGTGGTTGCGATCTTCGCCAGCCGGATGATCGAAGGCAAGCCGGTGACGATCGACGGAGACGGCAACCAGTCGCGCGACCTGCTGCACGTGGGCGACGTCGCGACCGCCAACCTGGCGGCCCTGGACAGAGGTGACGGCGGCACGTATCACATCAGCACCGGCGTCCCGGTCACGGTCAACGACGTGTTCCGCAAGCTCGCGATCCTGACCGAGTACAAGCTCGAGCCGCGCTTCGGGCCGTCGCGCAAGGGCGACGTGTATCGGATCGCGCTGGACAACCGGCGGGCGCATGACGACCTGGGGTGGGAGCCGCGGATCCAGCTCGAAGAGGGACTGCGTCTCACCGTCGATTATTTCCGCGAGCAGATCGCCCGCCTGCGTGCGTGATTGATCGAAACACTCAGCTTCCTGCACGGCTACGGCGCCCGCGTCCTGCTTGTGTTCGGGCTGCTGCTCGGACTCTGGGGCACGTACCACTACTTCCGCAACGAGCGGGTCAGCGGCGGATTTCGGTCGACCTACCTGATCATGACGGGCATCACGCCGGTGCAGGGACTGCTCGGGCTTTCCACGCTGCTGCTGGGCGGCCACCCGACCCAAGGGCTGCTGCACATGGTCTACGGGATCTTCGCCACGCTGTTTCTGCCCGGCGCCTACCTGTATTCGCGCTCCGGAAACGCGCGGCGCGAAACGCTGGTGCTCGCGGGCGCGTCCTGGATCGTGAGCATCGCCTTCTTCAGAGGCATATCCACCGGCTAACGTAAGCGCGGCGATGGACCCGTCGGAACGCCTCACCAAAACCAGGTCGCGGCCGCCGATCCCGGCCGAGCCGGAGCGCCGGATCCTGATCACGGGCGGGGCCGGCTTCCTCGGCGTCAACGCCGCGATCCACCTGATCAAGGAAGGCTGGTTCGCGACGCTGCTTGACAACCTGAGCCGGCCCGGCACCGAGCGCAACCTGAAGTGGCTGCTCACGCGGTACCCCAACCGGACCGCCTTCATTAAAGAGGACGTGAGGAACGCGGCCGCGCTACCCGAGCACGTGCGCACCCAGGACGCGGTCCTCCACCTTGCCGGGCAGGTGGCCGTCACGACCTCCCTGCTCGACCCGAACACCGACTTCGACGTCAATGCGCGCGGCACGCTCAACATGCTCGAGGCCGTCCGACTGCACAATCACGACGCCCCGTTTGTCTTCGCATCGACGAATAAGGTGTACGGAAAGCTCGACCATAACAACGGCGCCTGTAAAGAAACGCAGCCCCTGGACTTCCACAGCCCGTACGGGTGCAGCAAGGGTGCGGCCGACCAGTACGTGAGGGACTACGCCCGCTGCTTCGATATGAACACCGTCGTGCTGAGGCAGAGCTGCATCTACGGCGCCCACCAGTACGGCACCGAAGACCAGGGTTGGGTCGCCCACTTCGTGCACTCGATCCTCAAAGACCGGGCGCTGACCGTCTACGGGGACGGCACCCAGGTGCGCGACCTGCTGGACGCCCGCGACCTCAGCGCGCTGTACGCGCTCGCCATCGACAAGATTGGCATCACCCGTGGCGAGATCTACAACGTCGGCGGCGGGCCGGAAAATCAGCGCAACCTGCTGGAGGTCATCGACCAGGTCGGCGAGCTGACGGGCAGAAAGCCGCAGTTCAGCCACGCGGACTGGCGCGAAGGCGACCAGAAGTTCTACGTGAGCGACATCTCGAAGGCGAAGAGCGACCTCGGCTGGGAACCGCGGATCGCCTTCGACCACGGCCTGCGCGATTTGATCTCCTGGGCAGAGTCCGTCAACTAGCTCGACGGCAGGTGAAGTGACCGCAGCCGCCCGGCAGCGCGCGTAGCAACCGAGCCTCTCCCCACGCGGTCGTCGCCACCGCACGGCTGACGGCCCGCATCAAGCTGCCGGCGACTCCACCACGTGCGGCGGACATGTCCTCGACCGAGCCGCTCACGGGTCCGCGCAGGTCAAGCCACGAGAAGTACAGAAGGTCAAGGACCTGCAGCGCGAAGTGATAGCTCCACCGCGTGCGGATCACGGGCAGACCGGCTGCGGCGGCCATGGAACGGAACCGGTCGGCGGAAAAGACCTGGATGTGGCCGCCATGGCGGACCTTGGCCGTCCAGCGCGTGCCGCATCCGACGAGACGGTAGAGCGTGAATGGCTGACCTTCGAGGGGCAGCACGATGTGAAATCCACCGCCCGGCTTCAGGACTCGTGCCACCTCGCGCACGACCTGCTCCGGATCGTCGACGTGCTCCAGGACGTCGAAGATCCAGACGAAATCGAGCTCGCCGTCGCCAAAGGGCAGCCGTTCCGCGGTCGCGAGGCGGAAATCGACTCCGTCACGCGACGCACCGGCCGCCGCGATCGCGGAGCGGCTGGCATCGCAACCGAACACGTCGAGGTCCGCTCGCTCGCGCTTGACAGCCTTGGCGACCGAGCCGGCACCGCAGCCGACGTCAAGCACGCGCCCGCGTACGGGCCCGAGATCCTCCAACAGGTACCGCAGCTTGAGCCCGTTCATGAACCAGGGCTTGGGACGCAGCGGCCCGGCGCCCCAGCGCTTGGCCTCGTAATCGAACGCGCGGCTGACGGTCATCGAACCCGCCTGCGCGCACGCAGCCGGCCCGAGGCGAGCCAGGCAAGCAAGCCGACCAAGGCGACGATCGACAACGCGTCGCCGATCACTTCGACGGGCGTATGCGTGAATTCCAGTTGGACGGTCGCCGGATAAGTCGTTCCTGACGGGATCGGCACGTACATGAAGTCGGGACCGGCGCGATAGATACCGACCGTTGTGCCATTGACTCGGGCTAGCCAATTGGGCACCGAGCTCTCCTTCAGCAGGACTCCTGCGGCTGGGCTTGTGAGGACGACACGACGCAGCTGCGCGCTGACAAAGGTTGCGGTGTAAGCGGCCGCTGTCGACTGGTTTGGCGCGCTCCAGGAAACCGCCTCGGTAAGCAGGCGCGACTCCTCCACGTTGCGCGTGCTTGCGATGTGATAGGGAAGGTTCATCCCACTCCAGACCACGCGTCCCTTGCCCAGCGTCCCGGCGACCATTACTGGATCGCCACCACTCAAAAGGACTGGGCCGGCCCACGATGGAATCGACGCCAAAGGAATGTAGCTGACGCCCCAGGGCCCTCCGTTGTAGGTCGCGGGGGCAAACGCGTTCAAGTCCAGACCAACGGCGATCGATCCCTCTGCCCGCCGCAGCCTCCAGTCGGGGCCGATGCCTTTCCTTTTGATCTCAGCGCCGGGTACCGGCGTTGGCGCACCCTGCGTTTGCTCGAGTGAGGGATTGCCGGCTTCGATGATCAGCCCACCGCCCCGATTCACATAGTCCGTCAGCAGACGGAAGGATTTGGATAGGTCGTGGACCCTATAGCCGTAAAGGATGACCATGTCGAACTTCGCCAGCTCGGCGTCCGAATGGTCGTCCACATATTCACCTCCGCGTAACGGGATCAGCGATCGGCTGTCGAAACCGGACAGGGCGATCGAGCGCAGGACCAGGCCGTACGACGCGTCGTCGGCGATCACGAGTGCGGTCCGCGTGGAACGCGCGGCAAGGATCGGGTCCGGACTCACGACCTCGAATATCTGATCACCGGCCCGAGTGTAAAGGTCGGGTCTCGCCGCGAAACGACGCACGACTGCCGCGTCCGGACCCCCGTAAAACTGTTGGACGCCGTACCAGTTGAGCAAGAAGTCGGCCTCATCGAAGTTCGACTCAGGACTCCACACCTCGGACTCAAACCAGTACTGCCAATCTCGATAAAGAACTCCTTGCTGCTGGTAGCCGCGCGTCTGCGGCACGCCGGAACGACTGTTGATCCAGTCCGAGCCACCGTCCCAGCTCACCCCGACGCGATAGTTCTTCTGGCCCGGGTCGAGGACGAGCTCAGCTTGCAGCTGGCGCTTGGTTGCGTTGTCACCGCTGACCACGCCCTGGAGCATGCCGGGAGCGCCAAGCAGGACGTAGGCGAGCACGGCCGACACCGCCGCCGCGGCGATCTGTGGACGGAGTGACAGCCGGCTCAGCGACAGCCCGACCAGCGCGGCGAGAAACCAGGCGGCGAAGAACACCGCCTGCCCCGGCTGGAAGTTGTAGATGAACATGTGAGGCGCCGGCAGCCCGATCAGCGCGTACACGAGCGATGCTGCGCCCGCGACTGCGACCACGACCATGGTCCGCAAACCCAGCGACGACCTGGGTAGCGCATGCAACCGATAGGCCACGACCGGCCCCAGCACCGCGAGCGGCAGCAGAAAAAGCGGCAGCGATTCGGCGCCGATCAACAGCGACTTCAGAGCCACGGACGAGTAGTCGCGCGTGAACGTAGGGACAGGCGCGGGGGCGGACAGCGCCGCCACGTACGGCACATAGAAGTAGGCAACGATGAGACCGGTCGGAACGAAGAGCCTGATCGTTTCCACAACCTTCCGCCCCGCGTCGAACGGCATCGACGCAGTGAAGAGGATCGCGAAGGCAGCAGCGATCGCGCCTACCAGCAGGTGCGTGCTGAGAGTCGCCGCCAGCGAGACCACCATGCCCGCAAAGATCGGACGCGAAGGTCTCGTGTAATAGACGACCGCGAAGAGGGCGAAAACGCTGAGGAAGGCCATGCCCAGGATGCGTGGGTAGAGGCCGTCCTCGATCACGTAGGACCAGTACCCGCTCGAAGCGATCAAAGTCAGCGCAGCGATCAGCCCCGCGACGCGGCTTCCGCCGGCAACGCGGACCACGCCGTACAAAGCACCGCCGATGGTGACAAAGCTGAGCGCCGCGATCCCGATCAACGCATCTCCGGGCGAAAAGCCAAACCACACCGCGGCGCCTGCCACGTAGTGGAACAGCGGCGGAAACGAGCCTTCGGAGAAAAACTGGCCCGAGTACCACTCGTAGTTCCAATCGACATCCGGAAAGTTGTCGACCAGGAACTTGACCTTCGACATGTGGCCGTACGCGTCGTATCCCTTGGGGAATCCGACGAACGCCTGGTTCGCGAAGCCGACCGCAAGCGTCGCGGCGGAAATGAGTGCCAAGCAGGCGGCATCGCCAAACCAGGCGGGGCGTTTCAGGCGGTTGCGGCCTCCGCGGCGATCTGTTCGTGCGCGCGCGCGACTTCCAGCACCGCGCGCTCGAGGATGTCGATGTGCCTCTCCCAGTCGAATCGTCGCGCCCACTCGAACGCGCGCTGACCGGTGGCCTGGTTCTCGGACCGGTCATCCAGCAGCTTCGCGATGCCGGCGGCGTAGTCGTCCACGTCGAGTGGCTCGGCGAGATGTCCGGTACCCGGCCCGACCGTGACCGTCGGCCCCGCCTGGTTCCACGCCACCACCGGGACGCCCTTGGACATCGACTCGATGACGCCCATCCCGAAATCTTCCTCCGGCGCCGGGTACACGTAGACCGCCGCGCCCTCGTAAAGCGTCAGCAGCTCCGTCTCGCTGATCGCGCCCAGGAAGAGGACCGCATCGTCGAGGCCGAGCTCGGTGACGAGCGCCTGGAGCGAGGCCGTGTGCGACGTGGCCGGACCGGGGACCACGAGCTGCACGCGCGGATGGCGCTTGCGCACTTCGAGCATGGCCCGGATCGCCAGGTCGAATCGCTTCTGCGGATAGTGACGGTTCGTCAACAGGACGTACGGCCGCCGGATCGGATAGCCGTTGATGGTGAGGCCGCCGGCGAACCTTGATTCGGCCGGCAGCGGGAACCCTCTCGCGGCGACGTGGCACCCCGCGGGGCAGTCGATCGCATCGCGCCGGTAGGTCGTGCGGATGATGTCGCCGATGTAGTTGCCGTTGACCAGCAGCTGATCCGCTTCCTGGATCGAGCGACGGTCCGCCCAGGCGACAAAGCGCGTCGCGCGAAGCACGATCGCGGCGAGGAGGCGGTAGTCGGCGTTCGAGACCCAGCCCGTCTGACGATCGACGTTGCGCGGATACACGAGCCGGTTCGGTTGGTTGAGATAGACGACGTATGGGACGTCCATGAGCCGGGCCGCCCACCACGCAATCCACGCGCTGGGCTGGTTGCAGCCGACGATCGCGTCGACGCCGCGGAAGCGCCACGCGTAGAGCGGCATGAGGAGCGAAGTCGCCGCCATCTGCGCGGCCTCACGAAACGGAAACCAGCGCGGCAGCTGAGGCAGAAACGTTTTGACCCGTACCTCGCCGATCAGGTCGGGATAGCAACGCGATGCGTCGACGGTCGGCGCGTAGCACTCGACGTCATAACCGCGCCGGCGCAGGCCGAGCACCTCTTCGATCACCAGCCGCTCTCCGCCGCCCGAGTACGTGAACCCGCAGTGGAAGACGGCGATGCGCCTCGGCCCGCCCGCGTGGGCGCGGCGGCGGCCGCCGACCAAAAAGAAGGACAGCAGGCCCAGCGCCAACGCGTTGGCGGCGGTGATCGCGTGGTAGAGGACGATCGCGCCGGCGGCGACGCTCGAGGCGAGGCCAAGTCCGCCGCCGAGGACGAGCGAGCCGGCGACCTCGAGGTTGCCGAGATAGCCCGGTCCTGCGGGCACTGCGAAGCTGAGCAGGATCGCCGGATAGGCGGCCATCGCCTTCGGCAGCGGAACCGGAACCCCGACCGCGGTGAACAGCAGCGTGAAGTTGAACGCGTCGATCACGAGGGCGAGGACGGTGAGAGCGCCCAGTCGGATCGCGAGCTCCGGCGACCACAACCCTCGCGCGCCCGCGCGAAACGCGAAGGCCTGTCCGGCCAGTCCTGAGGCGAACCTGGCCGGCAGCACCCGGCGGGCCAATCGCGAGCGCGCGACACGCGGGCCGAGCAGCGCCGTCCCCAACACCGCGCCGAGAAGAGCGATCGCGAGGGCGGCCGCGCCCAACAGGCCGCGAGGCGCCTGCATCGCGCCCGCCAGGGCGACGACTTCCAGCGCCGCGAGCACGACCGCCACCGCGGCCAGGTCGCACGCCTTGTCGATCACGATGGTGGCGAGCGCCGAGCCGGCCGGGATGCGGTGCCGGCGCCACAACCACCAGGCCCGGGCCGCGTCGCCGGAGCGGATCGGCAGCACGTAGTTCAGGAGGCCGCCGGCGGCGTTCATCGCGAAGGCGCGCACCATGCCGACGGGCGCCAGCGGACGCAGCAACAGCAGCCACCGGCGTGCCCGTATCACGCTCGTGACGAGGAAGAGAGCGAGCATCAACGCGACCGCCCACCAGCTGTGGACCCTGGCATGTGACACGACCTCAGGCAGCGAGACCGTTCGCAGCCACAGCCACAGCAGCGCGAGGCCGAACGCGGTCTGCAGGCCGAGGCGAAGCCAGCGGTTCATTCGGCTTGCGACGGCTGAGACGGAAGAATCCAGCGCTGGGCAAACGTCCAGAAGACGAAGAGAAAGCCGACGAACAGGATCGTCCCCCCGTAATCGTGGAAGAGGATCGCGGGGCCGACGCCGACGGTCGCCGCGATCACCGCCACGGCGGCGACACGCAGCAGGTTCAGGAGCATCGTGCCCGCCAAGCCGATGCACAGAACCTGCGCGCGGCTTTCGACCGTGTGACCGCCGCGCAGACCCGAGATGAGGCTGACGCCGAACAGGATCAGGCTCTGCCAGCCGATGCAGTTCCAGGAGATGAAGAGCGTGTGCATCGATCCCGCGCTGTCCCACACGACGAGGTGACTGCCCGAGGCGGCCGCGTGGATGCCGACGAGGCCAAGCAGGCTGACGACCATGCGCGCCTCAACCGGCACGATTGCCTGCAGGGGATTGTCCGCGCCCAGGCGCATCGCCCAGGACGTGAGCAGCTCGTCAAACGTCGTCACGAGGGGCAGGACCATCAACAGCGCGCACGCCAGCGCGATGAGGGTCAGGTTGACGTCGTCCCGCTGTCGCGCTCTCATCGCCGCCTCCGGATGAGGCGTGACGCAAAGATCGGGACGATCAGAGCAAGGCCGGCGAAACCGAGCAGCGACTCAGGGACGACGATGCTCGGCGGCACGACTCGCGTGTCGGCGACGCCCGCCG
>Ga0209237_1002844_pt1 | contig 10419 bp, 8 predicted proteins | sample GraSoi013_1_40cm_2_FD_185820 | JGI IMG/M metagenome (GOLD analysis project Ga0209237, IMG submission 185820) | Grasslands soil microbial communities from the Angelo Coastal Reserve, California, USA - Sample 10_02_2013_1_40cm (SPAdes) (version 2) | ecosystem: Environmental > Terrestrial > Soil >...
CCCGCCGTAGGCGAACCCGCCCGTGCCCTTCATGAACTCGATGAACTGCGCCTTCGTGACCCCGCGGATCGTATGGGCTTCGCGCCGGCCCCGCGCGGAGTGCAACAGGCCAGCCTGGATTTCGTCCAGGGCGGCGCGCACGGTCGCGGCGATTCCCTCCAGCTTGGCGGGCGTCTTGCCACCGGTACGCCGCGCCGTCATCACCTGCCCCGCCGCCACGTCGCGCGGACCGATCTCGAGCCGCAGCGGAACGCCCTTGGCCTCCCACTCGAAATACTTGGCGCCCGGCTTCATGTTGTCACGCAGATCGAGCTCGACCCGGATGCCGCCCTGCTCGAGCTCCGCCTTTACCTGACCCCCGACCCCCGACACCTGTCCCCTTTCTTCTTCCGACTTCCAGATCGGCACGATGGCGACCTGCACGGGCGCGAGCCGGGGTGGGCAGACAAGCCCGTTGTCGTCCGAGTGCGTCATCACCAGGCCCCCGATCATCCGCGTCGACACCCCCCACGAGGTGTTCCACGCGTACTCCAACCCGCCCGCGGCGGTCTGATTGAACGCCTTGGCGAAGTTCTGACCGAGGTTGTGAGACGTCCCTGCCTGGAGCGCCTTGTTGTCCTGCATCAGCGCCTCGAGGGCGTAGGTGCGCAGCGCACCGGCGAACTTCTCGCTCTCGGTCTTGCGGCCGGTGATCACCGGCATCGCCATCCACTGTTCTTGAAATGTCCGGTACACGCCGAGCATCTGCCGCGCTTCGGCCTCGGCTTCCGGCTCAGTGGCGTGCGCCGTATGCCCCTCCTGCCACAGGAATTCGGTCGTCCGGAGGAACAGCCGGGTCCGGAGCTCCCAGCGCACGATGTTGCACCACTGGTTCATGAGCACCGGCAGGTCGCGGTAGCTCTGGATCCATTTGGCGAACATCGCGTAGATGATCGTCTCAGAGGTGGGCCGTACCACCAGTGGCTCTTCGAGCTTGGACTCGGGGTCCACTTCGATCGCGGCCGCGCCTTCCTTCCCGGTGGCCCGCAGGCGCGTGTGCGTCACCAGCGCGACCTCTTTGGCGAAGCCCTCCACGTGTTCCGCTTCCTTCGCGAGGAAGCTCTGGGGGATGAACAGCGGGAAGTAGGCGTTCTGGTGACCCGTCGCCTTGAACATGTCGTCCAGCGCGCGCTGCATCAGCTCCCAGATGCGGTACCCGTGGGGCCGGATCACCATGCAGCCCCGCACCGGCGAATAGTCCGCCAGCTCGGCCTGCATGATGACGTCGTTGTACCACTCGCTGAAGTCCTTGGCGCGAGGAGTGATCTTCTGGGCCTGGGCCATTACTTGAAGACACCCTTCCGGACCTTGGTGAGCGACACCTTGCGCTGCTTCCCCGTCTTCAGGTCGCGCACCACGGCGATCTTCGCCTTGCGCTCGTCCGGTCCGATGATCACCGCCCGTGGGGCCCCGCGCGCCGCCGCCAGCTCCAGCTGCTTGCGAATCGGCTGATTCCGAAGGGCGTACTCCGCTGCGACGCCACGCTCGCGCAGCTGGGCGGCGAGTCTTAGCACGGGCTCGACGTCCTCGCCCCCGACCGCTACCAAAAAGGCGTCGAGCTGCCCCGGCGCCTCGACGCCACTCTTGCGCTCGCGCAATAGTTCGCCGAGGACGACGTCCCCCATTCCGAAGCCGACGCAGGGCAAGTCCACTCCGGCGATCTCTTTGATGAGATGGTCGTAGCGGCCGCCCCCGCAGATCGCCCGGAGCGACTTTCCAGTGTCGAACAGCTCGAACACGATCCCCGTGTAGTAGGCGAGCCCTCGGACGATCGTCAGGTCGATCTCGACGAAGTCCTCGACCCCCATCGCCTTGAGCGCGCTGACGCATTCCGCGAGGGGCCGCCCGGCGTCCTCCCCGCCCTTCACCTTCCCGAGCGCCGCGGTCACGGCGCCGATCCCGCGCAACGCCGCGATCTCGAGGATCGCGGCCGGGTTGCCGAATGCCAGCTTCATCTTCTCGATGAGATCGTGCCTCGGCTCACGCTCCAGCTTGTCGATCGCCGCGTACGCCGCGGGGAGCTGCGCCTCGCTCAGCCCGTGACCGAGTAGCAGCGTCCGCAGCACCTGGCGATCGGAGATGCGGAGCCGCACGTCCTTGGGGCCGAATCCAAAAGCTCGGGCGATGTCGATGACGGCGGCCATGATCTCGGCATCGGCCGCCGGGCCGGCCTCGCCGATGATGTCCATGTTGAGCTGGAAGTGCTCCCGCAGGCGTCCCCGCTGCTGGCGCTCGTAGCGGAACAACTGGGGGATCGAGAACCAGCGGATCGGCTTCTTCAGGGCCTGCGCACGCGCCCCCACCATGCGGGCGAGCGTCGGAGTCATCTCCGGGCGCAGCGCGACCTTGCGGCCACCCTTGTCCTCGAATGCGTACAGCTGCTGGACGATCTCCTCACCGCTTTTCTCGGTGTACAGCTCCAGCGGCTCGAGCGGGGGCCCGTCGTACTCCTGGAAGCCGTAGCGCCGCGCCACCTCGCGCCAGTTGGCGAAGATGTGGTTGCGGAGGGCGAGTTCTTCAGGGTAAAAGTCGCGGAAGCCTGGGAGGGCTTGTCCTTGCATCGCAACAATTTAGGGCACCGGCGCGAAGCCGGGCAAGCGGGCGAGCGCGTCGCCGACGGTGTGGAACGATCCGGTGACGACGACCGTCTCGGCGCCCTGCTGCACCCGCTCGAGCGCACGCCCGAAATCCGGCTCGAACTCGTGCGCGACGGCGAGGCCACCGAGCTCGCGCTCGACGCGGCGCAGGTCCCAGCGCCGCTTGGACGGCGCGCTGTCGGGTACGGTGAACGTGAAGCCGTCGATTTCTCCGGCGAGGCACTCGATCATCCCGAGATAATCCTTGTCGCCCAGCACCCCGACGAGCGCCCGCCGGGGACGCGCCGGATCCGTGTCGTGCAGCGTTTGCGCGAGCACCCGCGCCCCGTCGGGGTTGTGCGCCACGTCGAAGATCCACTTCCCGCGCACCTCGAACCGCCCCGCGATGTACGCATGCGCGAAGCTCTCCGGCCACGCCTCGCCGACCGGGCCGAAGGGTAAGGGCAGCGTGTTCAACGCCGCGAGCGCCACCCAGGCGTTCTGGTGCTGATGGCGGCCCTGCAGGCCGAGCGGGCCGGCGTGCGGCGGGGGAGCGCGGTCGGTGTCGACCAGGATGACGGGATCCGCTCGCCGGCGCTCCGCCTCGTCAACCAGCACGCGCCGCACCTCGGGATCTCGCTCACCCGTGACGAACGGCACACCGGGCTTCGCGATGCCCGCCTTCTCCCGCGCGATGGACGCGAGGTCGGGGCCCAGGTAGTCGGTATGCTCGCGGGCGATCTTCGTGACGACGGAGACGAGGGGGGTGATGACGTTAGTGGAGTCGAGTCGCCCCCCCAGGCCCACCTCGATCACGCCGATGTCCACGCCGCGCGCCGCCAGGTCGGCGAACGCGATCGCGGTCGTGGCTTCGAAGAAGCTCGCGTCCAGGCGCTCGATGTGCGGCTGCAGCACGCTCGCCCATTCCGCGAACGCCTCCTCGCTGATGGGCACGTCGTTCACGACTACGCGCTCGCGCACCGAGACGAGGTGCGGCGAGGTGTAGAGCCCGACGCGCAGGCCGCGGGCGCGCAGCTCCGCCGCGACGAAGGCGCAGGTCGACCCCTTGCCGTTCGTGCCGGCGATGTGGACGGAAGCAAAGTGTCGTTCGGGATGTCCCAGCACATCCAACAGCCCCTCGGTAGGCCCGAGGCTCCACTTGATGCGGCTCCCTTGTCGCGCGAAGAGAAAGCGGCAGGCGTCCTGGAAGGACAACCGGCTCAGTCGGCCGCCTCCGCCGGCCGCCGGCCGGCCATGTGCCGGAGTAACTGGGCCGTGGTGTCGCGCAGCTCGCTGCGCGGCACGACCGCGTCCACCATCCCGTGTTCGAGCAGGAATTCGGCGGTCTGGAATCCCGGCGGCAGGTCCTGGCCGATGGTCTGCTTGATCACGCGCGGACCCGCGAACCCGATCACCGCCCCAGGCTCAGCCAGGATGACGTCGCCCTGCATCGCATACGACGCGGAAACGCCGCCAGTGGTGGGATTCGTGAGGATGGAGATGAAGGGGACGCGGGCGGAGCGGAGTCGCGCGATTTCCACGGAGGTCTTGGCCATCTGCATCAGGGACAGCACGCCTTCCTGCATCCGGGCGCCCCCCGACGCCGAGACGATGATGAGGGGAACGTGCTTCTCGGCCGAGCGCCGGGTGAGCCGGGCGATCTTCTCCCCCACCACCGACCCCATCGAGCCCCCCATGAAGTTGAAATCCATGACGGCGAGGTCGATGGGCATCCCGTCGAGGCGCGCGTAGCCCGACCGCAGCGCTTCGAGCGGCCCGGCCTTCTTCTCGGCGAGCTGAAGGCGATCCAGATAGCTCTCGAAGGCGAGTGGATCCGTGGACTTGAGCCGCGGGTCGAGCTCATGCCACGAGCCCTCGTCGACGAGCAGGTCGATGTACTCCTGGGCGCTGATCCGGCGATGGTGCCCACAGTTGGGGCACACATTGAGCGCGCGGACGAACCGGTCCTTGATATCGATGTGGCCGCACTCGTCGCATTTTTCCCAGGCGTCAGCTGGAATCTCCAGCTTTACCCGTTCGGACGTGCGCGGCTTGCGCTCCTTTTTAAACCAGGCCATTCGTGCCATAGGGGGGTTTCGGAAGGCGACAAATTTGGGAGGGGGCCCGAGGGCGCGCCAGTCCTGACCTCGTAACTCCTTGTCACAATTCAGCGTAGCCAGACTGGCGAGACTCCCAGGCGACCCGCAGCGACAACCCCACGGCGATCGAGCAGGCCAGCAGGAACGAGCCCCCGTAGGAGAAGAACGGCAGCGGGATCCCAGTGATGGGGAGCAGGTTCACGGTCATCCCCACGTTTTCGACGATATGCGTGAACAGCAGGCTGGCGACCCCGAACACGCACAGGCTGGAGTACGCATCGGTGGCGCGCCGGGCGACGCGCAGCAACACGAGAATCAGCACCACAAACAGCGCCAGCGCCACGACCACGCCCAAGAAGCCGAGCTCCTCACCCACCACCGGGAAAATGAAGTCGGTGTGCTGCGCGGGCAGGAACGCCAGACGTTTCTGCGGCCCCTGGGTGAACCCCTTGCCGAACAAGCCCCCGGACCCGATGGCGATCTTCGACTGGATCACGTGCCAGCCGGTCGCCCGGGGGTCGACCTCGGGGTTCAGGAAGGCGAGCAGCCGGTTTTGTTGATAGGGCGCGAGGCGGCGCCAGAACGGCACCGCGATGACGCCCATAATGATGTTGGCCAGCATCACCGTCAGCCCCTCCCACACGTACGGCCGCCACCACAGCAGCAGCCCGAACAGCAGGATGATCCAGGCACCCCACGCGGCGGTCGAGAACGCCAGGACCAAGCCGATCACCGGCGAGCCCAGGAGGAGCAGGAGGGACGGCTTGGTGCCGGCCCAGTAGAGCATCGCGAACATGATCGCGATGAAGACGATCGCGCTCCCTAGGTCCGGCTGCAGCACGACCAGCCCGCACGGGATCCCGACGATCACGCACGCCGGGATGAGCTCGCGCAGCGTGGCGGGCGGCGCGCGCCGCTCGGCGAGCCAGCGCGCCAGCATGAGGATCATCGCCAGCTTGGCCAGCTCCGCTGGCTGGCCCATGCGCACGCCCCCGATCGTGATCCACGATTTGCTGCTCGCGGCGGTGCCCCCTCCCGTCCCCACGGCCAGCGTGACCAGCAGCACCAGCACGCCGACCACGTAGGCGTACGGCGTCGCCCATTCGAGCAGGCGGGGCGACAGGCCGAACATGAGGAAGGCCGCGAGCGCCCCCACGCCCAGCCAGATGAGCTGCCGCTGCCAGATGGTGGTCACGAAGGTGGGCACGTCGGTCTGCCCCGCCGAGTAGAGCGTCACCAGCCCGCAGGCGGCGAGCGTCGCGACCACGCCGGCGAGCGGCCTATCGATTTCGCGGAGTCGGGGGCGCAGGGGTCGTGTCCGTGCGAGTGGTGGCGATCGTATCGGTGACGGTGGTGTCCTCGACCGCCGGCCCGGGGAGGATCGGTGTCGCGTGCGGGGCCGAATCGGCCGGGAGGGTCTCCTGGATCCGTGCGGCCGCGGTGGTATCGGCGCCGAGGTAGCGAGCGATCAGCCGCGCCACCAGGGGCGCGATGGACGAGCCGTGCCGGGCGGCCTCGACGATCGCGCCCGCCACGATCTCGGGCCGCTCCGCGGGGGCGAAGGCGATGAACCAGCCGTGGTCGGGGCCGTGCGGGTTCTGCGCCGTGGCGGTCTTGCCGGCGATCGTGATGGCCCGCAGGTGAGCCCCCTGCCCCGTGCCACGCTGCACCACGTTGAGCATCGCCAGGCGCAGCCCGGCGAGCTGCTCCGGGGCCAGACCGAGGCTCGTGGTGGCGCTGGCGGGGTGCACGAGATAGGGCGGCCGGGCCCGCCCGTCGCTCGCGAGCATCTGATAGAACCGCACCATGTTGACGAGCGTCTGCGAGTTCTCGCCCTGGCCGATCGCGAGGTTCAACGTGACGGCGGCCGTCCAGCGGCGCGCCCCGTATAAGCGGTCGTAGTACTCGCTCCCCGCCGGGAACTCGGGTGCCTTCTCGCCCGGCAGATCGATCCCGGTGGGGCGGCGGAATCCCCAGGCGTTGGCGTCTTCGAGCAGCGAGGTCAGGCCGATCTTGAGCCCGAGCTGGTAGAAGTAGACGTCGCAGCTCTGCGCAATCGCCTCGCTGAGCGTGAGGTCGCCGTGCCCGCGGGTGGACCAGCAGTGGAAGAACCGATTGCCGAACTGCAGCCCGCCGCGACAGGGGATCGGCATGTGGGAGCGGAACGTCACGAGGCCGCGCTTGAGCGCCATAGCCGCCATGGCGAGCTTCCAGGTGGAGCCGGGGGGATAGCGCGCCTTGATCACTCGGTTGAACAGCGGGTTGGCCTCGCTCTCGCTCAAGCGGCGCCAGTACCCTGGGTCGAGCCCGCCGACGAAGGCGTTCGGGTCGAAGCCGGGTGAGCTGTAGAACGCGAGGATCTCCCCCGTGTTGGGATTCAGGGCGAGCACCGCACCGCGCTGTCCCGCGGGGAAGATCTGGGCCACGTAACGCTGCAGCTCCAGGTCCACGCTCGTGTGCAGCGGGCGTCCCGGTACCGGGGCCAGCGTCTGACCGGCCCCGGCTTCCCGCACGACGTGCCCCAGGGCGCTCACCTCCACAAACCGCACGCCGTCCGCGCCGCGCAGCGAGTCGTCGTACTGCAGCTCGAGCCCGTCCTTTCCGACCAACCCGCCCAAGCGCACCGGGGCGAACTTCGGCTGGCCCCGCTCGGCTTCGGTGACCTCTCCGACGTAGCCCACGAGATGGGCCACGATCCCCGAATCCGGGTAGTACCGCTTCGGCTCGGGCTGGATCACCAGCCCCGGGAAGATCAGGCGCCGCTCTTCCAGCGCCGACACGAGCTCCAGCTTCGCGCTTCCGAGCACGCTCACGGGGAGGTACGGCGCGCGCCGGTAGCGCACGAGCACGCGCTCGATGCCCGCCGCGTCGAGCTTCACGAACGGCGCGAGGCGCACCAGCGTGGCGCGCAGCGAATCCTCGTCGCCCGGCAGCAGGGACACGGTGTAACCGGGCACGTTCTCGGCGAGGATCCTGCCGTTGCGGTCCATGATGATGCCGCGCGGCGCCGGCAGCGGGATGGGGCGCAGCCGGTTCTGCTCGGACTGGAGTCGGTACTTGCCGTGCTCGAGGATCTGGGTGCGGAAGAAGACGGCTACCATGATGCCGATCACGCCCCACACCACCGCGCGAGCCACGCGCAGGCGACGATCCAGCAGATGGGGATGGAACGAGCTCATGCCTCGCCCAGGCGAATCGACAGATGGCGCCCGAACAGCCAGAGCACCAGCATTCCGGCCACCGCGGTGGTCGCGCTCTGGAGTGGCGACCACACCAGTAGCTCCCACCCCAGCAGCGTGCCCTTGAGCTTGCCCGACGCAATCGCGACTACGAGGTTGCGGAGCCAGGTGCCCGCGAAGAACAGGTAGCCGTTCACCCACACGTTCTCCGCGAAGAACACCGCCTTGCCCCACGCCGCGAGGTACGCGACCAGCGTGTGGGCGAGCGCGCCGGCGCCGAACGACGCCGGCGTGAGGGCGTCCCGTAGCAATCCGACCAGGAACCCCGCACTCGCGCCTCGGCCCGGCTGCGCTCGGATGGAGTACATCAGCAGCCCGAGCAACAGAAAGTCCGGACCCACGGGCCGGCCCCACAAGCGGATCGTGACGGCGAACTGCAGCACCACCAGCCCGAGCAGAATGATGTAGAAGCGATACCGGTCGCTCCGCCTCATGGTGTCGGCCCTCCCCCACCCGGCTCGAACAGCGACCGGAGGTCGCCCTTGACGGGCGGTCCGGTGAGGACCATCACGTGGGTGGCGACCGCGGGGTGCACGGCGGGTCGCACGAGGTAGGTGCGCTCCCACCCTTCCGCCTCACCCGCCACACCCACTACCGTGCCGATCGGAATCCCGCGGGGCAGCACGCCGCCCAGGCCCGAGGTCAGGATGACCGTCCCGTCAGGAACGAGCTGGCGGTAAGCGACCCCTTGCAGCTCGAGCAGCCAAGCGCGCGGTCCGTCGGTGCCGTGGGGCGCGACGATGCCGTACACGCTGCCGTCCGCGGCCATGGCGCTGGCACGAAACTCGGGATGCGCCCACGTGACCACCACGCTGGTCTGGGCGTCCACGCTGCTCACCAGCCCCACGAGCCCCTCCGGGCTCACCACCGCCGCGAGCGGCTTCACCCCCTGCCGGCGCCCCGCCGAGATGAGGAAGGTCAGGGCGTTGGTCGGCTCCGCCTGATGCAACACCTCGGCGGGGACGTAACCCGATCCGAGGCGGGGCCCGAGGCCCAGCAGGCCCCTGAGTCGCTGGTTCTCGCTGCGTAGCTCGGTGAGGAAAGTGGCAGCGAGCGCGGCCGAATCCCGCTGCGCGACCACGGCGTCGTAGCGCTCGAGCGAGGCGGAGAGCCGCTCGGTCTGCTGCTGGAGCGCGAGCAGGGGGGCCAGCACCGACTGGCGCAGCGCCCGCGCGAAGGGCTCGCGCAGCCGGTCGGGCAGACCCATCGCGGCAATGGAGAGCAGGAGGCACCCGATGAAGACGAGGGTGTCGGCCCGTGAGGTGTAGCGGTCCGCTCCGAGCGCCATCCCGCTAGGTGGTCAGGACGTTACGGTATTTCTCGGGATCGTCGAGGATCCGGCCGGTGCCCCGCACCACGCAGGTCATGGGATCCTCGTCGAGGTGGATAGGCAGCCCGGTTTCCTGCTGCAGCAGGACGTCGAGGCCGCGGATGAGGGCGCCGCCCCCCGTCATCACGATCCCCCGGTCCACGATGTCGCTCGCCAGCTCGGGAGGAGTGATCTCGAGGGCGCGCCGCACGGCGTCCACGATCTGCTGGATCGGCTCCTGTACGGCCTCGCGGATCTCGCTCGAGTGCACGCGCACGATCTTGGGAATGCCGGAGACGAGGTCGCGGCCCTTGACCTCCATCTCGCGCTCCTCGCCGACCGGCGCCGCGGACCCGATCTGGATCTTGATCTGCTCGGCGGTCGGCTCGCCGATCAGCAGGTTGTAGTTCTTGCGCATGAACTGCACGATCGCCTGGTCCAGCTCGTCGCCCCCGGTGCGGATCGACGTGTCCGACACGATCCCCGAGAGGGCGATGACGGCGATCTCCGTCGTGCCCCCGCCGATGTCGATCACCATATTGCCGGTGGGCGTCTCCACCGGCAGCCCCACGCCGATGGCCGCCGCCATCGGCTCGGCGACCATGTACACTTCCTTCGCCCCCGCCGACTGGGCCGAGTCCCGCACGGCCCGCTTCTCCACCTCCGTGATGCCGCTCGGCACGCACACGATCACCTTCGGCTTCACCCGGAACAGGTGGCGATCGATGATGGTCTTAAGGAAGAACCGCAGCATCTTCTCGGTGACATCGAAGTCGGCGATCACGCCGTCCTTGAGGGGCCGCACGGCGAGGATACCGTCCGGAGTGCGGCCCAGCATGCGCTTCGCCTCGAGCCCGATCCCCTTGATCTTGCCGGTGGATTTCTCGATCGCCACGACCGAGGGCTCGTTCAAGACGATTCCCTCGCCCTTGACGTAGATCAGGGTGTTGGCGGTGCCCAGATCGACGGCGATCTCATTTGCCGGGCTCCAAGCACCGAGCTTCCAATTCGGCCAGCGAAAGCGCACGAGGTCGTCGAGTGAAGGTTGTCAGGCGGGCGCGAACACGGCGCCTCAAGCTAATGTAAAGCGTAACTTCAATCAAGGCTGATGCTTGACGCCCCTATCGGCCGCGGGTAGCGTACGCCATGCGATTAGC
>Ga0209237_1002847_pt1 | contig 10416 bp, 9 predicted proteins | sample GraSoi013_1_40cm_2_FD_185820 | JGI IMG/M metagenome (GOLD analysis project Ga0209237, IMG submission 185820) | Grasslands soil microbial communities from the Angelo Coastal Reserve, California, USA - Sample 10_02_2013_1_40cm (SPAdes) (version 2) | ecosystem: Environmental > Terrestrial > Soil >...
CGCCCGCCGCGCCGCGTGCCGGCGCTGCCGGCGGCGGTGCCGGACGGATCCACACATTGCCTTGCGTCCGTGCGTTCGGACCGCCGGGACGCAGGCTCTCAATCGGGTCGACGACGAAGGGCAGCGGCTCGAGGTCGATGTCGATCGCTTCGACCGCTTCGGCCGCTTCGAGCTCGCTCGTCGCGGCAATCGCGAGAATCGGCTCGCCCTGATAGAGCGGCTCGTTGGTCAGTCCGCGTTCCGCCTGCGCGGTCGACTGCACGTTTTCGCCGAGCGTCGCGCCCGCCGCGGCGCCGGGCATCTCGTCGGCCGTGAGGATCGCTTTCACGCCGGGCATCGCCATCGCTTTGCTCGTGTCGAGCCGCCTCACGCGCGCGTGCGGCATCGGGCTCGTGAGGAGCTTGCAGAACAGCATGCCGTCGACGCGCCAGTCCTCGGCGTATCGCGCCTTGCCAGTGACTTTTGCGATGAGATCGGGCGTGCTGTAGTTTTCGCCGACTAACTTGTTCGCCATCGTTCAGCCTTTCCTCGCGTACTCGGCGCCACGCATCATGGCGGTCAGGATCTTGTCGTAGTCCTGGCACCGGCACAGATTGCCGGAGATGCCGTGGGCGAGCTCTTGTCGCGTCGGATTCGGATTCGTCTTCAGATAACCGGTGGTGGCCATCACGAATCCCGGCATGCAGAACGCGCACTGGAAACCCTGTTCGTCGACGACGCCCTGCTGCACCGCACTGAGCTTCCCGGTTGCAGCATCGGCGAGGCCTTCGATCGTGACGACCTTCCTGCCGCGCGCGCGATGTGCGAGGAACGAACACGAATAGTGCGGCACATCGTCGACGAGCACGGTGCACGCACCGCACTCTGCGCGGTCGCACCCGATCTTGGTGCCCGTGAGTCCCAGTTTGTAGCGGAGCACCATGGCGAGCGTTTCCTGCGGCATCACGTCGATGCGGCGGTCCTGGCCGTTCACGTTCAACGTGATCAGGCGCTCGACGGCGCCGGCCGCGGATTGACCGTGCATCGTCGTCGTGCGGAACAAGTACGCAGACGAAGAGGCGACGGTGCCTGCGGCGATGACGCCCTTGATGAAGTTCCGTCTCGACACTGATTGCGGGGTTTCTTCCGACATCTTGTTATCTTCCATTGCTGGATCACCTCGTCGGGCCGGAGCTCGACTGGATGGAGAGGGGATTTATCCGGTAGACGATAATCCCGTACGGGTTGAGATTCAACGGTTTCCGATACGTCACCAAATGTCTTCATTGACCTTTCTCGGCGCGGCCGGCACGGTCACCGGCTCCAAGCATCTACTCGAGGTCGGCGGGCGGCTGATTCTGGTCGACTGTGGCCTGTTTCAGGGGTTGAAGGAGCTCCGTGAGCGGAACTGGCAGCCGCTGCCGTTCAATCCGGTGCAGCTCGACGCGGTCATTTTGACGCACGCGCACCTGGATCACTGTGGGTATCTGCCACGTTTGGTCACCGGAGGCTATCGGGGTCGCATTTTCTGCACACCCGCCACGAAGGAGCTGTGCTCATTAGTGTTACCGGACTCCGCGCACCTGCAGGAAGAGGACGCGCGCGACGCCAATCGGTACGGGTACACCAAGCACAACCCGGCGCTCCCGCTATACACGTCAATTGACGCCGCCCGCACGCTGACCCAGCTGCAACCCGTCGGCTACGACCGCCCGGTCCCGATCCTTACAAGCCAGGCTGAAGTCAGGCTGCAGTCAGGCTCCAGTCAGGCTGAAGTCAGGCTGCAGTCAGGCTCTAGCCTGACTAGGAGTCTTGAGCCGGTGAATTGTAAGTAATTGAGTCAAGTTTTTCAGGCAACAAGTCGCGCCTCCTGCAGGAAATTGGCGAGGGCGGCATCAAGGCGCTCGAAGGCTTGTGGGCCGCGGCGTGATCCGGCTGATGTGGGGAGTGACGCGGCCGGGCGTACGCCGCGCGCGTAGACCCGGACGTAGAGCATCGCGATGCGCGCGCCGAGCGAGGTGATGCGGTACTTGTGGCTGCGCGGCACGCGTGCGATCAACCCATGGAGTCGCAGCCGACGTAGGTCGTACGTGGTCTGGCCGGCGGCGTACTCGTCGGGGTCGCGGCCCAGTAACTGCGCGATGTGCGTCCGGACGTCGCGATGTCGAAAGCCGGTCGGATTCAGGGCGAACAGACAGAGGGCCTGCATCAGCGCGAGGACGCGGCGATCGCCGAAGCGGAGGCCCGCGGCGCGTTGGGTGTCGACGACGATGGGCTGGGTGACGGCGTCAAGGTGATCGGCGCCGATCAGGCAGTCGTGGCTCAGATGTTCGACGCGCAAGAGGCGCCGGTTGGCGGCAAAGCCGATCTCCCGCAAGGCGGGCAGATTGTGGAGCGCACGACCGATCTCGAAGTCATACGTGTCGTTGATGGTGGTCTCGGTGCGAAGGGCCTGCCCTTCTTTGTGGTACTGCTTGACCTTGGATTTTTTGTATTGCACATGGAGCGACGGCACAACGCCTTCGGTGAGGACGCGGGTGCGAAATTGGCCGGGCGTGCGGCGGGTGATGCGCCGATCGAAGATCAGCTGCATCTGATCCGGACGACCGATGTCGAGATTCTCGCGCATGACCTCTTCGAAGAAACAGCGGCCCGTGAGCGGCCGATCGAGCACCTGGGTCAGCGCGAACTCGGCTTGCAGAATCGAGAGCTGATACCGATAGCCGGCGGCGCGATGGGCCGCCGTGAAGGGATGGGGGAGACGGCGGAGCCATTTGCGGACGACGGCCTCAATCTTCGCGGCATCGAGTTGATGCGCGATCGCCTGCACGCGGGCGGCGTCCTCGGTGGAGCGGATGCCGTTGTCCAGCGGTTCATAGGCGACGCCGCGCCGCGTCAGCTGCCGTTTCAGCCACTCGTGCCCGTTGAGACAGACCTTCACCGCGTACGGAAAGTAGGTGCAGAACTTGATGAACAGCGGCCCAAAGTCCCGGTCCACGAGGTACACGTAATAGTGATTGACCGGCACCGTCGAGCGGATGATCCAGGGGTACGTCCCGCGGGCATCGCGTCGCTTCTCCGTGCGGAAGACGCTCGCCTTTTCTTGCGCTTTGCCCACGAAGAGCACGCCTTCATCGCCCTGGAAGTCCGCGAGGTACTTCTTGGCGACGTCGTCCTTCCGTTGCCCCTTCTTGAACGTCACCAGATCCACGCTTTCCGTCTTGACGAAACGCTCGATGGCGTCGACGAATCGGTGACTCATCGGCGCAATCATGACGGTCGACGGGACGCGCACGCCGAGCTGGGTCTTCAGGAAGTACACGACCCCTCCGCCGGTCTGCAGCGACGGCACGTAGGCGTTCAGATACATCCGGTCAATCGCTTCCAATTCGAAGGTCACGTGATGGTCGAGGATCTCAGCGACATTTTTGCGTATCATCGTCTTGGAGCTCCCGGAGAGCGCGGCCCAAGTGGCCACCGACCCCAAGAGGGTCTATCACGTAGGCGCAGGGTTTCAACCCCTGCCTGCTCCCGGGGCTCCTCTGATTTTTCTAACGAGGCCCTGCCTCAGACCGTACTGCCTCTGGTCCGTTCACAACATGCTCGACGGTCTGAGGCAGGGCCTCGTTAGTCGTACTTGAGCCTGACTTGAGCCCGACTTCAGCCTGACCTGCAATGCGACGCTGATTAGATCGCCACCGCGCCGATCGCGAGGAGTCCCCAGCCGACGAGAAACGCCAGGCCGCCAATCGGCGTGATCGCGCCGAGGATCGTGACGCCGGTGACCGCGAGCAGATAGAGGCTGCCCGAGAACAACACGATGCCGACGGTGAACGCCCAGCCGGCGGTGCGAAACATCCAGCCATCGAAGCGGCCCAATATCAACGCGACCATCACGATCGCCAGTGCGTGATACATCTGATACCGGACACCGGTCTCGAACGCGGCAAGCATGTCGGGCGACAGCCGCGCGCGCAACCCGTGCACACCAAACGCGCCGATCGCGACCGCCAGGAATCCCGCGACCGCGCCGACGAGCAGCAAGGCTTTGTCCACGGCGGGAATGATAGCCTACGATGACATGTCACTGTTCTCCGCGATCGCAGTGCTTGGCGGCACCGGTCAGCAGGGCCGCGGTCTCGCGCAGCGGCTGGCGATGGCGGGCGAACGGATCATCGTCGGTTCGCGCGATGCGGAGCGGGCGCGCGCGGCGATTGCGAGGTGGTCGTCGCACGCGGCCGCGATCGACGCGGCCGACAATGTCACGGCTGTCACGCGTGCGGACGTCGCGATCCTCGCGGTGCCGTATCCATCAGTCGACGCGCTGCTCGCTGAGCTCGCTCCGCATTTCAAGCCCGATACCTTGGTCATCGACGTGACCGTGCCGGTGACGTTCGAGGGCGGGAAGATGTCGATCATCGACGTGGCTGAAGGATCCGCGGCGCAGCATATCCGGACACGGTTGCCGTCGCATGTGCGTCTCGCCGGCACATTCAAGACGATTCCTGCGCATCTCGTCGGCGACGTCGAGCGCGCGCTCGATTGCGACGAGTTCGTCTGCGGCGACTCAGACGGTGCGCGATCGCAGGCGTCGGCCCTCGTGCAGTTGCTGCCGGGTCTGCGCGCCGTTGACGTGGGTGCCCTTTCGCGTGCTGAGTCGGTCGAACATCTCACCGCGCTCGCGATTGCGATCAACCGGCGGCACAAAATCCATGACGCACGCTTCCGCGTGGTGGGACTACGATGACAGACGCACAGCGGGGCGATGGGGCCACGCGAAGCGCGTCCGGGGGGCAGGGCCCCGGAGTAATCAAAGAGGCACTGATGGCGACCATTCCTCAATCGCACGCCGACCTGGTGAACAAGAAAGCGTTTGCAAATCTCGCGACGGTGAATGCTGACGGCAGCCCGCAGGTCACACCCGTCTGGTGGGACTCGGACGGCACGAACATTCTGGTGAACACCGCGAAAGGACGCGTGAAGGCGAAGAATCTCGAGCGCAATCCGCGCGTCGCGCTCTCGATTTCCGATCCCGACAATCCGTACCGCTATCTGGGCATCCAGGGCCGCGTCGTCGAAATGACCGAGCAAGGCGCCGACGCGCACATCAACAAGATGGCGAAGAAGTATCTCGGCAAGGACGAGTATCCGTATCGCCAGCCGGGCGAAGTACGGGTGCTCGTCAAGATCAAACCCGAGAAGGTGCACACCAACCGCTGAGTAGTCGGACAGCGCCTGCGGCCACACCGAGCCGAGGACAGCGCCTGCGGCTCGCGCGAGGAGAGCGAGTCTTCGAGCGCCGCAGCGCGAAGCGAGCGGGGGTGGGGCCCCGCGAGCACCGGAAAACGAATCCGCGGCGAGGTGTCAGCGACAGCTCGCGCTGGGGGTGGCCCAGCGCCACTGCAAAAAACGATGGCCGAGATCAACGTCGTCGCCCTTCCGGGGCTTCCTGAGATCGTGCGTGGCGACGAGCTCGGCGTGCTCATCGCCAACGCGGTGACGAAGACCATACGCACGGTCAACATCGGCGACATCTTCATCGTCGCCCAGAAGATCGTGTCGAAGGCCGAGGGCGCGGTCGTCAAGCTCGACGAGGTGACGCCGTCGCCGGCGGCGGAGGAGTGGGCCGCCGCGCACCAGAAAGATCCACGCGTCGTCGAAGTGATCTTCCGCGAGTCGAGGCGGATTGTCCGGATGGAGCGCGGCATCATCATCGCGGAAACGCGTCACGGGTTCGTGTGCGCGAACGCCGGCGTGGACGCGTCGAACGTCCCGGCGGGATTCGTCACGCTGCTGCCGCCCGATCCCGACGCGTCGGCCGAACGCCTCCGCGACGCGTTGATCGGCGCGTTCGGTCGTTCAGTGGCGACGATCGTGTCCGATTCGTTCGGCCGGCCGTGGCGCGAGGGTGTGGTGAACGTCGCGCTCGGCGTCGCGGGACTGCGACCGCTGGTCGATTATCGCGGCTGCCTGGATCCGTTCGGACGACGGCTCGAGTCGACCGTGATGGCGATCGCCGACGTCGTCATGCGGAAGACGGCGGGCACGCCCGTCGCAATCGTGCGGGGCGCCGTGGAGTGGGTCGGCGAAGGGACGGGCCGGATGCTCGTGCGCGACGCGTCGCGCGACTTGTTCCGATGACGACGACGACGGTTGTATCGAACGTGCGGCGCAGCCACGTCGCCCGGCCGGTCGTGGCGGGAGTGCTGACGCTCGCGATCTTCGGTCTGATTCTTCGGCGCGTGCCGTTCCCCGCGCTGACGGCTGCGCTGCACGACGCCGACTACCGTATGTTCCTCGCGCTGATGATCCCGAACACGCTGTTCTATTTCGCGTGGGACACGCTGGTGCTGACGGTCGTCATCGGCTGGTTTCACGGTCCCGTGCCGTATCGCGATCTCCTTCCCGTTCGTGCCTCGTCGTACGTCGTCGGTTTCTTCAATACGAACCTCGGACGGGGCGCGCTCGCGGCGTACCTGTGCCGCCGTCTGCGCGCACCGTTTCTCGAACTGGGCAGCACGGTCATCTTCCTCGTGCTGACCGAGTACACGCAGCTCGTGCTGTGGTCGATGCTCGGGCTCATCGGATTCCGCGCGGAGGTGACGCGCAGTCTGCTCGCCGTCGCGGCAGGCGTCGCCGTCTTCTGGATCACCCTGCGAGTCGTGCTCGTGCCGCGCACGTGGGCGCTGCTGCGGACGTTCCGGCTCGCCACGCTCGCTCAGTACGTCGAGATCGTCGCGCTGCGGGCGCCTATGTTCTTCGTCTCGCTGTGCCTCCACTATTACGCGGCGCACGCGTTCGGCATTCACATCCCGTTCGTGCAGATGCTGACGTTCCTGCCGGTCATCTTCATGCTCGCGGCGCTGCCGGTCACCATTGCGCATCTGGGCACGACGCAGGCGGCGTGGATTTTCTTTTTCAGTCAGTACGCGCCGGCGCCACGCCTGCTCGCGTTCAGCCTCGCGGCGCATCTCGTGTTCGCCTCGACGCGAGCGTTGCTTGGCGTGCTGTGGTTGCCGGCGGCATATATCGATCTGGTCCGGCTAACGCCGGACACCACAGTGGCAGAGTGACGGCGATCGTTTGGTCGAGCAACCGGCGCTACACTGTCGCCATGCTCAAGACATCGCACGTCGGAGTGACGCTCGTCCTGCTTGCGATTCCGGCGCTGCTCGTGGCGCAGCGCGGCCGCTCCGACAATCCATTTCCCGGCGGCACGAACGCTGACGGGTCGCTGCGGCCGGCGTCGCCGGTCACGCGCTTGTTCACGCAGGACGCCTACACCGAGTACGCGATCCTCGAGCCCGGCAGCGAAGCGTTCCGCATCCGGTTTCTCCCCGAGGAGACGCGTGTGGGCGCGACCGAGCTCGTCAACGCGACGCGGGGCGGCAGCGAAGGATCGGACGTCGAGGTCTACGATCCGCGAACGGGCCAACCGCTGAAGTTCACGTACGAGCACGAGCCGAGCGATCCCGAGACGCACGCGATTCATGCGCGTCTCCCGATTCCCGTTCCGGAAGGCGGCATCGGCCGCGTGCTGATCTACAAAACCTACAAAGATCCGCGGACCTACATGATGCACGGCGACGACATCGTCTGGGTCCGCAGTCTGAGCGGATACCGGCTCGGCGTGCTGCTGCCGAAAGGATTCGCGTTCATCTCGTCAAACGTCGCGGCGCAGGTAACGGCGACGGCGGATGGGCGACTGAAGCTGGCGTTCGCGAATCCGAGCGGGCAGAGCAATCCGGTGACGATTCACGCGCGGAAGACGAGCGCCGCGTTCACGCCGCGCAACGATCCCGACATGTTCTTCGACGACATCAAAACGCTGTACGACCTGGATGCGCCGCAGTCCGGCCGCATCAAGGTCGAGCAAGTCTACAGCGACTATCGGAAAGGCGACGCGGCGAAGCTCGACTCGCTCGCGTATCTGCCTCTGCAGGATCTGAAGGTGATCGATCTCGACACGGCGAAGGCACTCGTCCCAGTGAAGAACGCGTCATCGACGTCTGTGAACCTGGACGTTCCGATCGCCAACGACAAGCAGAGCGCGCACCTCAAGATCACAGGCACGCTGAAAGACCCCGCGTACAAGATCGTGAACGGCGATCTCGTGTTCGAGCGGACGCTTCGCGGTCTGCGCAACACCGTGCTGTTGCCGGCGGGATGGGAAGTCTCGAGGGTGTCGCAGTCGGGGACGATCGGGACGTACCAGGGGCGGCCGTTCGTCGCGCTGATCAATCTCAACGCGGAGAACAACTACAAGGTCACGATTCGCGCACGCAGGGGCGGGACGCAGGCGCCATCGACGCGCGAGCCGTCGAAGTCGGGCAGCAGCATCGCGCTTGATCTGTGGAAGCGCGGCAAGCCGGCGTTCGGCGTGTATGCGCCGAATGAGAATCCGGGACCGCCCAGTCAAGGTCGTCAAGGTCGACAAGGATCGGGCGAGCGGCGCCGCGCTGTCTACACGCGTGAGGGCGGCGAAAAGCTCGCGTTGAATCCGCTCGTCGACTACGTGTTTCTGAATCTCGAGGGCGCGTACGACGCCGACGCGATCAACGCGATTGCGCAGGGACTTCGCAGTCCGAGTGCGGCCGGCCGCAAGACGCTGATCGTCCGCATCCCGTCGATCGAGTCGGACGGGGCGGCGGCGACGAAGGCGCGGATGAAGGAAGCGTTCGATCTCGGCGCAGATGGCGTCACGATTCCTCACGTCCGCGGCGTCGACGAAGCGAAGCAGGCGATCGGGTTTTTCCAGGACGCGAAAGCGAACGTGTGGTCGCCGTCGAATCCATCCGGCGAGAAGGTCGCGATGCTGATGCTCGAGGATCCGGACGCGGTCGCGCAGGCGAAGGCCGTCGCCGACCTCGAGGAGTTCAGCATCCTCGCGTGCGGCATCGGCAGTCTGACGCAGGCGCTCGGCGGCGATCGCGTGGCAGCGGAAGCGGGAGTTCAGCGCGTCCTTACGGAATCCAAACGCGCGAAGCTGGTGAACATGCTCACCGCGTCGCCGCAGGACGTCGAGAAACGGGTGCAAGAGGGGTTCCTCGCGCTGCTGACTCAGGGTCAGGCGGCGGAGGAGACGATCCGCCGAGGCCGCGCCGCCGCCGGCCGTTGATCGCCAGTCAGACTCGCGGTCAGACTGACGGTCAGACTGACGGTCAGACCGACGGTCAGACTGACGGTCAGACTTGCGGTCAGACCGACGGTCAGACTGACGGTCAGACTTGCGGTCAGACTGCATGACAAGCGGTGACATTCCGAGACGACAAAGTACCTCGCTAAGGTCCATTCGACCCTATACTTAGCGCTGGGTACACCAGCATGAACCAGTTCGTCTGGGCGGTCGCGGGCTCCGCGATCTTGAGCATCAGTCTCGTCGCGCAGCAGGCGCCCCCACCTCGGCCGAAACTCGTGGCGTCACATCCCGCCGCCGGCCTTTCGGTCGACGCCCAGAATCAACTCGTCAAGCAGTACTGCTCCAGCTGTCACAGCGAGCGCGGGAAAGCGGGCGGACTCTCGCTGGCGAGCTTTGACGCAGCGCAGATCGAGCAGCACGCGGACGTCGGCGAGAAGATGATCCGCAAGCTGCGCGCGGGCATGATGCCGCCGCCGCCGGCGCGGCGTCCCGACGCCGAGACGATGAGCGCGTTCGTCACCGCGCTCGAAACAAAAATCGACGCCGCCGCAGCGCTCAATCCCAATCCCGGCTGGCGTCCATTCCAGCGCCTGAACCGCGCCGAGTACGCGCGCGCGGTCCGCGACGTGGTCGGCATCGACGTCGACGTGAGCTCGTTCCTGCCGCCCGACACGATCAGCGCCGGCTTCGACAACATCTCCGACGTCCAGAGCTTCTCGCCGACGCTGATGGAAGGCTACCTGCGCGCAGCGAGCCAGATCAGCCGCCTCGCGGTCGGCGACCGCAATGCCAGCCCGACCTCCGTCACCTACAAGATCGGCCGGACGATGTCGCAGATGCGGCACGTCGACGGCGCGCCGATGGGCACGCGCGGCGGCATCTCCGTCGTGCACGTCTTCCCGGCCGACGGCGACTACGTGATCAAAGCCGCGATGCACTACGAGCCGCTCGGCGGTCTCTTCGGCCGCTACTCGATGCTGACGATGAACATTCCCGAGCAGGTGGATGTGTCGATCAACGGCGAGCGCGTGGCCCTGCTCGACGTCAGCCCGTCGATGAGCGAGACCGACTTCGGTCAGAACAAAGGCGCGAACGGACTCGAGCTGCGTACGCCGTCGATCCACATCAGCGCCGGGCCGCAGCGTGTGTCGGTCAGCTTCATCCAGCGTCTCGACGGACCGGTCGACGACATCATCGCGCCGCTCGAGAACACGCTCGCCGACGTGGACATCAGCTACGGCGTGACGGCGTTGCCGCACATGCGCGACGTCGCGATCGTCGGACCCACGGCGGTCACC
>Ga0209237_1002848_pt1 | contig 10416 bp, 11 predicted proteins | sample GraSoi013_1_40cm_2_FD_185820 | JGI IMG/M metagenome (GOLD analysis project Ga0209237, IMG submission 185820) | Grasslands soil microbial communities from the Angelo Coastal Reserve, California, USA - Sample 10_02_2013_1_40cm (SPAdes) (version 2) | ecosystem: Environmental > Terrestrial > Soil >...
AGCGTGACGGCCTGCTCGACGAGCGCGACTTCACCGAGCACAAGGCTGACTGGGTGCAGCCGATCTCGACGACCTATCGCGGCTACGACGTCTTCGAGATGCCGCCGAACACCCAGGGCTTCGTCACACTCGAGATGCTGAACATCCTCGAAGGCGTCGACGTGAAGTCGCTCGGCCACAACTCGCCGGAGTATCTGCACCTGCTCGTCGAAGCGAAGCGAATCGCGTTCGCCGATCGCGCAGCCTATCTGGGCGATCCGGACTCGGTGCCCGCGCCGGTGCTGAAGACGCTCATCTCGAAAGACTACGCGGCGGCGCGGCGCAAGGAGATCGATCCGCTGCACGCGGCGCAGGAGTACAAACCCGGCGCCATCAAAAGTGTCGGCTCCAGCGCAGGAGACAAAGACATACCGGGGTGGGGACCCCGGAGTGAGAAAGACCAGAACTTCACCGGCCTTGATCTCGGCGACACCATCTACATGACGGCGGCCGACGGACAGGGCAATTTCATCTCGCTCATTCAGTCGCTCTTCGCGGACTTCGGATCGGGCATCGTCGCGGGCGACACCGGCATCGTGCTGCACAACCGCGGGGCGTCGTTCAATCTCACCGCCGGCCATCCGGATCAAATCGCTCCGCACAAGCGGCCGCTGCATACGCTCGTGCCCGCGTTCATCATGAAAGACGGCAAGCCGTGGGTGTCGTACGGCGTGATGGGCGGCGATCATCAGGCTCAGGGTCACACGCAGGTCGTCGTGAACCTCATCGACTTCGGCATGAACATCCAGGAAGCCGGCGAGGCCGCGCGCGTGAATCACGGCAACAACGGACTCCAGGTCGAAAGCGCAGTCAGCGAAGCCGCGCGCGCCGGTCTCACCGATCGCGGTCACAAGGTGACCGTGAGCATCGGTGCGTACGGCGGCTTCCAGGGCATCATGTTCGACCCGCGCACCGGCGTGCTGATGGGCGGATCCGATCCGCGCAAGGACGGACTCGCCATCGGCTGGTAGCGCTCGTGGAGTGTCTTCTCGAATTCAATACCTAGATCCGAAACCCGTTCTTCAACGGATCGGTGTCATCGACGATGAAGGTGTGCTCGCCCGTAATCCAGGCAGACCCTTCGATCTCGGGCACGATCGCGTGATGCTCACCGACGAGCGTGCGCGACGCCACACGTCCCGTGAACCTCGTGCCGATCAGGCTCTCGTGGACGAACGGCTTGTCCTCGCCCAGCAGACCCATGGCGTCGATGACCGCCATCACCGCGCAGGTGCCGGTGCCACACGGCGAGCGATCGACTTCGGCGTCCGCGAAGATCGTGACGTTCTTGAGATCCGCGCGATCGTCGCTCGCCGGGCCGGTGAAGATCGTGCCGTAGATGCCGCGCAGTCCGGGTTCGAGCGGATGCGCGATGGCGACCGACGCGTCGACGGCGAGCTTGATCTCCATGCCGACGCGGCGCAGCTCGGGCAGGTGCGCGACATCGATCGGCAAGCCAACCGCCTCGCTGTCGACGATGGCGTAGAAGGCGCCGCCGAACGCGACGTCGGCTCGAACCTGCCGCGACGAGAGCTTCACCGCCAACCCTCCGTGCAGCACAAACGACGGCACGTTGACGAACGACACGCTGTCAACCCGTCCTGCCTCTCCCGCCCTTCCTGCCTCTCCCGCCCATCGGGCCCGCGCGCGAATCGTGCCGGCCGGCGAGTCGTAGACGATCGTCGTGCCGTCGCCGCCGGGCATCAGCAGGCCGCGCTCGAGCGCGATGGTGGTGACGGCGATCACGCCGTGGCCGCACATCGTGCTGTAGCCCTCGTTGTGCATGAACAGGACGCCGGCGTGCGAACCGGGCATCACCGGCTCGGTGAGGATGGCGCCGTACATGTCCGCATGGCCGCGCGGCTCGAGCATCAGCGCGCGCCGCAGAGGATCCGCGTGCCGCCTCACCCACTCCCGCTTGTCGAGCATCGTCTTGCCGTGCGGCGAGGGGAAGCCATCGACGATCAAGCGCAGCGGTTCGCCCGCGGCGTGCGCGTCGATGGTGCGCAGACGATGGATCATCAAGGGGAAGCTTATAATCGCGAGGTCGCGTGCTCAAGCCGACCTCGACGTTTCGCGCCGCCGCCCTCGTCGTGTCGCTCGCGTTCGCGCTCGCGGCGGCGGAGGTGCTGTTTCGATTCGCCGCGCCGCAGGCGTTGGTCGTGCCGTAGGTGTGAAGGCGTTCTACTCGGACACGTTCGTCCTTCCTCTGCCGGAACATCATCGGTTTCCGATGACGAAGTACCGGCTCGTGCGCGAGCGGCTGCTCGATGAGGGCATCCTGTCGCCTGCCGATCTGCGCGTGCCGGACGCGATTGATTGGAACGACTTACGGCTGGTGCACGATGCGGCGTACGTCGACGCTGTGGCGAACGGAACGATCGCGCCGGAAATGCAGCGACGCATCGGGTTCCCGTGGTCGCCGATGATGGTCGAGCGGTCGCGGCGATCGGTCGGTGCGACGCTCGCGGCGGCGCGCGAGGCGCTCGGATGTAGCGCGGGTCTTTCAGGCCCGCGAGCTGGCGGCCCTGAAGGGGCCGCCCTACGATCGACGGCGGTCGCCGCGAACCTCGCAGGAGGAACGCATCATGCGTTCCGCGATCGCGGCGAAGGATTCTGCGTGTTCAACGACGTCGCGGTCGCCGCAGCCGTCTTGCTTCGCGACGGCGGCATCACGCGTGCCGCGGTCGTCGATTGCGACGTTCATCAGGGCAATGGCACCGCGGCCATCTTCCGCGACGAGCGGGCGGTCTTCACCTTCTCGCTCCACGGCGAGAACAACTTCCCGTTTCGCAAGGAAGTCAGCGATTTCGACGTCACCTTCGCCGACGGCGCGGGCGACGACGAGTATCTCGCGGCGCTCGCCGGATATCTGCCGCGCGTGCTCGACTCGCATCGCCCGGACATCGTCTTCTATCTCGCCGGCGCCGATCCGTACGAGGGTGATCGGCTCGGCCGACTCAAGCTGTCGATCGAGGGACTGCGAGCGCGCGATCGCTTCGTGTTCGACGCCTGCCGCGATCGCGGCGTTCCGATCGCCGTGACGATGAGCGGCGGCTACGCGCCCGATATCGACACGATCGTCACCATCCACTGCAACACCATCCGGGAAGCTGTGCGCACATGCCAATCCGCTTTCGCTTGCTGACCGAAGAAGACGTCAAGGCCGTCCTGACAATGGACGATCTGATCGCGACGATGACGTCGGCACTGCAGCGGTTTTCGACCGGCGGCGTCGTGCAGCCTGTTCGATCGGTCGTGACGGTGAACGAGCACGCCTTCTTCGGAGTGATGCCCGCCTACGTGCGAGGCACGTCCGACGCATCGCTCGGAGCGAAGCTCGTCACCGTCTTCGAGAGCAACACCGCGCGAGGATTGCCGACGCACCTGGCGTCGATTGCGCTGCTGGATCCGGACACGGGCGCCTTGCGCGCTCTGCTCGACGGCCGCTTCATCACCGAATCGCGCACCGGTGCCGTGTCGGCCGTGACGTCGCGTCTCCTCGCACGTCAAGACGCCTCGTCGCTCGCGATCATCGGATCGGGCGTCCAGGCCCGCAGCCACCTCGAGGCGTTGTCGCGCGTCCACCAGCTACGTCAGGTGACCGTGTGGAGCCCGAACAAAGAGCACCGCGACCACTTCGTCGACTGGTGTCAGACACGTGTCAGACACGTGTCTGACACCAGTCTGACACCGGTGAAGGCGGTGGATCACGCGGGCGAAGCGGTGGTCGGCGCGGACCTCATCGTGCTGGCGACCTCATCGCCGACACCGGTCCTCGAGAACAACTGGGTGAAGCCGGGCGCGCACGTGATGTCGGTCGGCGCCTGCCGGCCGAATCAGCGCGAAATGGATCCCGCGCTCGTGAAGCGCGGGCGGCTCTTCGTCGACTCGCGCGCGGCCGCGCTCGTCGAATCAGGCGACGTCGTGCTGGGGATTCACGAAGGCCGCTTCACCGCCGACCACATCATCGCGGAAATCGGCGAGCTCGTCGCCGGCGGTGTTGGACGCCGCACCGAGAACGACGTGACGATCTTCAAGTCGCTGGGACTGGCGGTGGAAGACGTGACGGCGGCCGACCTCGCGTATCGCCGCGCGGTCGAACGCGGGATTGGTCAGGAGCTGACGCTGTAGAAGTCTGAAGGTCGAAGTATGAAGTCTGAAGTTCGAAGTATGAAGTCTGAAGCATTCAGACATCCGACTTCAAACTTCCGACTTACGGCGTTGCGCGAAGCTCCTTCTGCTGATCGTCGAACCACTTACGGAAGTCGGCGTCGTTCTGAACCGTGATGAAGCCGCGCATGCGGAAGTGGCCGAGACCGCACAACTGCGAGCAGGAGATCTCGTACTCGCCTAGACGCGTCGGCACAAACCACACCGGCATCGTCATACCGGGGATCGCGTCCTGTTTCACGCGCATCTCAATCAAACCGAAGCTGTGGATCACGTCCTTGCTCGACAGATGCACGAGCACGGGACGATTAATCGGCAGATAGAGCTGGTTGATCGTCGTGACGTCGTCCTTGGCCGCCGCATCCGTGCGATCGAGGCCCAACGGGTTGTCGGCGGTGACCTTGCTGATGTCCGTGCGGCCGAACTTGCCGTCCGGTCCGGGATAGTGGATGTTCCACGAGAACTGCTCGCCGACAATGCGCACCACCACCGCTTCGTTCTCGGACGGGAACGCCTTCACGCGAGTGGCCCAGGCCGGAATCGCGTACCCGACGAGGAGCACGATCTCGACGATGGCGACGAGGACTTCCGTGCTCTTCGCGAGCTTCCCCTTCGCGCCGGTGTAGCTCGCCCGCGGATTCGCGCCTTTGCGGAAGCGGAAGAGCACGAAAATGAAGAAGGCGCCCCACCCGACGAACAGGACCAGCATCAGCCAGTGCGTGAGCACCGTCATCTGATCGATTTCGGCCGCGTGCTGCGACGCCTGCACCGGCATGCCGAGCAACTTCGTCATCATTGAGCGGTCCCCTCGGATTCCTGGTGGCGTCCGGCTTCAGCCGGACCCGGTTCGTGCGCCACGAGCTTCGCCCGCCGCATCAGATAGATGAAGAACGACGCGAACCCTCCGAGCACACCGGCGACGATGACGAGCATCGCGAAGATGCCCATGTTGGTCGCGATGGCCATCGGCGAATCGTTGTTGCCGAAGCACACCGGGCACGCGAACGCGACCCGCGGTGCGCCGGCGAACACAAACAACAGCACGAGAAGGCGAAACGGGTGGTTCACGACAGCTTCTTCGTCTTTCTCTGAAACGCCGCGCCGTACACCGCGAGCCCGATACCACTCGCGACCGACGCGACGCCGGTGAGCGCATAGCTCATCTCGTGCGCCCTTTGGTACTGCCCCGCCGCCCAGGCCGCGAAGAAGGCGGTCAGGACGACTGACAGCGCGATGAACAGCAGATGAAAAGCCCGAAGCGACATCTGATTAATGTCCTGCCGGGTGCTCGCCCACCCCGATGGCGGGCTGCGGCGTTCCGATCGAGTCCATTATCGTAAAAAAAGGGACGGACATCAGCACCGCGAAGAAAATCGCCGTGAGCAGCAGCGCGCCGTAGATCCATTTCTTCTCGTTACTGAGGTGCATGAACACGGCCGCGACCATCGAGCCCTTCGTGACCGCGATGATCAGCGCCACGGTAATCGCAAACGGCACGGCAAGGTGCAGCCGATTGGCCGCAACAGTGATGACCGTGAACACCAACAGCGCTGCTCCGATCATCACGTACTTGCGCAGACTCGCCCGAACACCGGCCGGATCCGAATGCATCTCTGCGTCTCCACCGTCCGCTTAAAGGCGGACACTACGTACCGTCGTCGTACCGTCGTAGTGTCCGGCTTTCGCCGGACCTACAACAACCGGACCTACAACAAATATAGAACCGGGAACAGGAAGATCCACACCAGGTCGACGAAGTGCCAGTACAAACCGGTGTACTCGATGCGGTTCGTGAACTGATCCGGGTTCTGCTTCCACAGCTTCGCGCCGGGGCCGAGCAGATACGCCATCACCACCATGCCGCCGACGATGTGAAGCCCGTGCAGCCCGGTGAGCGTGAAGTAAATCGCCAGGAACGTGCTGTGCGACGGACCCTCGCCTCTCGCGAGGTGATCGGAGTACTCAAAGTACTTGTTGACGAGGAAGATGCCGGCCAGCGCGAACGTCGCCAACAAGTACAGGCGGTGCCTGCCCCAGTTGTGCAGCTTCAGCATCGCCCACGCCATCACCATCGTGACTGACGACGAGATGAGGAGGACCGTATTGAGGGCCCCGAGCGGGACGCTCAGCTCGCCGTGCGGCCACTCGGTCGCGCCGGTGCGCAGGATGATGTAGGTCGAGAACAACGCGCCGAACAGCATGACTTCCGAGGCGAGGAAGAGCCAGATCCCGAGCTTGCCGTTTGCGAGCCCGGAATCGGGGCGTTCTTCGACGGTGTAAGGGATATTCACGAAAACTCTCCACCACTGAGGGCACGGGGGACACGGAGGATCAAACCTGTGGCATCCAGAATTGTTCCTTCGCGTCCTCTGTGTCCTCTGTGGTCCATAGGTTCGTTACGCTTTTTCCGGCTCGAACTGCGGGCTGAAATCCTTCGCGGCCCCCGGGACGCTGTATTCGTACGGCGCGCGATACACGATCGGCTCGGTCAGGAAATTGCCGTGTCCCGGCGGAGACGGCGCCAGCCACTCGAGCGTGGTCGCTTCCCACGGATTCTTGTCGACCGCCTTGCCCCACTTGAGGCTCATGAAGAAGTTGATGATGAAAAAGATCTGGAACAGACCAAGGCCCCACGCCGCGTAGCCTTGGACGACGTTCCAGTGCAGCACACCCTGGTTGTGCGCGTACTGCGCGCCGCCGTCGTACATCCGGCGGTTCATCCCGGCGAGGCCCTGGATGAACATTGGCATGAACACGAGATTGATGCAGACCAACGATCCCCAGAAATGCAGCTTACCGAGGAGCTCGTTCATCTTCCGGCCAGTCGCCTTCGGGAACCAGTGGTAGATGCCCGCGAAGAGCGCGAAGATCGTCCCTGGCGCGACCACGTAGTGGAAGTGGCCGATGACGTAGTACGTGTCGTGCAGGTGAATGTCCGACGGCGCCAGACCGAGCGGCAGGCCGGTCAGGCCGCCGATGCCGAACATCGGCAGAAACGCCAGCGCGAACAGCATCGGCGTCGTGAAGCGAATCGACGCGCCCCACAGCGAGAGTAGCAGCGCCGTCAGAATGACGACCGACGGAATCGAGATGATCATCGTCGTCGTCTGGAAGAACGCGCTCATCGTCGTGCCCATGCCGGTCATGAACATGTGATGCGCCCAGACGATGAACGACATGAAACCGAGGAAGACGACCGAGTAGACGAGCGCTTTATAACCCCAGAGCGGCTTCCGCGTGTTGTTCGCGATGATTTCGCTGACGATGCCCATCGCCGGCAGGATGAGCACGTACACCTCGGGATGCGCGAGGAACCAGAACAGGTGCTGCCACAGAAGTGGGTTTCCCTGTCCGGCGACCGCTAGAGGCTTGCCGCTGATCACGAGGCCGCTCGGCAGGAAGAAGCTGGTGCCGGCGACCTTGTCCATCAACTGCAGAATGCCCGCGGCCTCGAGGGGCGGAAACGCCAGCAGCAGCAGGAACGATGTCACGAACTGCGCCCACACGAAGAAGGGCAGCCGCATGTAGCTCAGTCCCTTGGCGCGAAGCTGTACGATCGTGGTGATGAAGTTGATCGACCCGAGGAGCGACGAGGTGATCAGGAAGATCATGCCGACGAGCCAGAACGTCTGGCCCGATGTCGCCGTGATCACCGAAAGCGGCGTATACGACGTCCACCCTGACTGTGCGGCGCCGGTCGTCGGAAAGAAGCTGGCGAGCATGATGACGCCACCGATGTAGTACACCCAGTAGCTCATCATGTTGATCTTCGGGAACGCCATGTCGGGCGCCCCAATCTGCAGCGGCATCACGAAGTTGCCGAAGCCGCCGACGGCGAGCGGCACGACGCCGAGGAACACCATGATGGTGCCGTGCATCGCGCCGAGCTGGTTGTAGAACTCGGGCAGCATGATGCCCATCGGCGCGCGAGACTGCCCGAGCCATGGGCCGATCAGCGGAATGGGCTTGCCAGGATAGGCGAGCTGCCACCGCATCAGCATCATGAGGCCGAAGCCGAAGAGGAGGAACAGGAGGCCGGTAATCGCGTACTGAATCCCGATCACCTTGTGATCGGTCGAGAACACGTACTTCCGCCACCAGCCGAGCTCCTCATGCGCATCGATGTGGTGAGCGTGTTCGTAGACGACGCTCGGGGGGGTTGTCGGCTGCTCCAACGTCGCGCTCCTTCTACTAATGTCGCGCGCAGATTGTATGCAAGAGGCACAAGCGGGCGCAAGGTGCGCGCGCAGCGTAAGATCATTCTAATGACTTACGTTGCCGGCGCGCGGGCGCTCGCCAGCGTGGCGCTGATCGTCGCGATGGCGGAAGGGGCGCACGCCAACCGTGAGTCCGAGGCGTTGCGCGCCCGGGCGTCGGTCGACATCTATAACCTCGATCGCGACCAGGCGATCGCCGGCTTCCGAAAGGCCATTGCCGTCGATCCGCTCGATGCCGCCGCCTACCGCGGATTGGCGACCGGCCTCTGGCTCAGCATTACGTTCCGGCGCGGCAACATGACGGTGGACGACTACCTCGGCCGCACCGTTACCAAGCCGAACGCGGCGGCGACGCCCCCACCGCCCGCCGACGTCGCGGCCGCGTTTCGCGACGCCCTCGATCGGGCGATCGCGCTCGCGCGCAAGCGGATTGAGCAGAACCCGAGAGACGCGGACGCGCACTACCAGTTTGGCGCAAGGCGGCGCGCCAGGCGTACGAGGAACACGAGCAGGTGCTCTCGCTCGATCCGCGCCGTAAGGACGCGGGGCTCATCGTCGGCACCTATCGCTACATCGTGTCCGCGCTCGCCCTGCCTCTTCGCTGGATGGCGTACGTCGTCGGCTTTGGCGGCGGAAAGGAACGCGGGCTGCGGATGATCGAGGAAGCGGCGGCGTTCGGCGGCGACAACCAGGAAGATGCCCGCTTCGCCCTCATCCTTCTCTATAACCGCGAGAAACGGTACGACGATGCGTTGAGGACGCTCACCGCGCTGCGAGAGCGGTATCCGCGCAATCGGCTCGTATGGCTCGAGACCGGCGCGACGTATCTGCGCGCCGGCCGTCCAGCCGAGGCCGAACGGTTTCTCAACGACGGAGTGGCGCGGATGGCGAGCGACTCGCGGCAGCGGATGTTCGGCGAGGACGCGCTCTGGTACTACAAGCGCGGGGCGGCGCGTACGGCCCTTGGCCGAGGCGCTGACGCCGATGCCGATTTGCGAAAGGCGCTCCGATCCGAGGGACGCAAATGGGTATACGGCCGCACGCACCTCGAGCTGGGGAAGCTCGCGATGAAAGCCGGAAAAACGGCTGCGGCGCGCGAAGAATTCCTCACGGCGATCACGCTGTGCGAGAGCGATAATGACGCCGGCACTGCAGACGAGGCGCGCCGTCTGATGAACACCGCTCGGTAGAATTCGTAGGTAACGGGTATGAGTACCAAAAAGCTGCCGACCTGGGTGTCGGTCCTCATCGCCTCCGTGATCATCGTCGGCATTTTGGCCGTGGCGGCGGTCGGCGGCGCGGCGTTCTTCATTTACCGGCACGTGAACACGTCGTTCACGTCGAGCGAGACCGCACAGGTCGAATTCACGCAGGCCCGCGCGCGGTTCGAGGGTCAGCAGCCGCTGATTGAAATCCGGCACGACGACGATCCGATCATTCATCGCGAGCTCGTGAAGGACACCGCCGAGCGGCAAAAACTCGAGAGCCTCCGCGTGCTCGCCTACGATCGGCACGCGGGCAAACTCGTGCGGGTCTCCATTCCGTTCTGGCTGCTGCGCATGGCGCCGTCGAAGAATCTGTCCTTCCTCAACGACAACGGCATCGACGTCGACTCCGAACGTGTCCGCCTGACGCTCGACGACCTCGAGCGCCGCGGCCCGGGACTGCTCATCGACTCGAAAGGCCGCCGCGGCTCGCTGGTGCTCGTGTGGACTGAATAACGCCGAGCCGTCGCCGGCAGAGGACGCCGCTGTTCTAACTCGTCGTAAACAGGCCGAAAACTGCCCCGTTTCCGTGGCATATCACTTGAACCAGCAGGTACGGCGAGGCCTGAGGGTTCACATCATGTTGAAATCGCTTCGATATTCCGCGGCGGCGCTGATCCTCGTCGGCACGTGGACGACGATGACCGCTTGCGCGTCGACGTATGGCTACGGCGGTCAGCGCAATGGCGGCGGGTACGGCAACTATGGCCGCCAGATCGAAC
>Ga0209237_1002852_pt1 | contig 10414 bp, 10 predicted proteins | sample GraSoi013_1_40cm_2_FD_185820 | JGI IMG/M metagenome (GOLD analysis project Ga0209237, IMG submission 185820) | Grasslands soil microbial communities from the Angelo Coastal Reserve, California, USA - Sample 10_02_2013_1_40cm (SPAdes) (version 2) | ecosystem: Environmental > Terrestrial > Soil >...
CGCGCCGAGCGCCAGGCCAACGCCGACGCCGAGCCCCTGGCCGAGCGAGCCGGTGGCGACGTCGACGAACGGCAGCCGCGGCGTGGGGTGGCCCTCGAGATCGCTGTCGATCTGGCGCAGCTGCACGAGATCCTTGCGGTCGAGCGCGCCGGCCGCCGCCCACGCCGCGTAGAGCAGCGGCGCCGCGTGGCCTTTGCTCAGCACGAAGCGGTCGCACGCCGGATCGCGCGGCGCCTGCGGGTCGAAGCGCATCACGTCGAAGAAGATCGCCGCGACGAGGTCCGCGCCGGAGGCGCAGGAGGTCGGGTGGCCGCTGCCGGCCGCGGTCGTCGCGCGCACGCTGTCCACGCGCAGCTGGGTGGCCAAGTCCTCGAGCGCGAGCAAGCGGGCGTCGGCGGGGCTGCTCATGGCCATAGTGTAAACCGCTGCAACGCGAACGCCAGTGGAGTCGCTGGCACCGTGGCTGCACGTCGCGCGGGGGGAGGTGTGTGATGAGCAAGCTGCTGGGCCTGATCGTGAGCCTCGCCGTCGGCGCCGGGGCCGCCTACATGCTCGATCCCGAGCGCGGCCGCCACCGCCGCGCGCTCGCCCGCGACAAGGCGATCGCGGCGACGAACCGGATGAGCGAGGCGCTCGAGGGGAAGAAAAGTCACTGGGCGAATCTCGCGCGCCGTTATCTCGCCGAGGCGCGCGGCCTCTTCGCCCGCGGCCGTCACGCCGCGCCGAACGCCTCCGCCCAGGTGCGGAAGCCGGCCTGACGGCGGCACCGGCCGACCGGACTCAGCGCGGCCGCTTGGCGTGGTCGGCGAGCACCGAGGCCACGCTCGCCGTCACCCGCACGCCCGTCGGCACGTGCAGGTACTCGTTCGGCCCGTGCGCGTTGCTGTCGGGGCCCAGCACACCCGTGATCATGAACTGCGCCTGCGGATAGCGCGCGCCCAGCATCGCCATGAACGGGATCGAGCCGCCCGTGCCCTGCGACATCGCGGGCCGGCCGAAATAGTCCTCCGACGCGCGGCGCATCGCCTCCGCGAGCCACGGCGCCGTCGCCGGCGCGTCCCAGCCGTCGCCGGGCGTCTCCGCCTCGAATCGCACGCGCGCGCCGTACGGCGGCGCGGCCTCGAGCGTCTCCTTCAGCCGTTTCGCCGCGTGCGCCGAGCTCACCGTGGGCGGCAGCCGCAGCGACAGTTTCGCGGCCGTCATCGGCCGCAGCACGTTGCCGCCGTCGGTGGGTGACGGCAGCCCGGCGGCGCCGGTGATCGAGAGCGCCGGCCGCCATGTGCCGGCGAGCAGCGCGTCGAGCGGATCGTCGTGCATCGGACGCCCGCCCGGCACGAATGGCAGCTGCGTGATCCGCTTGGACAGCACACCGGAGACGGCGCGCGCCTGCTCGACGCGCTCGCGCGGGATGTCGGCGTGCAGGTCGCGCAGGAGGATCTCGCCCGTCCGCTCGTCCTCGAGGCGCGAGAGCAGCGCGCGGAGGATCCGGAACGACGAGGGCACGATGCCGCTCGCCACGCCCGAGTGCACGCCCTCCGTCAGCACCTCGACGGTGAGGACGCCGTTGACGATGCCGCGCAGCGAGGTCGTGGTCCAGAGGTGCTCGTAGTCGGAGCAGCCGGAGTCGAGGCACACGACGAGGCTGGGCGTGCCGATGCGTGCGGCCAGCGCGTTCACGTAATGCGGCAGGTCGTATGAGCCCGACTCCTCGCACGCCTCGATCAGCACGACGCAGCGCGCGTGCGGCACGCCCGGCGCCTGCAGCGCCTGGATCGACGCGAGCGCGGCGAACGCCGCGTAGCCGTCGTCGGCGGCGCCCCGGCCGTAGAGCTTGTCACCGCGCCGCACCGGCGTCCAGGGGCCGAGCCCCTCACCCCAGCCGACCATCTCCGGCTGCTTGTCGCAGTGGCCGTAGAGCAGCACGGTGTCGTCGCCGCGCCCCGGCACCTCCATGAAGATCAGCGGTGTACGGCCCTCGAGCCTCACGACCTCCACGCGCAGCCCTTCGATCGCGCGCGCGCGCGACCACTGTTCGATCATCGCCACCGCGCGGTCGAGGTGCCCGTGTGCCTTCCAGTCGGGATCGAACATCGGCGACTTCGCCGGGATCCTCACGTACTCGGTGAGCGTCGGCAGGATCTCCTCGTCCCACGTCTTCTGCGCAAACGCGAGCGTGCGGCTGACGTCGAGCGCCATCACCGCGTGCCCTTCAGGGCGGTCCACACGCGCTCGGGCTTGAGCGGCATGTCGAGGTGCTTGACCCCGAACGTCTTGAGGGCGTCGACCACTGCGTTGACGACGGCGGGCGTGCTCCCGATCGTCGCCGCCTCGCCGATGCCCTTGGCGCCCATCGGATTGAAGGGCGTCGGCGTGACCGTCTGGTCCGTCTTGAACAGCGGCAGGTCCTCGGAGTGCGGCACCGCGTAGTCCATCAGCGAGCCCGTGACGAGCTGCCCGTCGGCGCTGTACACGACTTCTTCCAGCAATGCCTGAGCAATCCCCTGAGCGAGCCCGCCGTGCACCTGGCCGGCCACGAGCGTGGGACTGATGCGCACGCCGCAGTCGTCGACGGAGACGAAGTCGCGCACGCTCACGCGCCCCGTCTCGCGGTCGATCTCGACCACGGCCACGTGCGCGCCGAACGGATAGACGAGCTGCGGCGGCCGGAAGAACTCCGTCGCCTCGAGCCCGTGCTCGAAGCCCGCGGGCAGGGCATCGCCGTACGCCTTCGCCGCGATGTCGGCGATCGTCAGGGCCTTGGCCGGCACGCCCTTCACCTGGTACCGGCCCTCGGCGTAGACGACGTCGTCCGCGGCGGCCTCGAGCATGGTGGCCGCGATGCGCCGAGCCTTGCCCTGCACCTTCAGCGCGGCGCCGAGGATGGCCGAGCCGCCGACGGCCAGGCTGCGCGAGCCGCCGGTGCCGTTGCCCATCGGCGTGTTGAGCGTGTCGCCGTGGCGGACGACGATCTTGTCGAAGGGCACCCCCAGGTGGTCCGCGATGATCTGGGCGAACGTGGTCTCGTGGCCCTGGCCGTGCGCGGAGGTCCCCGTGAAGGCGGTGACGTCGCCGCCCGGCTCGACGCGCACGACCGCGCTCTCGAACGGCCCGAAGCCGCACATCTCGACGTAGCACGCCATGCCGATGCCGAGCAGCGGCCGGTCGCGGCGGCTCACGCGCGACTGCTGGTCTCCGCGGAGCTTCTCGACGCCGGCGATCTCCAGCGCCTTCGTCAGCGCGCGGTCGTATTCTCCCGAGTCGTAGCGCTGGCCCGTCGGCGTCGCGTAGGGGAACGCCGACGGAGGGATGAAGTTCTTGCGGCGGATCTCCTCGGGCTTCTTGCCGAGCTCCTGCGCGACGACGTCGATCAGCCGTTCGAGGTAGTACGCGGCCTCCGGCCGTCCCGCGCCGCGATACGCGGCCACCGGCGTCGAGTTGGTGAACACGCAGGTCGACTTGAGGTCGACGTTGGTGAACTTGTAGACGCCGACGCCCATCATCAGCGTGAGGTCGGGGATGAAGGTGAAGATCGGATAGGCGCCGATGTCCGCCATCACGTGCATGCGCACGGCGGTGATGGTGCCGTCCGCCTCGACGGCGGCCTCGAGGTCGGTCACCTGCGCGCGCCCGTGGGTGGTGGCCACCATGTGCTCGATGCGCGTCTCCGTCCAGCGCAGCGGCAGCTTGTAGAGGCGCGCGCACGCGGCGAGCGTGGCGTCCTCCGGGTACGTGCCGAACTTCACGCCGAAGCCGCCGCCGACCTCGGGCGCGATCACGCGCACGAGGTTCTGCGGCACGCCCAGCACGGTGGCGAGGTCGTTGCGCAGCACGTGCGGCGCCTGGTGGCTCGCCCACACCGTGACGCCGCCCGTCGCCGGATCGGGCGCGGCCAGCGTCGCGCGTGGCTCCATCGGGATGCCGGACAGGCGCTGGCTGATCATCCGCTGCTTGACGACCTTGTTGGCCTTCTTGAAGGCGGCGTCGGGATCGCCCTGCTTGATCTCGGTGGTGTGCTCGACGTTGCCGGGCGCGTCCTCGTGCAGCTTGGGCGCGCTCCGGGCCATCGCGGAGGCGAGGTCGCCGACGGCCGGCAGCGGATCCCAGTCGACGACGACCTCCTGCGCGCCGTCCACCGCCGCCGCTTCGGAGGTCGCGATGACCGCGGCCACCGGCTCGCCGACGTGGCGCACGCGGCCGATGGAGAGCGGGAAGTGCTTGCGCCCGGCCTCGGTCTTCGCCCCGCCGCCGCCCTCGGCACTCGGCCCGCCGAGCGGAAGCTGTTGCACGTGGGCGCGCAGATCCTCGCCCGTCACCACTCGCACGACGCCGGGCCGCTTGAGGGCGGCCTTCGTGTCGATCTTGCGCACGCGCGCGTGGGCGTGCGGGCTGCGCACGAACACGACGTAATGCAGTCCGGGCACCGTGACGTCGCCGACGTAGGCGGAGGTGCCGGTCACGAGCCGGGGATCTTCCTTGCGCTTCACTTCCGCGCCCATCAGTCGGGGGGTTGCCGTGGCCATGTCGATCCTTTCGTGGGAGTCAGGGTCGGAGGATAACTCCTGCTACAATCTCGCGCCATGAAAACCATGGATGACCGGCGCGCACAGTTCGACGCCGAGTGCCGCAGCGCGGGTCTCACGCTCGGTGCCCGCGACTACGATCTCCTCTACGACATGTGGCTCGACTGGCTGCCGGAGCGCGACCGCCTGCGCGCGACGATGCCGGAGCCGGAGGACGAGCCATGGCGGTGAACGTCGCGGACCTCGATCTGCGCGGAGTGAGCGAAGGGCTCGGCAGGCGCGAGCTCTCGTCGGTCGAGGCGACGGAGGCGTACCTGCGCCGCATCGCGACGCACGACGGTGTCCTGCGCGCCTACATCACCGTCACCGGCGACACGGCGCTGGCCCAGGCGAAGGAAGCGGACACGGAGATCGGGCGCGGCCGGCGCCGCGGACCGCTGCACGGCGTGCCCATCGCGCTCAAGGATCTCATCGCCGTCGCCGGCGTGAAGATGACGAGCGGCTCGCAGGTGCTGGCCGATCACGTCCCCGCGCGCGACGCGTTCATCACGCGCAGGCTCAAGGACGCGGGCGCCGTGCTCCTCGGCAAGCTCGCGATGCACGAGTGGGCGTTCGGCCGTCCGGTGACCGACGGGCCCTTCCCCACCGGGCGCAACCCGTGGGACGTGCGCCGCGCGCCCGCGGGCTCGTCGTCGGGCTCCGCCGTCGCGGCGGCCGCCGGCCTCTGCGCCGGCGCGCTCGGCTCCGACACCGGCGGCTCGATTCGCGGGCCGGCGGCGATGACGGGCCTCGTCGGCCACAAGCCGACGTACGGCCTCGTGAGCCGCAGCGGCGTGCTGGCGCTGTCGTGGTCGCTCGATCACGTCGGCCCGATGACGCGCGGCGTGTGGGACAGCGCGGTGATGCTCCAGGCGATCGCCGGCGCCGACCCCGACGACACCTCCACGCGTCACGCCACGACGCAGGACTACGTCCAGCACCTCGAGGACGGCGTGCGCGGGCTGCGGCTGGGGCTGCTCAAGCGCTACTACGTCGACTTCCCGGGACTGAACGACGAGGTGCGCGGCGCGGCCCTCACGGCGTTCGACGTGCTCCGCAAGGAAGGCGCGACGATCGAAGACGTGGACGCGCCGTCGCTCGATCTCGCGCTGGCCGCGTGGGCGCCGATCATGTCGGAGGCGTACGAATACCACGCCGAGACGATCCGCAAGACGCCAGAGAAGTTCCGCGAGGGACTGCGCACGCGCATCTACCTGAGCGCGCTCTTCACCGCGCAGGACGTCCAGCGCGCGCAGCGGCTGCGCGCACGGATCGGCCGCGAGGTGGACGCGCTGCTCTCGCGCGTGGACGCGCTGATCTTCCCCGGCCAGGCGGCGCCCGCGCTCAAGTTCGAGGACTTTCCGACCACCGGCTTCGCGCCCGCCTCGATCCGCTACACGGCGCCGTGGAACCTCCTCGGGCTGCCCGCGGCCGTCGTGCCGTGCGGCTTCAGCCGCGAGGGGCTGCCGGTCTCGATCCAGATCGTCGGCCGCCGGTTCGACGACGCCACCGTGCTGCGCATCGCGCGCGCCTACGAGCGCGTCACCGACTGGCACCGGCGACGCCCCGATCCCGCGCGCTGGACGCTGTGATGGAGGCCTATCGCGCGGTCGTGGACAAGCGCGACCAGCGCGTCTACCTGCCGAAGCCGATCCCCGCGGACGCGCTCCGGCGCATTCTCCAGGCCGCGCGTATGACCGGCAGCAGCAAGAACCGCGAGCCGAACCGGCTGGTCGTCGTGAGCGAGCGCGCGGGCGTGAGAGCGCTCGGCGCCCTGAGCCCGTGGGGCAAATGGCTGGCCGACGCCGCGGCGGTGATCGTCATCGCGCAGGTCGAGGCACACGAGTTCGACGCCGGACGCTGCGCGCAGAGCATGATGGTCGCGGCCTGGGCCGATGGCATCGGCTCCTGCCCCGCGCACCTGCCCGAGGCCGACGTCGCGCGCCTGCTCGGCATTCCCGACGGCGTGCACGTCAACCGCGTGATCGGCTTCGGCTACGTCGATCCCGCGCGCGCCGCGCCGCCGAAGTCGGTCGCGCGCAAGCGCAGCCCGCTGGAGGAGCTCGTCCACCGCGAGCGCTGGTAGCACTCGCCGCGGGCGGCGGCGTAGGTCTAGACCGCGATCCGGAGGCCGGAGCGCATCTCGAACTCCTCCTGCGCGAGCAGCGAGGCATTGGCGATGCGCGCCATCTTGCCGCAGTAGAAGCAGTGGATGAACGCCGGCTCGCGCCCGACGAAGGTGCTGTTGCATTTCACGCAGCGATCGATCGGCTGAGACAGGAAGCGACGCGCTGTGCGCTCCAGCACGAGATCCGGCTCGAGCAGGGAGACGACCTTGGCGGGCGGGCGCGCGGGCGTGCCATTCGGCGCCGCGCCGTTCGCGGGCGCGCCGTTCGCGCTCGCGGCGGCGGCCCTTCGCAGCCGCTCGACCGCGCGACTCGGCTTCCGCTTCAACCCCGGGCGCTTCATGGCGGACGCATTGTACATTAACCGGCGCGAGGAGGAACCATGACACCACCAGTCGATCCCAATGACGTCCTCATGACCGGCGAGAACTCCTTCATCCGGCTGAGCTCCGACGGCGGCAAGACGCTGACGGACCGCTTCAGCCACTGGCGCGTGCTGTGGTGTCCGGACGGCGCGGGCCACGCGCTGTTCGTGCATTCCACGCTGATCGACGGCCAAGTCCGCATCTACTCGGACAATCAGGCCGTGGCACGTTGGCTGCAAAAGACGATCGAGGCGCTGCTCTATCCACAGTTCGCCGACACGACGCTGCCGGTGACACCCGCGCAGTTCTCGCGTGCGGGCGCGCCACCCAAGCCGGCCACGGAGACGATCGTCGCCGGCAACGACCGCATCGTCATGACGTGGACCGACACGATCGCGCCGTTCGTGCTCAACGCGCCGCCGGGCTTCATGAACCGCCCGATCGGCGTCTTCAGCACGTTCTTCCCCGCGAAGACGGCGCGCGTCGAGCTGAACGGCAAGACGCCGAAGGGCCAGGTGTGGGCCGAGATGCGCGGCGACCGGCAGTCGTCGAGCGCGTGCCTGGCCTGGTCGGAAACGTGGGTCAAGCCGCGCGGCTGATCGCCACGCTGGTGATTCTGACGGCGGCGGCGCGCGCACGCGCACGCACGCGTCGCGGAGACTGCTGATACGATCGCAGGCGTGGCCGGAGAGCCCGGGAAGACATTTTTCGGTCTCACGCCCGATCGCGTGCTGGGGGCGGTCGAGGCCGGAGGTCTGCGCTCGACCGGTCGCTGCCTGCCGCTGCGCGCGTTCGAGAATCGCGTGTACGAGGTCGAGCTGGAGGACGAGACGCGCGTGGTCGTGAAGTTCTACCGGCCGGGACGCTGGTCGCGGGCGACGATCGAGGACGAGCACCGCTTCCTGGCCGAGCTCGCCGCGGCGGAAGTCCCCGCGGTCGCGCCCATGGACCTGGGCACCGGCACGACGCTGAACGAGATCGACGGCATCCTCTACGCCGGGTTCCCGAAGGTGCGCGGGCGCACGCTCGACGAGCTGGACGCCGAGAACCGGCGCCGCATCGGGCGCACGATCGGACGGCTGCACGCGGTCGGCGCCGCCCGCCCCGCGCCGAACCGGCCGCGGCTCTCCGTCGAACGCTCCATCCGGGAGCCGCTCGACGTGCTGCTCTCCGGTGAGTTCATCCCCGGCTCGCTCGCGCCCCGCTATCGCGACGTCGCGCTGCAGATCGCCGACACGGTGGCGGCTCCGCTGGCGGCGACGCGCGCGCAGCGCATCCACGGCGACCTGCACTGGGGCAACATCCTGTGGGCCAAGGACGGGCCGATCCTCGTGGACTTCGACGACTGCCTGATGGGCCCGCCGGTGCAGGATCTCTGGCTGCTCGCGCGCGGCGACACCGACGAGGCGCGCAAGATGCGTGAAGACTTGCTGGAAGGTTACGAGCTGTTTCGCGAGTTCGACCGCAGCACGCTCACGCTGTGTGAGCCGCTACGCGCCATGCGCATCGTCTACATGTCGGGCTGGATTGCGCGGCGGTGGGAGGACCCGTCGTTTCCGCCGGCCTTCCCGAACTTTCGCGACACGCGGTACTGGATGCAGGAGTACGAGGTGCTTGTCGGTATCGCGGAGGCGCTGCAGCACTAGCGCGCTCGCGGCCGCGCGCCGGCGCAGGTAGACCGCGCCGCTCACTCCGGCGAACCCGAGCACGACCAGCAGCGCGCTCGGCAGTACGTCGGTGCTCATGGCCGCCAGGCTCAGCGGCGAGACGACTTCGGCCGCCGGCGACAGCACCACGGGCGTCATCGCGACCAGAGCCACGCGCGTCTCGTTGGCCGGCGGCGTCGGCGCGGCCGCGATCGGTGCGGTGGTCGGCGCGGCGGCCCTGGCGACCGACGGCGCGGCGGTCTTGGCCACCGAGGGTGCGGCAGTCCTCGCCACCGACGGCGCCGCAGCCTTCGCCACCGACGGCGCCGCAGTCTTCGCCACCGACGGCGCGGTGGCTTTCGCGACCGACGGCAAGCCGGCCCGGGCGACTGGCGGCGCCGTGGCCCTGGCGGCCGGCGGATGCGCCGGCGCGCGAGCCACCACACGCGGCGCCGGGCTTGGACGTGTCGTCGCCGCCGCCTCCACCGGCTTCGGCACAGGCGACGCCTGGGCGAACATCAGCGTCTCTTCGCCGAGCTTCGCGCGAAGCTGCGCAACCAGGGTGGCGTAGGAGCCCTGGCGCAGCACCCGCTTGAACTGCGAGCGATAGTTGTCGGTCGTGCTGATGCCGTCCACGACGACATCGCGGACGAGCCACCGGCCTCGGCGCTCCGTCATCCGGTACACCACGATGATCTTGCGGCCATCCCGGCTCTCGACGACCGTCGCCACCCTCGCCTCGTCGTTCACACGGGTTTCGCCCTGCCACGTCATCAGGATGCCGTTGACCGGGTTGACGGTTCCGGCGAGACGGGCGACGAGACCGCGCTCGAGCAGTTCGGCGAAGAGTCGGGTGAACTCGTCCCGCTCGGCGGGGGTCCGCACGTCCCACTCGTGCTCCAGGGCGGCGGCGGCGGCGCCGCGCACGTCCGCGATGTCGGTGACGAGCCGCTTGACCCGGGCAACCCGTTCCAGTGGCCGCGAGCGGGTGGCCGGATCGTTCAGGATGGTGTTCACGGTGCCGAAGAACTCGCGCATGCGCTCGGTCGCCGGGCCGGCGTGGACCGGCGTCGCGGCCGAGAAAAACAGGCCGACCAGACCGGCGGAAGCGAGCAAGAAACGGGTACCCGGCGCGAGACGCATATTTACAATATAGGGTGCCGGGCACCCCTCATGATATAGCCTATAAAGTCAAATAATACTTGGACTTACATAGGAAATCCGACCTTGGTCTGACCTCCAGATCAGGGCCGAAAATCGACCGTCGCGACGACCCCGGCGTGATCCGACGGCCAGAGGCCGGACGCCGTCTTGTCGTGCTCGCTTTCGCCGGTGCGGACCACGTGATGGACGTGCGCGCCGCCGCGCACGAGGACCAGATCGATGCGCTGATCGAAGTGGCTCGCCTCGTTCCTGAGGTCCTCGTCCTGGCAGCACGTGAGCCCGGCCTGGTGCGGGTGCCGCTCGAGCCAGGCGTCGTCGAGGCCCGCGGCGAGCAGGTTCGCGTACGTCGCGGTGCCGGTGTTGTCTGCGCGCGAGTTGCAGTCGCAGACGAAGATCACGGGCAGGGAGGTCTGGGCCGGGCCGGCGACGACCTCCTGCCCCTGGGCCACCTGGATCGGATCGAAGAAGCCTTCGGGCAACAGATGTGTCGTGATGAACCGGAGCGTGTCGTCGCCCTTCCTCGCGTCCACCGAGAGCCACCCGCGCTTCTCGAC
>Ga0209237_1002854_pt1 | contig 10413 bp, 10 predicted proteins | sample GraSoi013_1_40cm_2_FD_185820 | JGI IMG/M metagenome (GOLD analysis project Ga0209237, IMG submission 185820) | Grasslands soil microbial communities from the Angelo Coastal Reserve, California, USA - Sample 10_02_2013_1_40cm (SPAdes) (version 2) | ecosystem: Environmental > Terrestrial > Soil >...
AATCCTGCCATAACGTTCATGTTTTGTATGGCAGAACCTGCGGCCCCTTTCATTAGGTTGTCTGATGCTGAGAGTACAACTAATCTATGATTGTCCTCGTCTATATCAAATCCAACATCACAAAAGTTGGATCCTACTACAAACTTTGGATCAGGAAATTTATAGAATCCTTTCTTGTCACGAATTAGTCTGATGAATTTTTCATTTTGGTACTGCTCACGATATATCTTCCAGATATCCATTTCACTTACTTCCTGAGTAAGGAAAGTGTGATTTGTACACAAAATTCCTCTTACTACATCCACTGCATGAGGACTCATGGATATTTTGATTTTCTTACCAGCTACTTGGCTTAGCTCTTGTTCAATTTCACCGGTGTGCCTGTGTTTAGCTGGTTTGTAGGGTCTTATGACTCCAGATCTCATCGCGTGATGAGTCCCTGCCTCAGAACCAGCCCCAGCTCCTGACGATCCAATCTTTGAATCTACTACAATGTGTTCCGAATCTATAATGTTCTTCTTTATGATTGGGTATAATCCAAGAATGGATGTCACCGCCATGCATCCAGGGCATGAAACTAGCTGAGCTTTTTTGATTTCTTCTCTGTGCATTTCTGGAATTCCAAATACTGACTTTGAAAGCAGCTCAGGATATGGATGCTGCCATCCATACCATTTGTCATAATCAGGCGCGTTGTGTAATCGATAGTCCGCACTCAAATCTATTACTTTCATACCACGATCATAAAGTGCTTTTACAATGTCTACTGCTGTTCCATGTGGTACCGCTGTAAACACTAGATCACATTTGTCTGACAACTTGTCGTAATCAAGCTCAGAAAATGTTAGCTCAGTAAATCCTTTCAGGGCAGGTTGAACTCTAGAGATATACTCTCCAACATACTGCCTTGAAGTAACCGTTGCTATCTCTACTTTGGGATGGCTGACAAGTAGTCTGAGAATTTCTCCTCCTACATACCCTGATGCTCCGACTACACCGATTTTCATTGATACACTCCTAGCATAACATAGTATAATTTATCTTATAGCTGAAGCAATTGCATATTCAATCATTTCTTTTGGAATGTTTAGTTTTGCAACCTTTGCCAGTCCCTTAAATTCTACTGTGTTGTTTATTTCATGAACAACAAGCCCGTGCTTTTCATCTTCCATGACGTCAATTCCCAAAATTCCGCCGCCAACAGCCTTGGATGCTTTGACGCAAACATCATCGAGCTCTTTGGTGATTTCGCAGGCGATTGGTTCTGCCCCAAGAGCTATGTTTGTTTTAAAACTGTCAGTTGAAGTTCTATACATGGCAGCAATCACTTGTTCCCCTACAGTTATAGCTCGAATATCTCTTGGAGGCCTCCTTACCATTTCTTGCAAGTAATATATCCTATCTAGAGGGCCATCACTTAGTTCTCTTACTTCTACTATTGCATCGGCAGTATCTCTATCCTTTAAGGCCATAACGCCCCTTCCCCAACTACCTGTGATGGGTTTGATAACTAGCGGATATCCCTCTTTATCTAACGTCTCAAGCGCCGCATCTGAGGAAAAGGAAAAGTAGGTTTTTGGCGTAGGGACATTATGTTTTCTTAATAACAGAGAAGTCAGCATTTTATTTCCACAATTATTAGCTACTTCAAATTTGTTGATTACAGGAACATCGAGAAACTCAAGGCATGCTGTAAAATGAAGACCGCGAAAATAACTAACACATCTTTCGATTACTACGTCTCCAAAATCAAAATTATTTTTCTTACTCTCTGTGTTAATCTGGGTTGTCTTGGCATCAATCATTTTCGTATCGTGTCCTAGCTCAATTGCTTTTTGCTCTAGCATTTTTTCCTCTACGCGGACTCTATCGAACACAATGCGAACCTTCGGCATCTATTCTCCCCAATCTTCGCCTACTTTTTCAGCATGTTTTAATTCACATACGCCACTGTTTTTGGAAGCAATCTCAAAATCTGCCCCACAATCAGGACAAGAAATTATTTCTCCAACACTTGCGTCGTCTGGAATTTTTATTTTGGCGTCACATTCTGGGCAATTCATTCTTTGATCTCTCACCTCTTTTTTAGTAATTTATTAGCTTCTGTTGATTGAAGTCCCCATAATTCAACGAATCCTTTTGCAAGAGTTTGGTCAAAAGTAGAACCAGATCCGTATGTTGCCAAGTCATGCCTATACAACGAATAATTCGATTTCCTTCCAACAACTCGCAGACTTCCTTTGAACATTTTTAGCTTTACAGTTCCGCTAACTCTCTTTTGCGTCGCATTGATAAACATATCTAAATCAGATTTCAGAGGATCTTGCCAGAGTCCAGAATATGCTAACCATGCCCATTCTGAATCAACTATGGACTTGAATTTCAGTTCATGTTTTGTAAGCGTCATCTTTTCTAGATCGGTATGTGCCTCAATGAGGCAAGTAGCCGCAGGTGTTTCATAGACCTCTCGTGATTTTATGCCTACCACTCTATCTTCTATGTGGTCTACTATTCCAATACCACAATTTCCAGCCTTTTTGTTGATATATTCGATAAGTTCTATTGGCTTGAGATTTTTGCCGTCTGCTGATACCGGTACTCCTTGGCTAAACTTGATCTCCAAATACTGCGGTTTTTCAGGTAGATCCTTTGTTTTTACCCAGATGAACGCATCCTCTGGAGGTTCAGCATACGCATTTTCCAATTCTCCACCTTCTATTGCCCTTCCCCACAAATTTTGATCGATGCTAAACCTCTTTGCCGCAGTATCAATTTTGATACCGTGTTTTTTTGCAAATTTTAATTCGACATCACGTGTAAGATTAAGATCCCGAATTGGAGCAATAATTGGAAGACCAGATCTAGATCGCATTGTGACATCAAACCTCACTTGATCGTTTCCTTTTCCAGTACAGCCATGAGCTAACGCCTTCGCGTTTTCCTTTTTTGCTATTTCTACAACCTTTTGTGCAATAAGCGGCCTTGCTAGCGCTGTTGCAAGACAGTATTTTTTCTGGTAAAGTGCATTTGCTTTAATAGAAGGGAAGATAAAATCTCTTACAAATTCTTGCCTAGCATCTAAATTGTAGTGTCTTACAACTCCTAGACTCTTTGCCTTTGCGGCAATCTTTTTTTGATCATCGCCTTGGCCAACATCTATTGTCACTGTAACAACATCGAGGTTGTGTTTTTCTTGAAGATATTTTACAACAACTGATGTGTCCAGTCCACCAGAGAAGGCCAGAACTGCTTTTCCTTTCATCGAGGTCTTCTGTGATCAGAATTTCGCATTTATCTTTTATGCTTTAGCAATTTCTAAATTTATTTTCTCATAAAAGCAAAAAATTATTTTTAAAATAATGAGATAAACTAAATTAGTCTAAGCTAAAATTAGAACACTATTTAACCGCATTATTATAACAGTGTTATATGAAATTGATCGCTTGGGATATGGCATTTCTAGTGTCGTATCTTGCCGATAGTAGACAGGGGATTATCTCTTTTGACTAAATTACAAGCAAAAAACATTGTAAAACATTTTGATCATAATGGTAAGACGGTTGTAGCATTAGATGGAATTAATCTGAATGTAGAAGAAGGTGATTTCATATGCATTGTTGGTCCTTCTGGATGTGGCAAATCTACATTTTTAAATGTTGTAGCGGGACTTGAAAAACCTAATTCAGGTGAAATTCTGCTTAATGGAAAACTAATTTCAACTCCAGGTCCTGATAGGATAATGGTCTTTCAAGAAGGAGCTCTATTTCCGTGGCTTAAGGTAATTGATAATGTAGAATTTGGACTAAAAATTGCTGGTATTCCAAAAGAAGAACGCCGGGAACTATCACATAGATACCTTGACATGATGCAACTGACCAAGTTTGCAGACTCTTACATCTATCAACTATCGACAGGAATGAAGCAAAGAGTTGCAATTGCAAGAGCTCTGGCAATGGATCCAGAGGTTTTGTTAATGGATGAACCTTTTGCAGCTCTCGACTCACAGACAAGAGACTTACTTTTAGTAGAATTGCAATTGATCTGGGAAAGAACTAAGAAAACCATCATATTTGTAACTCATAATATTTCAGAATCTGTTATACTTGGAAATAAAGTTGCAATTTTCAAAAACAGACCTGCCAAAATAAAAAAAGAGATCGTAATTGATTATAGGAGACCACGACTTGCAGAAGATGAAAATCTACAGAAATATTATCATCAGATTGTTGAAGAATTAAAAAGTGAAGTCATGCCACATGCGAAGGATGACACACAATGAATGAAAATACCCAATTCAAAGGCTCACATAATCTTCATGATGCTGCAAATGCAGCTTTATTCGTAGCAGCATTCCTTGGTATGTGGCAAATCATATTTATGCTTGGAATTTGGCCAAAGATTTCTCTACCTTCGCCTATACTGGTAGCAGAAAATTTTGCCAAAATAATATGGAATGGGTCATTGCCTCAAAGCATAGGCATAACTCTAGCAAGACTGATTGGAGCCTTTACAATTTCAGCCACTCTTGGGATACTCATTGGATTTACTATGATAAAATTCAAGGGCTTTGGTAAAACATTGAATTCATTCTCAGCAGGGCTGTTATCTTTTCCTAGTATAGCTTGGGTTCCATTTTCCATTCTACTAATAGGCTTCAACGAATTTGGAATCATGTTTGTTGTTATAATGAGTTCAATATTCTCAATAATGATATCCACATACAGTAGCATCAGAAACATACCTCCAATCTATCTTGATGCTGCAAGAAACATGGGCGCAAGAGGATTTTTATTATTCAGATACGTTACAATCCCGGCAGCAACTCCATCCCTAATAATTGGTCTAAGGCAGGCATGGTCATTTGCTTGGCATGCAATCATAGGTGCAGAAATATTAATGTCAATTGTAGGACTGGGGCATATTCTATCTGTTGGAAGAGAATTCCTTGATATGAGTCAGGTAATTGCTAGCATGATTACAATTTTTGCAATTGGTCTATTGGTTGACAGACTTTTGTTGTACAAACTGGAAGATAAAGTGCGACGAAAATGGGGACTAGATCTTCATCGCTAGGGCAGATGGAATATTGACACCAAAATCTAAATTTGCTATTGCGGGGACAATTATTGCAATTGTAATTGCGTCGTCATTAATGCAGAATTCGGGATTACAAACATCCCATCAAGTAGCGACATCCGCTAATACATTGAGGATTGGTTATTTTCCTAACATAAATCATGCACAAGCAGTTATTGGATTGGGAAACGGTGATTTTCAAAGGAATCTTGGAAATGTAAAAATAGAAACACAAGTTTTCAATGCTGGACCGTCTGCAATTGAAGCGCTTTTTGCAAATAGAATCGACGTGACTTATGTAGGCCCAAATCCAGCAATTAACGGCTATCTAAAATCCGATGGTCAAGACCTAAGAATTATTGCAGGAGCGACAAGCGGAGGGGCAGTATTTGTAATTCGAAATGACTCAGGTATAGAAACAACTCAAGACTTTGCGGGTAAAAAATTTGCGTCACCTCAACTTGGCAATACTCAAGACGTTGCTCTGAGAGCCTATCTGATAAAAAATGGATACAAAACTTCTGAGAATGGTGGTAATGTTCAGGCGATACCAGCCAAGAATCCTGACATACTTACTATGATGGTCAAAAAGGACATTGATGGAGCTTGGGTACCAGAACCATGGGGGGCAATACTTGTCAAAGAGGCAAACGGCAAAATCTTTCTAGATGAAAGAGATCTCTGGCCTGGCGGAAAATTTGTTACTGCCCTAATTGTGGTAAGAACGGACTACTTGGAGAATCATCCAGATGTAATTAAGAAACTACTTGAGGCTCATGTAGACGAAACTATCTGGATAAGCAATAACCGAGAAGAAGCAATCAGAATTTTCAATGAACAGAATGAAAAATTAACGGGCAAGACAATTCCAGTAGAGGAACTCCAAGAAGCCTTTTCACGAATGGAGGTAACATACGATCCGGTGAAAAGCTCACTTTACAAATCTGCTGATGATGCTTATGATCTAGGATTTTTGGGTGATAAGAAACCTGATCTGAGCAATATCTTTGACTTGAAACTACTTAACGAAGTTTTAGAAGAAAAAAATCTCGCCAGAATTTCTTAACCTGATTTCTTTTTCCAAATAATGACACTTATTACAGCTGCAGCAATTGGTATTATTATTAAAAGATAGTTTCTGTAATTGCCCACAGGTAGTAACGGATGCTCTTCAAAACCACTTATTGAGACATAAGAAGTGGATTTGGGTAGTAGATTGAAGGCCACGTGCCAATAACCATCAGGGTCTTTACTTTGTAAGAAATCAATCGCAGCACCATTTGAGATTACTGAAAACTTTTGATCACCTGACTCTTCTGGAAACATGAAATTTACAAATTGAGTATCAGGAAATGGGTTTCTTGCAGTAAGGATAATCTTTTGCTGAAAATCATCAAATTTTGCATCAGTAACGTAACCTGAAGACAAATAAGTGAAATAGTACTTGTTCCCGTCTCTCTCTACGGCAACAGTTTGGGTTGGGTCAGCACCTAAATCAAAACAGCTGTAATAGCTAACTTTAGACGCAAGAGTGGGGTCAGGATACATTGAAAATGCAAATTTTTCACCAGGTTCCATCTTATCAATGATTTCAACACTCTTGCCAACATCTAGGAACTTGCCATCTCTGCCATAGATTACAGCGTATACTTTTACACCATAGACGGTAGTGGTACCGTTGTTGAAAATAAAACCAGACGTATGTCCATCCGGATGTTTTACAAGAGTTTTACCATAAACTACATCTACGTTTATAGCATTATGACTTGCAACAACAAAAGTAACCTCGGGTTTCTCAAGGATTACACCTTTACCTTGAACTTCTAGTAGTTTAATTTTAAATGGAATATCTTTTGCTGCATCTACGGTTGAAAGGGTAAAAGATTTAGAGATAGTTCTATTGTCATCCTTAACGTGAAAGACAATCGTGGGAACTATTGCTTTATCCTCAGAATTTTTTACAGCTCCTATTACCGTGTATGTGCCATTTGAGTCGTAATATCCACCAAACTCGTTGTTTGGGATCCACACCTCAGCAGAGGCAAGATGAAATGAAAATAAAGTTAATACAAACAAAATTGTGCAAACCGGTACTACCAATAAATTCATCTGATAACAACAAAAAGCTCTAATCTTCAATTTTAATCTAGGTGCTGATTGCAACTCTTGCCATCTTTGCACCTTCAACCATGGCTTTTAATTTTTCAAAGGCAACACTTCTCGTTCTAGTTCTAAGACCACAATCTGGATTTACATAAATTTTAGAGGGATCCCCCAAAGCCTTGGAAGAATAGATTATTCTATCACGAATAAGTTGTGGTGTTTCAATTTTGTCAACATGAACATCGGTTACACCTATGCCAATCTCACCTTTGAATCCATACTCTTTGAATAACTTGAGGACGTGATACCCCTTTCGTTCTTTGTCATTTACTCCCAAATTCCACGTGTCTCGGTTTGCAAATTCTAGTGTATACTGTTGGGCTCTTATCTCTGGCATCTGTGGTGCCAAGGCTTCATAATCATTTCCTGAAAAACATGCATGTACAACAATTTTTGAATTTACTCCCTTGACAGATTCGTTTATTGATTCTCGGAAGATTTCCATCTCAGATGGATGAGTAGTTGCTGCAGGTTCATCTATTTGAATAATTTTTGCACCTTGCTTAACGAGATCTTGTACAAGAGGTCTAACAACTTTTTTTGCTAATGCCATGACTAAATCTCCCTTTGATTTGTAATATTCATTATAAGACCAATCTGCCAGAGTGTAAGCGCCAGTTACTGGTACTTTGATATCGCGTTTTGCATTTTCTTTGATAAATTCGAATTCTTCCTCATGAAAATTTTCTTTGTAATCAATCTGTCCTGTAACTCTTGCCTTGTTATAGTATTTGTTGTCCCATGATCTAACACGTCCTGCAAACTCAAACCCCTTTACATATCTAACTGGTTCTTCGTACATCTCAACTCGCCTCACCTCTCCATCATAAACTATGTCAAGACCAATATCCTCAAGCGTTTTAATATTTAACAAGGCAGCTTCATTTCTAGCCTTTACCTTATCCTTCTTTGATACATCAGGATTTTTTACCACATTCAAAAGCCATGAAGGTTTTTTCAGGCTACCTATCTCTTGAGTCGGGAAATATTTACTCACTTTTAACTCCCCTTGCAATAGCTCCAAGCCTCAATATCTTTCTAACTGCAAAATCTTTTGGTAAATATTGAAGATCAAAGTTTGTTGTGACAAATGTTTCATCAGGCTTTGTAGTTGATATGACACTATTTAATTTAGAAATGCTTTCTTCTTTATCTTCCAACTTTGTGTTATACGAGTTGATCAAACCTACTGCAAGCAATTTTCCTGCAAAGCTATGTTTTTTAATTGAGGATATTGATGTGGATGTGGTATCAAAACCAAGACCAGAAACAGGTAATTCCAAAAGACTTTCAATTTTATCTGAAACATCGCCAAAGTAAAGATGAAGAATTGTCTTTGCTTTAAGACCACGAGTAATAATATTTAATGCTTCATGTAGTAGTCCAAAATCAACTTTTGGATTATACGCAATTGATGGGGCAACAAGCTGTATTAATTGAAAACCAGATCTTACCAAGTTATTTATTTCCTTGCGAAGCATTTTTGCTATTGCTTTGGGAAATTCATTTTTTTTGTATTTTCGGCTAAAATGTACATCCGCAAATGTATAAGGATCAGGAACACATACTGCCCTATTTTTTGGCAATAGGGAAACTACCAAGTTAGATTTTATTATGTTCCCAACGTCATTTAAGGGACCATCAAAGGAAAGTCTTCTATAGAATGTGTTTGTCTCATAGATTCGATTAAGTGCTTCAAGATTAACTGACTTTAACTTTGAAAACGGTCTGAACATGTCATCCCAATCTAAAAGTGGATCGCAAACATAACCAAGCTTTGCCTTTTTTTGTATTGCTATATACTCCTTTTTTTCTTTCAAATACAACGAAGGAAGATTTTTTGCGATTTTACGGGTGGCTTCGATAAGCTCTTCAGATCGTGGATAAATTCCCACAGCATAAGATGATATCAAGTTAACTTCTTTAGTACCTCAAGAGCCCTCTTAAAATCATTTGGAGAGCTTATTAGTACATTGCCTGAAATTTTGTGAGCTTCTTTTATGAAACCAACAACATCATTACTGTAATTCGACCAGTCAAAATTTAGTCTCTTTGCAGATTGCAAATTTTTTTCCGAGGGTAAAAGTATGCAAGGAATTATTTTAAATCCCTGAGGTTTTAATTTATCCACTATTTTTGTAATCTGATCCTGTGAGCTGATAACTTGGGTAACAAATCCTTTCGGCTGTGCTTCAATTTTTTTGTGTATTTTTTCAAAGTTTGGATTGCTAGGTAATGAAAGAAAAAGATCAATTTTTTTTCCAAAACCTTGTTCGTTGAACTGTTTAACAACCTCACTTGGCACAAGCTTGGAATCTTTTGGTCCTGCCGGAGGTGGATCGCCCTTAAGAATAAGAACAGCATTTAGATCAAGTAATATGGCATCACAAATTGTTTGAGTTAGAGAAGTGAGGTTTCTATCTCGTACACGTACACTAGCAGAAAGCTCTATTTTGTCATTAGAATTGCGGATAAAAACTCCTATTGTGATTGGAGAAATTCTAGGTATGCCAAGTACGGAATCAGTTACATGAATACTATTGCAAACATTACTGACCTCAAAGGCCTTGGCTTTTAGTTTGTTCACAGAGTTCTGTAGTTCCTCATGGGACAGTACCGTATCCTGAATTACTTTTGGTGGATTTAGCTCATATGTGATTGTCATAGAAGATTTTCTAGATTACTTGATTATAAAACCCCCTATATGCAACTTGACAATAGGGTTACACAGACACCAAAAGTGGCTCTATGTTACAACTAAGATGTCACTAGTCAACACGTCATTATCTGTTCTACCGAAACTAGTGTATTCACAGAATTAATTCACTGACAAAATAGCCCATTCCTAAATTTTTAGCAATTCAAAAGTAACTGAAGAAATTAAATTACACAAAACAAATTGATTATCTGACACATCATTGGCTATCAAAAAAATTAAGGACGTTCTAACTAACCCCGTTATGCCAGAAGCTCAGAATAATTCAAAGAACAAACTTGCTGCTGTACTGATTATGTTCTATGGGACAAAACCCACGATAATAATGACTGAGAGACCAAAAAACATGAATCATCACGCAGGTGAGATTTCGTTTCCGGGTGGCACTTGGCAAGAAGATGACAGAGATCTATTAGACACCGCTATTAGAGAGACAAAAGAAGAATTAGGAATTGAGA
>Ga0209237_1002855_pt1 | contig 10411 bp, 9 predicted proteins | sample GraSoi013_1_40cm_2_FD_185820 | JGI IMG/M metagenome (GOLD analysis project Ga0209237, IMG submission 185820) | Grasslands soil microbial communities from the Angelo Coastal Reserve, California, USA - Sample 10_02_2013_1_40cm (SPAdes) (version 2) | ecosystem: Environmental > Terrestrial > Soil >...
AACGCGATTGATTTGATCGTGTCGGGCGACGTGCAGCTCCTGATCAACACGCCCCTCGGGAAGTTCACGCAGGCGGATGACTACGCGATCCGGCGAGCGGCGCTGATGCACCGCGTGCCGTACACGACGACAATGTCGGCCGCGAGCGCCGCTTGCGATGCGATCATCGCTCTGCGCAGCCGAACGGGCAGCGTGAGGAGTCTCCAAGAATGGCACGAAAGAACGACCGTCCAAAGCCGGCCGCCGGGAGCCGCAAAGGAAGCCGTCCGGGCGTAGCGAAGCCGCCGGCCAAGCCGGCGGGGAAGCTGGTCAAAGGTGCCGCGAAGCCGTCGGCCCCGGCCGCGCCGCCCGCGCCGAAGGTCAAGTTCCGTGGGCGGGTGCTCGAGAACGAGCCCCTGGCCCGCCATACCACGTACCGAATCGGCGGACCGGCGCGCTACCTCGTCACACCGGCCGACGTCGATGACGTCGCCAAGGCGCTTGAGCTCGCGCACGACCGCGGGCTCCCGTGGGTGGCGCTCGGCCTCGGCTCGAACGTGCTCGTCAAGGACGGTGGCTTCCCCGGCGTAGTCGTCCGCCTGGGGAAGGGTCTCGACCGCTTCGAGATGAAGGGCGCGACGGCGATCGTGGGAGCGGGCCTGCCGACGCCGCTGCTCGCCCGCCGCACGGCCGAGGCGGGCTTCGCGGGCGTGGAGCGCTTCATCGGGATCCCGGGCACCGTGGGCGGCGGCGTCTACATGAATGCCGGCGCGCACGGGGCCGAGTTCGCGGAAGTGCTCACGGAAGCCACCGTGATGGACGCCAAGGGGAAGATCCGGCCCGTCCCGCGCAAGCAGATCTCGTTCAAGTACCGCGCCTCGAACCTGGGCAACGTGATCGTGCTCGAGGCGAAGCTGGCGCTGATCGAGGAGCCGCCCGCCAAGCTCAAGGAGTTGCAGGCGCGCCTGCTGCGGTGGCGGAAGGCGGGGACGCCGTTCGACCAGCCGTGCTGCGGTTCGGTCTTCAGGAATCCGGGCGGCCCGCGCACCGCCGGCGCCCTGATCGACGAATGCGGGTTGAAGGGCTTTACGGTCGGCGGCGCCCAGGTCTCGCCGCTGCACGCGAACTACATCGTCAACACCGGCACCGCGTCGGCGAGTGACGTGCTGAAGGTCATCGAGCACGTGCGGAAGACGGTCGCCAAGAGGACCGGCATCGAGCTGGAGCTCGAGGTCAAGGTCATCGGGGTGTAGATGGCGGAGTTCTTCGTCCACGAATCGAGCTATGTCGACGACGGCGCGCGGGTCGGCCGGGGCACGAAGATCTGGCACTTCTGCCACGTCATGCCCGGGGCGGTCATCGGCGAGCGGTGCAACCTGGGTCAGAACGTGGTGGTGATGCCCGGCACGCGGATCGGCAACAACGTCAAGATCCAGAACAACGTCTCGATCTACGAGGGCGTGACCCTGGAGGACGATGTGTTCTGCGGGCCGTCGTGCGTGTTCACCAATGTGCTGAACCCGCGGAGCCACGTGTCGCGCAAGCACGAGTACCGGCCCACGCGCGTCAAACGGGGGGGCTCCATCGGCGCCAACGCCACGATCCTGTGCGGGGTCACGCTCGGCGAGTACGCGTTCATCGGCGCCGGCGCGGTCGTGACGTCCGACGTCCCGGCGTACGCGCTGATGGTGGGCGTGCCGGCGCGCCGCGTCGGATGGATGTGCCAATGCGGCGAACGGTTGTCGATCGCGGCCGGCCGGGCCGTCTGCGCCGTCTGCGGCACCGCCTACGAGGAATCGAACGGCGTCCTGCGGCCGATGGCCCAGCCCCGCCGCGCCGGTTGAGATGGCGCCCATCGGGATAGTGACACCGTGAACGTTCCGCTCCTCGACCTCGTGGCGCAGTACCGCACGATCAAAGACGACGTCCTGCCTGCCATCCAGGCGGTCATAGAGTCGCAGCAGTTCGTCATGGGTCCAGCCGTGCCGCGCCTCGAGGCCGCCGTGGCCCGGCTGGCCGGCGCGACGCACGGCATCGCCTGCGCGAGCGGCACCGACGCGCTGCTCCTGCCCCTCAAGGCGCTCGACCTAGCGCCCGGGGACGAGGTCATCACCACCCCGTTCACGTTCTTCGCCACCGCCGGGACGATCCACAACGCGGGCGGCACTCCGGTGTTCGTGGACATCGAACCGGACACGTTCAATATCGATCCCGCGGCGGTAGAGGCGGCCATCACGCCCCGGACGCGCGCCATCATGCCCGTGCATCTCTACGGCCAGATGGCGGCCATGGAACGCCTGGGCGCCATCGGCCGGGCGCGCGATCTGCCGATCATCGAGGACGCGGCGCAGGCGATCGGTGCGCGCCGCTCGATCGACGGCCAATGGCGGATGGCGGGCGAGCTCGGACGGGCCGCCGGGTTCTCCTTCTTTCCGAGCAAGAACCTGGGCGCGTGGGGTGACGGCGGGATGATGGTCACCTCGGATGCGGCGCTCGCCGAGCGGCTCCGGGCGCTCCGGCTCCACGGCGGGGCGAAGCAGTACCACCACGACGAGGTCGGCACCAACTCCCGGCTCGACACGCTGCAGGCGGCCGTCCTGCTCGCGAAGCTGCCGCACCTTGGGTCATGGTCGGCGAAGCGACGGGAGCATGCGGCCTATTACACACGCGCGCTGGCCGATCTCCCGGCGGTGCGGCCGCCCGTGGTGGACGCCGCGAACGAGCACATCTTTCATCAGTACACGGTGCGCGTCGAGCGCCGGGACGAGCTGTACGCGCACCTCAAGAGCCAGGGGATCGGGAGCGCGATCTACTATCCCGTGCCGCTGCACCTGCAGCCCTGCTTCAGCCATCTGGGCTACCGGCCGGGGCGGCTGCCCGAGTCGGAACGCGCCTCCGGCGAGGTGCTGTCGCTCCCCGTCTATCCGGAGCTGACGCGCGGGCAGCTCGACTGCGTGATCGAGACCATCCGTGGATTCTACCGGTGACCCGGCTCAGGCTCGGCGTGATCGGCGCCGGGGCGTGGGGCCGGAACCATGTCCGTACAGTCGCGGGCCTCGCGGGAGCGGAGCTGGCGGCGGTGTGCGACATCGACGCCGCGGTGCGGGAGCGCCTGGCGCGGCAGTACCCGACCGCGCACGTCACCGCCGACGTCGCCGACCTGCTGGGCCGCGCGGACGCCGTGGTGATTGCGTCGCCGGCGGCGACGCACTCGCGGTTCGCCTTGCAGTGCGTCGAGGCCGGAAAGCCTTGCCTCGTGGAAAAGCCGTTCGCCTTGAGCAGGCGCGACGCGGAGGCTGTGGCGCGGGCCGCTGCCGACGCCCGGGTCCCCGTCCTGGCGGGCCACCTGCTGCTGTTTCACCCCGCCGTGGAGCGCCTTCGGGGGCTGGTGCAGGGAGGCGAGCTCGGACGTGTCTACTACCTGTACGGCCTACGCGTCAACCTGGGGCAGGTCCGCGCCGACGAGAACGCGCTGTGGAGCTTCGGGCCGCACGACGTCTCGGTGGCACTGTACTTGCTCGGAGACGGCCCCGTGCGGGTCGCGGCGCATGGCAAGAGCTACCTGCAGCCGACCGTCGAGGACGTAGTGTTCCTGACCATGGAGTTCGGGAGCGGCGTGCTCGCGCACGTGCAGCTGTCGTGGCTTGACCCACACAAGGAACGCAAACTCACCGTCGTAGGGGCGAAAAAGATGGTCGTGTTCGACGATATGGAGACGCGGGAGAAGCTGCGGATCTACGACAAGGGCGTGGAGCGGCCCCCGGAGTACGGGTCGTACGGCGAGGCGCTGTCGATCCGGGAGGGCGACATCTTCATCCCGAAGATTCCCAACGTCGAGCCGCTCGCGGCGGAGCTCGGCCACTTCGTGCGCGTCGCGCGGGGCGCGGAGCCTCCCCGCGCGAGCGCGGAGGACGGGGTCCGCGTGGTCACGGTACTCGAGGCGGCGACGCGCTCGTTGGCGAGCGGCGGCGCGCCGGTCTCGCTATGAGCGCTGCCGCCCGGAGCCCAGCCGACGTCCTGGTCGCGAAGGCGCAGGACCGCTCCGCCCTGATCGGGGTCGTCGGGCTCGGCTACGTGGGCGTGCCGCTCGCGATGGAGTTCGCGCGCGCCGGCTTTCGTGTGCTGGGGTTCGACGTCAGCAAGTCGGTCGTGGAGGGTCTGACCCAGGGACGCTCCCACGTCCTGGACGTCCCGAGTGCGGAGGTGGCGCGCTTCATCAAGGAAGGCACGTTCACCGCGACGCTGGACCTGACGCGGCTGCGCGAGCCCGACGTCGTATCGATCTGCGTGCCCACCCCGCTGTCGAAGACGAAAGACCCCGACGTGAGCTACGTGCTCGCGGCGACGAACGCGGTGAAGCAGGCGCTGCGGCGCGGCCAGCTCATCGTGCTCGAGTCCACGACCTATCCGGGCACCACGCGCGAGCTGATGCTGCCCGCGCTGGAAGGCACGGGGCTCAAAGTGGGGGAGGACTTCTTCCTGGCGTTCTCCCCGGAGCGGGTGGACCCGGGCAACCCGAAGTGGAACACGCACAACACGCCCAAGGTCGTGGGCGGGCTCACTCCGGCCTGTCGGCGGGTGGCCATGGCGATCTACGAGCCGGCCATCGAACGGCTCGTGGCCGTGTCCTCCACCGAAGCGGCCGAGCTGGTCAAGATCCTCGAGAACACGTTCCGCAGCGTGAACATCGGGCTCGTCAATGAGATGGCGATTGTGTGCGACAAGCTCGGCGTCGACGTGTGGGAGGTGATCGAGGCCGCGGCGACGAAGCCCTTCGGGTTCATGAAGTTCACGCCGGGTCCCGGCGTCGGGGGGCACTGTATCCCGCTCGATCCGCATTATCTCGCGTGGAAGATGCGGACGCTCAACTATCGCACGCGATTCATCGAGCTGGCGGGCGAGATCAACGCCGCGATGCCCGAATACTGGGTCGGACGCGTGGTCGATCGGCTCAATGAGCAGGGGCGCGCCGCGCGCGGCAGCAAGGTGCTGGTCGTGGGGGTAGCCTACAAGAAGGACATCGACGATGTCCGCGAGAGCCCGGCACTCGACGTGATCCGATTGTTGCAGCGGCGCGGCGCGGCGGTGTCGTATCACGATCCGCACGTCCGCAGGCTCAAGGATGAAGACATCGATCTCGCGTCGCTCCCGCTCACCTCCGAGTCGCTCGCGGCCGCTGACTGCGTGGTCATCGTGACCGATCATTCGAATGTCGACTACGCCCTCGTCGAGCGGTGCGCGCGTCTGGTCGTCGACACGCGAAACGTCCTCGCGACGGTGCGGCAGCGGGGGGAGGAGCCGTGAAGATCGCGGTTCTCGGCACAGGGTATGTGGGTCTCGTGGCGGGGGCGTGCCTCGCCGAAACGGGCAATGATGTCCTGTGCGTCGACGTCGACCAGGCCAAGATCGACAGCCTCCGCCAGAACCGGCTGCCGATCCACGAGCCCGGGCTCGAGCCGCTCGTCGTGCGCAACCAGCGCGACGGCCGCCTGGAGTTCACCACCGACGTCGGCGCTGCGGTCGAGCGCTCGGATGTCGTCTTCATTGCCGTGGGCACGCCACCGAACGAAGACGGCTCGGCCGACCTGCAGCACGTGCTGGACGTGGCGCGCACCATCGGCCGGCACATGGACCGCCCGAAGCTGGTCGTCACCAAGAGCACCGTTCCGGTCGGGACCGCGGAACGGGTCCGCGCCGAAATCGCCAAGCACACCGCGACCGCGTTTCACATCTGCGCCAATCCCGAGTTTCTCAAGGAGGGCGCGGCGGTCGAAGACTTCATGAAGCCGGACCGGGTCATCGTCGGTGTGGATTCGCCCGAGGCGGCGGACGTGATGGCCCAGCTCTACGCGCCGTTCGTCCGGACCGGCAATCCCATCATCTTCATGGACTTGTCCTCGGCGGAAATGACCAAGTACGCGGCCAATGCCATGCTGGCGACCCGCATCTCGTTCATGAACCAGATCGCGCTGCTGTGCGACGCCGTCGGCGCGGATGTCACCCTCGTTCGCAAGGGGATAGGGAGCGACCGGCGCATCGGACCGGCGTTCCTGTTCCCGGGGCCGGGCTACGGCGGATCGTGCTTTCCAAAGGACGTGAAGGCGCTGATCCACACGGGCGAGGACAAGAACGTGCCGCTCCCCATCCTCCACGCGGTCGAAGCTGCGAACGAGCGGCAGAAGCGAGTGCTGTTCGAAAAGCTCGCGCGCCGTCTCGGGGACGGGCTGCGCGGAGCGACGGTCGCCGTCTGGGGGCTCGCGTTCAAGGCCGAAACCGACGACGTGCGCGAGAGCCCGGCCCTCGTGCTGGTCGAGCAGCTGCTCGCGGCGGGCGCGCGGGTGCGCGTGCACGACCCCGCGGCCCTGGCATCCGCGCGCCGCCACCTGGGGGACCGCGTGACGTATGCCAAGAGCGTGTACGACGCGGTGGACGGCGCCGCGGCCCTCGCCATCGTCACGGAGTGGCTGGAGTATCGGAATCCGGACTTCGAGCGGATCAAGCGCGCCATGACGCGGCCCGTGGTTGTCGACGGACGGAACCTGTACGACCCGCAACGCATGGCGCGGCTCGGGTTCATTTATGAGAGCATCGGCCGTCCCGTGGCATGCGCATCCTCGTAACCGGCGCCGCGGGGTTTCTCGGCTCGCATCTCTGCGACCGCCTGCTCGCGTTGGGCCACCGGGTGGTGGGGATGGACAACTTCATCACCGGCAACCGGTCGAACCTCGACCACCTGAAGAGCCACCCGAGCTTTCAGCTGATCCTGCACGACGTCGCCAACTTCATCGAGGTGGAGGGGCCACTCGAGGGCGTGCTTCACTTCGCGAGCCCGGCGAGCCCGGTCGACTACCTGGAATTGCCGATCCAGACCCTCAAGGTCGGCTCGCTCGGCACCCATAAGGCCCTCGGTCTCGCGAAGGCGAAGGGCGCGCGATTTCTGCTGGCCTCGACGTCGGAAGTCTACGGCGATCCCCTGGTGCACCCCCAGCCCGAGAGCTACTGGGGGAATGTGAACCCGGTGGGGCCCCGCGGCGTATACGACGAGGCCAAGCGCTTCGCGGAAGCCATCACGATGGCCTATCATCGGTTCCACCGGGTCGACACGCGGATCGTGCGTATCTTCAATACCTATGGCCCCCGCATGCGACCCCGCGATGGCCGCGTGGTGTCGAACTTCATCGTGCAGGCGCTCAAGGGCGAGCCGCTCACGGTGTACGGTGACGGCTCCCAGACCCGCTCGTTTTGCTACGTGGACGACCTCGTTGAGGGCATCGTGAGGCTGTTCGAGCGCGGGGGACCCGAGCCGACGAACATCGGCAACCCCACCGAATTCACCGTGCGCCAGCTGGCCGAGCTGGTCTTGCGACTCACCGGGAGCCGGAGCCGCATGGTGGAGCAGCCCCTGCCGACCGACGATCCGAAGGTCCGCCAACCGGACATCCAGCGTGCCCGCGAGACGCTCGGCTGGGAGCCGAAGGTCGCGCTCGAGGATGGGCTGCGCCGCACCATCGAGTATTTCAGCAGGCTCACGACCGCGTGAGCGCCCGCTTGCTCGTCACGGGTGCGGCCGGCTTTATCGGCTCGCACGTGTGCGAAGCGCTCCTCACCCGGGGTGACGAGGTCGTGGGCGTCGACAACTTCGATCCCTTCTACGCCCGCGCCGTGAAGGAGCGGAACCTCGACGGGCTGCGCCGGGCCAAGGGCTTCCGGTTCGTCGAGGCGGACGTCGTGCGTGATGCGCTCCCGCTCGAGGGCGTGTCGGTCGTGCTGCACCTCGCGGCACGCCCGGGGGTGCGCCCCTCGCTCGAGGACCCCGCGTCCTACGGCGACACCAATGTGACCGGGACGGTGCGTGTGTTCGAGGCGGCGCGGCGCGCCGGCCTCCGGCGGATCGTGTTCGGCTCGTCATCCTCGGTGTACGGCGATGCCACGCCCGCCCCCTTTGCCGAGGACACCGCGGCCGTCTGGCCGATCTCGCCCTACGCAGCCAGCAAGCGCGGCGCAGAGCTGATGGCGCACGCCTTCGCGCACCTGTACGGCATGCAGATCGCCTGCCTCCGATTCTTCACCGTGTACGGGCCGCGCCAGCGGCCCGATCTCGCCATCCATCGCTTTACCCACCTCATCGCCGCCGGACAGCCGGTCCGGATGCATGGGGACGGGTCGAGCGAGCGCGACTATACCTATATTACGGATTGTGTGGACGGGGTCCTCGCGGCCGTGGAATGGACCGGCCGGCCGCGGGCGGCGGGGCTCGCCGAGCCGATCAATATTGGTGGCGGGGCCCGCGTGCGGCTGGACCGACTGATCGAGTTGATTGGGCGGACGCTGGGGCGCGAGGTGCGGATCGAGCGCCACGGGGATCAGCCCGGCGACGTGCGGCTCACCGCGGCGGACCTGCGCCGCGCCGAGCGCGAGCTGGGCTACCGGCCCGCCGTCGGGATCGAGGAAGGTATTCGGCATTTCGTCCGCTGGTACGAGGCGATGCATGGACGTCAGCGCTGAGCATCTCGTCGAGCAGGCCCGGGAGCGGTTCCAGCTGCAGGACTACTACGGGGCCATCCACCTCCTCGAAGAAGTGGTTGCGGCGGGCCGCGCGTTCGCCGATGCGCACCACATGCTCGGCCTGTCCTACTCGCTCGTGGGCCAGCAGGATCAGGCTCTCGCACAGCTCGACCGCGCCCTGGCGCTCAACCCCCATTACGTCGAGGCACTGGTGCACCGCGCCATCGTGCTGAACGAGCTGGGGCGCGAAACCGAGGCGGACGCCGCGTTTCGGCGCGCCGCGCAGGTCGGGGGTGAGCCGCGGCAGGGATTCGCGGCCCATGTGGCCGCGAAGCTGGCCAACCAGCACGGGGCGCTGGGCGACGCGTACCTCGGGGCGGGCGGCCTCACGCAGGCGATCGCGGAGTACCAGCAGGCGCTCGCCCTGGGCCCGGCGTTTCACGACCTGCGGTACAAGCTGGGGCGGATGCTGCTCGAGGCGGGCCGCGCACTCGACGCGCGCGAACACTTCGAGATCATCGTCCGGGCACGTCCCACCTACCTCGACGCCGCCGCCATGCTGGGGCTCGCCTGCTACCTCGCCGGGGACGGGCTCGCGGCCAGGGCGGTGTGGGAGGAATGCCGGGAGCGCCGGCCGGAGGATCCGCGCGTGGAAGCGTATCTGGCTATGCTGGCTCGCAACGACGCCGCCGTCCCAGGTGGGGACGGCGAACCGCCGTCGACGCACGGCTCGGGTCGATCCGGGCGGAAGAAAAAGTCGTGAGACGCTGGGCCCTGCTCGGTATCGCGCTGGGGCTGGCCTGCCAGCCGAGCGCCGCCGACCATGAGGAGCTGGGCGACCGCGCGTACGCGGCCGGGGCGTTCCGCGATGCGCTCGCCGAATATCAGCTCGGGCTGAAGGCCCATCCTGGCAGCGCGGACCTGAATGCCAAGGCTGGGGCGGCGGCCTTGCATGTCGGGGATTACGCCGCCGCCGTCGACGCCTACGTCCTGCTCGGGCAGCGCGACGGATCGCGGGCCGGGGAGGCGGCGGACGGCCTCGAGCGGGTCGCCCGGGCCGCCCTCGGCGCGAACGACCGCGGCGATGCCGCGAAGGGACTGGCCGGGCTCCGGGCCGTGGCTCCCACGAGGCCGCTCGGCCGCTACACCCGGCTGGCGGCCCTCGATGCCGCCGATCGGGGGGATACCGCCGGCGCGATGGCGCTCCTGCCCGGGGCGGTCGCGGCCGCCGCGGACGCGCGGATAGCCGATTCGCTCTTGTTCGTGTACGGGATGGCCGCGGTGCGGGCGCGCGATTGCGCCACCGCCGCGCCGGCGTTCGAGGGCGTGATCCGGCGGCAACGGGAGCCGGCGGTCGCGGACCGCGCGCGCGAGGGGCTGGGGTTGTGCTCGCTGGTCCAGGGCCAGCGGCTGCTCGAGACGGGCAAGCCGACTGAGGCGGAGGACTGGTTTCGGCGTGCGACCGCGCCGGGGGCGCCCGCGGACGTGGTGCGCGGAGCGTTTCTCGGGCTGGGAGACGTGAAGCTCGCGCAGGGCAATGTGGCGGCGGCGTTGGAGAGCTACCAGCAGGCGCTGGTCGGCGGCACGCCCGGGGACACCATCACCCAGCGCGCGCACGAGAAAATCAACGCCTTGGGCAAGGCGGACGCGCCGTCGCCGGTCCCTCCGCCGAACCAACCATGAGGGCCATGCGTCGCTCGCTGCTCATCGCCGGTGCCACGCTCTTGGCGGCATGCCACCACGGCCCCCGCGTCGTGCCGGCCGCCGATCCGGTCGCCGAGCTGGCGAAGGCGCGCGCTCAGTTCCGGAGCGGGAACTTCGGCAGGGCGCTCGTGTCGTTCCGTCGGCTGACCTACGAGCTCGGCCCCAGCCAGCCCGAGATGGCGGACGTGCACTACCATCTCGCCGAGTGTTACTACCAGACGGG
>Ga0209237_1002864_pt1 | contig 10400 bp, 9 predicted proteins | sample GraSoi013_1_40cm_2_FD_185820 | JGI IMG/M metagenome (GOLD analysis project Ga0209237, IMG submission 185820) | Grasslands soil microbial communities from the Angelo Coastal Reserve, California, USA - Sample 10_02_2013_1_40cm (SPAdes) (version 2) | ecosystem: Environmental > Terrestrial > Soil >...
GGGCGCGCGCTTCAAGACCGAGCTGACGACCGAAGAGTGGTGCCGCGTCTTCCGTGAGGCGAAGGCGCTGGGGGTGCTGCAGCTCGGCCTGTCGGGCGGCGAGCCGCTGCTCCGGCCCGATCTCGAGACGCTGGTCGCGACCGCCCGCGAGCTGGGCCTGTACTCGTCGCTCATCACCTCCGCCTACCGCCTGACACGAGATCGGCTCGCGGCACTCAAGCGGGCCGGGCTGGACCACGTTCAGATCAGCGTCCAGGCCGCGGACGCAGAGCTCTCGGATCGCATTGCGGGCACAGTCTCATACCGCGACAAGCTGGCCGGCTACCGGTACACCAAGGAGCTCGGCTTCCCGCTCACCGTGAATGTGGTGCTGCACCGAGCGAATCTGCATCAAGTCGAGGCGCTCATCCGGCTCGCGGAGTCGCTCGGCGCGGAGCGCATCGAGCTCGCGAACACGCAGTTCTACGGCTGGGCGTTCCATAACCGGGCCGCGCTGATGCCCACGAAGGCGCAGCTCGACGCGGCCTGGCAGGTCGTGCAGCGCGAGCGGGCGCGCCTCGGCGCACGGCTCGAGATCGTCTGGGTGCTCCCCGACTACCACGAGCAATACCCAAAGCCGTGCATGGGCGGCTGGGCGCGCGCTTACATGACGGTGACCCCGGGTGGCGAGGTGTGGCCGTGTCACGCCGCGGGGCGCATCACGACGCTGCGGTTCGAGACGGTGCGCGAGCATCCGCTCGAATGGATCTGGCATGAATCGGAGGCGCTCAAGCGCTTCCGCGGCGAGTCCTGGATGCCCGAGCCGTGCCGGTCCTGCGCGCGGCGAGCGGTCGACTTCGGCGGCTGTCGCTGCCAGGCGTTTCTCGTCACCGGAGACGCGGGCGCGACCGACCCGGTGTGCTCGCTGGCGCCGCACCGGCCCGTGATCGACGCGGCGGTCGCCGAGGTCGAGCGCGCGGCCGCGGCGTGCGTCGCGCCGCCGACCCTGACCTACCGCGCGGCGCCGGCCTCGCGCGCACTCGCCGCGCAGGAATGACCGCCGCCGCGATCGAAGCCCGCGGCCTCGGCAAAGACTTCGGCTCGATCCGCGCGCTCGACCACCTCGACCTCGAGGTGAGGGAGGGCGAGTTCTTCGGGTTCCTCGGGCCCAACGGCGCCGGCAAGACGACCACCGTCCATCTGCTCGCCACGCTGCTGCGTCCCACTCGGGGCGCGGCGCGTGTCGCCGGATACGACGTCGTACGCGATGACCTCCAGACCCGTCGCAGCATCGGCCTCGTCTTCCAGGAGACGACGCTGGACCGCGATCTCACGGTGGAGGAGAACCTGCGCTTCGCGGCGCGGCTGTGGAACCTGCCGGGCCGGGTCGCGGCCCCGCGCATCGCCGAGCTGCTCGGGCAGTTCGGGTTGCTCGAACGGCGGCGGGATCGCGTGCGCGCCTTGTCGGGCGGGATGCGGCGGGCGCTCGACATCGCGCGCGGCATGCTGCACGAGCCACGGGTGCTGTTCCTGGACGAGCCCACGGCCGGCCTCGACCCGCGCGCCCGGCGCTCGTTGTGGGAGCTGCTCCAGCGGCTGCGGGCGGCGTCGGGGCTCACCGTGTTCCTCACGACCCACTACGTCGAAGAAGCGGAGCCGTGCGACCGCGTCGCGGTGCTCGACCGCGGGCGCCTCGCCGCGCTCGGCACGCCTGCCGAGCTCAAGCGCGCGGCCGGAGTGCAGTCGCTGGAGGACGTGTTCCTGGCGCGCACCGGCCATCCGCTCGCCGAGCCGAGCGCGGCGTGAGCCGGCGCGCCGTCTGCGGCATCGTGGCACGCGAGCTGATCCGCTTCCAGCGGCAGCGGGGTCGCGTCCTCGCGAGCCTGGTGCGACCGTTCGTGTGGCTGATCTTCGCGGGGGCCGGGTTCGCGACCGTCTTCACGGGGGCCGGGGAGATCGATTACCGGCGCTACATGGCGCCCGGCCTGCTCGGCATGGTCGTGATGTTCGGGTCACTGCTCGCCGCGCTCTCCACCGTCACGGACCGCGACGCGGGGGTGTTGCGCATGGTGCTCGTCGCGCCCATCCGCCGCAGCACGATCGCGCTCGGCAAGACGCTCGGCGCGACCTTGCTCGGCACGACGCAGGCCGTCATGGTGGGAACGATTCTGCTCTCGCTGGTGCGGCTGTGGCCGGGCCCCGCGGGGCTGCTGCTGGCCTTCGTGGCTATCGTGCTGTCGAGTCTCGCGCTGGGGGCGCTGGGGCTTCTCCTGGCTGCGACCATCCGCTCGATCGAGAACTTCGCGGGCGTGATGAACTTCGTGGTCTTCCCGATGCTGTTTCTGTCGGGCGCGCTCTATCCGGTGCGTCGTCTCGGCCCGGCGTTGCACGCCCTCGTGTACCTCAATCCGCTAGCCTACGGTGTCGATCTCCTGAAACACGCCCTGCTCGCGGGCTGGACGAGCGCGGGCTACGGCGGTGAGATGCCCGTGGCCCTCGACGTGGCCGGGCTGGCGGCGTTCGCGGTCGCGGGGCTGCTGGCCGCGGCCCGGCTGCTCGGTCGCGAAGAAGGCGTCACGCGCGCCGCCTTCCGGGAGCGTGACTAAATGAAGATGTAGGGAATCGCGCGGACGAACAGCGTGATGATCACGCCGGCCATCGCGATCACCAGCGTATACGCCGCCACTTTGTCCTTCGGCGACCGCATGACCAGGGCGAGTCCCCGCCACAGCAGGTAGACGCTATAGAGCGCCAACACCCGACCGACGAGCGTGAGGGGGGGGATGATGGCGCACACGCCGAACACCCAGTACGGCGTCGCCGCGTACGCGGCGACTTTGAGCGCCTGCACCCGGTTGCGCTGGCCGCCGAACGTCGGGGCGAGGGCGTCGATCAGCCCCGCCAGCGCGTACACGCCGGCGAAGCTCAGGGCATAGGTGAGAATGCCGTATGCGACGGCGTCCATCATCGTCACGGTCAACGGTCCGGCGATCGTCCGCCGCACGCCGAACACGATCGTACCGAACGTCTCTGCGAGCGGCGCGATCGCAGCCACGGGCAACAGGAAACCCCGGTAGATCGCTGCCGGCTTGGCGAACTCCCCCGCGATGGCGGCCCACTCCTGCGCCGGCTGCAGGATCAGGCGCCGGGCGCGCTCGAGCCAGGCGGGCAGCTTGCGCGATGGCCTGGGCCGTGAGGCAACCGGCTTGGCCACGGGCCGCGGTGGCGGTCCGGCCTTCGGGGGCGTGGGTCCGCGCGGCGGCGTCGGGCCGCGGGGCGGTTGAGGCGGCGTACGCATGGGCTCGGTCCGGTCGAGCTGGTGCCACAAGATACACAAAGCGATCCACGACGGCACGACGGCACCTTACCCGTTGCGCGCGCTGCGGTTTGGGCAACGTGGCGTCGTGCCGTCGTGTAACCCAGATTTCCAGCCATGCTGATCGACGTCCATGCCCATTTTTACCACGACCGCACCCCGCGTGCCGACTGGCGCGAGCGCAACGCGAGCCGCCTCGCCGCCGGGGAGAAGATCGGCATCACCATCCATGTGGCGTCGATCCTGGGCAGCTGGGGGAGAACGTCCCCGACGTACTTTCCATCGCCCGCCGACCTGCCGTACGGGAACGACGCGCTGCTCGCCCTGGTGCGCGACCACCCCAACCGAATCCGCGGCTACGTGACCGTCAACCCGAACTACACGGCGCACGCACGGGGTGAGATCCTGCGATGCCTCGCTGCGGGGATGATCGGCATCAAGCTGGCGGCGAGTCGTCGTGCGAGCGACCCGCTGCTCGACCCGATCTGCGACATCGCCCGCGACCGCGACGTCCCCGTGCTGCAGCACGTGTGGCAACACCGCCGGCGAGATTGGCCGGGGCAAGAGGCATCCGATGCCGTCGAGCTGTGTGCGCTGGCGCGCCGACACCCCGACGTGCGCTTCATCCTGGCCCACATCGGTGGGGGAGGGGATTGGCGCCACTCGCTCGCGGCAGTGCGCGCCGCGCCCAATGTGTACGTCGATCTCTCGGGGAGCGGTGTGGATGCCGGGATGCTCGAGGAGTGTCTTGCAGCGGTCGGCGTCGCGCGGCTGCTCTGGGGCACCGACCTCACGATGGACACCGGATGGGCCAAGCTGCGCTCCCTCGAGCGCCTGCTCTCCCCGGAGGAGCTCGACCTGGTGAAATGGAAAAACGCGGCGGGCATCTTCCCGCGCGGCGCGTTCCCGTCCGACTGATGCGGATCGACGTCAACGTCTTCCTGGGCGCGTACCCGTACCGCCGCGTCCCCGGCACCTCGCCCGACGCCGTGCTCCGGGCGATGGAACGCGTCGGGATCGACGAGGCCTGGGCGACCCACCTCCCGGGCCTGTTCTGGCAGGCGCCGGCCGAGGGGAACGCTTGGCTGTACGAGACGACCACCCGGGCGCCGCGCCTCAAGCCGGTGCCGGCAGTGCACCCGGGCTTGCCGGGATGGGAGGCCGTGGTCGCGGAGGCGGTCGACCGCGGCGCACCCGCGGTGCGGTGCGACCCGACCTATTTCGGGCTCGATCCCGGGGGCGCGGAGATGCGCGGGCTCGCGGCCGCGTGCGGCGCGGCGCGGCTGCCCCTGCTCAGCGCCGTGCGCTTGGAGGACGTGCGCCAGCGGCACCCCAACGATCGAGCCGCGGAGCTCCCCGCGGCCGCGCTCCGGGCACTGCTGCGGAGCCACGCCAAGCTGCGCCTCGTCGTGACGCACGCCGACCGCGCGCTCGTCGAGGAGGTGCATTTCGGCTCCACCCCCGAGGAAGCCGCCCGCGTTTGGTGGGACATCTGCTGGATCTGGGGGCCGCCCGAGGACCACCTCGAGACGCTGCTCGGCACCGTCGGAGTCGAGCGGTTCGTGTTCGGAACGGGGCAGCCGCTCCGGATCCCGGAGAACGCCGTGGCGAAGCTCGATCTCCTGGACCTCCCCGCCGCGCAACGCACGGCGATCGAGTCTGGCAACGTTCGCACGAGGCTCTCCCGCTGACCGCCCGACCGCCCGAGCGCCTGGCCGCCCGGCTCGAGTGGGGCCTGGTTCCGGCCGTCCCGGTCCCGTTTCGGGACGGCGCACTCGCCGAGGACGCGCAGGGAGCATATGCACTGTGGATGGCCGGCCAGCAGGTGGCGGGCGTGGCGGTGTGGGCGCATACGGGCCGCGGCCTGCACCTGACGCCCGCGCAGCGTCGCCAGGTGCTCGCCACGTGGCGGGCAGCCCTCCCGCTGAGCGTGATCGTCGCGGGCGCGGCGACCGTCGAGATGGCGCGCGAGGCGAAGGCGGGCGGGGCGGACGCGCTGCTCGCGTTCCCGCGCGCCGACGACCCCGTCGGCTACCACGACGCCCTCAGTCGCGAGCTGCCGGTGATCGCGTTCTATCTGTACGAGGCCGCGGGCGGCGTCGCGTACGACAACCAGACGCTGCACGCCATCCTCGCCCAGCCCGGCGTGATCGGCATCAAGGTGGCGACCCTCGATTCGGTCATGACGTTCCAGCGGCTCGCGGGACTGATCCGCGACCACCCCGAGAAGCTGTTGATCACCGGTGAGGATCGCTTCTTCGGCTACTCGCTGACGATGGGCGCGCGGGCGGCCCTGGTGGGGATGGGTGCAGCCCTGACGAACTTGCAGGTGGGGTTGATCGAGGCCTTCCACGCCGGCGACTTCGCCAAGTTTGTCCGCCTCTCGGCGATCTGCGACCGGTTCGCGGCGGCGACGTTCATCCCCCCGATGGAGGGGTACGTGCGCCGCGTGCTCTGGGCCCTCGCGGCCGACGGCGTGATCCCGGACGACGCGTGCGACGATCCCTGGGGCCCCCCCCTCACGCCGGCCGAGCGGGACGCCGTGCGCCGCGCCGTCCGCGAAGCGCGCAGCGCGCGTGTGAGCCTGCCGTGAGCCGCATGGCGAGGCGGTCGTTTCTCGAAGCGTGCGCCGCGTCCGCGGCATTCCCCCTAGTCAAAGGCTTCGTTCCCATGAAGCAGAAACCGCACGTCGTGGTGGTTGGGGCGGGGGCATTCGGTGGCTGGACGGCGTTGTACCTCCAGCGCCGGGGAGCGCGCGTGACCCTCGTTGACGCGTGGGGACCCGGCAACGCTCGCGCGAGCTCGGGCGGCGAGACCCGGGTGATCCGCGCTACCTACGGCCCCCGCGCCGTCTACACACACCTCGCAGTGCGGGCGCTCGCGCTATGGCAGGAGCACGAGCGGCGCTGGAAGCAGCGCCTGCTCCATCCGATCGGCGTGCTGTGGCTCGTCGAGGATGACGACGCGTACGAAAAGGCCGCCCTGCCGATCCTCAAGGAGGCCGGGGCTCGGTTCGAGGAGTTGTCGGGCGCGGAGACCGCGAAGCGCTACCCGCAGATCAACTGCGAGCGCGTGCGCTGGGCGATCTTCGAGCGGGACGGCGGCTATCTGACGGCGCGACGCGCTTGTGCCGCCGTGCTCGAGGGACTTCTCGCGGCTGGCGGCGTCTATCGTCAGGTCGCGGTGCAGCCGCCCGCGCCGGGCGAGGCCCTGCGCGGCAACGACGGCAGCACGCTAGCGGCCGACGCGTACGTGTTCGCCTGCGGGCCGTGGCTCGGGAAGCTGTTTCCGGATGTGATTGGCGATCGCGTGCGCGCGACGCGTCAGGAAGTGTTCTTCTTCGGCACGCCCCCCGGTGACGGGCGCTTCACCGAGGAGGCGCTGCCCGTGTGGGCCGATCACGGCAATCACTTCACGTACGGGATCCCCGGGAACGAGTGGCGGGGGACGACGCGCGCGGGCCGGTGTTCGATCCCACCACCGGTGAGCGGCTGCCGTCGCCGGAGGCGCTCCGGAGCGCCCGCGACTACCTGGCAGTCCGCTTCCCGGCGCTCAAGGACGCCCCCCTGCTCGAGGCGCGGGTGTGTCAGTACGAGAACTCTCCGGACGAACACTTCATCGTCGACCGCCATCCGAGTGCGGAGAACGTGTGGCTCGTGGGCGGTGGATCGGGACATGGGTTCAAGCACGGCCCGGCGGTAGGCGAGTTGGTCACGGGGCTGGTGCTGGATGGGCAGGCGCCGGACCCGCACTTCCGGTTGGCCCGGTTTGGCAGCTGACCCCGGGGCATGGCCCCGGGGTTGGTCGGGGCATGGCCCCGGGGTTGGCCCATCTGCTTAGGCGATCGGAGCTCGAGCGGGATTTCGAGCGCTTCAAGCGGGAACTCCCGCGCGGCTTTCCGGACCACGTGCGCGAGACATACCGGATCGACCTCACCGCGCGCTACCTCGGTGAGACCATCCCGCATCCGATCGGGAAGGGTTCGGGCCAGTTGTCCCTGAACGAGACCCAGCTCGCCGCCGACGCTGAGGCGGGGCTCGCTTTCGTGGTGCTGAAGACGGTGATCGCGCAAGACGAGGCGGGCAGCCAGTCGATGGCCGCCTGGGCGATCCACGAAACGAAAATGAAACTGGAGCAGCGCCGCGCCGCGAGCGGCCGGACGGGATGGACGGTCACCTGGAAAGGCCGGGGCTGGGACCGCACCCTGGACGAGTACGTCGCCCTGGTGCGGGCGGGACGTGATCTCACGCGAGCGGGGAGTCTCCTCGTCGTGCCGTCGGTGAAATATCATCTGCCGCGGCTCGAGGAGCCGTTTCGGGACGCCGAGTACCGCTACACCACGCGGCGTCTCGTCGACGGTTGGGGGCAGCCCCCGCTCCTCGTGGAGAAAGATTTCTCCCCGACGCTCGCGGGCGATTCGCTCGCGGCGGACCGCGGCCAGATTGTGCGGTGGCTGCGCGAGGTGCCGGGCCGCATCCGCAGCGCGTCGCCCGGGCCGGTACGCATCGCCGTCAAGCTGATGAATGCGCGCTTCGACGACGACTTCCAGCTCGCGATGGTGGACGCATGCACCGGGGCCGACGCGCTGGTGGTGTTCAATCGCCTGTTCGACGCCGAACGCGGTGTCGCGTACGGAGGCTGGGACTTGAGCGAGCGGAACCTGCGGGTGCTTGACCGGCTCCCGGGGAAGGGCCCGGGGTTCCCGGGGCTGTGCGGCACCGGAAACATCCGCTCCGGCCGCTTGATCGTGGACTACGCCCGGCGCGGCTGCGAGAGCGTGCAGCTCCACACGTTTTTCCAGCTTCCGCTCTTCGAGTACGGCGCGACCCGCGGCTCGCGCACCCAGCGGGCGCTGCACGCGCTGGTGTTTCACCCGAGCGACGGCCTCGTCGCCGCAATGCTCGAGCTCGAAGCTGCAGGTGAGCTCGAGCGACGTGACGGTGCGCTGCATTTCCTCGACATCGCGACCGGTGCGCATCGCCCGGGCTGAGCTGTTCGAGCTGACGCTCCCGTTCGTCGAGCCGTTCATCATCTCCGGTGGGCGGATCGATGCGCGCCGCTCGCTCGTCATCGCCCTGCACGACGATGCGGGCCATGTCGGGTACGGCGAGTCGCCGCCATTCGAGCTGCCGTTCTACTCCGAGGAGACGCTCGCGAGCGCCCGCGATCTGATCGTCCGGGTGCTGGTCCCCCGCGTGGTGGGCAAGGAGTTCGACTCGCCCGCGGCCGTGGATGCCGCGCTGCACGCGGGCGTGCGGGGCAATCCGTTCGCCCGGGCGGGGATCGAAACGGCGGCGTGGGACCTCGAGGCCCACGGACGCGGGATCGGGCTCGGGCAGCTGGTCGCTGCCCGGCTCGGCGTGCAGCCGGCGGCGAGCGTCTCCTGTGGGGTGGCGCTCGGCATTCCCGAAGACGGGAAACCGGACACGCTCACCCGCCGCGTGTACGCCGCGCTGGAGCAGGGGTACCGTCGCGTGAAGATCAAAGTGATGCCGGGATGGGACGCGGTGGCGGTCAGCGCGGCGCGCGCCGCGATGGGCGCCGTCGAGCTCCCGCTCACCGTCGATGCGAATGGCGCCTACGCGTGGCCCGCCCACGAGAAGAGCTTGCGCGCCCTCGACGGCGCCGGCCTGCTGTACATCGAGCAGCCCCTCGCCCCGGACGAGCTCGTCGCCCACGCGGCGCTGAGTCATACGCTGCACACGCCGGTCTGCCTCGACGAGACGCTCAAGAGCGCCGCGATCGCGCGGCAGATGATGGACCTGGACGGGCCCCGCGTCTGGAACATCAAGGTGCACCGGGTGGGCGGCCTGGCGGAGGTGTGCCGGATCTACGAGCTGGCGGCCCACTACGGGGCCGAGCTGTGGGTTGGGACAATGCCTGAATCAGGCATCGGGTCCCAGGCGGCGCTCGCGGTGGCCGGTCTGCCGCTGTGCGTCTACCCGTCCGACCTCGAGCCGAGCGCCCGGTGGTATGGCCGCGACGGGGATGTGATCAAGCTCAGCATGAGCAAGGACGGGCGCATGGCGGTGCCGGGGGTGTCGGTCGCGCGCTTGCTGGACGTGGCGCGCTTTCGGGCCGCGACGCGACCCGTCGTCGCTTGACGCCGCCGTGTGGCAGTGTCAAATCCTCCGCCGGTTTCCGCGGGCTGAGAGCCCGAACTTTAGTCTGGGGAATTTCCGGAGGCCACATCATTCGGGAGAGCTACAACGTGATTCTCTTGCGCTGCATCGTACTGCCGATCTGGCTCGTGATTCTCTTCCCCGCAGTCGCGATCGCGCAGCACTACGACCCCTCCCTCCTCGCCGACCTGCACTGGCGCTTGATCGGGCCGTTCCGCGGCGGCCGTACGGTCGGGGCGACCGGTGTGCCGGGTCAGCCCAACGTCTTCTATATCGGCGTCAACAACGGCGGCGTGTGGAAGAGCACCGACTACGGGCGCACCTGGAGACCGATCTTCGACGATCAGGCGACCGGCTCGGTCGGCGCTCTCACAGTCGCCACCTCCGATCCCAATGTCGTCTATGTCGGGAGCGGCGAAGGCCTGCAGCGCCCCGACCTGTCGGTGGGCGACGGGATCTACAAGTCCACCGACGCCGGGCGGACGTGGCGGCAGATCGGCCTGCAGGACGGCCAGCAGATCCCCGCGGTGATCGTCGACCCGCACGATGCGAACCGGGTCTTCGTCGCGGTGCTCGGTCACCCGTACGGCCCGAACGCGGAGCGTGGCGTGTTCCGCTCCCAGGACGGCGGGGCGACGTGGCAGAAGGTGCTGTACACCGACGAGAACACCGGCGCCATGGACGTCGCATTCGACCCCGCGAACCCGCAGACGGTGTTCGCCGTGCTCTGGGCCGCGCGCCAGGCGCCCTGGGAGATCGGCAGTTCCTGGACCCTCTCCGCCAACAACGGCCTGTACAAATCCATCGATGGTGGGACCACGTGGCGGCGCGTCACCGCCGGCCTGCCCACCGCCCAGGCCCGGCTGGGCCGCATCGGCCTCGCCGTGTCGCCCGGCGAGCCCGCCCGCATGTACGCGGTGGTGGGCGCCGCCACCGGCGGCGGGGTGTACCGCTCCGACGACGGCGGCGAGCAGTGGCGGCTC
>Ga0209237_1002865_pt1 | contig 10400 bp, 9 predicted proteins | sample GraSoi013_1_40cm_2_FD_185820 | JGI IMG/M metagenome (GOLD analysis project Ga0209237, IMG submission 185820) | Grasslands soil microbial communities from the Angelo Coastal Reserve, California, USA - Sample 10_02_2013_1_40cm (SPAdes) (version 2) | ecosystem: Environmental > Terrestrial > Soil >...
GGAGCGCCTGTGCCACGTGAGGATGCGTTCCATAGTCGTCCGAGGCATCCCAGAAGGTGATACCGAGGTCGTATGCCCGCGTCAGGAGGCGCGCCCCGGACGCGACCGAGCCTCCCATATAGCCAGTACCGAAACAGAGCGTCGAGACGGTGAGACCTGTTCGACCTAGCCTGACCCGTCGCTTCGTGACTTGCCGTATAGCGCGCGCGGGACCCATACTCAAGCGTGTTGCCTATATGGCGATCATACCTACACCCGCGAGCGAAGTGGCGGGAGTAACTTTCTTCGTGACGTGGCCCACTTACTCGACGCGACGGAACCAGTTCTCGGCGAGGGCGCGGTCGCGCGTCGCCGTCGAGAGGTGCACCGGCGGCGCCGCGCCCGCCAACACTTGCTCGAGCCGCTCGCGCCGGACGGCCAGTGGGTCCTCGCGCAGGTCTTCGTCGCCTAGCGCGAGAAGGTCCCGGGCCACGAACGCGGCAGGCGATCGCGCGGCCAGGAGCATCACCCGCGACGCGGCGGCATGGATGCGCAAGAGCAGCGCCTCGAAGTCCAGCCCGCCGGGGCCGAGGATGACGATCTCACCATCGACGACGCAGCGCTCGGGGAGCGCGTGGGCGAGAGGCGCCAGGAGCTCGGGGAAGTATCGGTTCATCGGCACGGCCCAATCTTAGCTCTTGGTCACCGGTCGCGTGGCAAACAGAGGGCAAGGTGAGCGCTGCGGCCGCTGCAAGGGCCGCGGCTGCCCGCACATGGTTCCACGCCGTCCAGTTGGCGAGTAGCGCGCCCATAGGCGGGCGCCCCGGCGCTCGCCGGGTCAACGGCCGCCACTGGCGATGACGCTCGACGCGACGATGGCGATGAGGCTGTGCTCAGAGCACCCGGGCGGGTCGGCTTGAACCCGATCGTCGTGGCTACCGTCAAGACGTGGTCCGCGGTCCTTGCCCTGCAGCATCTCGCCCAAGACAGTGGGAACGATTGCCACGACACACCGAACCTGTCTTTGAGCCACCCGCATTGTACTTCCTGACCGCCTGCGGAGAGCTTCTCCCAGCGGGGGACCGTTCGGGGTGGTGGCGTTGGATCCGGCGAAATGGGCGGTTCGCGGCGTTGGGGGCATCGTGATCCTCCTCGGCATTTCAAGTGCCCCACGCATAGCCGCTGATGCGGCGATGATGCGATCAGGCCGGCGACGGCCGCCGCGTGCTAGACTCCGCGCCAGCTTGAAGCCCTACACGTTCGATCAGGAGGAGACACCATGAATCGCCGCATTCTCGTGGCCGGAACAGCCCTCCTTGCTCTCGGAGTGATGCTCACGGGCCTCCCGGGAGGGTTGAGGGCGCAGGATAAGGTCGTGAAGATCGGCCTCTCGCTGCCGGTGACCGGCTCCGACGCCGACGGCGCCGACGCCATTCTAAAGGGCGCGCAGATGGCCATCACGGAGATCAATGCCAAGGGAGGCGTGGCCGGCTACAAGCTCGAGGCGGTGGTTTTCGACAGCGCCACCCCGGCGGCGGGTCAGTACGATCCAGCCCAGGCGGCCACGAACTACAAGAAGTTCATCGCGGACAGCCTCGTAATGGCTGCGGTCGGGCCCGTCATGAGCGGCGAGGGCAAGGCGATCTCGCCGATCCTGTCCGAGGCCGACATGGCCACCATCACGCCCAGCTCGACCAATCCCGACATCACCGATCCCAAGTTCCAGCCGCAGTATCGGCCCAAGGGCAAGGCCGTCTATTTCCGGACCGTGACCACCGACGCCTACCAGGGCCCGAACATGGCCAACTATCTCTTCCACGCGCAGAAGATCAAGAGCGTCTTCGTGCTGGACGACGGCGGCGCCTTCGGCGTCGGCATCGCGGACAGCTTCCAGAAGCGGGCTGGCGAGTTGGGCGTGAAGATCCTCGGGCGTGACCGGCTCGACCCGAAGGAAGCCGACTACAAGACCATCCTCACCAAGATCAAAGGGCTCAACCCGGACGCGCTGTACTACGGCGGCGTCATGCAGGCGGCGGCCAAGCTCGCCCCCCAGAGCTTTGAGGTGATGCCCCGCGTGATCAAGGCGGGCTCGGACGGCGTGTACGACCTCTCGTGGCCGAAGCAGTCGGGCAAGGAGGCCGTCGACGGCTGGTTCTGCTCCCAAGCCTCCCCGGAGTTGGTCACCTCCGGGAAGCTGGAAGCGTGGGTGACCAAGTTCAAGAAGGAGATGAAGCGCGACCCCACCAACTACGCCATCACCTCCTACGACGCGGTGCTGGTCATCGCCGACGCGGTGGAGCGGACGGCCAAGGCCAACAAGGCGCTCACGCGCACGAACCTCCGGGACGCGATCCAGGCCACGAAGATGGGCTCGATCCAGGGCCCGATTGCCTTCGACGCCAACGGCGACATCCTGACCCGGACTGTCTCGGTCTATCAGTGGCGGGACGGCGAGATCAAGTACGTCGGCGTGGCGCCAGAAAAGTAGGCGGAGATCCGAGGCTTCCCGGGCCGGCGCCTCGCATGCCGGCCCGGAGAACGGCTGAGATGAAGACGCGGTCATGAGCACGGTGGATGTTCTCCTCCAGCAGATCGTCAACGGGCTCGCGCTTGGCATGATGTACGCCCTGCTCGCGCTCGGCTTCACCATGGTGTACGGCATCATCGAGCTGATCAACTTCTCCCACTTCAGCGTCTTTATGACGGGGACCTTCGTGGGGCTCGTGGTGTTGAACCTCATGGGCGTCACCGCGGTCTCGAAGTCCCTGACCGGATTCGCGCTGGTCGGCACGCTCGTGGTGCTCTTCGTGGCGACCATGGCGACGACCGGCGTCCTCGGCGTGCTCATCGAGCGGATCTGTCTGCGCTCGTTACGGCACGTCGCGGGCACGGCGCCGATGATCACGACGATCGGCGTCGCGTTCATTCTGATCAACACCATGCTGCTGATCTGGGGCCCGCAGGCCCAGCGGTTCCCGCAGCTCCTGCCCAACTGGCGCTGGGCGGTGGGTGCCGCCGAGGTCACCTTCAAGCAAGTCGTCCTCTTCGTCGTCGGGCTCGTTCTGATGCTCGGGCTGAGCCACCTGGTCAAGCGCACCACGCTCGGCAAGGCCATGCGCGCCACCGCCCAGGATGCCGACGCGGCCCGGATGATGGGCATCGACGTCGACCGCGTGGTGGTGCTCACCTTCTTCCTGGGCTCGGCGCTGGCCGGGGCGGGCAGCCTCTTCTTTGGCCTCTACTACGGATTCACCGGCTACTACATCGGCTACACCACCGGGCTGCGCGCCTTCACGTCGGCGGTGCTAGGCGGGATCGGGTCCATTCCGGGCGCCGTCCTCGGCGGCCTCTTTATCGGGCTCACGCAGTCCCTCGGCGGCCAGCTCGTGGGCGTGAAGTGGACCGACGTGATCATCTTCTCGCTCCTGATCGTCGTCATGGTGTTCCGGCCCAACGGGCTGCTTGGCGCCCACGTCCCACAGAAGGCCTGAGCCATGGCCGCCCTCGCCGGATGGCTCGGAGGGCGACGAGGACTCGAGCGCTGGCGCACGCTGCCGGTGTCGCGGCGCCGGCAGATCCTCACCCCGATCCTCCTGGGCACCGGGCTCCTGTTCCCGTTCGTGACGTCGAACGCCGGCAACGTGGATGCCGCCGCCAACGCGTTCACCTACGTGCTGCTCGCGCTCGGCCTCAACATCGTGGTGGGCTTCGCGGGCCTGCTCGACCTGGGCTATGCGGCCTTCTTCGCGATCGGCGCCTACGGCTACGGCGTCGCCGCGTCCGGGCATCTCAAGCCCGAGTGGTCGAGCCTGTGGACTCCGCTCGAGTGGGCGGGACAGGTGAGCCGTCTGGTGGTGCCCGGCCAGCCAGACACCGTGCAATTCCACTTCGCCTTCTGGCCGATGCTGGCCGTCACCGCCATCGTCTGCGCGATTTTCGGCCTGCTGTTCGGCGCCCCAACGCTCCGGCTGCGGGGCGACTACCTGGCGATCGTGACCCTGGGCTTCGGCGAGATCGTGCCGGTGGTCGCCCGCAACTGGGAAGGGCTCACCAACGGGGCGCAGGGTCTGGGCGGTATCCGCACGCCCCGGCTCTTCGGTCTCGAGTTCGGTTTCTCGCCGTATCCCTACTACTTCCTCGGCCTGGGGCTGGTCGCGGTCGCAGTCTGGATCTCCATCCGGCTGCAGGAGTCAAGGCTCGGCCGCGCCTGGATGGCTATCCGGGAGGACGAGTTGGCGGCGGGGGCCATGGGTGTCAATCACGTCCACTACAAGCTGATGGCCTTCGCCATGGGCGCCGCGGTGGGCGGGCTCGGAGGCACTTTCTACGTGGCCAAGCTGACCACGGCCACGCCGGACATGTTCACGTTCCCGGTGTCGGTAATGGTTCTGGTCATGGTGGTGCTGGGCGGCCTCGGGTCGATCCGCGGCGTGGTGGTGGCCGCGCTGTTAGTGGCGTTTCTCCAATCCGTGATCCTGCAGGAGCTCACTGCGTACGTGCACGCCCTCGGCCGTCTCGTGGGGAGCGATTTCTTACAGAGGATCGAGCTGATCACCTCGCTCGAGCTGATCTTTGGCCTCATCCTCGTGCTGATGATGCTCTTCCGGCGGGAGGGGCTGTGGCCGGCGGTGCGGCGCGTCTCCGCGCTCACGCGCGAGCAGCAGACCGCCGCGCCGGTCCGGGGCGCGGCGGTGAGTCTCTCGTGGGCGCGCGCGGAGACGGCCGGCGGGGCGGGGCGTCCGCTGCTCGAGATCGAGGGACTGCGCAAGAGCTTTGGCGGGGTCATGGCGGCGCATGACATCACGCTCACCGTCCGAGCCCGCGAGCTGGTCAGCGTCATCGGGCCGAACGGCTCCGGCAAGACCACGCTCTTCAACCTGATCACCGGCCTCATCCGCCCAGACACCGGGAGCATTCGTTTCGAGGGCCGGGAGATCGGGGGGCTGCCGTCGCACGCGATCGTCACGCGCGGGGTGGCCCGCACCTTCCAGAACATCCGCCTGTTCAACAACCTGAGCGTGATGGAGAACCTGCTCGTGGGCGAGCACGCGCGCCTTGAGGCCGGCACGCTGGGCGCGATTTTCCGCCCACCTCGCGTGCGGGAGGAGGAGCGGCGGGCCGTCGAGAGCGCGCTTGAAGTCGTCGAGATCTTCGGCAACAGGCTGCGGCCCCGCATCGACCACCCGGTGTACGCACTCTCCTACGCCAACCGCCGCCGCACCGAGATCGCGCGCGCGATCATGACGAGGCCCAAGCTCTTGCTGCTGGATGAGCCGACGGCCGGGATGAACCCCGCCGAGACGCTCGAGCTGATGGACGTGATCCGCGCCTTTCGCGGCCTCGGGATCACGATCATCCTGATCGAGCACAAGCTCGACGTGGTGATGGACGTCTCCGACCGCGTCGTCGTCCTCGATCACGGCGTGAAGATCGCGGAGGGCGTGCCGGCCCAGGTACGGAGCGACGAGCGCGTGATCGAGGCCTACCTGGGCCGGCGGCGCCGCGTGGCATGAAGGCCTCGGGGGGGGTCCTGCTCGACTTCTGCGACGTCCACACCCACTACGGCTCACTCCACGTGCTCAAGGGAGTGAGCTACGAGATTCGCGAGGGGGAGATCGTCTCGCTGCTCGGCGGCAACGCCTCCGGCAAGTCCACCACCATGAAGACGGTGCTCGGGCTGGTGCGGCCGAGCGAGGGGACGGTCAGCTTCCGGGGCCAGCCGATCCACGCCCTGCGCACGAGCGAGATCGTCAAGCGCGGGATCGCCCCCGTGCCCGAGGGCCGTCGCGTGTTCCCGCGCATGACCATCCTCGAGAACCTCGAGATGGGCCGCTACACGCGGCGGGCGGAGCCCGGCTGGGCCGAGGAGCTCGATCGCGTGTTCGGCCTCTTCCCGCTGCTCAAGGAGCGGCGCCATCAGCTCGCGGGCACGATGTCGGGTGGCGAGCAGCAGATGCTGGCCATCGGCCGAGCGCTGATGACGCGGCCCACGCTGCTCTGCATGGACGAGCCGTCCATGGGCCTCGCTCCGCGCCTGGTGGAGGAGGTCTTCGACATCATCCGCGCCATCAACGAGCAAGGCACCACCATCTTCGTGATCGAGCAGAATGTGAACATGGCGCTTTCGATCGCCCATCGCGGCTACGTGCTTCAGATGGGCGAAGTCGTCCTCGCCGGCTCCGCGCAGGAGCTGCTCGAGAACCCGCTCATCCAGAAGGCCTATCTGGGCGGCGGCTGACGTCCGTCGCGCGCACCCCATCTCCTCGTGCCCAGTGTACGCGTGCTGCCTTCACTGGACTCCACGGTCTCGATAGGGCACGATACGCGTTCGCCGTCGCCCCTGCGAGCGGACGGGGCCGCGCTCGAGGAAGAGTGGCACGCACGCTGCTCGATTTGGGGAGATTTTGGAGTCTCGCACTCAGCGGTCCAAGAGCGCGAGGGCCCTCAGAAGTGACAAAGACTTCGGTGGTGACCCCGGGGGGGTCTGCCGGGGGTTGGACAGATCACCTGCAAATCGGTGCAGTTTCCGAGGCAGGTTTCGATCGTCCGGCGCCTCAGGGGACCGAACTTCGTCGGCATCACGAAATAGTCATTAGCGGCGATTCGCGAAGTTATCTTAGCGGCGATGCCAGGGGTGACGATCCGGTACCGCAAGGCCGAGGCGCTCACCCCAAACCACCACATGAATCCACAGATCGTAAAGCTGCGATCCCACATCGTTGCGGTCGATTGCTTCGAACCGACGAATCAACTCGTCGAATTGGGCCTGCGACACATTCTCGGTGGAGCAAAGCATGGCCCACCTGTGAATGATTGGAATGCCTTTAGAGAATTGTGGATCGGACGGGTTTTGCACGGCTTGGTACTCAAATCGATCGAGCAACTGCGCTGGAGTCATCCAGAACATGCCGCTCGTCATTTCGCTTCTTCCTCTGACATCTAGAGGGATGTCAAACCCGACGAGATCCTCGATGCCAGCGGCCTGACGGCACAGCGCGCGCGCGCGATGGGTTCGAGTAATGACAACAGCTCCGGTAAGTAGTCTGCCGGTGCGTCTGCCGGCAAGAGATACGAATCGACGATAGCGAACTCCTGAGTGGGGGCAAGCCTGGCGAGCATTCCATCGAGCAGCTTCAGCAGGCTGGGGCGTTCCGCCGGTCCCGGTGGCAAAACCGCTTCGCGGAGTCTGACCAGACGCCAGACGTAGGTGACGCCCTTCTCCACAATAAGCTTCTTGAGCCGGGATTCCCGATATGGACCCCTGTCTGCCCTCTGTCGTGGCGTTGAACGGGCGCATTACCCTGTCGCGCAGCTCGTTCACCCTTTCCGGCACGCTGACGGACGTCATTCTCGCGACGCCTGTACCGTCCGAGGTCCCATGCTTGTAAGTTTGGTCACTCCGACGGTCGTGTTCAGAGACACCTCCGCTGCTTCGAGCGCCGCTCCTCATCCCCCCGGCTCCTGGTGTGGCGCGCTCGATCACGTGGGGTGCCACGCGAGTCGCTCGATACGCCCGAGAATCTGCCGAAAGAGGCTCCCCGTCAAGTAGCTCTCGGCCAGCTGGAGCACGAAGTACCGCGCATGCCGGATCAGCCGCCCGCCGGTCTTGAAGAGCCGCTGCTGGAGACTCGTCAGGGACCAGCTCTGGATGGCGACCGGCAGAACGAGCCGGCGCAGCAGATTGCCGAGGTTATAGGCGATGACCCCGAGGAGCAATCGCACCTCGTTGGCCCGAAACCGATGGCACGAGAGCCGGGTCCAGTGGGTGGCGGTCTTGCCCTCTTTGATCCACTGCTCGGCCGTTCCGCGCTGGTTGTAGAAGCGGACGACGGCGCGATTCGTGCCGGTCAGGGTGGTGACGATGAAGCCCACCCGAGGGAAGAGTTCCCCAAGGTGATGCTCGATCTTGGCGATCACCCGGCGAGGTCGGTTCCAAGAGGCGGCCTGATACTCGAAGCTGCGGTAGCGGACCAGCGGCGCGTAGCTGGGCCGGCCGCGGGGCCGAGTGAGCAGATCCTCGATGCGCCGCTCCAGCACGTCGTTGGCCGGGAGGCGGATCGCGTACCTCACCTCTCGCCGTTCCAAGGCCTTGTAGAGGGCGGGCAGGGCAAACGCCGCGTCCGCGCGGACGACGACCGTTTGGCCCTGCGCGCGGTATCGGTCAATGATGGGGAGGAGTACGTCGTCCCACCCGTCGGCACTGTGGACGTTGCCCGGACGGAGCTTGGCCGCGAGGCAGTCGCCGTCCGGGTTGAAGACGAAAAGGGGATGGTAGCACACGGACTCGAAGTGGCCGTTGTAGGCGGACTGCTCTTGGGCGCCGTGGACCGGGCTCTCGGAGCTGTCGATATCGAGAGTCACCCTCGGGTTCGGTGATCGCGTCGAAGCGTGCTGGATCAGTGCCGTGTTGAGGCGAGTAAGTCCTTGGTAGTTCCGCTCTGCCGCGAGGACTTCGGTCTCGAACCATTGCAGGGTGGAGGTGAGGGCGACGCTGGCTTCTCGGCGCTCGCGTGAGGCCAGCATCCGAAACGTCGGATCCTCGGCCAGCCGCTCCGCGTCGTTGGTGTCCTCGTAGCCCGCCAGGCGGCTGTAGATCGACTGGCGGAAGAGGTCTGGTAACGGAAATTGCCGATTGTGTCCGGTGCGCGGATCAGTGAGGTGCCGCTCGATCAGGGCGTCAAGGCCAAGGCGTTCGTCCAACTCGCGCAGGAGCAACAGCCCAGCATCGGAGGTGACCGTGGCTCCGCGGAACTCGACGCGAAGTTGGGGATTGAACGAGAGGCGAATCGGGCTTGATTTCGCGTCACCCACTGGATGATGCCCTCCGGACCAGCGATGAGCCGCCGAGAGCCGCATTTCTTGCGGGTGTTACGCGATTATGGCCTGATCCGTTCACCTCTCAAAACGAAAATGTGGGATTAGAGCTCCCCATGTTTACCGCCTACCTCATTGTCGCGGCTCTGGCCTGTGCCGGTCAAAAAGTTCATATGGTCTGACGGTAACTGGTGTTACACGACACCGGTCCCTTTCAGAGTAGAGTTTCGGCTGGGTCGTCATCCCCACTCGACCGGAGCCCTGATGATCCTCTTCGTCCTCGGTGTCTGGACCTTCCTTCGCATCCTGTGCGTCGACGCGGCCAACGTCAGCCTCGAGAATGTCGCCCTACGGCAGCAGTTGGCGGTGCTGCAGCGATCAGTTCCTCGCCCGAAAGTGTGCCGGCGGGATCGACTCTTTTGGGTCTGCCTTTCACGCCTCTGGACGGGCTGGCGGTCCAGCTTGCTGATCGTTCAACCCGCCACTGTCCTTGCCTGGCATCGCAAGGGCTTTCAGCTCTACTGGCGTTGGAAATCGCGAACTCGCGCCGCCGGGCGCCCGCGGATCGATCGCGAGATCCGTGACTTGATTCGCCGCATGGCTCGCGAGAATCTCACGTGGGGCAGGCGCCGCATCCAGGCCGAGCTTCGGTTCCTCGGTTACGACGTGGCTGAGCTCACGGTCGCGAAGTACATGCGGCGCCCCTCGCCGCGGCCAGCCTCGACGTGGCGCACCTTCCTTGAGGCGCATATCGGTGACATTGTCGCCCTCGACTTCTTCGTCGTTCCCACCCTCACCTTCCGCTTGCTCTTCGGGTTCCTGATCCTTCGGCACGACCGGCGAGAACTCGTGCATGTCAACGTCACCGACCACCCAACCGCCGCCTGGACCGTCCAACAGCTTGTCGAGAGCTTCCCGGAAGAGACAGCGCCCAAGTACCTGCTCCGCGATCGCGACGCCATCTACGGCGACATGTTCGCACGGCGGGTGAAAGGCATGGGGATTCGCGAGGTCCTCATCGCCCCACGCGCGCCCTGGCAGAATCCATTCGCGGAGCGCGTCATCGGATCGATTCGACGGGAATGCCTCGATCACGTCATCGTGTTCAACGAACGGCATCTCCGACGCCTGCTGCGCAGTTACCTCGCGTACTACAACGCCACGCGCCCGCATCAGGCCCTCCACAACAACAGCCCCCATCCGCGCGACGTGCAGCCGCCAGCGTGCGGGCGCATCCTCGCGATCCCACAGGTCGGCGGACTTCATCGCCGCTATCAGCGCGCCGCCTGAGTGCCACCGGATTCAGCGGTAGCCCGCCTGTCGGCCAAAGCCTGACGCCAGTCCTGACTTCTGCCCACGGTGCCAGTGGGTTCTCATACCGTGGCCGACGCCGCCCAAGCGCGGCCCCTCGGTCCACTCGTTGATATCAGGGTGGGCAGGCAGCCGCTTCGGCAACGTCGATCAGGTTTCTGACCGGGACAGGGGCTCGCGCCCACGCCCGCCGCCGCCCGGCGGCTCCGGCGAGCGGCCGTCGTGGCGCTCTTGCGCGAGCACCGCATCCGCCGCCTGACCGCCGACCAGGTGCTGGCCGCACTTCAGACCACCCC
>Ga0209237_1002874_pt1 | contig 10386 bp, 10 predicted proteins | sample GraSoi013_1_40cm_2_FD_185820 | JGI IMG/M metagenome (GOLD analysis project Ga0209237, IMG submission 185820) | Grasslands soil microbial communities from the Angelo Coastal Reserve, California, USA - Sample 10_02_2013_1_40cm (SPAdes) (version 2) | ecosystem: Environmental > Terrestrial > Soil >...
AGATAGCTCTGGATCGCAGGCGCCGGTCCGATCGGGAGGGCGCGATCGGCGGCGAGCGCGTGCGGAGCGCGCTCGTCGGCGTCGGAGTAGACGGCGACACTTTCGATCCTGAGCTCGCGGCACGCGCGAATGATGCGGATCGCGATCTCGCCGCGGTTGGCAATCAAAAGGCGCTTGATCATGGCGCGCGCCGATTCAACACAAAGGACACCAAGGACACAAAGGTAAGAGCCTACCGGTTCCGGGCCTTCGTGTCCTTGGTGTCCTTTGTGTTCAACAGGCCTTCGGACCAGCTAGGCGCTCGCTTTTCCAGAAACGCGCGCAGGCCGTCTTGGCCCTCAGGCGAGACGCGCCGCGTGGCGATGGCCCGGGCGGTGATCTGCATCGCTTCGTCGACCGTCAACTCCCAGACGTGCGGAATCAGCGCCTTCGCGGCGGCGACGGCTTCCGGTCCCGCCGAGAGGATTTCCTGGATGTAGTGGCCCACGGCCGCGTCGAGCTCGTTCGCAGGCACAACTGCGTGGACGAGCCCAATCTCTTTCGCGCGCGACGCCGGAAAGCGGGCGCCGGTGAGAAACAGCTCGCGCGCCGCCGACTGGCCAATCTTTGCGAGCGCGAACGGCGAGATGACCGCCGGGATGATCCCGAGCTTCACTTCCGTGAACCCGAACAGCGCATCGTCGCTCGCAACGACGATGTCGCAGACCGCGGCGAGTCCGGCGCCGCCGCCGAGTGCGGCCCCCTGGATGCGGCCGATGACTGCAAGCGGCAGCTCATTGATCGCGGCAAACATGCGCGACATGGCCATGGCGTCGCGCAGGTTCTCTGCCTCGGTGTACTGAACCGTCTTCGACATCCACGTGACGTCGGCGCCGGCGCAGAACATCCTGCCGGCGCCCGCGAGCACGACCGCGCGCAGCTCGCGACGTTCGGCCGCGTCGCGTGTGTGCGCTGCCCACTCGGTCAGCTCGGCGATCACGTGCTCGTTGAACGCATTGCGCACATCCGGCCGGTTCAGGGTCAGGTACTCGACGGGACCGTCACGCTCCGTGGCCAGGAACTCGTAGCTCATGACGCACCCTCTCCACCACGGTGGACACTGAGGACACAGAGGTCAAATCTCGTTTCCATGAAAGAATTTTCACCTCCGCGTCCTCCGTGTCCTCTGTGGTGGAGAGGCTTCACATCCGAAACACTCCGAAGCGCGCCTCCGGAATCGGCGCGTTGTACGCGGCGGACAGTCCGAGCGCGAGCGTCTGACGAGTCTCGACAGGATCGAGAATCCCGTCGTCCCACAGCCGCGCGGTGGAATAGTACGGCGATCCTTCGTGCTCGTACTTGTCGAGAATCGGCTGTCGTATGGCGTCCTCTTCTTCAGCGCTGAAGGCCTTGCCCTCACGCGTCAGCTGATCGCGCTTCACCGTCGTCAAGACCGACGCGGCCTGTTGCGCGCCCATGACCGAGATGCGCGCGTTCGGCCACATCCACAGGAAGCGCGGCTCGTAGGCGCGGCCGCACATGCCGTAGTTGCCCGCGCCGAACGACCCGCCGATGATGACGGTGAACTTGGGCACGACAGAGGTCGCGACGGCGTGCACCATCTTCGCGCCGTCCTTCGCGATGCCGGCGCGCTCGTACTTGCCGCCGACGATGAAGCCCGTGATGTTCTGCAGGAAGATGAGTGGGATGCCGCGCAGATTGCACAGCTCCATGAAGTGCGTCGCCTTGAGCGCCGACTCCGAGAACAGGACACCGTTGTTGGCGATCAGGCCGACAAGAAATCCGTGGAGCCGCGCGAAGCCCGTGACCAGCGTCGTGCCGTAGCGCTCCTTGAACTCGTCGAAACGTGAGCCGTCGGCGAGGCGGGCGATGATTTCGTGCACGTCGTACGGCTTGCGACTGTCTGCGTTCACGATGCCGTAGATTTCCGACGGATCGTAGCGCGGCTCCTCGGGCGTCGTCATATCCGCGGAGAGCTGTTTGACGGTATGAAGCGACTCGGCCGCGGTGCGGCACATCTCGATGGCGTGATCGTCGTCTTCCGCGAAATAATCCGCCACGCCCGACACGCGTGTGTGGACGTCGGCGCCGCCGAGATCTTCCGCCGTCACGTCCTCGCCGGTGGCGGCTTTCACGAGCGGCGGACCACCGAGGAAGATCGTGCCCGTGCCTTTGACGATGATCGTGACGTCGGACATCGCAGGCACGTAGGCGCCGCCGGCGGTGCACGATCCCATCACCGCGGCGATTTGTGGAATCCGCTCGGCCGACATGCGTGCCTGATTGAAGAAGATGCGGCCGAAGTGATCGCGGTCGGGAAAGACGTCGGCCTGGAGCGGCAGAAACGCGCCGCCGGAGTCCACCAGGTACACGCACGGCAGGCGATTCTGTCGCGCGATGTCCTGCGCGCGCACGTGCTTCTTCACGGTGATCGGAAAATAGGTGCCGCCTTTCACCGTCGCGTCGTTGGCGACGATCATGACTTCACGGCCCGACACGCGGCCGATGCCTGTCACAATCCCTGCCGCGGGCGCTTCGTCGTCGTACATGCCGGTGGCGGCGAGCGGCGAGAGCTCGAGAAACGGCGAGCCGCGATCGAGGAGCCGATCGATGCGGTCGCGTACGGGCAGCTTGCCCTGTTCGCGATGACGTTGCACGTATTTGGCGCCGCCGCCTTCACGCGCGCGGGCCAGGCGTTCGCGCAGCTCGGCGACGAGCTGCGCCATGCGTTGCCGGTTGGTCTGAAACGTGGAGTCCGCGGGACTGATGTGCGATTCGAGTGTTACCATCCACAACAATCCGTCTTGAAGCCGCAGGACGGGCAGCGCCAGACGGCGTGCATGCGGTACATTTCGGCCTGACCGCAGCGCTCACAGATCTCTTTGTCGGCGTCGTTGACCGGCGCCCATCCAGGTGCCGCCGGCGTCTTCAGCGGTGAGGGCGGGTTGTCCGGCGGGCGCGGCGGCGTCGGCTTGGACATGCGGCGATTATGGCATGGATTGACGACCAGCTCGTGGCGCGCGGCATCCGCGACACGCGCGTCCTCGACGCGATGCGACGTGTGCCTCGTCACGAGTTCGTCGAACACGAGACGCAGGGGCTCGCGTATGCGGATCGCGCGCTGCCGATCGGCGACGGACAAACGATCTCACAGCCGTACATGGTCGCGGCGATGACCGAAGCGCTGCGGCTGCATGGACGCGAGCGCGTGCTCGACGTCGGCACGGGCTCTGGATATCAAGCCGCGATTCTCGCGGAGCTGGCGCGCGAGGTCGTCACCATTGAACGCCGGCCCGAGCTCGCCGACGCGGCGCGCAAGCGGCTTGACTCGCTTGGTTATCGCAACGTGCGCGTCCTCGTCGGCGACGGCAGCGTGGGGTATGTGGACGACGCGCCGTACGACGGCATCCTCGTCGCCGCGGCATCGCCGCGCGTGCCGGAGTCGCTCAAGCATCAGCTCGCCGACGGCGGACGCCTCGTCATCCCTGTCGGTCCGCCTGATCAACAGCGGTTGACCATCGTCTGCCGCGACGGCGATCGGTTCGTCGAGTCCGTCCACGAAGGCTGTGTGTTCGTCCCATTGGTGGGGGCTGAAGGCTGGCCCGAATAACTTAGGGTCGCCACCACTGGTGTAACGTCTCGAAACCGTTGAGGATAACGCCCAACTCAGCGGTATTAAATCACTACAGGCTGTAATAAATAACAACGGGATCCCAAGTTGTGTATTGACACATTGCGCGTTTTTCATACATTCTGTGGTTATGAGTCTGAAACGCAAAAGGCGAGTCCTCGCGATAGACGATGAGCCGGCGATGACCGAGTGGCTGAAAATCCTGCTCGAGCATGCGGGCTACGAGGTCCGAACGGCGCTGATCGGCACGCGCGGCGAAGAGCTCTTCAAGACGTGGCATCCCGACTCTGTCATCACGGACATGATGCTGCCCGACGTCGACGGCATCGAGCTGGTTCGCAAGTTCAAGCAGATCGACCCCGAAGCCGAAGTGATTGTCATCACCGGCCAGGGGAACATTCCGCGGTCAGTCGAGGCGGTGAAGGCTGGTGCGTTCGACTTTCTCGAAAAGCCGGTCGATGCCGAGCGTCTGCTCGACAAGCTCGAGAAAGCGATCAAGCAGAAAACGCTGATCGACGAGAACGAGCAGCTCAAGGCCAAGCTCCAGGACCGCTACAAGTTCCAAAACGTGATCGGTAAGAGCAAGAAGATGCAGGAGCTCTTCGAGCTGATCGAGAGCGTCGCGGCCAGCGAAGCCAACATCCTGATTCAGGGCGAGAACGGTACGGGCAAGGAGCTGATCGCCAATGCGATCCACTACAACAGCAAGCGGTCCAAAGGCCCGTTCATCAAGATCAATTGCGCCGCCATTCCCAAAGACCTGATCGAGTCGGAGCTGTTCGGCTACAAGAAGGGCGCGTTCACCGGCGCGACGATGGACAAGGAAGGCCTCTTCGAGATGGCGGAGGGCGGATCGCTGCTGCTCGACGAAATCGGCGAGATGCCGCCGTACCTCCAGACCAAGCTGCTGCGCGTGCTGCAGGAACGCGAGTACCGGCCGATTGGCAGCGATCGCATCGTGCACGTCGACTTCCGTCTGATCTGCGCGACGAACATCGACCTCGACGCGGCGCTGCGCGACGGCAAGCTGCGTGAGGATCTGTACTTCCGGATCAACACCATCACGCTGCGCGTGCCGCCGCTTCGCGAGCGCACGGAAGACATTCCGCTGCTCTGCGACTACTTCCTCGACAAGTTCCGCCAGCGGTATCAGAAGAACGTGAAGTCGCTCGCGCCGTCGGTGTATCACCTGCTGATTCGGAATCGCTGGCCGGGGAACGTGCGCGAGCTCGAGAACGCCATCGAGCGCGCCGTGCTCGTGGCGAAGGGCACCGAAATCGCGGTGTCGGATCTGCCGGAATCGATTCGCGAGGAGTCGACGAGCGCGACCGATTTCGTCATCCCGCCGCATCGCACGCTGGCGGAAATCGAGAAAATGGCGATTCTCCAGACGCTGCAGCGCACGAACTGGAACAAGCAGGAAGCGGCACAGATCTTAGGGTTGTACCGCCCGACGCTGTACAGCAAGATGAAGAAACACGACATCCGCGACGCTGGCAAAGCGGCGCGGACGACCACCACGTCCGGCACCACGACGTCGACCCCAGCCGCCACCTAGTGGAGTGTCTTCGTTGAAACAGTCCCAGGACTCCGGAGAACGCAAAGTCCGCGAAGGCCGCAAAGACGAAAATCCATCGGTTTTCTTTGCGCTCTTTGCGTCCTTTGCGTTCATCGTCCGTCGAGCCGTTACTGATTCAGCGGAGACGTGTCACTAGTGGAGTGTCTTCTCGAATGCACAACTGGGCCGCTCCGTCGTCGCGGCCCGAGAATCGTGGTCGAAGGCTCGTTGTGAGGAGTACCGAATCAGTTCCGACGGTCCGCCTGGATGGCTGATGGCGATCGTCGACCGCGTCGGCGGTAGCGTCCTTTCTTCCCTGGAATTTGTCGGCGCGCTGGCGACCTTTGGCGGCCGCGCGATCGTGAGCGCGTTTCGGCCGCCCTACGAGGTGGGGGAGATCGTCCGCCATCTCTACCAATTCGGCCTCCGCTCGATGCCGCTGATCCTCACCTCGGGGTTTGCCATTGGCGTCGTGCTCTCCATGCACACGCGCGCGACGCTCGCGCGCTTTGGCGCCGAAGCGATGATTCCCGCCGGCCTCGCCGTCGCGCTCGTGCGAGAGACCGGTCCGCTGACGGCCGGGCTGTTGGTGTCGGGGCGCGTCGGCGCCGGAATCGGCGCCGAGATTGGCGCGATGCGCGTGACCGAGCAGATCGATGCGCTCGAGGCCAACGCCGTCGACGCCTTCAAATTCCTCGCGGTGACGCGGGTTATCGCCTGCATGATCGCGATGCCGCTGCTGACCGTGATGATGGACTTTGCCGGCATCGTCGGCGGATTCACCGCCGAAACGGCCGTGTCGGGCATGTCGTGGCAGCTCTACTTCGAGCGGTCGTTCCTCTACCTCGAGTTCTCGGACCTGATCCCGGCGACGCTCAAGACCGTCGTCTTCGGCTTTCTGATCGCCATTGTCGCCAGCTATCTTGGATTCACGACGAGCCGCGGCACGGAAGGCGTCGGCGAGGCGTCGACGCGCAGCGTCGTCATGGCCTCGATTCTGATCATTCTGAGCGACGTCATCCTCGTGAAGATCATCTTCTTCTTCTACCCGCAAGTCCCCGCATGACGAGTCAGGGTTCGCAGGGTTCGCCAGGCGCTCGAGGATCGCACGGTTCCGAACCGCACGGGCCGCCCGAACCTCGCGAACCCAGCGAACCTCGCGAGCCTGCTGTGAGGCTGGACCACGTGTCGAAGAGCTTCGGCGGCCTGAAGGTCCTCGACGACATCACGTTCGAGATCTCGAAGGCGAAGGCGTTCGTTCTCCTCGGACGCAGTGGAACCGGCAAGAGCGTCACGCTGAAGCACATCATCGGCCTGGTGCGGCCCGACAAGGGCCACGTGTTTGTCGACGGCCGCGAGATCACGCAGCTGGATGCACGGGCGCTGTCGGACGTGCGCAAGCACATGGGGTTTCTGTTTCAGAGTGCGGCGCTCTTCGATTCGATGACCGTCGGCGACAACGTCGCCTTCCCGCTGCGACGCCACACCGACCTGCCTGACAAAGAGATTCGTGAACGGGCCAAGCAGAAGCTCGCGGACGTCGGCCTCGAGCGCGAGTTCGACAAGATGCCGGCCGAATTGTCCGGGGGCATGAAGAAGCGCGCGGCGCTCGCGCGGGCGATGGCGCTGGACCCCGCGATCCTGCTCGTCGACGAGCCGAGCGCCGGATTGGATCCGATTACCGCATCCGAGATCGACGAGCTGCTGGTGCAGCGCAAACACTCCGGCGCGACGATCGTCGTCGTCACGCACAACATTCCAAGCGCTCGCGCCATCGGCGACGAGCTCGCGGTGCTTCACGAGGGGCACATCATTGCGCAGGGCACCGCCGGCGATCTCGATCGCAGCGACGATCCGCTCGTGAAGACATTCATGCGATCCGAGGCCGGGGGCTGATCGGTGGCGACTCCGGCCCGTCTGGCGGGCGTGGGCGTGTTTGTGATTGCAGGCCTCGCGTTGTTCACCCTCGGCCTGTTCATGATCGGCGATCGCCAGATGGCGTTCGCGAAGAAGTTCACCATTTACGCGGAGTTCGCGAAGATCACCGGTCTGCAGCCGGGCGCCATCATCCGCGTCTCGGGCGCGAAAGCCGGCACCGTCAAGGAAATCATTCCGCCTCTTCGCCCTACCGACAAGTTCAAGGTCAGGCTGGAAATCACGGAGGACCTCCATCCGCTCGTGCGGACCGATTCGCTCGCCACGATCGAAACCGAGGGGCTGGTCGGCGGATCCTTTCTCGGCATCAGCACCGGCAGCGAGCAGGCGCCTCCGGCGCCCGAGAACTCGACGATCGCCGGGAAGGAACCGTTCGCAATAGCCGACCTGCTGCAGCAAACCAGCGAGACGATCAAGAAGGTGAACGAGACGATCGACGATCTGAAAGGCGACGTACAGGATGCCGTGCAGTCGATCAGCGAAACGGTCGACAACGCGAGCCAGTTGATCGACGACGTCAGCGACGACGTAAAGACGATGGCGTCGGCCGGCGCGCGCATCACGCAGGATGCGGCCGACATCGCCGACAGCATCCGCAACGGAGAAGGAACCATCGGCAAGCTCGTCAAGGATGACGAGCTCTATCGCCAGGCGACCGCCATTGCGAAGAACGCGGAACAGATCGCGCGGGACGCGCGCGAGGTGGTCGAGGAGGCGAAGAAGGCGCTCAACGACCTTCAGTCGAAAAACGGTCCGGTGCAGGGCCTGGCGTCCAACTTCAAGCAGACCATGGATGACGCGCGGAATGCCATGTCGGGCTTCGCGGAAAACATGGAGGCGCTGAAGCGAAATTTCTTGTTCCGGGGCTTCTTCAACAATCGCGGCTACTTCAACCTGGAGGACATCTCGCCGGCGCAGTACCGCCAGGGTGTCTTGACGAAAGATGGCAAGCGCGGCGTCGTGCGAATCTGGCTCGGCGCCCCGGTCCTGTTCGAGCCCGATCCCGACGATGCCGACGTCGAGCGGCTGACAGAAGCCGGCAAGATGCGTCTCGATTCGGCGATCGAGCCGTACCTGCCGCATCTGGGCGACAGCGTGCTCGTCGTGGAAGGCTACGCGCAGAAGGGCACGAAGGACGAGCAGTTCCTGCGCTCGCACGCGCGGGCGTCGGCCGCGCGTAGCTACCTCATCGGCAAGTTTCATCTCAACCCGCAGACGATAGCCGTCATGCCATTGGGGAGCGATTCGGCCGACAGCCCCAATAACACGCCGTGGGATGGCGTTGCGCTCGCCGCATTCATCGACCGCACCGCGCTCGCAACGCCGCGAAAGTAGGGCCGCGGCGCGACAGACAAACGGCTCGGCGTCTTGAAACCTGACGTCGCATGTCGGCCGAGATTCGTGAGCCGAGCGCGCGGTCCACGCGGAATCGGCCTAGCACGACGGATCGGCAGCCGCCCGCATGCGTGGCACACAACTTGAAGTTACTTAGATCTCTGGAGGAGGCGCGCGTGGACGATAAAGCTGTAGCAGCAACCATCGTCGGGGCAGTCATCGGAGGAATGGCTGGGTATCTGTTCTTCACGAATCGCGGCCGCGAACTGCGGCGTCAGATCGAGCCGGCGCTCGACGACATCGCGCGGGAACTGAACAGCTTCCGCGTGACGATGCAGCGCGCCGCCGGTGTGGCCAACGAAGGCTGGAAGCTCCTGAACGAGACGCTCGGCGACGGCGGCCAGCAGCCGCCGCGCTATCCGGCCGCGCACCAAACATCACCCTTCTGAGGCGCATATGGCTGGCGAGCTGGGAACCACGAATCTGTTACTCGGCATCATGGCGGCGGTGAGCGTGCTCGAAGCGCTCGCGATCATCGGGCTCGGCATCGCGGGCTTCATGGTCTACCGCCGCGTGATGGATCTCGTCAACGGTCTCGAGAGCCGTCAGATTGCGCCGGCGATGGGGCGTGTGAACGCGATTCTCGACGACGTCAAGGTCGTGACGGCGAAGGTCAAGGAAGAAACCGAGCGCGTCGATCAGGCGATTCATCGCACCATCGACCGCGTCGACGACACCGCGGATCGCGTGCGCTCGAACGTGCGTGAGAAGACGAGCCGCGTCATCGGCTTCGTCCGCGGACTGCGCGTCGCGATGGAGTCGATGCTCCAGTCGCGGGCGGCTTAGAAGTCAGAAGTCGGAAGTCAGAAGTAGAACTCGGAACCATCCTGAGGAGGCGACATGGCAGACGGATACGATCGCTTTGACAACGAGGGCAGCGGCGGCGGCAGCTTTGTGATGGGCCTGTTGACGGGAACTGTGCTCGGCGCGGGCCTCGGCATGCTGTTCGCCCCGAAATCCGGATCGGATCTGCGCAATCAGATCTCCGAGCAGGCCGGCAACCTCGCCAACACGGCGTCCGACGGCTATCGCAAGGCTTCGGAACAGGCGGGTGAGTGGGCGGATCGCGGCCGCGAGATGTACGACAAAGCGCGTGATGCGGTCGCCCGCGGCGCAGACGAGGCGCAGCGCTACGTCCGCGACACGGCGAGCAGCGTGACGGGCAGCGCGCCGGCGACGTCGAGCCCATCGGCCGGCAGCACGTCGGGTCCAAGCTACAGCAGCACCTCGTCGGAGCCGACGCGCAGCTCGTCGGAGTCGACGCCTCGCGGTGCGCGCCGCAATTCGTAGACGACCGTGACGAGGACCACCGCCCGCACTGTGGCGAACGTGGTGCTCGCGTCGGCTGGTGTGGCGGCGGCTTCGTCGTCTCGCGTTGCGTGTCACACGAGTGTGGCTCGGCGCGAGCGTTCCTGCGTATCTTCTTGACCAGACCAAGCGCGCCTGGGTGGAGTCGGGTCAGCCAGCCTGAGATAATTGGCGGCGTGCCCGGTGCCGCTACGCTGCGCGCGATCGGCCAGCGCGCCCGCGCGGTCGCGCTGCTCACGGCCCAATCGTTCTGGCGCGGACTCGAAGGCTTCTACAACCGCGACAACCTCACGTACGCGGCGTCGATCGCCTACTACGCGTTGTTGTCGCTGTTTCCGTTTTTCATGCTCGCGCTGGCGCTGCTCGGGCGCATGGCCAACAACCCCCACGATCGGACGGCTGTGCTCGAGTTCGTGCTTCGCTACTTCCCCTCGCAATTCGAATTCATCACCTCGCAGCTCGATGCGTTCGATCGCAATGCCATCACCATCGGCGTGGCCGGGACCATCGCGCTCGTGTGGGGCGCGCTCGGCTTCTTCGGCGCGATTAGCACGGCGGT
>Ga0209237_1002876_pt1 | contig 10385 bp, 10 predicted proteins | sample GraSoi013_1_40cm_2_FD_185820 | JGI IMG/M metagenome (GOLD analysis project Ga0209237, IMG submission 185820) | Grasslands soil microbial communities from the Angelo Coastal Reserve, California, USA - Sample 10_02_2013_1_40cm (SPAdes) (version 2) | ecosystem: Environmental > Terrestrial > Soil >...
CGCGGCCGCCGTCACCAAGCGGACGAGAGCGCTGCGGTGGGTGAGCGCGCCGGTAATGACCGACCAGGACACCAAGCCATAGGAACGCTACCGATGCACTGACCGTACGACCATAGTCCGGTCGGAGTGACACACAGGCGAGCGTATGTGCGTGGGAGCTATATGCGGACGCGAATCCCATCGAAGCGCTCGCCGGCGACGTGGACACGCTGCTCGGCGAAGGAGGTCATCGTCACGGCCCGGCCCTTGCCGCGGACCGTCCAGTCCGATCCATCCTCCACCACGGCCGTGTCCTCGTCGATCCCGAGGCCGCGGCAGCCCGAGGGCCAGAGGGCGATCCAGGCCTCGACCCGTGCGGATGGAAAGCGCGTCAAGAGATCGAAATGCGGGATGACGAAGTGGCCGGGCAGGATACCGAGGCCGTCGCGCATCCCGATCCGACGCGGCATGCCGTTCTCGTCGAAGTCGTCGGGCGCGTAGCTTTTCTCTCCGAGCATCATCGCCCCCGCGCTCGAGCCGGCGAGCACCGCACCGTCGCGGTGCCGGCGCGCGACCTCGGCCCAGAACGGCGTCCGCTCGAGGACGCCGATCGCGTGCTGCGGCCGGCCGCCTGAGAAGTACATCCAGTCGACGTCGGCGAGCGCGTCGATCCAGCGTTCGGCGTGCGCGTCCTCTCGCTGCAGGACCATCACCGGACGCGCTTCGGCACCGAGAGCCGCGAAGTGCGCGATGCCCATCTCCGACCAGCTCTGCGGCGTGTCCTCGAGCCCAGACGCGGTGGGAATGATCGCGACGCGTGGCCGCTCTTTGCGGATGCCCGCGAGGATCTCACGGTCCAGCTCTGCCATGAGCGGTGTGAACTCGCCCGAGCCTAGGAGGAGCAGACGGCCCCGGCTCATCAGTCGGAGGGGCCCCGCGCCCCCGGCCCCCCGACGAGTACGGCGCGACCGTGGAAGCGCTTGTACATGCGGTCGAAGTTCCGGCGGCTGCGCTTGAGGCGCTCATCGTCGGAGAGCGACTCCCAGATCCGATGCTCGTGGCGGCGCGCGCATTCGCCGCCGAGCGCGACGACGCGGTACTTCTTCTCGCGGATCGCGAGGGAGACCGCGATGTCGAGATTCCGGTAGAAGCGGTAGCGCTCGTCGAAGCCGCCGATCTCAAGGAGGACCTCGCGCCGCGCCGCCGCGCAGTAACCCTGCATCGCATCCGTCTCGCCGTCCGTCACCTCGTCGAAGTGTTTGAGGTCGGTCGTGCGGAGCCCCCAGGGACCTGCTAGCCCAACCGCGGGATCGGCGAGCGCGCGCTCGAGGCGCGCAAAGAGATCGCCCGTCAGCTCGACTGAGCAATCGAGCTCGAGGACGAGCCTCCCACGGGCGACGCGGAGGAGCGCGTTGCGCGCGGCGCCCTCCCCGAGCTCGCGGTCCGCGAAGAAAGCGTGGACGCGATCGTCCTGCGCGGCGAGGCGCGCAAGGCGCTCCTGCGCTTCGGCGCCGGAACCCGAGTCCAGAACGAGCACCTCGCTTTCGCGCGGCAGGAAGCGCAGCACGCCGGCGAGACAGCGCGCGAGATCGGCGGGGTAGTCGCGCGTGACGATGGCGACCGACCAGAGGCGCGCCTCCGGCGCGTTGCGGTGGTCGGGGAGCTCCTTCGCAGACGAGATCGTCCGGCGACTGCGTCCGGCCGCTCGCCGGTCGGCGCGAGACACCAGCGCGCGATCCGCGGTCTGATCCTCGACCCGGTAGCCGTCGACTGTTCCGCGGAGCCCATCGGCGCGCTGATAGTCGCGCGTCGCGCGGGCCGCGAGATGCTCCTCGAAAGATGCCAGTACCTCGCGCGGCGCCATGGCGTGCTCGCTCGCGACCGCTGCGAGATCGAGACCGAGGACCTTGTCGGCCTCGAGAAAGACATCGAGGCGCGCGGCGTCCGAGATGTCCGGATCGACCGCGCAGCGGTGGAGCCAGCCGAGCGCGGCGGGTAGGTTCAGATCGTTCGCGAGCTCGCGGCGGAACAGCTCAAGCCACCCGACCCGAAGGGTGTCGTTGGCCGTGTCGCCCTCAGGCAGCTGCGACCAGCGGCGCACCCGCTGCCGCAGATGATCGAGGGCCTCGGCGGCCTGACGTAGCGCGCCGAGCGAGAAGTGCATACGCGTGCGGTAGTGCGTGAGCAGCGCCTGATAACGGAACGCGAGCGGATCGATCTCGAGCTCGATCATCTCGTCGACAGTCATCGTGTTACGCGCTGACTTCGCCATCTTCACGCCATCGGCGAGGAGGTGCTGTCCGTGCACCCAGTGCCGCACGGACGGGTGGCCGAACGCGCCCTCGGACTGCGCGATCTCGTCTTCGTGGTGCGGGAAGATGTTGTCGACGCCGCCGGTATGCAGGTCGAAGCGCTCGCCGAGGTATTTCGTGCTCATGGCCGAACACTCGATGTGCCATCCAGGGAAGCCGGCTCCCCACGGCGACGGCCACGCGAGCGCCCGGCCCGGCTCGGCCTTCTTCCAGAGCGCGAAGTCGACCGGATCGCGCTTCGCCGGATCCACCTCGCCGCGCACGCCCTGCTTCAGCGCCTCGCCGACGTTTCCGGAGAGCTTCCCGTAGCCGGGAAAGCGCTTCACCGCGAAGTAGACGGCGCCGTCGATCTCGTACGCGAGCCCATTCGCTACGAGCTTCTCGATGATCGCGATCATCTCGGGCACGTGGTCGGTGGCGCGCGGGAAGTGCGCGGCGGGAAGGATCCCAAGGCGCCGCTCATCCTCATGGAAGGCCTCCTCATAGAACTCCGCGATTTCCTTTGGCGTCTTGCCCTCGGCGAGCGCGGCCGCGATGACCTTGTCTTCACCGCGATCGACGACGTCTTGCCGCATGTGCCCGACGTCGGTCACGTTCTTCACTGCGGTCACCGCGTTGCCGAAGTACAGGAGCGTGCGGCGCAGCCAGTCAGCGAGCAGGTACGAGCGCAGGTTGCCGAGATGGACGGGTCGGTACACCGTCGGCCCGCACGTGTACATGCGCACTTCGTCGGGCCGCTCGGTGGTCAGCGGGACGACGCGGCGCTGGAGCGTGTCGTAGATGTGAAGCTGCACCGGGCCTCCCCTGGACTAGAGCGTACCGTCCTATTTCGACTTCGGCCGCGACCTCCAGGGAGCCGCGCGCGCGCCGAGCATGTCTTCGATCACGGCGACCGCCCGGTCGAGCGTGCCAAGACTGCCTTCATCGAGATCGGCGACGAGCCGAAGGGTCGCCTCAATGCGCATGGCACGACCGCGGTCGAGGGCGCGAAGCCCCTTCGCCGTGGCGTGAACCCGGACCACGCGTCCGTCGTCGCAGTCAGTCACCTTGCGCGCGACCCCGGCGCGTTCCATCTCGCTCACCAAACGACTCATGGTCGGTGGCCGTACTTGCTCTGCCGCGGCCAGCTCGCCGAGGGTCTTCGGTCCGCTCATGAGGACCGAGAGCGCCGACAGCTGCGCGGGCGAGATGCCGGTGAGCGGATCGGTGCGTCGAGCGCGCCGCAAGAGGTGGATCGCGGCGGAATGCAGCCGGTCGGCGACGTCTCGCTCCCGGCCCCTTGCGTCGATTGGCATGGCGTGATATTAGTTAGCAAGGCTAACTAATTGCAACGGGCGGAGGCGCGACATGGCGAACGAGCTTTTCGCGGCGATCAAGGGCGGCGACACGAAAGCGGTGGAGCGGCTCCTAGACATGGACCGGGGCCTCATCGAGGCCCGAGATGAGACCGGGCTCTCCCCCGTCCTTGCGGCGCTCTACCGCGGGAGGAACGACGTCGCGATGGCGATCCTCAGACGCGGGCCAAAGCTCACCGTGTTCGAGGCGGCCGCCGCCGGCGATCTGGCTCGTGTCCGCGAGCTCGTCGAGCGCGAGCGCGCACAGGCGAATGCCGTCTCGCCCGACGGCTACACGCCGCTCGGTCTGGCGGCCTTCTTCAAACGGTCGGACGTCGCGGCGTATCTGGTCGATCGGGGTGCCGATCCTCGCGCAGCCTCGCGGCAGGGCGGGTTCACGCCGCTGCACTCAGCCGTGGCGACCGATGCGGCGCCGACCGACGTGGAGCTGGTTCGTAGGCTGCTCGACGCGGGCGCGGATCCCAACGCACGGAGCGAGTCTGGTGGAACGCCACTACACACGACCGCGTTCACAGGTGACCGCACGAGCATGGAGCTTCTTCTCGAGTGCGGAGGGGACGCGTCGATCAAGAACGAACAGGGAAAGACGGCCGCGGATATCGCACGCGAGCGCGGGCACTCGGAGATCGCGCGCCTGCTAGAGGATCGTTTGACCCAGCGCTGAGGCGACGAGCTCTACGGCGAGCATCGCGGTCCGGTTGCCCTGATCCAGGATCGGGTTCACTTCGGCGACCTCGAGTGAGCGCAGCTTGCCCGACGCGGCGAGCATCTCCATCGCGAGCTGCGCCTCGCGATACGTAAGTCCGCCGCGGACGGGCGTGCCGACCCCCGGCGCTTCGTCGGGATCGATCGCGTCCATGTCCAAAGAAAGATGGATCCCATCGCCCCGCGACGCGACCGCGATCGCCTTCTCCATCGCCGCGCTCATGCCGAGTCGGTCGATGTCCGCCATCGTGATCGCCGTCACTCCCGCCGCCTTGATGTTCTCTTTCTCTCCGGGGTCCACGCTGCGGACGGCAATCAGGGCCGCGTTGCGGCCGTCGACCGAGGCGCGGAGCGACCTAGGGAATGGCTCGTCGGCGAGGCCGAGCGCCACCGCGAACGGCATGCCGTGGACATTGCCTGACGGGCTCGTCCGCGGCGTATTGCTGTCACCGTGCGCATCCATCCAGATCAGGCCTGGCCGCCGGCCGGCGCGCGCGATCCCGGCGAGCGTGCCTATGGACATCGAGTGGTCGCCGCCCAGGATGACCGCGACCCTCCCGGCGCGCTCGATGTCGGCGACCACCGCCGCGAGCTCTTCGGCGACGCGCACGATCTCTTCGACGTGGTGCGCAGGCTCGGCGCCCATCCGCGCGAGATCGCGCTTGTCGAGCGCGCGATAGTCCTTGGTCGCCCCCTCGTCACGGTCGGCGACGCGGACGTTGCCGCGATCGCGAACGGCGTAGCCCAGACCCGCGAGGCGGTCGCGAAGCCCGGCGTAGCGGATCGCGGAAGGTCCCATGTCGACGCCGCGGCGATTGCCGCCGAGGTCCATCGGGACGCCGACGATCTCCACCGATCGGTTCACGCGGGCTCCTTCGGCCGCGGCTGGAAGATCGCGAGGATCACGCCCTCTGCGGCGAGCTCGTCGCCGACGAGCGTCCGTACCTTCACGCGCGCGAATCCGCGGCGCATCTTGTCGACCTCGGCGACGAAGCGCGCGGTGTCGCCAGGTTTAACCATCCGCTTGAAGCGCATCTCCTCGATCCCGGCAAAGAGCCCGAGCCCGTCACGGTATTCGGGCTTCGCCATCGCCATCACCGAAGCGGTCTGCGCCATGCTCTCGACGAGGATCACGCCCGGCACGATCGGGTTTCCGGGAAAGTGGCCCGGCTGGTACCACTCCTTGCCGGTGAAGGTGTGCTCGGCGACCGCTCGCACGCCCGGCTCGAGCTCGGTCACTCGGTCGATCAAAAGGAATGGGTCGCGGTGCGGGATGAGCCGTTCGATACCGGCTTTGTCGAGCGTCGCCATTCGCGCGGAGAATACCGGCGGAACGCGAAGGGGCCTGCCCGCGTTAGTCCAGTTGATTCATGCGGAACCGGACCGAGGAACTCCTTCCCGACCTGCGCCTCCTCGCCGTGGTGGCCGTTGCAACCGGCCTGGCGCTCTGGCTCGCGCTGTCCGCCGTTCGTCTGTCCGTGCCGGAGGCTCCCGGCGCTCCACGGATCGCTCCCTCGCTCGAGTCCCCGAGCGCCGCCCCGCTCGCACCGCAGACCGCGCCCGCCTCCGTGCTTCCGGCGACGACCCTCGCCCCGCTTGAGGCTCCGGCGCAGCCCATCCCGACCGAGGCGCCGCCCACCGTGGCGCCCGCCAGGTCGCTCGCTCCGTCGTCGCCGGCCCCCACCGCCCCGGCCAAGATCGAGCCGTTCCCGGGTAATACCTTGGACATGCCGATCGATCAGCCGCTGGGCGCCGCACCCTGGGGACCGACGCTCCCGTAGCACGGCGGTGTTCTAACCCGCGAGCGCGTCCACCCCCACCGTGTCGATGAGGTGCGTCGTGACCTGCCCGGCCCTGAAGAGGTCGCTCGCCAGGATCTTCTTGTGCGCAGGAATGTTCGTGCTGACGCCCACGACCGTGAACTCGTCAAGCGCGCGCTGCATGCGCGCGACGGCTTCGGCACGGTCGCGGCCCCACGCGATCACTTTCGCCAGCAGCGAGTCGTAATACGGCGGCACCTCGTAGCCCTGAAAGCAGTGCGAATCGATGCGGATACCCGGTCCGCCGGGCGGCATCCACGACGTGAGAACCCCTGTCGACGGCGCGAAATTCGCCTCCGCGTCCTCGGCGTTGATGCGGCACTCGATCGCGTGACCCTGGACCCAGATCTGCTCCTCGCTGAACGAGAGGAGCTGCCCCGACGCGAGAGCGATCTGCTCTTTGACCAGGTCCATGCCCGTGGTCATCTCGGTCACGGTGTGCTCGACCTGGATGCGCGAGTTCACCTCGATGAAGTACGGCTTGTTCTGCGCGTCGACCAGGAACTCGAACGTGCCCACGTTGCGGTACCCGAAGCGCACCGCCGCATCGACCGCGAGCTTGGCGATGTCCTGACGCAGGCTCTCGCTGATCGACGCGGAGGGTGCCTCCTCGATCATCTTCTGATTGCGCCGCTGGATCGAGCATTCACGCTCGCCGAGACAGATGCCCCGGCCCGCGTCATCGACCGCGATCTGCGCTTCGACGTGGCGCACCCCCTCGAGGCAGCGCTCGATGTAGATGCCGTCGTCGCCAAAGGACGCCTTCGCCTCGCTCGCCGCCTGTGGCAACAGGCGCTGGAGCTCGCTCGGCGAGATCGCCTTGCGCATGCCGCGACCGCCGCCGCCGGCCTTCGCCTTCAGCATCACCGGATAGCCGATGGCTTCGGCGATGCGCAGCGCCTCGGCCACGCCTTTCACCGGGCCGTCGGACCCGGGTATGACCGGCATACCGCTGCGCTTCAGCGCGAGCCGCGTCGCGGCCTTGTCGTGGAAGCGCGCGAGCACATCCGACGGCGGACCGATGAACACCAGGCCGTGCTCCTTACAGACCTCGGCGAAGTCGGCGCTCTCGGAGACAAAGCCATACCCCGGATGGATCGCCTGCGCACCGGAAAGAAGCGCGGCCGACATGATCGCTGGGATGTTGAGATAGGACTCGCGCGCGTTCGCGGGCCCGATGCAGATCGCCTCGTCCGCGAGGTGGACGGGAAGGCTGTGCGCGTCGGCCTCGCTGTAAACGGCGACCGACTGGATCCCAAGCTCGCGGCACGCGCGGATGATCCGCACCGCAATCTCGCCGCGGTTCGCGATGAGGATCTTGTCGATCGGCGTCACGGGCGTCGGCTCGGCTGCGCGAGCCAGAATCGGTTGCCGTCCGGATCGGCTGCGCGCGCCACCAGGATGCCGTACTGATCGGCAGCGGGGGTGACCACATCTCCGCCCTCGCGCGCGACGGCGTTGCACGCGGCCGCGATGTCGTCGACCTCGAAGCCGAGCGGGGTCTCCGTCGATTCATGCGTGCCGCCGTCGTGGAGCGCAACGATGCCGCCGTCCGCTGAGAGCTCGGTCCACGAGGGTGACTCGTATCGCACGACGAGGCCCAGCGCCCGGCGGTAGAAAGCGGCGGTCTTCGGGACATCCGCGCTGAGCAATCGCACGTACGTCTTCGTGACCTTCATCGCTCTCCTCCTGTGATCAGCGGCAGGGCCTGCCGCAGCGTCGTTTCGTCGGCGACGTTCCCGGTCGCCGCGTCGGGGAGGATCCGTTTCACGAGCCCGGTCAGGACGTTCCCGGGGCCGAACTCAACGAAGCTGGACGCGCCCTCCCCTGCGGCGCGTCGCACCGAGGCGACCCACTGTACCGGAGACCACACCTGTTTCTCCAGTAATGGCGGCATCTCCCGTGCGTGCTCGTGCACGCTCGCGTCGACGTTGGCCACGAGCGGATACCGCAGGGCGTTGAACGTGGTCACGGCGATGGCCTGCCGAAGCCGCGGCGCGACCGTGCGCATCGCCGGCGAGTGGAATGCCGCGGAGGTGCGCAGCGGCACGATGCGCTTCGCGCCTGCCTCCTTCAGGGCATCGCTCGCCCGCGCCAGATCGAAACGCGGCCCCGAGATGACGACCTGCCCCGGCGCGTTGTCGTTCGCGACGACGACCGCCGTCCCAACAAGCGCGCGCGCCACGACGTATGCATCGAGTCCGATGACCGCGGCCATCGCCCCTGACGGATCGGCCGCTTGCATCAACTCGCCGCGCGTTCGGACAAGACGAAGCGCGTCCGCGAACGCGAGCACCCCAGCCGCGACGAGCGCGGTGAATTCGCCGAGCGAGTGGCCGAGGACAAAGCGGGGCGCGCCGAGCCCGTCCGCGGCCTCCTCGGCCGCGCGAAGGCAGGCGATCGACGTTGCGAGCAGGGCGGGCTGCGTGTTCGCGGTGCGGTCGAGCTCCTCGGCGGGCCCCTCGAAGCACAGCGCGCGCAGGTCGATCCCGAGCGCATCGTTCGCTTCCTCGAAGACGCGCGTGGCGCGGGGATAACGGCGGGCGAGCTCCTCTCCCATTCCGACGGCCTGCGAACCCTGGCCTGGGAACAGCCACGCGACGCCCATGAAGCGGTGAGTTTAGGCGGCGGCTGTGTCAGTGATCCGCGCGCGAATGCTCGGCGTACGTCCAGAGGCGGAGCGGACGCGTGCGGTCCGCGGGCCCGGATAGACTCGCCGCGGACACGGGTCCCGCTTCGCGACCGATCACCAGGGGAGGATCAATGCGCAAGGGACTAATCGCCATCGCCACGCTCGCGTTGCTTTTCGGGTCTGGTTCTCTCGCGCTCGCGATCGGGAGCACCGACAGCCGGGCGAACGAGCCTCAGATCGCGGGCGATCCATCCAGCAACACGACCGCACGGTTCCCGACGAACAAGCAGAACGAGCCCACGATCGCGGTCGACCCGGTCAACGGGAAGCTCATCGCCGGTTCAAACGACGAGCAGCTCGAGCCCCCGTGCGGCCCGGGTCCGGTCCGCGGGGCGACCGCGCCGGCGAATGACTGCTCGTTCTTCCCGAACGTGGGCACCAGCGGCGTCTACACGTCGAACGACGGCACGACTTGGACGAATCGCGGGGTTCTGCCCGGCTACAGCGACAACGGCGGCTCGCTCGTGTCCGATGGCGACCCGGTGATCGCCTTCGGCCCGAAGCCGGACAATAAGGGCGGCTTCAGCTTCGCGAAGGGCGCGCGCGCCTACTACGCGAACCTCGCTTCGTTCGCGACCGGAGCGGCCGAGGGAAATCAGGCGCCGGAGCTGCTCGCGGTCTCGCGCTCGGACGATGACGGCGTGAGTTGGCTTGCGCCGGTCGTCGCCGCGGGCGGCCACGGCTTCAAGTTCAACGACAAAGAAGACGTTTGGGCGGACAAGAATCCGTCCTCGCCTTTCTTCGGCCGCGTGTACGTGTCCTGGACGCAATTCCGGGGCAGTGTGTTCACGTTCTTCGGCGAGCCGATCATGGTCACGTTCTCGGCCGACGGCGGTGCGACCTGGTCCAGGCCGAACCAGCTCTCGGCGGCGCACAACAACGGCACGGTCGGCGGTCGCCAGGGGTCCGCAGTACGCACCGGACCCGATGGCACGGTGTACGTGTTCTGGGAGGACGGCGACAACAAGGTCGGCAACAAGATGGTGCTCGCGTCGTCGACCGACGGCGGCGTCAGCTGGACTCGTCCGAGCGATATCGCGCCGGTGCGCGACATCGCCGACCCGATCCCTGGCGCGAACTTCCGCACCGACAGCTTTCTCTCGGCGGGCGTCGACCAGCGGAACGGCGCGGTCTACGCGGCGTGGTCCGACCGGACCGGGGGAGCCGGTCACATCGTCGTGACGAAGAGCGCCGACAAGGGCGCCACCTGGAGCGCGCCCAGGACGGTCTCGGCCACCGCGAACGGCTACGCCTTCTTCCAGGGCCTCGATGTGGCTCCGAACGGACGCGTCGACGTCGGCTACCAGGCGCTCACGGTGTTGGGGAGCGCGACGACGTACGGGACCGGCAACGCGAAGGTCGACAGCTTCTACACGAGCTCGAACGACGGTGGTGTGACCTGGTCGGCACCGGCCAAGGTCTCGAGCGCGTCGAGCGATCCGGCGGCGTCCGCGCAGAACAACCTCCAGCGGCAGTTCTGGGGTGACTACAACACGCTCGTGTCGACAGCTGCCTCCGCGTA
>Ga0209237_1002877_pt1 | contig 10383 bp, 15 predicted proteins | sample GraSoi013_1_40cm_2_FD_185820 | JGI IMG/M metagenome (GOLD analysis project Ga0209237, IMG submission 185820) | Grasslands soil microbial communities from the Angelo Coastal Reserve, California, USA - Sample 10_02_2013_1_40cm (SPAdes) (version 2) | ecosystem: Environmental > Terrestrial > Soil >...
TTCTTCATTAGTCATGGATTTGTATTTGTAAAACACTAGAAATGTAGCCGCCATATCTTGTTTCTTCTCAGTGATATAACGCGGGCTCTAATAAGATCATCTGTTGCGATGTTTCTCGTGAACCAAATTAGGACTGGATAAGCTTTCTTCTTTCAAATATTATTAACGATTCCTTTTATAGTCTTGGCTATCAACTACATCATGTCAAAAGCCTTTGTCCTTCTGAATTGTGACATTGGATCTCATGATACGATAATCGATGAGCTCTTGACATTCAAAGGCGTTTCTTACGCTCACAAGACGCATGGAGTATACGACATAATTGTCATGCTAGAATTAAGCTCGCAGCAGGAGCTAAGAATTGGTATTGAGAAGATTCGCAGAATGGATGCTTTACGTTCCAGTCTGACGTTGATAGTCACAAAAGAATAACCTTCCTAGTGCAAATGGTGCTTGATACCCGCAAAAAAGCATCGAGTAAAGACGACTTGCAAGTGATTTGGGTGTGCGACCAATGCCATGCCGTTTTCCTATTCCGGTCCGATTCAGTAATACATTCCCAAAAGACAGGGCACTTGCACCTGTCTGCGTATGACTTTGAAACGGGACGGTTGCTGGATATGAATAAATCTAAGCGTTAAATCCTAGAACAATTTTCTAGTTCTACATATCATCCCCCTTATATCTTGAATCTTGAAGCTGACGGCCCATATGGCATTGAAGGGACCTAATCACCTCCTCTCATTCGAAGAAATTCTTGTGGAATTAGAGAAGTTGGGCGCAGATGTTGACCAGTTCAGAAAGCTGAAGCTTCGTGGAGAACGGCCGGAGATACTAGAAAAGAACCTTTTGAAATTGCTGGAAAAAACCATATGATACATCGGGCGTACAAGGATTTGCAAAAAAGTGGAATAGTGAGGTGTGATGCAACAGCAGTTCCATAGACCTGTCTTCAGCATTTTCGACATACTTGACAGGGTTCTTGACAAGGGCTTGGTAATAGATGCAAATATTTCCCTATCCATGCTTGGAATAGAGATGGGAGTTATTAGAGCAAGAATTCTTGCAGCAGGCATTACCACATTCCTAAGATATGCAGCTGCATTAGGTTTGACGAAAGCTCCTGCTATCCAAATGCCGATAGCTCTCCTATAGTAGCCGTCGCGCCGCTCCTTCATTTTGCTGTTATAATGGTTGCGAAATTCGGGTGAATGGATGTAAATCTTACATTAAAAGCGTATAAGGGACTTTTGCGTAAGTACGCTGATGAGTGCAAGCACCGTACTCGTTGAAGAGGAAGAATGTGAGGGACTCCCTGTTTGTGGCGCGAACCTTTCATCGCCTGTTATTGACCAAGCACAGTACATGCAAGAGATCCACTACAAGGTTGGCAGCAGGCTGTATATAGAAAATGCAGACTAGGAACAGCGGCAAGATCGTAGAGGAAAGGGAGCAAGAGCTAGAAAATATCATTGGCAATCTCCTGATTGCAGATTACCAGGTTCAAAGACTCCGAGGCAGGTTGGCTGAAAAAATAGGAGGAGTCCAACCTCCTTTGCCTAGAAACAAGTCTGCGTATACTTTCAAGCACAACGGCAAGTGGTATAGAGTATCGGTCAGGGTAGATGAAATGGATACGGCTGCGAAGATTTCAGATACCGACTAGACTCCATTCTTTTGGTGATGGGCTGGCTACATTCAGCAGGTGCGCAGGCGCAATCGTCACGTCATGAGGGCCAACGCATGGTTACAGGCACGAGGGGTCGGTTAGGGTTCTCTAAGTTATTGGTAGAAAGTGTTTTTCGCTGTACTCGCCTACATCTCCATGCCACCCATTCCGGGTGGCATACCCCCCATGCCTCCCATTCCGCCTGGAGGCCCGGATGGTCCACCGGACTTGCTTGAAGCAATGACATCGTCGATTCTCAGAATCATGCACGCTGCTTCGGTGGCGGACTTGATTATCTGCTCCTTGACCACAAGTGGTTCAACAATATCGAGCTTTGACATGTCAGCAACTTTGCCGTTTCTTGCGTCGATTCCTATAGAATAAGAACCCTTGCTTTGTTTTGCGCGTATTTCAGTTAGAGTGTCTATCAGATCCATTCCCGCATTTTCAGCCAGCGATAGCGGAATGACTTCTAGGGCCTCTGCAAATTTTTCGGCTGCGAGCTGTTCACGACCGGAAAGGGTGTGTGCCCACTCCCTGACCTTTGTTGCAGCAAACGCTTCTGGGGCTCCTCCACCAGCAAGTATGACTGGACGCTCAAGCACATCTTTTGAAACCATAAGCGCATCGTGGACTGAGCGCTCTGCTTCATCAACGACTCGCTGCGAGCCTCCTCTTATCAGTATGGTAACGGCCTTTGGGTTTTTGCATCCTTCAATAAAGACCCACTTGTCTGTCTCCACCTTCCTCTCTTGGACCAATTTCGCATAGCCCAAGTCTTTTGACGTAAGGTCATCAAGATTTGATACCAATCTTGCGCCGGTAGCCTTTGAAAGGCTGGTCATATCACTTTCCTTTGCCCGTCTTACTGTCAATATCCCAGCCTTGGCTAGGTAATGCTGGGCAGTATCGTCAATCCCTTTCTGGCAAATTAAGACATTTGTTCCGCTTCGCGTTATTTTATCGACCATTGATTTGAGCATACGAGTCTCCTCATCAAGAAACTTTTGCATCTGGTCAGGCGAACTAATATTTATCTTGGCATCAAACTCGGTTTTTTCGATTTCTAGGGCAGAGTTTATCAGAGCAATCTTTGCTTCTTCTATCTTCTTTGGCATGGCACTGTGCACTACTTCTTTGTCAAGCACAATACCCTGGATTAGAGTGGTGTCATGAATCGATCCTCCGGCCTTCTTTTCTACCTTCACGTTATCGATATCTACCTTGTAACCAGAGTCTGTGCTCTTCTCCGCAACTTGCATAGCGGCCCTAACAACAATGTCTGCAAGCAAGTCAGCTTGTCTAGAGACCAGCTTTGTCTGCATGGATGTCTTGGCGACTCTGATTAGCTCTTGTTTTTCGTTACCATGAACTTTCGTTGCAATGCTGTTGAGAACTTCTATTGCCTTTGCAGCGCTTTTTCTATATCCATCCACTATGACCGTAGGATGCACATCCTTGTCGATAAGCTCCTCAGCTTTCTCTATTAGTGCACCGGCGATTATGACTACTGATGTGGTGCCATCTCCAACTTCGTTATCTGTTGCCTTGCTTATCTCTACCATCATCTTGGCAGCTGGATGTTGGACATCAATCTCCTTTAGGATAGTCGCACCGTCGTTTGTTATTGTTACGTCTCCTAGTGAATCTACCAGCATCTTATCCATTCCTCTTGGACCTACGGAGCTGCGTACCACTTCGGCAATCAGTTTTGCAGCTGCAAAGTTGTTTTTCTGAGCTTCTCTGCCCTTGTCTTGTTTGGAACCACTCTTCAAAATGAGGATCGGCATTCCGCCAGCGCTGGCTTGTTGTATTGACATGATCTTAAGCTAGAGTCCAAGGATAAATGCTTTGCATGTTATTCAGGTCTTGATTTATAGGCGATAAATGGCTGCCCCATGATAGGCTCATTCGGCAAAGTTTATCGATATATGTATCTGGTGGAATTCATTGCAAGGCCGATATCGCGCTTTTACCTTCCAACAAATCCTGTAGCTTTCTCAGCGTTTCAGGGTGGATATGGTGTTCAATCTCTTCGGCATCACGATTCGCTATATTTTCATCCACGCCTATCATCTTTAGAAATTCTGAGACTATGCCATGTCTTTCATGAATTGATTTCGCGAGCTTGATCCCTTTTTCTGTCAATCTAATTCCACGGTACTTCTCATAATCTATGAGCTCTGTTCGATCAAGTCGTCGCATCATCTTCGTTACGCTCGGCTGGCTTACGTTTAAGCATTCTGCCAAATCTACTGAAGTAGCGTATCCTTTATGATCAATCAATTCGTACATAGCTTCAAGGTAATCTTCCATCCTAAACGTCGCATGGTTGTCGGTTTTTCTTTTTTTATGAGCATTGCGGATAACTTCTAATCTGCTACTCGCCTTTATATTCTCTTTAAAACTATTTCTTATCATGATGGCACCAGCAATCCTGTGGCGTACATTATCAGCATTCCAACTGCAAATCCCGCAATGGCATATGCGTCTGAGAACATTGTCTTTGTTTTATTTGTGTCTGACTTGCCCATCATCCAGGAATAGATAGCATAGACCACTTGAAATATTGCACCGGCCCCTATCGACAAAAATACGATTGCAGCAATGGGCGAAAAGAAGAAACCGCCAATCCATGTTCCGACTATCGTTGGAGCTCCCGCAATCAAGCCCATCAGAGCCAATTTTCTAACTAACACTCTAGCGCTGCCTATCTTTGCTAACGGTGCAACTATTGCCAAGCCTTCAGTAGTATTGTGCAATGTGAATCCTATTATCAGAAAGGTGCTTAGTGCAATCTGGCCAAAAACCACAGCTGCTCCTATCGCCAATCCTTCGCCAAAGTTGTGAAAGCCTATTCCTATTGAGACCATCAGTGCTATTGCTACCGGCTTGACCAGCAGCTCCTGTTGGTTAATTTGCACGCGAGACGTTGACTCTGAAACTGTTCTTGTTTGCGCACGATCAACAAGCTTTCGTGACACGTATAGCAAAGCCAAGAATGAGAGTATCGCGGTCATAGCTATGAGAATCTGGGCATTGAAGACGTCTGCAACATTCTGTGAAGCGATCTTATTACTCTCTATTATCGCATCCATTCCTAGAAATACAAGCAAGCCTGCTGTAAGACTGAGAAAGAATCTGTACGCGTTCATTCCCAGCCTTCTAATAAATGGATACCATAAGAGGCCGATCAATACCGGGATAATGCCAACATAGGTGCCTACCAGCGCGAAAAATGACGCTTGTCCTATGCTGGGAGTAGCTGCTGGCGCTGCTGCCGTAACGCCCTTGCTAAACCTTATGCCATCTGATGTCGTAACGCCTATTACATAAGGATCACCAGCCTTCCAAGGGAAAGGAATGACGACTTTCGCCGTAGCGAGCCTCGGCACTTCCTTGCTTGGCTCAATTGCCGCAGGATGAATCCTATCATTAATATCAGCTTGCGCTATTGTGACATCGACTGGACCCGTGTTTCGGATCAGTGCGATGACCTTGCCTTCCTGGAACTCTATTGTCTCGATGGTAACTTCAGGAAGGGGTATCCCAGTGTTCAAGAAAGACTTGGCCGGACCAAGGAGATAAGCAATCATCACTCCGAGGATTACAATTGGAATCAAGGCCATAGCTACCATCTTTGTGGCTGACAGTGCCGTCCTTCCTGCCGAATGACCTAGCTTGTCTTCCTCTCTTTCCATTTTGTCTATCATTTCTCTCCAAAGCTGGCTGTTGCTGTCTTGATGTCATTTTCGGAAGAATCTTTAACATTGAACAAACCTGTCCATCCTTTTTCTGCAAACTCGGTCTTGTGTGCATGGAACATGTACACGCCCGGGTAATTGTAAGTAAATTCAAGTATCGCTCGCTCCCCTTGGCTCATTGTCACCATGTCTGTCAGTTCATTGGGCACGAGACTGGTTCCGGTGGGATACAGGTTATAGAGATTGCCATGCAGGTGGAAGCTGTTAATCTGATCGAATTCAAGCATGTTTACAAGATAGATCCTGACGAGTTTGCCCTTCTCGATCTCGATCGGATGGTGCATGTAGTAAAATGGAATGCTGTTCACTGCATAAAAGTTATTTTCTGTGTCAAAGTCCGTATCAAAACCGTTCATTATCATGACCATTTCATCCGCGGGAGGCCTTGGTGTCTTGGGGTCCACAATATAGACTCCGTGTAGACCATGAGAAATGTGGCTTTCAAGTGGTTGCACATGGCAATGATAAGGGTATACGCCAAAGTGCTCGGCATAAAACTCATAGACGAACCGGCCGCCAGGGTTGATCGTTTCAAATACCCCGTCCATTTCTGCCTTGTGAATACCGTGGGTATGGATGTTGTGTGCCATTGTGCCGTTGTTGATGAATATTATTCTCATGAGATCACCCTCGGTTGCCCTGAGAGTCGGTCCTGGCACAGTTCCATTAAAGGTCCAGACGTTGTAGTGGACTCCTGGAGTGATTTCCTTTGTTTGCCTATCATCTGCTACCAGTGTGAACTCTCTGAGAGTAGTGCCGTCAGGCAAGGTTGATACGCGCCCGTAATTGAACGACCGCAAATACTTGACTGGATCGACTACAGCATCGTTGCTAAGCTTGGTACCAGAATTTGCCGTATCCAAGATATCGCCAGTGGTCTCATAAGCGCCATAGCCCATGGTCTGTCCGCCAACGATTTTCCTTACTGCATTTGTATCCTGTGCAACGGCAGGTAACAAATTGTTTGAGGCTAGAATAGCAAACGCGCTAGTGAGAAGGGAAGCGACAATAGATATTGCTATAATGGGACGGGGAAGCGACAAAGATACTTGTCCTGCGTTAGTACAGTTAATAAATGTTTCCTTCGGCTAACTTTATTAGCATAATACACGTTTATTAGCCAGTACTATAGACAGAGAGGATTTCTAGGTATGGGACTAAAACTCGCCGGAGCCCTTTACATACACTCGGCAAGCGAGCCGTACAATGAAGAGCAGGTTCTGAGCCAGGAGCGCGTCGATAATTGGCTTGACAGGTTTGGTATGTAACGTCACCAGATAACTCCTTAGGGCATTTCAGTGGATCGTCGTGGAAAGATCTTAGAAGGCAGAAGATTAAAGGTCTACGGCAAAGTGCTTTCACGATTACCCTGATAGTATGACGGGTATTACTGACTCAGTCATACCTTACTACCATTCTTTAATATTTGATACTACTTTGTATCAGCAATGAAATCGGCTCAGATAGAGAGGTATGGAGGCAGCGATGTAGTCCAGATCAACAAAAGTACGCCTGCACCAAATGATCCGTCTGTAGGTAAAGTTCTAGTCAATATCAGAGCAGCCGGTGTGAACCCTGCGGATTGGAAGTTTCGAGATGGCTTCTTCCAACAAATGATGCCGCTCCAATTCCCCTCGACTTTGGGATGGGATTTTTCAGGTGTTATCGAAAAGGTTGGCGAGGATGTCTCTGACTTTAAGCAAGGTGATGAGGTAAATGGACAGGCTGCAGAAATAACGGGAGGCTCAGGTGCATTTGCAGAAATAGCTTTGGCAAATGCAGACAATATAGCAAATAAACCCAAAGCTCTAAGCCATGAAGAGGCTGCTGGCTTACCGACTGTGGGCGTTAGCGCTTGGCAGGCACTAGTGGAGACTATTGGATTGACGAATGGTCAGAAAATTCTGATTCATGGAGGGGCAGGGGGCATCGGAAGTATCGCTATCCAGTTGGCAAAGCATCTCGGCGCATACGTAGCCACAACGGTAAGGGCAAACGATATGCAGTATGTAAAGGAGCTTGGCGCAGACGAAATTATAGACTACCAAACGCAGAATTTTGATGATCTGCTGCATGATTATGACGCAATATATGACAATGTAGGCGGTGAGACATACGCTAGGTCATTCAAAGTAGTAAAGAAAGGTGGTATTATCGTATCGATGCTGGAGCAGCCAAATCAACAACTCATGGAGCAATTTGGCGTGAGAGCTCTGTTTCAATTGACGCAAGTAAACAGGGAACGATTGACAAAGGTGGCACAATGGGTCGACCAAAATAATATCCGAGTTAATGTTGAAAAAACGTTTTTGCTTGAGGAGGCTGGCAAGGCGCTCGAGTATCAGAAAGACGCACATCCCAGGGGCAAAGTTGTGTTGGCAATGTAAGAGAAACTCCGAATCATCTGTGGGCATGACTATCGATAGCCATAGTCTATGGTTGTTATCATCACAAACGAATTAGGAGTCTCAGCACTGTTAACTCAAAGGAAATGACAGCCATCAGTTAGTACTGCAAAATCAAGGCGTGTCGTCTGAGAGTATTACTACCATATGTCAGACAGCAATATCGGCAAAACCTACTATTTGGCTGAAGCAACATGGGGCAATGGAGTCTTCGTCAAGCCATGGGATTACAACATTGTCATTCCTGAAACACCTTGCAATTCAAGTAAGCCCGGGATTCAAATGTCAACTGAAGCCTTTCTTTTTTCTTTGAATCCTATGAAGAAAATCCCGAGGCATGATAGATATAATAAAGTTAGCCGTGATATCCTTCTAATTGGTATTCTGTGAATATTGCGGCGAACCGTACAACCCTGATTGGGACATATCGCATGGCAAAAATCATCTTCTATCAAAAACCAAGAAATATGATAAAAATACAGGGCAGCCATTAAAACGAAAGCGTTGAGCTATTATAGATCAATGGCGCAAATCTCCACATGGCCGAGGACGATAAGCGCGTAACCTTGACGACAAATCAGATCCTCTATCTCACAGGCGTCGTTGAAAGGGAACGTCAAAGGCTTAGTAGAATGGTAGACGAACATCCCTCTGAAAAATCTATGAACATCCAAAGAAGAAGAGAGATTGAAAAATTAGATAGTTTAACGAAGGCCCTGATGGCTAGTATAGGATAGTTTCATGGGTATTAATTATTGGCTGAAGTAACAAGGTTAAGCCATCCTTAAATGTCTGTAGCCTGAGTCACTATGTTTTCCATGCCAAGATACTTTGACGTTCACCCGCTTGGAAGCTTTAGTGAAGAAACCTTGAAGAAACTTCAGAAGTCGCCAAAAGACGAGTTTGGTGTCACTCATGTAAATCTGATCTTTAGTAAGGAAAAGGACAAGTTCTTTTGTTTGTTAGACGCACCGAATAAGGAGGCCGTAGAGAAGCATCATCATAAGGCAGGCATAAAGTGCGATTGGGTGATGGAAGTAAAAAGTACGTCAGGATAGAGATGTAGCGACAGTAGGGTGTATATGTAATGGTGTGTATAGTAAGGTATGTCAGATTCTATAGAGGTAGAAACAGCGTTCAGTTGTGACTTGTGCGGTGAACTCTTTAACTCACCCCAGGACGCTCAAGAGCACAACCGGAAGGCCCACCCCAAATCCGGGCTAAAGGACGATTTGGATCGCGGGTTATAGGAATATCTGCTCCGGCAGACAGAAAGAAGCCGATCTTAGCCAAGGCTAGTAGAATTCGACTCTTGCAGCTTGTCAAGCCATCTTTTTGGCTCTCGGACGATGGAGATCAATTAACATGGTTAAGCCAGCCTTAAATGAGAAATTACGTTGCTTCCCGGTGCCTATCGGCAAGCTTCATGCGTGCCCTGCTCGTCAAGCACTAACCCCGCTTTTTTGGCGGGCAGGGCCTCTAACATTCGAGACGTCCTTCAAAGCACGATAAGTATTTTAGCATTGCACTCCTAATGAAGTCATGAAAATTCTAAAGGAAATAACACCGGAAGTGGAGAAACTTTTCAAGGACAAGAACTTTGCATCCTTTGCAACAATGATGGACGACTGTTCTCCACAGGTTACGCCGGTTTGGGTGGACTATGATAATGGAAATATCTTGATAAACACCGCAGAAGGAAGGGCGAAGGTAAGGAATGTCGCGAAGAATCCAAAGGTAGCTGTATCTGTTACTGACAGTGCAAACCCCTATACCATGGTCTCGGTGCGGGGACGGATAGTCGAGCAGACAGGCCGGGGTGCTGATGAGCACATAGACAAGTTGGCCAAGAAATATTTGGGCGCGGACAAGTACCCTTTCCGCGCACCTGGGGAGAAAAGGATACTCCTAAAAATAAAGCCGGAATCAGTCATCTATATGAGCCCATAAGCAGGCCGCGATATAAGGATCGATCAACCGAGCGTTTGATGTTGACCAGTTGCGGCCGCCGTCTCGATCGCGTCCAGCATGCGATGGCGCGTGACCGCGTCGTCGAACGTAGGGCACAAATGCGTCCCCTCCCGATAATCGCGGGCGAAACGCGCGTACGCTTGGGCGACGTTAGTAGAAGGACCTTGCAGCGGTGACCATCTATACTTCTCTGGCACGGGCATTACCTTGAGCGAGGACTGCGCGCCCTTACCGCCAAGTACGGTCATTTCGAAGATCTGGGCGTGGCCACCAGCGGCGGTGAGCTGCAGATCGCCCTCGGTGCCGTTGATCTCCCAGAGCAGGTTCGTGCCGCGCGAAACGCCGCCGCGATAATGGATCGATAGTGCGGCCCCGCCCTCGAGCAGTCCGTTGACCAACACCTGATCCTCCACGTTCAGGGGTTTGCTCTCACCTGTCCCCGCGATCGTGAAAGACTTTCGGCGCGCGGTCATGGTGGCCGAGAGCTCTCGGACTTCGCCGAGGCAGTAACACAGGGCATCCACCGTATGGCCGAGCGCGACTGAAAGCATGGTAGCGCCGTTTTTCTTGTCAT
>Ga0209237_1002878_pt1 | contig 10380 bp, 10 predicted proteins | sample GraSoi013_1_40cm_2_FD_185820 | JGI IMG/M metagenome (GOLD analysis project Ga0209237, IMG submission 185820) | Grasslands soil microbial communities from the Angelo Coastal Reserve, California, USA - Sample 10_02_2013_1_40cm (SPAdes) (version 2) | ecosystem: Environmental > Terrestrial > Soil >...
ACCCTTGCGTTCGCGGACTCCGGCTCGGGCGTCGAGACGACCTTCATTCGCGTGGACCAGAATCTCTGGCAGGTCTACACGACACCGCTCGTGCTATCCGCCGACGGGGTGTACAACATCTCGTTCTATGCGCGCGACCGGGTCGGCAACATCGGCGGGTCGACGACGGTCCGAATTCCGATTGATCGCACCGCTCCGGAACTGACCGTCGACCCGCTTCCTGCCCTCGTCACACACAGTGGCGTGACGGTTACATGGACCGGATCAGACAGGACCTCGGGTATCCGAGGGTATGAAATCAGCGTCGACGGCGGCCCCTTCGACTCTGTCGGAACGGCGACCGCGAAGCAACTCATCCTAGCGGATGGAGACCACAACATCCGAATCCGCGCGACCGATCACGCGGGGCACAACGTCACGGCCTCTGTCGTGGTGCGGGTCGACACGAACGTGTTCAGTTTCTCAGGACCGTACGGAGGCGCGCCGACTGTCGCGCTTCCCATCATCATCGCCGCCATCGGCTTGGTCTTGTTCCTGGGTCGGGGTCGGCTCCGCGGCCGCGGGCCCGCCAAGCCAGGTCCGTAATCGCCCCCCCAAACCATCCGTAACTCGTTCATCTCGACCTCCTCGGCTGCCGTCTCCGAACCGGGAAGTGGCGGCCTCCCCGACGAGGCGACAGTCGGTCGGTGGCGCAACCTCAAGTGCATCGCACCCCCTGGTCGCGACTCATGGGGACCATCGAGTCGGGTCGCCCGATCGCCCTCGTCACCGGCGCGAACCGTGGCTTGGGCCTCGAGACGTCCAACCAGCTGCGCGCGAAAGGATTCCGCGTCATTCTGACAAGCCGCGACGAGAAGAAAGGGGCCGCCGCAATTCGAGGACTCGATCCCAACGGCCGGGATGTGGGTTATCATCAGTTGGACATCACGGATGCCGCGAGCATCTCGGCCGTTGAGAAGGACATCCCCGGTCTCGTAGCCCGCCTCGATCTCCTCGTGAACAATGCGGGCATCGGCTCCTGGGGCGCCGATCGACTTGCCTCCGCTCGCACGATCGCGACGAACTACTTCGGCTCACGGGATGTTACGGACGCACTTCTCCCATTCATTCCAGACGGCGGCCGGGTGGTCATGGTGTCGAGTGGGCTGGGGGAACTTTCGTACATGGGGCGTGACCTCCGCCCCCGGTTCGAGGATCCATCCCTGACTCGTCCCGCACTCGACTCGCTCGTCAACTCGTACCTCTCGGACCTCGAGAAGGGCGAAGCCAAGAGCGCAGGTTGGCCATCGGCCTATTCGGTGTCGAAGGTCGCCATGAATTCCCTCACCCGGATCCTCGCCCGCGAACTGGCGCCCCGCAAGATCTCTATCAACTCGGTCTGCCCGGGCTGGGTGCGCACCGACATGGGAGGGCCCGGGGCCAATCGGAGCGTCGAGGTCGGCGCCCGGTCGATCGTCCTCGGTGCGATGCTGCCCGGGGATGCGACCGGCGGATTCTACCGGGACGGGAAGAAGATTCCCTGGTGAGGGGAACCGACCGGCCGGAGCGCCGTTTCGCGGACCCCTCCCCTCAAGCTTGATAAACCGCGCTCTGCATCGGCCGGCTCTTGAACGTCAGGAATCGGACCGGGGCACGGGCGAACCGCCAGGCCGCGATGACGTTCATCTTCGTCACGATCATCCTGGACACCCTCGGGTTCGGGATCACGATCCCGGTCCTCCCGACATTGATCCGGAGCTTCTCGGCCGATCCCGCCCAAGGCACCGCGATCTTCGGGTTGCTCGTGACGATCTTCGGCCTGATGCAGTTCCTCTTCTCGCCGTTCATCGGCGTCTTGTCGGACCGGTACGGCCGCCGCCCGGTCTTGATCCTGTCCGGCTTCGGCCTCGGTATCGACTACATGGTCATGGCTCTCGCGCCGAACCTGGAATGGTTCTTTGTCGGCCGCATCCTGTCCGGGATCACTTCCTCGAGCTACGCGACCGCCGCGGCATACGTCGCCGACGTCACCCCGGTGGAGCGCCGCGCGGGCGCCTTCGGCATGGTGGGCGCGATGTGGGGCATCGGCTTCATCCTCGGTCCCGCGATCGGCGGGGTCGTCGGCGAGTTCGGCATCCGCCTCCCGTTCTGGGTCGCCGCGGCATGTTCGATCGCCAGCGCCAGCTACGGCCTGTTCGTCCTCCCGGAGTCGCTCGCGATGGGGAACCGACAATCGTTCGCCTGGCGGCGCGCGAATCCCGTCGGGTCTCTCACACTGCTCCGCTCTCACCGGGACCTCTTCGGCCTCGGCGCCGTCACGTTCGTCCAGTTCCTGGCGTTCCAAGCCCTCCCGACCGTCTTCGTCCTCTACTCCCACGACCGCTACGGTTGGACTCCGTTCGACGTGGGCTTGTCGCTCACGCTCGTCGGGGCGCTGAACATCGCGGTCCAGGGAGGCCTCGTGAAGCGATTCATCGCGCGCTTCGGCGAGCGGGCTGCGCTCCTCACCGCCTTACTCTTCGGGACCGCGGCGCTCGTCATCTGGGGCCTCGCGCCGAACGGCCTCGTCTTCCTCCTCACCGCGTTCGTGTTCGCGCCGATCGGGTTTGCCGCACCAGCGTTGCAGAGCCTCATGACCCGGCGCGTGCGTCCGTCGGAACAGGGCCAACTCCAAGGGGCCAACGCGAGCATCGCCGGTCTCACCGGAGCCGTCGGGCCGATCTTCTTCGGGCTGATATATGCGTGGGCGATCGGCTTCCGGGGTCAACTCGACCTCCTCGGTTTGCCGTTCTTTGTCGCCGCGGTCCTCATGCTGGGATCGGCAGCCCTCGCGGTCCGGGTGACGCGAGCTGCGGCGGCGGAGGCAGCGATCAGTGCGCCAGCGGATGGGGACGGCGGCTCAACCACAACCGATGATCCGTAGGGCGTTGTGAAGCGGCCCGCGTCCTTTATTGTCCTAGGCCCATTTCTCCCCGGCACGGTCCCGTTTATGGCTTCGAAGTGGCGGATGTCCGGGTTCCTCCTTGGCGAGTGCAACTGCGACTGGGGATGCCCGTGCAGCTTCGACGCACCGCCGTCGCACGGCAGCTGTCGCGGCGTGTACACGTGGATCATCGACAAAGGCGCGTATGGGGACGTGAAGCTCGACGGCCTGGGAGTCGCTCTACCGGGAATGTGGCCCGGCGCCGTCCACCTCGGGCATGGCACGCAGCTCGTGCTCATCGACGGCCGGGCGACGCCCGCGCAGCGGAAGGCCCTCGAAACGCTCGGCAAGGGGCAGGCGGGCGGCCCGTTCGCCGTGTTCGCGTCCGTGACGGAACGTTGGCTCCCCACGATCGTGGCGCCATTCGACATCCGGCTCAATGGGATTCGGTCCACCGTCCGTGTCGACTCGGGAAAGGTCTACGACATGGCCCTCTCGAGGATCAAGAACCCCGTGACGGGAGATGAGGAAGAGCTGTACCTGGACAAGCCCACCGGCTTCACTGCGAAGCGCTCGGAACTCGGCATGTCGACCGTGGCTCGCTTCAAGGCTCCCGGACTCGAGTACGACAACTCGGGACAATATGCGGAGTTCAGCCGTTTCTCGTACACCGGGCCGTGAACAGAGCATACGCAAGGAAACAAGGATCGTGTGCGAACGTCGACTCGCCGATTCCGCTACGGCACGTTCACGGTCGTTTCGCATCCCGTTGCGATATCGAACCCCGGACCTCCGTCGGCGAAGTCGGTACCCGAACCGCCGTCCAGGGAATCGTCGCCACCGGTGACCGTCTCCACATTACCCGGGAGGTTCGCGAAGGGATCCCCCAACCAATCGCCGAAGAGCTGATCGTCTCCATCGCCCCCGGACAAGGTGTCGGCCCCCAACTGCGCGGAGTCTTTGCCTGGGCCGCCTACGACGATGTCGCCGTACAGGATGTCGTTCCCCGGACCTCCTTCGACAACGCTCCCTGTGTTCCGGAACGTGTCGTCTCCGCCCCCGAAGTCCAGGGCAGCGCCTCCGACGACAATGTCGTCACCCGCGCCGCCGTCCAGCTTGTTGACTCCGCCAATGTAGACGTCATCGCCGGGCCCGTCTTTGAGTCCGCCAAACATCGCGTCTCCGTCAATGAAGTCGTTCCCGGCGTCTCCTTGGATTTCGTCATTACCCGCCCGATAGACATCGGCGCCTAGCCCGGCAAACATGAACTCGCCGAACAACGTATCGTCGCCGGCGCCGCCGGAGATGATGTCGTTGCCGCCGGTGAGCCGGTCATCCCCCGGCCCGCCTTGTAGGAAGTCGCCGGCGAAAGTGTCGGACCCGGATCCCCCGACCAGCGTGTCATCGCCTCCGATGAGGATGTCCTGGCCCCGACCGCCAAAGAGGGAGTCCCCTCCGAGGAGGAACAGGGCCGCCCCGTCGTCGTTCGATTCGAGGTAGTCGTCACCTCCGACGAGACGATCGTTCCCGTTCCCGCCGACTAGGAGGTCTCCGTCCAGATCGTCCTGTCCCGGGCCACCGTACAACTTGTCGTTGCCGCCCACGAGGACGTCATCGCCGGGCGTGCCGATGAGGGAATCTCCTTCCAGATCGTCGTCTCCGGCGCCTCCGTAAATGACGTCGTCCCCCGCACCACCGCAGATCAGATCGTTCCCATCGCCTCCGTCGATCTGGTCATTGCCCCCGAGAGCTTGGATCACGTCATCGCCGGACGTCCCAACGATGACGTCGTCCCCCTCGGTCCCAACAATCGTGGCGACGCGTTCATCGAGACCGAGGCATGTGACGGGTTGCGCGCGGGCGCTCCCCGCTAATCCAATCAACGAAACTAACATCACGACACTCGCGGCGTAGGCAACTGCAGCCTTGGCGGAGATTGAACGCATTCCCTCCTCTCCTCCCACTGATGGTGGCGCGTTGATAGTCAACGAATCAGGCCGCGGTGCCTTAGAAGTGGGCCTAGCGGAGCGAGCGAGATTGAACATCTCCGCCGAGAAAAGTCATGAATTCCCAGGCGTTGTCGCCAAATCGGACAACCTTCGGCTGTAGGGTTCCGGGGAAGGCAGCCACTACGCGGCAGGCTTACGAGAGCCCAGCGACTCGCTTGCCGATTTCCTCGTCGAAGACCTCGAAGAGCGTCTCGGCGACTTCATACAATCCAATCCTCGCCCCCATGAGGCCTGGAAGGGACTGCGCCCAACGAAGGATTTCCGTGGAGCGTCCGACCGTCGGGAGGGCGAGGTTAAACGTGGTCGATTGCAGACCATCGATCTCGGAGGGAAGCATGTGGAAGACGTGCCAGACGTACGCCTCGAGCTTCGCGAAGATCTGCGGATCGAGATCCGCCTTCCTCTCGGGGTCGTAGGTGACAATCAGCGCCGCCATCACCACGCCCCTCGCGGCATTCGGATCCACCGCCGGGAAGGCGAAGACCGCTCCCTCGTGAATCATCCGCTCCAGCCTTCGCTTGACGGTCCGGGACGAGAGGCCCAGCTCCTGCGACACGGTTGAATAAGGTTTCCGCGGGTCTCCTCGGAGGGCTCTAAGGACGTCCCAATCGGACTTTGAGAGGTCGATCCTACATGGCGGGAAGGGAACCTTCGCCACGTAAATCCGATCCGCCTTCGAAAGCCTCCGAAGAATTTCGATGTGCTTCCGCATGGCGGAGTCGTTGTACGACCGGAGGACCGCGGTCATCAGGCTGCCATGGAAACTAACGATGAGGAACATGCCAGGGATCAGCCGGGCTGCCTCGATCACTTCATCCTTCCGGATCGCGGGGTTCACATCGAAGATGATGCCATACAGGCCGCCCCCCAAGATGGCGGGATTCATTATGGTGCGCCAACCGCTGATGAGGCCATCCTGATGAAATCGTCGAATGCGGTGCCGAACGGTCTCCTCATCGACGCCGACTTTCTTCGCGATGGCACCAAAAGACGTCCGGAAATGGGCGCCCATCGGACTCGAGGCCGGACTCTGGAGCAGGTCCCTGAAAAGACGGACATCTAGAGCGTCCAAGCTCCCCCCCAGGAACGGTAATGGACAGGACCACGAAATCCCTTTCGGAACCGGGGAATAGGGTCCTCCGGCTCGCTTGGGCGAGCAATCCCGAATTGCAGCCTCGGCCGTCCCAAGGGGTGGTCGTCCGATTCAATCGCCAATCGTCGCGGTGATCGCAAAGAAACCGGCGACGGCCAAAATCACCGCGACGCTGGCCAGGCCGCTGAACGGAGCGATGAGGAACGCGACTCCGTAGGACAACGGAGCGATGCGGTATTGGCGCGTGATCGTGTTCGCTTGCTGCTCGGTGACGTCCTGTCCGAGGAGGCGACGACCGGCGGTGCAATACCACCAGAGACCGTTCCATACGATCGCCAGGACGAAGAACGTACCCGCGTACACCGTGGCCGCCACATTCGAATCGGGCTGTTGGATGTGGTTGGCGACCAAGGACGTGTTGAACACGGTGAGGACCACGAAGAGCAAGAGCAACCCGTTGAGGAGCATCAACCGGCGGTCTATCTTCCGGATGTAGTTGAACATGTTGTGATGGTTCATCCACATGATGAGGACGCTGACGAAGCTCGTCACAAAGGCGAAGAACGCGGGCCACTCATCGATGAGGCCTTGGGACAGCGAAACCCCGCTCCCCGCAGGATCGCGGAGGTTCAACGCGAGTAACGTGATCGCGAACGCGAAGACGCCATCGCTGAACGCCTCCATCCGGACGGTTTCCTTCTCCTCGAGTGCCTCGCGGTCCATGAAGCGCCTTGGTCTTGCGGGGCACGCATCGGGTCGATTTGAATCTGCTTCCCGCAAAGGCTAGGGATGCGCGTCCTCGCGTCAACGGAGATGTCGAGCCTCCCGTCGCCAAGCCAGGGGCGGAGGCGGCCTCTTCTATCGCGAGTTCCCGCCGGAAATCTTGCGACGACTGGAGCATCTCGCGTTCGTCAAGGATCCGGATGACCTCGCGGCGAAGTACCCGCAGGCCCTCGCGTGGTTCCCCGAGGCCATCGACACGGTCGACGAGAGGCAGGTTCGCCGACAGATCCTCGAATCGTAAGATGCGGCGATTCAGGGAACGACCACCCCGCCAGGTGGTGACACCCGGATCACGCGTGGCGCACGACGTACTCCCGGATCGACGCCTTCGCGAGGGAGTAAAGACTGAGCCGGTTGCGTTTGCAAAAGGCCTGCAGCGACGCAAACTCCTTCTGGCCAAACACGGTGACGATCCGATTCAAAGCTGATCTCCTCCTTACTCTAAGATACGTTCATGGTAGATGAAGGTATGCCGATCGACGCATCCGATGGACACTAGTGTGTATTGCCTGTTGGTCACACACTATTACATAGTTGGTTCAGGGCGCGCGGCAATTCGTCCGCTTTCAGAAGAAGGGATTCGGATCGCCGACCTCGCCTGGCCATGCCCCGGGATCAAGGATGGCGTTGTACATATTCCCGGATGGCTGTCTTCGCCAGGGCATAGAGGCTGAGCCGGTTGCGCCTGCAGTAGAGCCGTATCGTCGCGAATTCCTTCTTCCCAAACACGGTGACGACCCGATACAAAGAAACACCGCGAGGGCCCCGGATAAATTCGGGGTACATGAACCTATGTGGCCGGACCTGTTCGGAAAATAGTGGTCGCTAGGCAATAGTGCCGATTGGGCAGTGGTCAGACACTATTATATACCCACTATGTCATAGCCGCGGATCCGAGGATGGGATATGAAGCCTGCTTCTCCGGAGGATCCCGCGTCGGTCGTCCGGTCTCAGCTTACGGCGTGGACGGCGGAACTCGAAATCCTCAGTCGCGATCCGAGGGTGAGGAAATTCGCTGAACTCCGGCAGAAAATCGACGAGGTGGATGTCTTCCTCGACGAAGCCGTCGCCCCGCCCGCGCCGAGTCGGTCCTCGCCCTTCCAACCCTATGACGCGTACGACGCATACGAATTCGGGCGAGACCTCGCCGGGCAGGAGCTCTCGACTCCAGAGCTGTCCGAGCTGGCGCATGGCCGGTTCCCGGAGTGGTCGAACGAGAGCCGCCGTCTGATGGTCCAGTACCTGATCGACAACGGCGTGGCCGAGGTGGCCCGCAAGGCGCCGTCGGGAACTCCCACTTGGTATCGATTCTTGTCCCTCGGAGACCGCAGGGTCGGCGGCAAGCGGAAGCGACTCGGGATCCCGGACAACGAGCTGTCGATGCTCAAGACGGAAGACTTGGAGGACCTCGTGACCCGAGTCCCGCAGGGGCTCGACGCGGTGGAGGCTTCCGTGCTCTCCACCCTGGTGGGCAACGTCCCGTCCGCGGAGTTGACCCGCGTCCGTTCGCAAGCCTAGGCGCGGCCGACTCGGAGCGAATGAGGCTCCGATGCGTCCTCACGGAAGGCCATCCGTCCTGTAAGGGCCTATACGATCTGGCCACCGATCCAGCGCACAATTGCTTCTCGGACTTCGGGGAATGTGTCCCGTTTCGCGCCGATCGGCTCGAATGAGTGCCCGGCCTGTTCCACCACGACGAGGTCCGCCGGCTCCTTCAGCTGCGGGAGCTCCGACCGAAGACGCTCCAGGTCACAGAACGGGTCGCGGTCCCCCTGCACGAATAATGCGGGTTTCATGAGGTACGGCCACTCGGGCGGACGGAGGACCTCGGGTCGGAACCGCGGGTGGAGCGGATATCCCAACGCGATGACGCCGGCGACCTCCGGATCCGCGGACGCCCGAGCGCAGACCCGGGCACCCATCGACTTGCCGGCGACGAAGATCTTCTGCGACGGCAGCGCCTCCCGGGCGAACCGAACCGCTCCACGGAGATCGTCTTCCTCCCGGGACAGGTCCCTCGACGCCTGTCCCTTCGCGTCCACGTAGCGGAAGTTCAACCGCAACGCCCAGATTCCTTCGGATGCGACGGCCTCCGCGAGCCGCCGGATCAGCGGATTGCGTAGGTCGTTGGATCGACCGTGCGTGATGACGAGGCCCGCGCTCGCACGCTCGGGGGCGTGGACGATTCCACGGAGTTCGACCTCCGAAGATGCGTCGGGAAACCGGACTTCCTTGACCTCGCTCAATTTTTCACCCCCACCGGCAGAATCATCACGGCTCACCGCTCGGCTATCATCCCGGATAACCGCTCCCGAAGCATTTAGCACCTCGGGACGAAGGTCTCCGCACCCATGGCCTGGATTCGCCCCGTCGTGGACCATATCTTCCTCGTCGACCGCGGTGGCGTCCCGATGATCCACCTTTCCCGCGGCCTCCCGACCGGCGCGGACCCGGATCTCATCGCGTCGATGTTCACCGCGATCGTCGATTTCATGAACCAGTCGTTCCGCTCGATGGGCCATGGTGACGTGCGGAGCATCGAGCTCGAGGACTACCAGGTCGTGTTCGGTCGGGGCCGCCACATCTTGATGTTCCTCCTCTACCACGGTTGGGAATCGAACCGGCTGGAACGTCGGGTCGCACGGGACGTGAAGGCGCTGGAACGGCGTCATGCGGCAGTGCTCGAACATTGGGACGGCGACACGGACCGCCTCGTCGAAGTGCGGCAGGAACTCGAGCGCCTGTGGCGCCTGCGGGAGCGGCAGGATGTGGTCGAGGTTCTCCGGACGAAGCCGGCCCCGGTCGTCGATGCACCACCGGTCGTGCGCTAGGGTCGAGTGGCCGCCAGCATTCCGGTTGTGACTAGCGGCGCGGGTGTGGATTCACTAAGGCGGGCCAGTGTTTCCTCGAGAACGTTGATGAGCTTCTCGGTCTCGGATGGCTGGTCCGGATAGGCCGAGCTCCATTTCCGCCAGTGAGGCCGTTTGTGGGCGATTTTGTACTTCACGCCCGACATCAGCGTCGTGTAGCTGTCCGCATCGATCTTCCGCACGCGTTGGTGCGCCAAGATGTACCAGTGGTATTGCGTTCCCACCGGGACGCCCGAACCGGGCGGCGCGCTGCGCTCCCGCTCTTTGATCGATTGGAAGGTGAAGTCCCAGCGGTCGGGCGCGACTTTCGTCTCCCGCCAGAGGCCGTTCGGATAGCGCCACGTGTGCTCTCCGCCGACCGCCAGGCCCGTGTACGTTTCGCCATCGAACTCTTTCAGGTCATCGTAGGCCATGATCCGATTCGCGAAAGGATGCCGGCGTAAGGGTCTTCCATGCGGAGAGGGGTGGGTGAAAGTATCTCGCAACTCCCTCTCCCGGAGGAAGATCGTCCACTCGCTCGGCTCGTTTGTCCGCTCGCAGCACTCCACGAGACGAGGACCTCCCGGCGAAACGATTTATCACGCGGTTGTATCGTGCCCGCGGCGTGTGACATTGAAACGGTCGATTCGCGTCATTTCGGGCATCGTGTCGATCCTCGTGGTCTTCGCGATCGTCTCCAGCCTGCCGCCGGCCGACGGGGCCCTCCGGAAACCGACGTACGCG
>Ga0209237_1002879_pt1 | contig 10379 bp, 12 predicted proteins | sample GraSoi013_1_40cm_2_FD_185820 | JGI IMG/M metagenome (GOLD analysis project Ga0209237, IMG submission 185820) | Grasslands soil microbial communities from the Angelo Coastal Reserve, California, USA - Sample 10_02_2013_1_40cm (SPAdes) (version 2) | ecosystem: Environmental > Terrestrial > Soil >...
GGCGCCGTGCGGCCGCTGCCGGGGCTCACGCTCTCCGGCTGGTATTTCAACCCCCTCGCGGGCGGTGGGGACTTCGAGCCGCCCTACCACGGCCGCCTCTCCGTCACCTTCTACTCGAAGTTCTGGCGGCACTTCCGCAGCGGGGCGTTTGCGTTGCGGGCGGAGTACGCGTTCGAGTCCTGGAGCGGCGGCCTGGGCGGCGTGCACCGCGACTCGCTGGGAAACGCGTCGCAGCTCCCCCTGCCGGGGGCCACGTTCTCCGAGTTCAACGTGCAGCTGCAGATCGTGGGCGTCACGGCGTTCTGGCTGCAGCGCAACAGCAGATTCTTTCACGGTGGGTACGTGCACGGGCTGGACTATCCCCGCCGTGCTCAATTCTTCGGGGTCCGCTGGATCTTCACCAACTGACTCGTTGAATTAAGTGCAGTCCGCGGCTAGGTTTATCGACAGTGCCGCGGAGCATGACGGGGTTCGGCTCTGCCGATGGGAAGGTCCTCGGTGGACGGCTGCGGATCGAGATCCGCACCGTCAACCATCGCTATTTCAACCCCCAGCTCAGACTGCCGTTCGACCTCGCCGGCGTCGAGGGTGAGCTGCGCGAGCGGCTGCGGACCCTGCTCGAGCGCGGCCACGTGTCGGTGTCGGCCCGCTGGCTCGAGGCGCCGGAGACCGAGGCCGCGGTCTCCCTCGACCTCGCGCGGGCGCGGCAGGTGGTCGCCGCGCTGCGAGAGCTGAAGAAGAAGCTCCGGCTGAAGGGCGAGCCCGACCTGGCGTTCGTGGCCCGCCACCCCGACATCCTCACGGTGTCGGGCAACGGCGGGACGGCTGCGGCCGTGACGTGGGCGGACCTCCAGCCGCTGGTGGAGCAGGCGGCCCGTGAGGTTGTGGCGATGCGGGAGCGGGAGGGGCAGGCCCTCGCCGCAGACCTGGTGGACCGGCTGGACGCCTTGGAGACGCACGCGGGGGTCGTCGCTGACCGGGCCCCAGCGCGGCTCGCGGTGGAATACGAGAGGCTGAAGAAGGCGGTGGCGGAGCTCGCGGCCGGAGTCCAGCTGGACGAGCAGCGGCTGGCGCTCGAGATCGCGTTGATGGCCGACCGGGTGGACATTACCGAGGAGCTGGTCCGGTTCCGCACCCACCTGGCCGCTTGCCGGGAGGCGCTGCAGGCGAACGGGGCGGTGGGCAAGCAGCTGGGATTCCTCGCGCAAGAATTGCTGCGCGAAGTCAACACGATGGGCGCGAAGGCGAACGACGCCGCGATGACCCAGGCCGTCATCGCCATGAAGGGCGAGCTCGAGCGGTTTCGGGAACAGCTGGAGAACCTGGAGTGACGCCGCGAGTCGTCGTGCTGTCGGCGCCTTCGGGCGGCGGCAAGACGACGATATCGAAGACGCTCCTGGCGCGGCGCTCTGATGTCGGTTACTCAATCTCGGCGACGACGCGCAAACCACGACAAGGGGAGAAGCATGGTGAGGCCTATTATTTCCTCACCCGCGAGGAGTTTCTCAAGCGAGAGGTCAACGGGGAGTTCCTCGAAACCGCCCGGTATGCCGGTGAGCTCTACGGGACGCTGAAGAGCGAGGTCGAGCGAGTCCTGGGCCTTGGGAAGCACGTCCTCTTGGACATTGAGGTCCAGGGAGCCATTCAGGTTCGCCGTCAGTTCCCGCGGCCACGGTCGGTCAGCATGTTCATCCTGCCACCGTCGGCCGAGGTCTTGGTGCAGCGGTTGCGGCAGAGACACAGTGAATCAGGACAGACGTTGCGGCTGCGCCTCGAAAAGGCGCGCGAGGAATTGCAGCGGGCCCAGCAAAGTGTCGCCGGGGCGGTACTGTACGACTACTGGATCGTGAACGACGATCTCGAGAAGGCGGTTCGCGAGGTCAGCGACCTCCTCGATGCGCCTGTGCAGGAGGGCCATCGGGCGGACCCATTGATCATCGGCGAGATCATTCGAGGGCTGGCGGCCGAGTTGAGCCAGCTGAAGCAAACGCACTAAGGAGTAGGAATGCGCATCATCACCCCGCAGGAAGTCGCCGTGCAGACGCAAAACAAGTACCTCGGCGTCCTGGTCGCGGCGAAGTTCGCCCGGTTCGTCAACGAATTCCCGCGCGACCGCTCGGTGGACTTCGAGGAGAAGCTCACCACCCGGGCGCTCGACGAGCTCGTGCAGGCGCATCTCAAGTACAAGCTCGTCCGGCGGCGGCGGCAGGAGGTCTGATGCCGCTCGCCGGCCGTCACGTCGTCCTCGGCGTGTCGGGCGGGATCGCCTGTTACAAGAGCTGCACGCTGGTCCGGCGGCTCCTGGAAGACGGCGCGACGGTGGAGGTGGTGATGACCGCCGGCGCGGCGGAGTTCGTCCGGCCTCTCACCTTCGAAGCCCTCACCGGCCGGAAGGTCCTAGCCTCGCTGTGGGAGCGGGACCACGCCCTGGCCCACATCGGACTCGCCAAGACCCCGGACCTCATCATTCTCGCCCCGGCGACCGCACAGCTCCTGGCGCGGGCCGCGCAGGGCCAGGCCGACGATCTCCTGACCGCGCTGCTGCTCGCACGGACGGGGCCGGTGCTCTGCGCCCCCGCGATGAACGATGCCATGTATGCGCACCCCGCGACCCAGGCCAACATCAAGACGCTCGCCCAGCGCGGGTGGCGGTTCGTAGGCCCCGAGACCGGCCCACTGGCCGAGGGGCCGAGCGAGCGGCAGGGCCGCATGAGTGAGCCCGAGACGATCCTGGCCGCCGCGCAGCGGCTGCTGGCCCCCGCGGGCCGGTGGCAGGGACGGACGGTCGTGGTGACCGCCGGCCCGACGCGCGAACACCTCGACCCGGTGCGGGTGATCACCAACCCATCCAGCGGACGCATGGGGATCGCCCTCTCCGAAGCGGCGTGGACGCGCGGCGCGGAAGTGATTCTCATCGTCGGGCCGACCGACCTGCCGCTCCCATCCGGCGTCAAAGCAGTCCGGGTCGAGACGACGGCCGACATGCAGCGTGCGGTGCAAGCGGTCATGAAAGGCGCCGACGCGCTGATCATGGCCGCCGCCCCCGCCGACTACCGGCCCCTCGAGAGCGCGCCGACCAAACGGCCACGCGCGAACGGCAGGATCTCCGTACAGCTCGAGGCGACGCCCGACATCCTCACTTCGCTCAAGCGGCCGAAGGGGTGCGTGATGGTGGGGTTCGCGCTCGAGACGGGGGACGGCCTAGCCAAGGCGCAGCAGAAGTTGCAAGATAAGCGGCTCGATTTCGTGGTGTTGAACGACGCGCTCGAGCCCGGCGCGGGGTTCGCAGTCGCCACCAACAAGGTCACGATCCTGCGCAAGGACGGGGCGCCGGTGGAGTTGCCGCTCCTCCCCAAGCGCGACGTGGCGGAACGGATCCTCGACGCGGTGGAGCAGGCGTTGACGTGAGCGACGCTCGGGCACTGGCGCGCGCATACCTGGAACAGCAGCGGCTCGTGGGGGGAGACACGGTCGTGCTGCCTGGGGACTCGGGGCTCGCTCCCCCCGAGTCCCGAGTCCCGAGCCCCGAGTCCCGCCGCCGCCCCATCCGAGCTCCTACCTCCAGGGCTCTCGTTCGACCCGCCATCCGGCGACCTGTTCTCCACGGATCCGGTCCAGCAGGCTGCCGACTTGGGCGCCGTCGCCCGGCTGGTGGCCGATTGCACCAGGTGCCGGCTGTGCGAGAGCCGCACGCACACGGTCCCGGGCGAGGGCCCGGTGGACGCGCGTCTCGTCGTGGTGGGAGAGGGGCCGGGCCGCACGGAGGATGCGACCGGCCGGCCGTTCGTGGGGCAAGCGGGCGAGCTGCTGACCAAGATCCTCGCCGCCATCGACCTGCCGCGCGAGCTGGTGTTCATCTGCAACGTCGTGAAGTGCCGCCCGCCGGAGAATCGGGCTCCGCAGTACGATGAAATCGCCGCGTGCACGCCGTACCTGTTCCGCCAGCTCGAACTGTTGGCCCCCAAGGTGATCCTGGCGATGGGCGGGACGGCGGCGCAGACGCTGCTCGACACCAAGCAGGCGCTGGGTGCCCTGCGGAACAAGATGCACCGCTTCCGGGGCATTCCGCTGATCGTCACCTATCACCCGGCGGCCCTGCTGCGCAACCCCAACTGGAAGCGACCGACCTGGGATGACGTCCGTATCGCCCGCCGCCTCCTCGACCGCTGAGCGCGCGTTTGTCGGGCGCCAGGCTCCGTGGAGCAACGAGGCGGAGCAGGCGGTCCTGGGCGCGATGCTGCTCGACCAGGACGCGGCCCTCAAAGCGGCCGAGTTCCTCGACGATACGATGTTCTACCGGGAGGGCCACCGTCTGTTGTTCCGGGCGATGCAGGCCCTCGCCGAGCGCGGCGACGTCATCGACCCGGTCACCCTGCGCGACGAGCTGCAGCGTCGCGGCGACCTGGACCGCGCGGGCGGCATGGAGTACGTCGCCGCGCTCATCGACGTCGTCCCCACGGCCGCGAACCTCGACTACCACGTTCGCATCGTTCGCGACAAGGCGGTGCTGCGCCGGCTGGTCGAGGCCGCCACCGAAATCGTCCAGGACGTCTACGAATCGCGCGGCACGTCGGGGGAGGTGCTCGACAACGCCGAGCACCGGATCTTCCAGGTGGCGCAGTTCCGGCGCGCCGAGGAGTTCACCCGCCTCAAGGAGCTGATCTGGCCGACCATGGAGCGCATCGAGCGGCTCCAGAGCGGCCACGGCTCGGTGACGGGCGTGCCGAGCGGCTTCGTCGACCTCGATCGGCTGACAGCGGGCTTTCAACGGGGCGACCTCGTCATCATCGCGGCGCGACCGTCCATGGGCAAGACCGCGCTGGTCCTCAACGTGGTGCAGCACGCCGCCATCGAGCACCAGGTTGGCGTCGCCATCTTCTCGCTGGAAATGTCCAAGGACGCGCTGGTGCAGCGGCTGCTCTGCTCCGAAGGGCTGGTGGACGCCCAACGGCTGCGGCGCGGTCAACTGCGGGACGACGACTACCCCAAGCTGGCCCGCGCGGCGGGCCTGCTCGGCACGGCGCCGATCTGGATCGACGACTCCGCCGCCCTCACACCACTGGCGATGCGGTCCAAGGCGCGACGGCTCAAGGTGGACCAGGATGTCGGGCTGATCGTCGTGGACTACCTCCAGCTGATGCAGGGGCCGAGCGACGCCGAGAACCGCCAGCAGGAGATCTCCTACATCTCGCGTGCCCTCAAGGCGCTCGCCAAGGAGCTGGACGTGCCGGTCGTTGCGCTGTCGCAGCTGTCGCGCGCCCCGGAGCAACGGGGGGGCGAGCACCGCCGGCCCCAGCTCTCCGACCTGCGCGAGTCGGGCGCCATCGAGCAGGACGCCGACGTGGTCTGCTTCATCTACCGCCAGGAGCTCTACGACGGCCCGGTGGACCCGAAAACGAACGAGAGTATCGAAGGGCTGGCCGAGCTGATCGTCGGCAAGCAGCGCAACGGGCCGACGGGGACCTTGAAGCTCTACTTCAAGAAGGAATACACCCGCTTCGACAACCTCTCGAAGCTCGAGGCCCCGTCGGGGACCGCGCATGGCTAGAGCGCGGTCGGTGTTCCGCTGCACCGAATGCGGCGCCGAGCAGCCCAAGTGGGCGGGCCGCTGCGATGCGTGCGGCGCCTGGAACACGCTCTTGGAAGAGGCGGTCGGGCGGCCGGGCGCTCGGGCGGCCAGGACGGGGCCGCTACCGTCGGCCCGTCCGCCCGTGCGACTGGCCGACGTCGGTGGCGCGGCGGCGGCGCGGTGGCGCACGGGCCTCGCCGAATTCGACTTCGTGCTCGGCGGCGGGATCGTGCCGGGCTCCATCGTCCTGGTGGGGGGCGAGCCCGGGATCGGCAAATCGACCCTGCTGCTGCAGTGCGCGGCGCGCCTCGAGCAGGCCGGCGTGGCGACGCTGTACGTCTCCGGCGAGGAATCCCCCGAGCAGATCCGCCTGCGCGCCGACCGCCTCGGCGACGACGCCGGCGCTGTCCGTGTCCTCGGCGAGACCCGGCTCGAGGCCATCGTGCACCACGCCGCGGCCCTCGCCGCGCGCGTCGTCGTCGTGGACTCGATTCAGACCACCTATACCGACGAGCTGGAGGGCGCCCCGGGCAACGTCGGCCAGGTCCGCGAGTGCGCCGCCCGGCTGATGCGCTTCGCCAAGGATGCGGGGCCTGCGGTGCTGCTCGTCGGCCACGTCACCAAGGGCGGGGGCATCGCCGGCCCCCGCACGCTCGAGCACATCGTGGACACGGTGCTCTACTTCGAGGGCGAGGCAACCCTCGACCATCGGATTCTGCGCGCCGTCAAGAATCGCTTCGGCTCGGTCGATGAGATCGGCGTCTTCGAGATGACCGGGGCCGGCCTCGCGCCGGTGGCGAACCCGGCCGCAGCGTTCCTCGCCGGCCGTCACACGGGCGTCTCCGGCTCGGCCGTGACCGCCCTCATGGAAGGGACGCGCCCGATGCTCGTCGAGATCCAGGCGCTCGCCTCCAAGGCGGGCTTCGGCACCCCGCAGCGCGTGGCGACCGGCCTCGACCACCGGCGGCTCGCCGTGCTGTTGGCCGTGCTGGAGCGGCGCGGGGGGTTGCCGGTCGGCGATTTGGACGTATTCGTGAACGTCACGGGCGGGGTGCGATTGCTGGAGCCCTCGACCGACCTCGCCGTCACGGCGGCCCTGGTCTCCAGCATCCACGACCGCCCGACTCCCCCCGACGCACTGTTCCTCGGCGAGGTAGGCCTGGGGGGCGAGATCCGGCCCGTGGCCGGCGTCGAGCGCCGGCTCGTCGAGGCGGCGCGCCAAGGATTCCGCCGGGTGTTCTGCTCCGCCCGCTCTCGCGTCACTCCAGCGGGTCTGGACGTCGTGGGGCTGGAAGGCATCGGTGAGCTCGCCCGTCGTCTCGCCGCCTGACGTCGGCGTCGTCATCGTAGCCGCCGGGGCAGGCCTCCGAGCCGGCCCGGGGGAGCCCAAGCAGTTCCGCTCCATCCTCGGCGTCCCGATGCTCCTGCGGGCGCTGCGGCCCTTCAGCTCTCATCCCGATGTGGAGCACGTGGTCGTGGCCCTGCCGAAGGGCCTCGCGGAGCGGCCCCCCGAGTGGCTCGCCCGGAGTCCGTCCGCGCGGCCCTGCGGGCCCTGCGGCCGGGGCTCCCGGTGGTGCTGGTGCACGACGGCGCGCGGCCGTTCGTGAGCCGCACGACGGTCGACGCGGTAATCGCGCGCGCGCGCGCCGGCGTCGGCGCGGTGGCGGCGCTGCCGATGAGCGACACCGTCAAAGAAACGACCGGCGGCACTCGCATCGCACGCACGGTCACCCGCGAGCGCCTGTGGCGCGCCCAGACGCCGCAGGGATTCCCCCGCGCCTGGCTGGACGAGGTGTACGGCAAGAAGAAGAACGGCGACGCGGCGACGGACGACGCCGAGCTGTGCGAGCGCGCCGGCTATCCGGTGGAAGTCGTGGCGGACCTGCCGCACAACCTCAAGATCACGACCCCCGACGATTTCCGGGTCGCCGAGGCGCTGGCGCGTGAGCTGCGGTGACGTCGATTCCGTTTCGCACCGCGGCGGAGGCGGAGGCCGCGCTGGGGCGCGTCGTGGCGCACCTACGCGGCGGCGGACTGCTCGCCTATCCCACCGAGACCGTCTACGGTCTTGGCTCCCGACCGCGCGCCGGCGAGGTGCGCGCGCTGGCGGAGCTCAAGGGCCGCCGGCCCGACAAGCCGTTTCTGCTGCTCGTCGCGAGTCGCGAGATGGCCGAGGCGCAGGGGCTCGCCTTCAACGAGTCCGCGAGCGCGCTGGCGCGCGCGTTTTGGCCGGGCCCGCTCACCCTGGTGCTGCCCGGCGGCGGCGGGCGGCTGCCGGATTCGCTGCGCGGCCCGGAGGGAGGCATCGCGGTGCGCTGGACGTCGCACCCGCACACCGCCCGGCTCGTCGCCGTGCTGGGCGAGCCGTTGACCTCGACGTCCGCCAACCTGCCGGGCGCGCCGCCGGCGCCCGGGGCCGACGCCGTCGCGCGCGACTTCGCCGCCGCGATCACCACCGGCCAGTTGCTGGTGCTCGACGGCGGGGTGCTGGGGAACCGCCCCCCCTCCACGGTGGTTGACTGCACCAGTCCCACCCCGCGTGTCGTGCGGGCCGGCGCGCTACCGATCAGCGAGCTGCGCCGCGCGGCCGGGATTCGCGCGCCCTGACCCGCATGATCAAGAGAATTCTGCTCGTCTGCACCGGCAACATCTGCCGCAGCCCGCTGGCCGAAGCCCTCCTGCGCCGCGCGCTCGAGGAACGCAGCGTGGCAGGCGTGAGCGTCACCTCGGCCGGTACCGGGGCGTGGGACGGCGCGCCCGCCTCCGAGGGAGCCTATCTGGTGGGCCTGGAGCGCGGCCTCGACCTCTCGGGACACCGCGCGCGCTTGCTCACGCGTGAGCTGGTGGAGGAGGCCGACCTGATCCTCACCATGGCCCGCCACCACCGCGCGCGGGTGGACGAGCTGGGCGGGGAAGGGCGGGTGTTCGTGCTCGGCGAGTACGGGGGGCGTGAGGGCGACGAGGCCGAGGTAAGCGACCCCTTCGGCGGCGACCTCGACGTCTACCGCGACACCTGCGCCGAGCTGGAGGCCCTGGTCACCGCCGTGGTCGAGCGCCTCGCGAAGGAGGGACAGCATGGAGATCGGCGCTAGTACCCGGCTCCTCGCCGTCCTCGGCGACCCCGTCGCTCATTCCCTCTCGCCTTGCATGCACAACGCCGCCATCCGCGCCCTGGGCCTGGATGCCGCTTTCGTCGCGCTGCGCACCTCGGCCACGGCCTTGCCGACCGTGCTGCAGGCGCTCGCCGCCGTGGAGGCGGCCGGCAACGTGACCGTGCCGCACAAAGAAGCGACGGAACGGTACGTCGCGCGGAAAACGGATCTGTGCGAGCGCGTGGGGGCGTGCAATACGTTCTGGACCGAGCACGGCGCGCTGGTCGGCGACAACACGGACGTGCCGGGCGTGCGCGCCGCCCTGCACACCCTGGTCGGGGGGGGGGGCGGGGGGGAGGGGGTCGACGGAGCCGAGCGGTGGCTGGTGCTCGGCACGGGTGGGTCCGCTCGGGCCGTCGCGATCGCCGCCGCCGACGTCCGGGCGCTGGTGCTGGTGCGCTCGCGCGAGCCGGGCCGCGCTCGGGCGTTCGTCGACTGGGCCGCCTCCCGCAAGGTCGCCGCGCGTGTCGCGGCGGCAACGGAGCCGTGCGACATCGTGATCAACACCACGCCCCTCGGGCTCAAGGAAACCGACGCCTTGCCGATCCTACCAACGCATCTGAACGGCACCCGGGCCGCGCTGGACCTCGTCTACGCCCCCGGGGAGACGCCCTGGGTCCGCGCGCTGCGCGCCGCGGGGATCACGGCGTGCGACGGGCGCGAGCTGCTGGTGCACCAGGGGGCGGCCGCGTTCACGCGCTTCTTCCCGGGCGAAGTGCCTCCCCTGGACGTGATGCGCGCGGCCGTCGCCCGCGCGCTCCGTGCCTAGCGCGCTCGAGCAGCTCCTCCTCCCCGCCGAGTGCTTGCGCTGTCGGGGACTGCTGCTGTGGGCGCAAGCCGACGCAGTGGTGTGTCCTGCCTGCCGTTCCCGCTGGCGTGCGGTGCGACCGCCCTGGTGCGAGCGGTGCGGCCAGCCGGAGCCGCATTTCGGCCCGTGTCGCCTGTGCCGCGACTGGCCGGGCGCGCTCGCCACCGTGCGCTCGGCGGTGTGGCTGGACGCCGGCGCGCGCGAGGTGGTCCACGCGCTCAAGTACGGCGGCCTGCCGCGCAGCGCCGACGACCTCGCCGACGCGATGGTCCGCCACCTGCCGCGCCCCGTGCCGCCGGCGGTGCTGGTGCCCGTCCCCCTCGGCCCCCGACGGCTGAAGGAGCGGGGCTACAATCAGAGCGAGCGGCTCGCCCGGTCGCTGGGGCGCCGGTGGCGTCTCTCCGTGCGGGCCGATCTCCTCGTGCGATGCCGGGACACTGTCTCGCAAACGGCGTTGACACCGGCCGCGCGTCTGGCGAATGTGGCGGGGGCGTTTCAAGTGCCGAATGCGGAGGGTGGAATGCGGAATGAGCGCGCCCCCGAAGACTCCGCACCCCGCATGCCGCACTCCACACTGGTTTTGGTCGACGACGTCTTCACCACCGGGGCGACGCTCAGCGAGGCGGCGCGGACTCTGGCCGCGGCTGGCACCGGTGCGATCATCACCGCCGTGACGTTCGGCCGCGCCGTCATTCCGGATTTCACCTAGGAGCCATTGCGATGGCAGTGCGTGTGGGGATCAACGGGTTCGGCCGCATCGGGCGAAACGTGCTGCGCGCCGCTGTCCTGAACAAACAGACCGCGCTCGAGTTCGTAGCCGTCAACGACATCACCGACACCAAGACGTTGG
>Ga0209237_1002883_pt1 | contig 10363 bp, 10 predicted proteins | sample GraSoi013_1_40cm_2_FD_185820 | JGI IMG/M metagenome (GOLD analysis project Ga0209237, IMG submission 185820) | Grasslands soil microbial communities from the Angelo Coastal Reserve, California, USA - Sample 10_02_2013_1_40cm (SPAdes) (version 2) | ecosystem: Environmental > Terrestrial > Soil >...
CACGTGCAGAAGGGGACGAGGAACGTCGGGTAGGTCACGACGAGCGCCCACTTCGAGTCGCCGAGACCGAGCCAGTTCACCACCTGGGCGAGCGGCAGGAACAAGAGGGACGTCGGGACCAGGTAGGTGACGAAGATGCCGGTGCCGAGGGTGCCGACGGCGAAGAACTTGAGCCGCGACAGCGCATAGGCGGCGATCGTCCCGATGACGAGCGACACGAAGGTCGACAGCACGGTGACCAGCAGGCTGTTCTTCGTCCACGTGAGGAAGGCCGTGTCCCACAGGAGCTTCGTGTAGTGCTCGAGGGTCGGCCCCTTCGTGATGAGCAGCGGCACGGCGTTCCGGTCGTAGAGCTCCTTGTTCTGCTTCAAGGACGTCAGCGCCATGTGGTAGAAGGGAAACAGCGCGAAGATCAGGAACGGCACCAGCAGCAGGTGCATGGCGATCCGCTGCGTGAGCTTTCGGCGCGTCATCAGTAGGCCTGCTTTCGGACGAACCGGAGCTGCGCCCACACGACGATCATCAGCACCGGGAAAAGATAGAGCGAGATCGCGGCGCCTTCTCCGATTCGACCCGTCTCGAGCCCGACCTGGCGCGCCAGCGTCGCGAAGAGGTGGGTCGAGTTGATCGGGCCGCCGTGGGTGAGGACGTAGACGATGTTGAAGTCGCTGAAGGTGAAGATCGTGGAGAAGAGGACCACGATGCCGAGCACGGGCTTGAGCAGCGGCAGCGTGACGTGCCAGAAGCGCGCGATCGGGCCGGCCCCGTCGGCCTCCGCCGCCTCGTAGAGCTCGCGCGGGATCGAGACCAGCCCGGCCAGGATCGTGATGACGAAGAACGGCAGGCCGCGCCAGATGTTGACCACGACGACCGCCGTCATCGCGTAGTACCGCTGGCCGAGCCAGTTCGGCCCGGGCGGATCCATGAGGCCGAGGGCCAGGCCGGTCCAGTTCACCACGCTGTAGAGCGAGTTGAACATCCACCACCAGCCGAGCGTCGACAGCGCGGTCGGGATCACCCACGGGAGCAGCACCGCGCCGCGGATCAGCCGCTTGAACCAGAGCGGCTGGTTGAGGATCATGGCCAGCGACAGCCCCAGGACGAGCTTGAAGCCGACCGCAGCCCCGGTGAAGACGAAGGCGTTCTGGAAGGTCTGGCGGAAGGCGTCGCTTCCCCAGAGGTTGACGAAGTTCCGGATACCGATGAAGTGGCTCGGCCGGCCGATGAAGGCGTTCGAGACGGAGAAATACAGGGCCATGCAGAAGGGATAGGCCACGAGGAGCAGCAGCAGGAAGAGCGCCGGGCTCACGAAGACCGGGCCCAGCCACTCCTCGCGATCGAGGAGGTTCCCGACCCGCGCGCGCAGCGACACGCGGGCCGGCACAGCAGCGACGCCGACGCGTCCGATCGCCATGATCAGCTCACCCCGCGACGATTTTCTTCATCTCGTTCTCCGCCCAGACGATGGCATCCTTGGTCGGCGTGCCCGTCACCGCCTTGGCGATCATGTTGGGCATGATGAACGAGTTGGTGATGAGTTGCACCTTGTCGCTCGGCGGCGCCGGCCAGCCGTAACAGTGGTACTGCACGCCCTCGGCCTTGAGGCCGGCATACTTCGGATCCGTCTTGAGCACGGGATGGTCCTGTAGCTTCTCGTAGACCGGCAAGTTGAAGGCGTCCGCCGACATGATGTACTCGTCGTAGACCTCTCGCTTCCCGAGCAGATAGCGGATGAACTCCTTCGCCGGCTCCGCGTTCTTGGAGAACTTCCAGATGGCGATGTGGCGCGGCACGTCGGTCTCGTGGCGGCCCGCGGGCCCGCCGGGCGTCCGGTGATGGTTGATGGTGTCGGCGGTCGGGAGCTTCATCTGCTTGGCCACGATGTAGGCGCTGACCGGGTTGTGGATCCAGCCGGCCTTGCCCTGCTGGATCGCCTGGTTGTTGCTCGCGTCGTCCCAGGAGAGGACTTCCGGCTCCATGCAGTCCCGGAACATCTTCTTGTACCACTCGATCATCAGCGCGGTCTGGGGAGTGTTGATCCGGACGGTCTTGCCGTCCTTGTCGATCTCCATCCCCCCGAACGACCAGAGCACCGGGCCCGCCGTCGAGATCGAGTCGTAGTTCTGGCTGATGGGAATCCCCACCGGGTTCCCCATCTTCTTCAGCTCCTTGCCCACCGTGTAGAGATCCTCCCAGGTGTCGGGGATCTTGAGCCCCGCCTTCTTGAAGAGGTCCTCCCGGTAGGTGGCCACGAACATGGCGTGGTACTGCGGAACCGCCCGCCACGTGCCGTGGACGCGGGCGGTCTCCGCGGCCGAGGAGAGCACCTTGCCGTACTTCTTCTCGAGGTCCGCCACCACGTCCCCGAGGTCGATCAGCTGGCCCTCGTAGAGCCAGGGGAAGTGCATGCGCATCTCGACGAGATCGTGGCCGGCCTGCGACTGGACCTCGGACGCGTACTTGGCCGCCTGCTGGGCCGCGGCGATGTGGTCGATCTTGAGCTTGATCCCGGTGTCTTTCGTGAACCGCTGGCCGATCTCGGCCAGCTTCTTGTCCATGAGCGGCGCGAAGTTGTTCCAGCAAAGGTACGAGATTTCCCGCTGCTGGCCGCGCGCGGGCGGGATGCCCGTGGCGAGGACGCCGGCGAGACCCGCGCCCGTCGTGGTGGTCAGGAAGTGGCGCCGCGTGATCGCTGACATGACTCCTCCTCTTTCATTCACAGAGCGGGCCCGTCCGGGTCACGGACAGCGTCGGCATGATACCGCACCTGGGCGGAGGTCGGACCAGGCGTCTCCCCTATGCATCTGCTTTCGCATCCTTCGGCCTCCAGTCCCGGTACCGCTCGCGGAGCACCTTCTTGTCGAACTTCCCGACGCTGGTCTTGGGGACGGCGTCGATGATCTCGACCTCGTCGGGCAGCGCCCATCTGGCGAGCTTCGGCCGCAGGAAGTCGAGGATCTCCGGGGGCTCGATGACGCACCCCGGTTTCGGCACCACGCAGGCGAGGGGCCGCTCGACCCACTTGGGATGGGGCACCGCGATGACCGCCGCCTCGAGCACCTTCGGGTGCGCCATGATCAGGTTCTCGACGTCCACGCTCGAGATCCACTCGCCGCCCGACTTGATCAGGTCCTTGGTCCGGTCGGTGATCTGGACGTAGCCCTCGGCGTCGATCGTGGCGACGTCCCCGGTGCGGAACCAACCGTCCACCGTGAAGCGGTCCGCCGACTCGAGGTTGTCGTAGTACGACGCGACGACCCAGGGACCGCGCACCTGGAGCTCGCCCATGCCCACCCCGTCCCACGCCAGCTCGTTTCCGGAATCGTCCACGATGCGAGCGTCGACACCGACCGACGGGTACCCGACGCGCGCGAAGACGTCGTAGCGCTTCTCCTCCGGCCAGTCGGCCATGTAGCTCTTGAGCCGCGCGACCGTTCCGAGCGGCGTCATCTCGGTCATGCCCCAGGCGTGGGACATCTGGACGCCGAAGTGCTTCGCGTACGCCTGCTGGAGGCTCCGGGGCGCCGCGGAGCCGCCGATCGCGATCGTCCGCAGGGACGAGATGTCGAAGCCCTCTGTCTCGCAGAGCTCCTTGATGGCGATCCACACCGTCGGCACCGCGCCTGCGGATTCGGGCCGGCGAAGATCTGATCGGCGCCCACCATGACCGCCGTGAAGGGCAGGCACCAGGAGTTGGCGTGGAACATCGGCACGATGTGCAGGATCCTGTCGTTCTCGGAGATCGCGAACTGATCGGCCATCGCCTCGGCCAGACAGTGCAGGAACATCGCGCGGTGCGTATAGACGACGCCCTTGGGATGACCCGTGGTGCCCGACGTGTAGCACATCCCGGCGGCGTCGGTCTCCTCGAGCTCGGGCCAGCCGCTCACCGGCTCCGCGCCCGCCACCAGCGCCTCGTACTCCGCGTGCGCCGCGGAGGTCGGGCCCGATGATCCGAGGGCGCCGGCGCCCTCGGGCATCACGACGATCCGCCGCACGGTCGGAAGCTTGTCGCGGAACGTCTCCAGCAGCGGCAGGAGGCTCGCGTCGACGAAGATGATCGAGTCGGCGGCATGGTTGACGATGTAGGTCAGGTCGTGCGCCGAGAGCCGGATGTTGAGGGTGTGCAGGATCGCGCCGGAGAGCGGCACCGCCCAGTAGAGCTCGAGGTGGCGGTGACTGTTCCAGGCGAACGTCGCCACGCGGTCGCCCCGGCGGACGCCGAGCGCCGCGAGAGCTCCGGCGAGTCGCGTCGTGCGCTCGGCGAACTCCCCGTACGTGTACCGGAAGGGCGGGCCGTCCGGCACGCGCGTGGCGATCGTCTTCCGGGCGAAGAGGCGCCGGCTCCGCTCGAAGAAATGGGTGAGCGTGAGCGGGTAGCGCATCATGAGGTTGTCGAAACGCGCGTTCACCGTGATCGCCCTCCCGGCGCCATCTCTCATGGTATCGTGAGTGCGGCATGCGCTCCCGCTGGAATGACGCCGAGGCGAGCCCGCTCCAGGGTCTCGATCTCCTCGTGTACGCGTCGCGCCTGGTGGGCGCCGAAACCTCGCTGGTGATCTGGGGCGGGGGCAACACCTCGATCAAGACCCGCGAGCGTGACCACCGCGGCCGGGAGATCGCCGTGCTCCGGGTCAAGGGCAGCGGGTCCGACCTCAAGTCCGTCCAGCGCAAAGACTTCCCCGGCGTGCGCATGGACGACATCGCAGCGCTCCTCGACCGCGACGAGATGAGCGACGAGGAGATGGTGGGCTATCTCGCCCACACGCTGCAGGAGCCGGGGGGCGTGCGCCCGTCGATCGAGACCCTGCTGCACGGGTTCCTCGCGGCGCCCGTGGTCGTCCACACGCACGCCGACGCCGTCGTGTCCCTCACGAACAACGACCGAGCGCACGAGGTGCTCCAGGGCGTCTACGGTAAGGACGTCATCGCGCTCGGGTACCGGCGCCCGGGATTCCGGATCTCCCGGGACGTGGCCGACGCGATCGCCGACCGGCCGGAGGCGAAGGCGCTCCTGCTCGAGCGTCACGGCACGATCACCTGGGGGGCGACCGTCCGGGACGCGTACGAGGCCTCGATCGAGCTGATCACGCGCGCGGAGGAGGCCATCGCCGAGCGCAAGAAGGACCGAAGGATCTTCGGGGGTGCGCGCGTGCCCATCCGCGAGCCGGCGGTCCGGCGCGAGACGGCGCTGACGGTCGCGCCACGGGTTCGCGGCCTGCTGGGTCGCAAGAACCGCGTGATCGTGACCTTCGACGACTCGCCAGGAGTGACCGAGTTCGTGTCTTCGGTGGACGCGTCCCGAGTCTCGCAGATCGGGCCGGCCACCCCGGATCACACGATCTACGCCAAGCGCCTGCCGTGCTTCGTCGCCGCCAACGGCTCCGAGGCCGGCGCGACCCTGCTGGAGACGATCGAGCGGTCCGTCGCGCGATTCGTCGTCGACTACACGCGCTACTTCGAGGAGAACCGGTTCGAGGGCGCGCAGCTGCTCGACCCGCTCCCGCGCGTCGTGCTGGTGCCCGGGCTCGGAATGTTCACGGCGGGCAAGGACCGGCGCACCGCCGGCATCGTCAGCGACATTTACCACCATACGATCAATGTGCTCGGCAACGCGGGGGCCTTCGGCGACTACGTCTCGCTTTCCCCGAAGGAGGCCTTCGACGTCGAGTACTGGCCGCTCGAGCTCTACAAGCTCACGCTGGCGCCGCCGGAGAAGGAGCTGGCGCGCCGGATCGCGCTCGTCACCGGCGGCGGCTCCGGGATCGGGCGGGCCGTCGCCCGGCGTCTGGCGGCCGAGGGCGCCCACGTCGTCGTGGGCGACGTCGACGGCGCCACGGCTCGCAAGACCGCCGACGAGATCGTGGCGGCTGTCGGGGCGGGCCGGGGGCTGGGGCTCGAGATGGACGTGACGCGCGAGGCGTCGGTGCGCGCCGCCTTCGAGGAGACGGTGCTCGCCTACGGCGGCCTCGACGTTCTCGTGTCGAACGCGGGGGTCGCGCACTCCTCGCCGGTCGTCCGCCTGGCGCTGGCGGACTGGGAACGCTCGTTCGCGGTCAACGCCACCGGCCACTTCATCGTGGCGCGCGAGGCCATGCGGGTGCTCACCGCGCAGGGGCTCGGCGGCGCGCTCGTCTTCGTCGCCACCAAGAACGTGATGTCGCCGGGCAAGGACTTCGCCGCATACTCGGCGGCGAAGGCGGCCGAGGCCCAGCTCGCCAAGGTGCTGGCCCTGGAGGGCGCCCCCCACGCCATACGCTCGAACATCGTGAATCCGGATGCCGTCTTCCAGGACTCCAAGCTCTGGTCGGACGAGGTCCGACGCGAGCGCGCCGCGGCCCAGGGGATCGGCGTGGATCAGCTCGAGGACTTCTACCGCAAGCGCAACCTCCTCGGCGTCGGCATTCTGCCTGAGGACGTCGCCGAGGCCGTGCTCTTCCTCGCCTCGGAGCGATCCGCCAAGACCACCGGTTGCACGCTGACGGTGGACGGCGGCGTGCGGGACGCGTTCCCGCGGTGACCCGCGTGCTCGGCTTCGGCGCCCAGCTCTCGCTCCATCCGCCGGCCGAGCAGTTCGAGCTCGTCCAGCGCCTGGAAGCCCTCGGGTACGACTCGGTGTGGACCGGAGATCACGTCTCGTTCCATAACCCGATCTACGAGTCACTCACGCTACTCGCGTCCTACGTGCCCATCACGCACCGGATCAAGCTGGGCGTCGCCGTCTATCTGCTGGCGCTCCGCGCGCCGGCCGTGGCGGCGAAGGCGGCGGCGACTCTCGACGTGCTCTCGGGCGGCCGGCTCGTCTTCGGCGTCGGCGTCGGCGGCGAGAACCCGAAGGAGTTCGCGCTCTGCGGCGTGCCGCACAAGGAGCGCGGGGCACGGGTGAACGAGGGCATCGACGTCGTGCGCGCGCTCTGGCGTGACACGCCGGCCACGTTCAACGGCCGGTTCACGCGATTCGACTCGGTCTCGATCGATCCCAAGCCCATCCAGCAATTTCCGCCGATCTGGATCGGCGGCCGCTCCGACGCGGCGCTGACGCGCGCGGGCCAGCAGGGCGACGGCTGGGTGTCGTACGTCGTGCAGGCGGACCGCTACGCCCAGAGCCTCGACAAGATCCGGGCGGCGGCGGCCGCCGCCGGCCGCTCGCTCGACGGGTTCACGGCGGCCCATCTGGTCTTCATCACGGTGGGGCGAGACTTCGAAGCCGCGAAACGGGCGTGGGTGGGCGTCCTCAGCAAGCGGTACGCGCAGGACTTCGAGCCGCTCGCCAAGCGGTACGGCGTCATCGGGACACCCCAGCAATGCGCGGAGCAGCTCGAGGCCTTCCGCGCGGCCGGCTGCAACTATTTCCTCATGAGCGCGATCGGCGAGCCCCGGGACGAGCGCGCGCAGCTCGAGACGATCGCCGCCGAGATTCTCCCGCGCTTCAGGTCGCGCTGAGCGGGGGCCATCTGACCGCGGCGTGAAGCTCACGTTCCTGTGTCCGCATCTGCGCATCGCCGGCGGGGTGCGCGCGATCCTCACGTACGCGGACCGGCTCGCGGCCGGGGGGCACCAGGTCGACGTCGTGGTGCCGGCCAAGGGACGGGGCCGGGCGTTCTGGCGGTCGTTGAGGAGCGCCGGGCCCGACTGGCTCCCCAGCTTCCGGGCGCGCATCGTCTGGGTGGACCGCTGGCGGGCGGAGACCCTGCCCGACGGCGACGCGGTGCTCGCGACGGCGTGGCAGTCGGCGGCCCCGGTCGCGGCGGCGCCGGCGCGCTGCGGGCGGAAGTTCTACTTCGTGCAGCACTACGAGAGCCTCTACCATGGCGAGCCGGCGGCCGTGGACGCGACGTACCGGCTGCCGCTCCGGAAGATCGTCATCTCCACGTGGCTCCGCGACATCATGCGCGAGCGGTTCGACAGCGAGTCCGAGATTCTCGTGACCCCGGTCGACCTCGCCCTGTTCCGTGCCGTTCCGGTCACGGTCGAGACATCGCGGCCGCGCGTGCTGATGCTCCACCATGCGTACGCGTGGAAGGGGACCGCCGATGGCTTCGAGGCGGTCGCGCGCGTGAAGGCGCGCCACCCGCGGCTGCATCTCGTGGGCTTCGGCGTCACGGCGCCGCGGGCGGACACGGCCTACGACGAGTTTCACGTGAACCCGCCCCAGGGCCGGCTCGCGTCCCTCTACAGCGGCTGCGAAATTTACCTCTGTCCCTCGTGGGACGAGGGGCTCGGGATGCCTCCGATGGAGGCGATGGCCTGTGGCGCTGCCCTCGTCACCTACGACAACGGCGGCTGCCGCGACTACGCGCGTGACGGCGAGACGGCGCTCGTCGCGCGGCGGCGAGACGTCGCCGATCTCGCGGTGAAGCTCGAGCGCCTCGCCGCCGATCCCGAGTTGCGCGCGCGCCTCGCCGCGACGGGCTCGGCATTCGTCAGGGGCGCGTTCGAGTGGGAGCGTGCCGTGCGACGCATGGAAGAGGTGCTCCGTTGACGACGGTGCTTCCCACCGTGGACGCTCCGTGCGCGGTCTGCGGGGGCGGCGGGGCGGACCCGGCCTGGACGACGCCCGACCGCGCCTTCGACGTGCTGACGCCGCCGTTCGCCCGGGCCCGGTTCGACGTGGTGACGGCGTTCCACGTCCTCGAGCACGTGCCGGATCCGGTGGCGGTCGCCCGTCGCATGCTCGACTGGCTGGCGCCGGGCGGGCTCCTGATCGTCGAGGTGCCGAACGCCGGCGGGCTCGGCGCGTCGCTCTTCGGCCGAGCGTGGTCCGGCCTCGAGCTGCCGTGTCATCTCTCGCACTTCACACCGGCGACGCTCGAGCTGGTGCTTGGCAAGGCCGGCGGCCGGATCGTCTGGTGCTGGCACCAGGCGAAGCCGCGCTCGTACTTGTGGAGCCTGTCGGCGCTGCTGCGCGATCGCGGCTGGAACAGGCTCGCGAAACTGACCGAGTCGCGGCCGGTCTACGGTGTGCTGAAGCTCGGGCTGGAGGTGTCGCTCCCGCTCGTGCGCCTGGCACGGCGGGGAGAGGCGATCAGGGTTGGCGTCGTCCGGGATCGCTCGGCGTAGCGAAGGCGGAGGGCGAGTGGAGCCGGGCGGCAAGGTTGGCGAGCTGCCGCTCTAGTTCGGCCAGGCGCTTCGCCAGGCGGTCACGCTCCTCACGCAGTGACTTGGTCGCCGACGCCATGTGTTCCGCGAGGCGTCGCTCCCATTCGGCCCGCTGTCGCGTATCGAAAGTATCGGTGGGGACCTTGTCCATACCGTCGCCCATCGGAGCAAGAGCGGTGCCGGACTACCAAGCCTTTCACACCGCGCCCTTCCAAAACCGGAAACCGTGCACTCTGTCACCTCCGACCTTCGAGCTCGGTCAAGCTGACACGCCGGGGCCGTCTGGAGCCGCGTGCTAGAATCGGCGCGAGATGCCGATCTACGAGTACGAGTGCCATGACTGTCGCAGACGGGTCAGCCTCCTCGTGCTTCGCCCCTCGGTGGCGCCGTCGCCGACCTGTCCGCGCTGCGGCGGCTCGGCCCTCTCCCGCCTGATGTCGCGCTTTGCCACCGTGAAGTCGGAAGAGGCCCGGCTTGATGCCCTCGGCGACCCGTCCAGCCTCGGGGATCTCGACGAGAACAACCCGGCGAGCGTCGCCAGGTTCATGAAGAAGATGGGCCGGGAGTTCGGGGACGAGCTCGGTGACGATTTCGAGTCCGCCATGGACGAAGCGATGGAAGAGGGTGAGGGCGCCGGGGAGGGGGAGGCCGAATCCAGCGGTCCCTCCGACGCATCCGACGACCTGTGACCTTATGACGCCGGCCGAGGCGAGCGTATGAAGGGAGTGCGAGCCGCAGGACGTCGAGGGGCTGGGGCCCCGCCGGCCGAGGCGAGCGTATGAGGGGAGTGCGAGCCGCAGGACGTCGAGGGGCTGGGGCCCCGCCGGCCGAGGCGAGCGTATGAAGGTCCTGATCCGTGACCGTCTCGAGGCGGTGGGGGCCCCCGCGTGGGATGGGCTCGTCGCGGCAACGGGGTTGCGCTCGCCGTTTCTCTCCTGGACGTGGCAGCGTGAATGGGCGCGCGTATTCGCGGCGGATCGCCGGCTCGAGATCCGCTGCGTGGAGGACGGGTCCGGCGGCCTGGTCGCGGTCCTCCCGCTCTACGAGGCGGCGCCGGGTGCAATGCAGATCCTCGGGGGCGCCGACGTTTCCGACTATCTCGATCTAATTGCGGTACAGGGGCACGAGGAAGAGGCGTGGATGGCGCTGCTCCAGTCCCGTACGGCGGAGCGCGTCGAGTGGGAGCTGCACGCCGTACCGGCCGCCTCGACGACTGTCACCGCGCTCCCCCAGCTCGCCCCCGCATACGGCCTCGCCGCGTCGG
>Ga0209237_1002884_pt1 | contig 10361 bp, 5 predicted proteins | sample GraSoi013_1_40cm_2_FD_185820 | JGI IMG/M metagenome (GOLD analysis project Ga0209237, IMG submission 185820) | Grasslands soil microbial communities from the Angelo Coastal Reserve, California, USA - Sample 10_02_2013_1_40cm (SPAdes) (version 2) | ecosystem: Environmental > Terrestrial > Soil >...
GACCTGATCCAGGCCCTGCGGATGATGACCCAGAGCGCCACGGACTTTCTCGACGGCTGGTTTGAGTCGGCGGAGTTGAAATCGTCGCTGGCCACCGACGGCGTGATTGGGGCACGGGGCGGACCGTCTACACCTGGGACGGCCTATGTGTTGTTCCATCATTGCATGGGGCAGGCGGCCGGCAAGCGCGGGTTGTGGGGATTCGTGCGCGGCGGGATGGGGCAGATCGCAGAGGCACTGTCCAGTAGCGCCCGCCGTTTTGGGGCCGAGATCCGCACAGGCGTGGACGTTGTGCAGGTCCTGCTCCGCGACGGCCGAGCGTGCGGCGTGGTCCTCGCCGGCGGACAGGAGATCCGGGCCCGGGTCGTGGCATCCAACGCCGATCCCAAGCGCACATTCCTCAAGATGGTTCCGGCAACTGCTCTTCCATCCGATTTCCTGCACGAGGTGGACGGCATCCGGATGGATGGAGTGGCCATGAAGATCAACCTGGCGACCGACGGCCTGCCGCAGTTTCGTGCCGCGCCGGGCGCGGGCCGCACCGACAGTATTGGACCCGAGCACCGGGCCACCGTCCACATCGGCCCCTCGATCGAGTACATCGATCAGGCCTGGCAGGATGCCCGGGCGGGCCGGCCATCAGAGCAGCCGTTTGCGGAGCTCACGATTCCAACGGTGTACGATCCGGCGCTCGCCCCGCCCGGCAAGCACATCATCTCCGTTTTTGTGCAGTACACGCCGTACCGCTTGACCGATGGCTCGTGGGATGACAGAAAGGAGTCCTACGCCGACCGGGTCCTCGACACGATCGCGCAGTACGCGCCCAACATTCACAGCATCGTCACTCACCGGCAGGTCCTGACCCCGGTGGATCTAGAGCGCGAGTTCTCCCTGACGGGTGGCGATATCTTCCACGGGGAGATGACGCCGGACCGGTTGTTCTTCCTCCGGCCGGTCCCCGGCTGGGCTCGCTACCGCACGCCGGTGGCCGGACTCTACCTGTGCGGGGCGGGCGCGCATCCCGGCGGCGGGGTGATGGGTGCGCCGGGCCATAATGCGGCACGAGAGATCCTTCGGGATTGGAAGCGCATTTGAAATCTACACAACCCACACCATCCCCCCATCTGAGCTGGTCTTGAGATTGTGTGGGTCGTGTAGATTGTGTAGGTCGTGTAGGTTGATCTAGGCTCGTACCAGGTCGAGTCGGGCGTCGGCCTCGCGTACGAAGTTCGACGCCCCGATCTGCGCGAACAGCGAGCGGGCCCGCTGCAGGATCTCTTGCGCACGCTGCGGCTGCTCCATCAGCTGGAGCGCCTCGCCGTACTTCAGCAACGAGACCGCCAGATCGAATCGGTACTCCTGGTCCTGCTTGCCGAGAAATTCCACGCTTTCCGCAAACAGCGCGTCGGCTTCTTCAATCCGGCCCTGTGCCGTGCGCACACGCGCCAGCGTGACCCGGTGCGTGGCCAGCGGCATCTCATCGTCCCCACCGAGGGCGGCCACGCCCCGCTCTCCGTAGTCGGAGGCCCGCACCAGATCGCCCTTCGCCAGATAGACTTCGGCCAGACTGCGCAGGAGGAACGGAGAGTCCTCCACCGCTCCATTCTCACGGAGCAGCTGGCGCGCGGTTTGAATCTCTCGCTCCGCTTCTTCCGCCTTGCCGCGCCGCAGCAGGTGCATGCCAAGGTGGCGGTGGGTGTACGCTTCTCCAACGGCATCACCCAGCTGCCGCCAGATCGCAATCGAGCCGGTGAAGTTGCTGACGCACGCGGCAGGATCACCGGCCAGGTGCTCGATAATGGCCAGGGCGACCAGGCTGCGCGCCTCGCTGATGCGCTCGTGATGCGTGCGCGCCAGCCCCAGGGCGTTCAACAGCAGGGGTTTCGCCTGCGCCAGCTCACCGGCGTCCAGCAGAGCGCGGCCTAGGAACGCCGTCGTGCGGGCGGCCCCCTTGCCTTCTCCCATCGCCTCGTAGAGTTCCAGAGCCTTGCGGTACGCGGTCTGGGCTTTGGACAGCCGGCCGCGCAGGGAGTGGGTGATAATCCCCAGCAGTTCGTAAACTTCCGCTTCGCCCTGCCGGTCCGCCAGCCGTTTGAACAACTCGAGGGCCTTATGCAGCGCCGATTCGGCGGTCTGCAGACTGTTCTTGTCGTATTCCGCGAAGGCCCTATTCAACCAGGCGCGGGCCAGCAGGTCATCGCGGCCGATCTGCTGCGCCAGCTGCAGGACTGTCTCCGTGCTGGCAAACACCGTGGCCGGGGCGGACATCCACTTCACCACATCGGAGTGATCCGTCAGTAGCTCGGCGTACAGCGTCGCGTCCGCATGCAGCCCGGCGTTGCGCACGATCGTCAGGGCCCGTTCGTACAGGCGCCGCGCCTCGGGCAGCGTGCCCAGTGCTGTGGCCCGGCGGGCTGCGCGTCGTAGCGCGTCGACCGCATCGCGCGCCAGGTCGTCTGGGTGGTCGCCCGTTTCAAACCGGTACCGCCAGGCGTGCTCAAGATGATGGGCCAGGATCTCCAGGAACTCCTCGCCGTGGTCGGGCGCACTCTCCTGCAGCCAGTTCGCCAGCCGGCGGTGGTGCTCGCTGCGAGCGGCTTTGGGCAGCGTGGTGTACGCTACTTCGCGGATCAGGGCGTGGCTAAACGCGAACTCCCGCTCGCCGGCCAGTGAGGACGCCGGTCGTTCTTCGATCAGATCACGCTCGGCCAGCCGCGCTATTGCGGCCGCGGTTTCGTCGGGGCTCAACGAATCCACGGCGTTGATCGCGCCGGGCCAAAAGATGCGGCCGACGACCGAGGCGTCCTGGATCACCCGCTTCTCCAACGGGGAGAGCAGGTCCAGGCGGGACAGGAGCAGGCCCTGGATGGTGTCGGGGATGCGAATGTCCAAAGACCGGGACACCCATTTCCACTTCCCGCCTTCGTGCCTCAGGCTGCCTTCGTCGATCAACCGGCTCATGATCTCGCTTAAAAAGAACGGGTTACCCTCGGCGCGGGAGAGCACCGCGTCGCGGACGTCTGTGGGCAGCACCGTCCCGCGTAGCGCCTCGGTGATGAGCCGCGCGCTGTGGGCCGGCGACAGCGGCGAGAGTGTGAGCGCCGTATGCTCACGGACACGCACGCCCCAGGTGGGATGCCGCTCCAAAAGATCCGGCCGGGCCAGGCAGAGGATGAGCATCGGGGCCTCACCGCCGCGCGCGGTGAGCCGTTCCAGCACTTCCAGCAGGCTTTGCTCCGCCCAATGCAGGTCCTCGAACACCAGGACCAGCGGTCCACTCCGGGCCCTGGCGTACAGAAAGCCACGCAGCGAATGCAGCACCACCTCACTGCCGTGGCGCGTCTCGCTGCCGACGCTGGGATCCCGGACTGCCACGGGACGGCCGTCGACCAGGGTTTTGAGCCTGGCCAGCCGGGTTTTCCACAACGTGTCGTAGTCGCGAGGGATCTCGGTGCCCACGATCGTCGCCAGGTCGTCCGCCAGCATCTCGCTCTCGTCGGATCCCAACACCGGTGCACAGACCCTCAGGACGCCGTCGTGCAGCTTCTGCCCGGCGATGGCGAGGGGATCGTTGTCTTTGATGTCGCACTCCTGCTTCAGCATCTCGGCCAGCGGCCAGTACGTCAGTCCTTCGCCGTAGGCAGGACAGCGGCCGCGCAGAATGTGCGGAGGCGCGTCACCGTGTTTCAAGCTCTGTAGGAACTCCTCGACCAGCCGGGTCTTGCCGATCCCGGCCGCAGCCACCACGGTCACCAGGTGCGGATGTTGCCCTTCCACCACGCGGCGATACAGCGCGGTCAGAAACTGGATCTCCTCGGCGCGACCGATCATCTCCGCTTGGAGCCGCCTCGCCGGGGGCTTGTCGGTGAGGCCGGTGACGCGGAACCGCGGCCGCGCGCCAAACTCCTTGCCCTCCAACGGTGGCAGCGGTTCGTGGGCAATGGCATGCCGCGTGGCCTCGCACGTCCGATCGTCCATCACGATCCCATCTGGAGGGGCCTGAGCCTGCAGCCGCGCGGCGAAGTTTACCACCTCGCCGGTCACCATGAACTGACCGGCCGCGGCCGCCAGCAGGTCGGCCACGACTTCGCCGGTGGTGATGGCGATGCGCAGGTGCAGATCGGAGTCCAGTTCTGCATTGAGGCTGGCCATCCGCCGCTGCATTGCCAGCGCCGCCCGCAGCGCCCGTTCCGGGTCATCCTCGTGCGCCGCCGGCATCCCGAAGACGGCCATCACCGCATCCCCGATGAATTTCTCCACCGTCCCCCCGTACCGGGTGATCTCTTCGCGCATCGCCGCAAAGAAGCGGGCGATCAGCGCGCGCATCGGCTCAGGGTCCAGCTGCTTGGTCAGGCGGGTGGAACCGGCGAGGTCGGCAAACAGCACGGTGACCACGCGCCGTTCGGCCGCGCCGGTGCCCTGCAGCGGTGTGCCGCACTGCAGACAAAACTGCGCCCCTGAGGGGTTGGCGCGGCCGCAGGCGGGACAGCGCTGCACCAGCGCGGTCCCGCAGCGCATGCAGAACTGCGCCTGCAGCGGGTTGGTGGTGCCGCATTGCGGGCAGCGGATGGACGGCTCGACCATGAGGTCAGTGTACCTGTCGCCTATGAGCCGGACAAGGTCCGAACACGAGGGAGGAACAGGGAGCGCTTGGGGCGCGGACGAACCACACACCAGACCACATCTCAGGTGATGGCCGTGGACACCGTTCGTTTGCTGCAAACGCTGTCCGATGCGTTTGGGGTGACCGGTTTCGAAGACGAGGTCCGGGAGACGTTGCGGGCGCTGGTCGAACCCTATGCCGACGAGATCCGCACCGACGTGCTCGGAAACCTGCTGGTGACGCGGCGGGGCGGGTCGGGGTTCACCGTGATGCTGGACGCTCACCTGGATGAGATTGGCCTGATCGTCAACCATATCGACGAAAAGGGATTCCTCCATTTCGCGACCCTGGGCGGGTGGGACACGCGGATCCTTCCGGCAGAGGCCGTCATGGTACGCACCCGTGAAGGCGGCAAGGTGCGGGGGGTGATCGGGAGCCTGCCGCCGCACATCCTGAAGAGCGAAGAACGCGACAAGCCTATTCCGGTGGATTCGTTGTTCATTGACGTCGGGGTATCTTCGGCGGAACATGCCGCAGGTCTAGGCATCCGCGTCGGCGACCCGGTCGTGCTGGGGCATCCGTTTGAAGTCGTGCGCGAGGGGTGGCTACTGGGGAAAGCGTTCGACGACCGCGCCGGCTGTGCGGTACTGGTCAAGGTGCTGGAGGAGCTGGCAGGGACGACGCCGGAGGCCACCCTGGTCATGAACTTCGCGGTCAGCGAGGAAACCGGCCTGCGCGGCGCCCGCACGGCAGCGTTCCAAATCGATCCTCAGGTCGCACTTGCGGTGGAAGCGACCGTGGCCGCCGATCTCCCGGGAGTGGCCCCGCCGCGACAGCCCACCGGTGTCGGCAAAGGCGCGGCCATCACCATCGCGGATGCGTCTTCCATCGTCAGCCAGCGCATGGTGCGGGCGCTGGAGACGCTCGCCCAACGGCATGAGATCCGTTACCAGCTCAAGGTGCCCTTCTTTGGAGGAGGCACTGATGCCGGCGCCATCCAGACCAGCCGCGCGGGGGTGCTGGCCGGCGTCGTCTCCATCCCGGTCCGCTACATTCACTCGCCGGTGAGCCTGATGTGGCTAGATGATTTCGAGCAGGTGGTGAGGTTGGTGACGGCCTTTGCCCGGGAAGCGAAGACGCTGTTCACTCCGTGAGTGCACGGGGACCCTCTGGCCGCGCCGCTTCTTGCCATGGCGAGTCACGAATCACGAGTCGCGAATTTAAGTGCACATGGAGAAAGCCGCGTCAGATTTCCTCAGACGCTGCGAGAGGGTCCGCATGATGCACTTGGAGATCAGCGGTGCTTCGGCCAGCAGCGCGAAGAACTCTCGCTGGCCGATGACCAGCAGATGCATCGGCGTGGCGGCCTCCACCGTCGCGGACCGAGGGCCGCCATCCAGCAGGCTCATCTCGCCGAAGAAATCGCCCGTACCCAGCTGCAGGGTCCGTCGCTGGCTCGTCGTGACCGTGGCCTGGCCATCGACGATGACAAACATCTCTCGGCCGGTGTCCCCGGCGCGGGCCAGTATCTTGCCGGCAGGCGCATCGATCTCATCAGCCAGACGTGCGATCTGCTGGAGCTGCCGGTCTGAGAGCCCCTCAAACAACTGCACCTTCTTGAGCAGCGCGGTCTTCCCGGACGTTCTCCGCAGCCCCACGTCCGTCACCTCCGCGGTCCTTGAGCGTTGTGCGCCGGTGAGACTGTTGATTCCCGCTCTGTGTCGCCGTCCCTTCCAGCGAGTTCTCTGTCCTCAGGTACCGACTATGGCCGCCAGCCTCTGTACCGCGGACGACTGCAAGAACGTGGCGCGCAGCCGCTCGTCTGAGACAGTGGTCGCCAGCCGGTCTACGATCTCTCGCGCCAGCTTGGCCGCAGTCCGGGCTTCTTCGAGGCGGCCGAGTTTATGCAGCACCTCTGCCTGGGCCCGCCACTGTACCGGTAGTTCTCCGCGCTGCTCGGCCGCCTCGACGGCGGCAGTGTACTGGCCAGCATGGCGGCGATATCGTCTGCGGCGGCGCTGGCGTCCGCCAGCAGCAACAGCGGGGATCGCGAGGTCGACGAGGGAGACCGCAAGCTCCCACCGATCTTCTCTTCCGGCCTGCCTACTCGCAGGCCTCCGTGGCGTACGCTGCCACGATGGCCTGCGCGGACTTCTCGATGTCGGCGTTCGTCGTCGACCAGTTCGAAACTGAGATACGCATCGCGGCCAGGTCGTGCCACATGGTCCCTCCGGCCCAGCACGTCCCATCCCGCTGCACACGCGCCACCACGGCCCGGGTCAAGGCGTCCGCATCCCCCGTCCTGCGGGGGTGAAAACGCACCAGGACCTGGTTGAGGACAACGTCATTGAGAATCTCAACACCCGGGGTGCGGGCCAATAGTGATGCCATCTGGCGCGCCAGCGCGCAGCACCGGTCGACCAGGTCAATCAGCCCCTGGCGCCCGAGCGCATACAGTGCAGCGTAGGTTGTGAACCCCCTGGCCCGGCGGGAGAACTCCGGCACCCAGTCAAACGGGTCCCGCTCTGCTTCGCCACCCTGCACCAGGTACGACGCCGTCGCGCTCATCGCGGCGTGGTGCGCCCCGGGATGTGCGACGATCACGATCCCGGAGTCATAGGGGACGTTCAACCACTTGTGCGCATCTAAAGCCCACGAATCCGCCCGCTCCACGCCCGCGATCAGATGCCGCCCCGCCGGGCTCGCGGCCGCCCATAATCCAAATGCGCCGTCCACATGCAGCCAGGCTCCGCGGCGATGGGTGATGGGTTCGATTCCCTCCAGCGGATCAAATGCGCCGGTGTTGACGTTTCCGGCTTGTGCACACACGATGGTCGGCCCATCGCAATCCTGAAGAACGTTCTCCAACGCATCAGGACGCATCCGCCCCTGGCCGTCGGCCGGAACTCGCTTGGGCGTGCCGCGGCCCAGCCCGAGCATGCCCAGAGCGGCCAGGGCGGTGACGTGCACTTCGTCGCCGACCACAACGTGCACGGGCGGCGCGCCCTGCAGCCCGCGCTGCTCCACGTCCCACTGCGCGCGCCGCAGGACTTCGTGCCTCGCGGCCGCCAGCGCGGTAAAGTTGGCCATCGTGGCGCCAGTCACGAAGCCCACGGTGCATGTGGCAGGGAGGCCCAGCACCTCCAGAATCCATCCCGCTGCGACTTCTTCGACCACTGCGGCCGCCGGCGAACTCACATAGAGCCCCGCATTTTGATCCCATGCTGAGGTCAGCCAATCGGCAGCCACGGTGACCGGAAAGCTCCCGCCGATGACAAATCCGAAATATCTCGGTCCGGCGCTGGCCACCAGGCCGGGATCTGTCGCCTGCACCAGATGGTCAATGACATGGACGGGGTCGGCTCCGCGATCGGGTAGATCCCGCGCCAGTGCGGACCGCAGGCGCCGCACGTCGACCGGCCGGCCGACCGGCCGGTCCGGCAACGCGCTCAGAAACGCGCGCGCCTGCTGGTATGCGCGGTCCAGGACGGAGTCGTTGGCCATGCGCGGCCTCCCTGTCGAGGGATGAAGTGTTGTTAGACGTTCACTTTACCACGTCCCTTTCGCAAGGGACGCTGCCCCCAAGAAATGCAAAGACGGGAGATGTCTCTCCCGTCTTTGCTCACCGGAAGCGCTGCTCGGTTACTTCAGCGCGTCCACCGCCAGTTTCAGCTGCGCAGCAATTTGCTTTGCCCAGGGCTGGATGGCGTCGACTTCCGTGAATGCGGAGCCGCCTTTGACGTACCCGAGCACGTTGGCGGTCATGTCGTGCGCCACTCGAGCATACCGCGCTGCCTTGACCGCGCCGGTCGCGCCGCTCGCTACGGCGGCCTGCAGGTCAACTACGATCCCATTGCCCTGCCCCTGACACGGGTTGCCGACCGCCGGCCGGAAGTTCTTGCCACGGGGACCCTCCAAGCAGTTCATCACGTGCTGGAGGTGCATCAACGACGTAGCGGCCACGTTGCCACGTTGGGCCAGTTCGCCCGCGTGGAACATCGCGGTCTGGAGCTGTTTCTTCGCCGCGTCCGCGGTGCTCTCAGCCGTTGCCGCGCCGGTGACGAACGCGATCAGTGCGAGTACGATTACTCCTGCGACGAGTCCTCTCATGGTCTTCCCCCCTTGGTCCGATGTGGTGGTGAGACTGGTAGCAGTATTCTTGCCCGGTGTAACGAACGCGTAGTCACCTGTCGGAGACACAGCGGCGCGCGGTGCGAAAAATGTGAGGACCCCGGGATCGGGGTCCTCACCCAGAAGAGACGACGGACCAGTCCTACTGATTTGGCATCCAGCTCTCGCCGGAAGGAGTCCACGGCTGTGACGGCGTCTGCATCGGCGACCCCGGCATTTCCATGGGCTTGGGCTTAGGAGCGGTCTTGCGTCGAGTGGTCTTGCGCGCCGCTCGCTTCGTCGCCGTGCGGGCTGCCTTTCTCCCTTTCTTCGCCTTCCCCTTCGCTTTTCGCTTTCGGGCCACTCTTCCTCCCCCCTTGCATTTGGATGATGATTCCCAGCCTCTCCCCAGTGGGGCCAATTTCAGCAGACCTCGGCCGGGGTCCTGCAACGCGTGCGACTTTCTTTTTACCCAGACGATTGCTCCTGCAACTTCCGCTTTGGACTACTCGAGAGATCCCAGCAGCAGGCCCACGCGGCGGTTCACCGCGTTGAGCACGGCCTTGCTGGCGGCCTCGAAGGCCATGTCGTCGATGGGCGCGATGCCCAGGAGCGACTCTTCGCCGGTCGGCGTCAGGAACAACACCACGGCCCACAACGCCTTCCCCACCTCCGGCGGGGCCGGCTGGATGTCGTGCACGACGATGCCATAGCCCTGGGGCAGAAATTCCGTCACCGCCCTGGCGGCGGCCTCTGCCGCCAGGAAGAGACGACGCTCCTGCGCGTTGCGACCGACGGCCCGGCCGATGACCTCGCGATCCCCGTGTACCAGCTTCACCGTTGCCGTAGCCACCAGACCTGACACGTCGAGGCTGGCGCCCTTGAAGCGGATGCGGCCCGCCCCATCAGGGGTCGGGGCCGGCATGGCGGGCGTCTGGGCGACCACCTCCGGTTCCGAGGGTGGCGCGGGAGCGTTGGCTCGCAGCATCGTGGCAGGAGCCACCGGCGCCTCTTCGTCCTCGGCGTCCATCGGTGCCGTCGGGAATGGCTCCATCGGCTCAGCGGCGGGCAGTTCGAAGACCGGCGCGTCAAGTTCATTTTCGGCTAAATCCGCAAATGGCGCGTCCTCCTCACCAGCCGCAGCTGGCTCGGGTTCAGCGGCCTGGCGAGGTGCCGGAGCGTGATGCCTGACAGCCGGCGCGGGTTCAGGTTCCACTGGCGCGGGTTCAGGTTCCACTGGTGCGGGTTCAAGTTCCGCCACCGCGGGTTCAGGTTCCACGTCGGCCTGGACCCCGTGCGGGGCAGGGACGGCAGCCTGCGGCGTGTGCGCCGGAGTGGCCGGTGCACCGGTGGACGCCACCTCTGCGGAAATGATGACAGCGTCGATGATGGCCTGCGCGGCGTTCGGATCAGTCAGCCGGTCCACCGTGGCCACCCCGATACGGCTGTGCGGCAGCCGGTCACCGTCTGTTTCCAGGCTAGCCGCGGAGACCTGCTGGTGAATCATGTCCACGAGCGTGCGGATGTCATCCAGCGGCCGGACAGTGAAAATCAGCAGCTTGTCGCCCCCATGCCTGGTGAATCGGTCTCGGTCGTCCATCAGCCGTGTCATGCGGCGGGAGACCTGCCGCAGGACCGAATGCGCGGC
>Ga0209237_1002886_pt1 | contig 10356 bp, 7 predicted proteins | sample GraSoi013_1_40cm_2_FD_185820 | JGI IMG/M metagenome (GOLD analysis project Ga0209237, IMG submission 185820) | Grasslands soil microbial communities from the Angelo Coastal Reserve, California, USA - Sample 10_02_2013_1_40cm (SPAdes) (version 2) | ecosystem: Environmental > Terrestrial > Soil >...
TGTCTGGCTGGAGGTCGACGTCAGCGCTGATGTGGTTGACTTGCCCGTTGTCGTCGTGGTTGAGCTGCTCGTGGTCGTGGATGTTATCTTACTCGTGGTAGAGGAAGTGGAGGCGCTACTCGTTGTTGTTGCCGTCGAGCTAGTGCTGCTGGTTGTGGTTGTTGAGGTGGTACTCGTTGTCGTAGACGACGTCAAAGTACTCGAGGTGGTGGTAGTGGTTGTCGATACGTTAACCAAGCTCCCGAAGACGGCAATCGGAGTTACTCCGCCCGGTGGGTATGCCCTCATCCTGCCCCAATCCACGACATTGCTGCCTGCTGCGTTGGCGGTCTGACCAGCATAAATTCCGTAGTTGGCTATCGTAACGCCGCTGTCAGTACCCGTGTATGAGTTTCCCGCTCCATCCGCAAAGCGCTCACTTCCGGTTGCAGACCAGATAACCTGCCAGATGCCAGCGGGGAAGGTCGTTTGCGTTGTGCTCTGAAGAAGCCCGTAGCCCGTCGACTTCTCACTAGCGAAGCGGGTGTTCGCGCCAGAATTCCAGAATGCGGCATACCCGTTGTAGAGGCCGCTAAAAACGCCGGGGGCATTCGAGGAATAGCTGGTTGAAACACCCATCATCGGGTTCACGCTTCCTGACGACACCATGTACGCCTCTGAAACTGAAGGGTAGGCGATCGGCGCCGCCGCGACAAAGCACCAGGCGCTTGAGGTGGAAGTTGTGAATGTGGCACCGTTATTGACCGACACCGTACAACTTGGAGTCGACGATGCCGGGTTTACCTCTGCTATCGCGACGGCATAATTGTCTGAGCCCGACCAGCTCATCGTGTAGGAGCCGGCCGTTGTCGTGGCTAGAGTGCTTCCCTGTCCAGACATTCCACCGGCTGCCACCGCCCATCGCCTCGTCTGACCCGTCCCCGTCGTGGTCTTGGTGGAGGAGCTGTCAAAGGACATCGCATCAACTGCCCACGAATTCGCGTTGGCGGTCGTAATCGATTGCGAAGGAGTTCCCGTGCCGGCTTTCGAGTTGGTCGTCGGCATCGGAGTTGTCTGGTCCACTCCCGAGAGAGATATCGCTCCACCTGCCGCCCCGTCGGTGCCCACGGTCCCGCTGAGTGTGACCTGAACGGTGTGCGCGCCTGATGGGGGGTTCAGCAGATACCAGAGGGAGGCCTTCAATTGCGCTGTTCCCGTGCCGACCCCAACCTTCTTGGTCAATGACACGCCGTTGTATGTGACGGTGCTAGCCTCGAATCCGCTCGATTTTTCTATAGTGGCTCCGACTATCAGTATCGAGTTTGATAGACCTGTTCCAACGGTGTGTGTCCACGAGTAGGAGGAGACGGCTCCCAATCCAGACACAGAGTTCGAAGTCGCGTCAAGTGCGATTGTCGCACCGCCCCCCGCAGAACTCGATACTGTCGTCCATTTCGAGCTGAGCGATGTCCCGGCGAAGTTGTCGTAGAAGGTGAAGACGTTCGCCCCGTTGTCGTTGGCCCCATAAGTCCCTGCGATACTGGGCGCTTCTCCCCAATAGACGCCGTCGAAATGAGTGGAAGTCGAGAGAAAAGTCATGTAGACCGTCTGGGTTCCTCCGCTGCCCGCTATCGCCGATGTCAGCTTGACCCACGCCGAGGCGGAGGTCGCGCTCGTTATGCACGAAGGCGCGCAGGATTCGAGCCACGCGTTGAGAGTCGCGGCACAAGCGATGTCAGCGCAGAAGCGGATGTTCCCCAAATCCGACGCTTCGTAACTCGAATAGGCGGAGGGGTTCCACGTTATCTTCTGCTGGAAGGTGGTCGGTGTGGCAGACCCCTGGTTGTTCGTGAGCATAATCGGCACATAAGCCACAATCCCCGTTGCCGCGTGAGTCACGGGGAGGAGAAGAAGGAGACTCGAAGCTGCAATGACCGTGGCGATGACGCCGGCAGCCCATCTCTGAATCACACAAGGCCCCTCTCTGAGGGGGAATTCCGCGCAGAAACATAAGGCGATTATGAAATGGAAATACAGATTGAGCGAACATCTTCGCGAGAAATAACGGGCAGCCACCTAATCCAGCAAATATTGGGCTATTCCATAGGAGGCGTCCTTGGGAGATCGATGCAACTCGAGTCGCTCGGACGAAAAAGTGAAGTTTGTCCTCGAGAGGGAGAAGTGCGCGGTTGACGAGGTCATCATAAATAATAACGCAGGGTACGACCCACGATAGTCGCGTTTGTACTCCGTCCATCCTCTTCACGGGATTCCCGAGGTGAGGAAGAATGACGACATCGCAGAGCTGATAATCGGAGCCCTCGGGTCCGCCGGCGGGTCCCTGAACGAGAACGACGTAGTCGTCGTGAAGCAGAAGATCGTCTCTAAGGCCGAGGGGAGAGTCGTAAGACTCGAGGGCGTCAAGCCGTCGAGACGCGCCGTGCGAATCGCGAATGACCTCGGAAAGGAGGCGCAGCTCGTGGAGTTGATCCTGCGGGAGTCGAGAAGAATCGTCCGGATGGGGCACGGAGTGATAATAACGGAGACGAAACACGGCTTCGTCTGCGCAAACGCAGGGATAGACAGGTCGAACGTCGAGAGCGGCCATGCCGCCCTTCTCCCCCTCAACCCCGACAAGAGCGCGAGGAGGATTAGAAGGTCTCTCGAGAAGGGGGTAGGAGCCAAGCTCTCGGTCGTAATCACGGATACCTTCGGCCGACCTTGGCGCAACGGTCAGACAGACGTCGCGATAGGCTCATCTGGAATCGAGCCGCTCCAGTCCTACCGGGGGAGGGTTGACGCGTACGGTTACACACTCCGGGTGACCGAGCCGGCAATTGTGGACGAGATAGCGAGTGCCGCAGAGCTCGCGATGGGGAAGCTCTCGGCGGTGCCCGTCGCGATAGTGAAGGGACTGAAGTACAGAAGGAGCGAGATGGGTGCCAAGAGCATGATCATGCCGAGGGAGAAGGACCTCTTCAGGTGAGGACGCGGTGCGGGTCGTGGCTCTCGCGGGTGGGACCGGCTCGGCGAAACTGCTGCGGGGGCTCGGAGGGGTTCTCGGCAGGTTCATCGTAGTCGTGAACACGGGAGACAACATATGGATGCACGGCCTCTACGTCTGCCCCGATATCGATATCGCGATGTACACACTCGCTGGAATTGAGGATAAGGAGAAGGGGTGGGGGATAGCGGGCGACACTTTTCACCTCCTCGAAGACCTCGGGAGGCTGGGGGCGGCGACCTGGTTTAAGCTGGGAGACAGGGACTTCGCGACTCATGTCTTGCGGACCCACATGCTTCAGGGGGGGAGGAGGCTGACGGAGATAACCTCCCTGCTTGCGAAGAGACTTGGGGTGAAGCAGACGATTCTCCCTCCCTCGGACCAGCACATCGAGACCCACATAATCACAGAGGAGGGAGAGATGCATCTCCAGGAATTCTGGGTGAAGAGGAAGGCTGAAGGGAGAGTCAGGGGAGTGAGATACGTCGGGGTTGAGAGCGCCAGGGTGAGTACCGAGGTCGAGACGGCCCTACGCGACGCAGAAAGGATACTCTTCTGCCCTGGAAATCCAATCACGAGTCTGGAACCGATAATCTCGACGGACGGCCTGGGTACGATGCTCGCCAGCTCTCGAGCGAGGAGGATTGCGGTCTCTCCCATGGTCGGCGGAGGAGCATTCAGCGGCCCCGCCTCGAAGCTGATGAGCGCGTTGGGTCACGAGCCAACTGCTGTGGGGGTCGCCGAGCTCTACTCGGGACTCGTCGACGAAATCGTCATCGATAAGGCAGACGCTGAGATGAGACCCTCCATAGAGAGGCTGGGTGTCGACTGCACCCTGGCAGACATCAAGATGGACTCGCCCGCCGACGAGCGAAGGCTCGCGAAACTACTCATCGAGGCGTGAAGGTGAAGTCCCCCGCGGTCATTGTGCCTCTCAAGAAGGCCAATCCCAAGAGCAGGTTGTCTGGGATTCTGAGTCTCGAGGAGAGGAGAGAGCTTGTCAGAGTCATGCTGCAGGACGTGATCAAGCCCATCGAGTCGGGGGGACTTCTCAACCAGACCTACCTGGTCTCCTCGGACGAAGAGAGCCTGCGATTTGCCTCGCAGCTCGGGGTCAGGCCAGTCAGGGAGGCCTCAGAAAAGGGTGTAAACGCCGCCGTCGAGAGAGGAATGAGAGAGACTCCCGACTCCGAGGGATGGCTAATCCTGCCGGCAGATATTCCGTTTCTGACAAACCGAGACCTGTCGAGGGTTCTGAGTTTCTGCGAATCAGGAGCCGCCATCGTCATCTCCCCGTCGCGAGAGTTCAACGGAACCAACCTCCTTCTCCTCGAGAGGGGAGCACGGCTGAAGTTGAGCTACGACATGAACAGTTTTTCGAGCCATCTCGCGGCGGCCGCCCGTTCGAGATTCTCGGTAGCCGTCTACTGCTCATGGACGGTCACTCTGGACATAGATTCCGTCGAGGACGTGAGGTTGGCGCTATCGAAGGGAGTCAAGAACGGGACGACAACATTCTTGAAATCGAAGCTGCCGTAGACGGTTGATTCCCTTGGAGAGCCTCCTCGTTGAGAACTGCAACGTCTTGAATCCTACTGGCGAGGATAGGGTACGCTCGATACTTATCGAAGGGAAGAAGATTGCTAAGGTTTCCGCAAATCCGACTCAGAAGGCCCCGGAGGGTACGATGACGACCATCGATGCCAGGGGAGGGACGGTTCTTCCTGGGCTGATTGACACGCACTGTCATCTGGTGGCTCTTGGCTCGATGCGGCGGATACTCAATCTGACGGGGACTTCCAACGTGACCGCCCTAAGACTGAGGCTCTTCGCGAAGGCGAACAAGGCACCCCCGGGAGAGTGGGTGATGGGAAGAGGGTGGGACCAGGAGGGCTTCACGGAGCGAAGATATCCTTCGAGGGACGACATCGACGACCTCACGCGGGACAACCCAGTCATTCTGACGAGGGTCTGTGGCCATGTAGCCCTGTTGAACAGCGTCGCGATGAATCGGCTCGGAATCGATGAGGCAGCAGCCAATGAGGGGGGACGCGTCTTCGACAGAGACGAGAGTGGAAGGCTGACTGGAATAATCAGAGAACTCGCTGTCGAGGAGGCCCTCGGCGGGATTCGCCCCCCGAACGATGAGGTGATAGAGGCCGACATACTCGCGGGAGAATATGAGGCGGCGAAGAGCGGCCTGACTAGTTTACACTGCATTCTCTCGTCCAATTACGAACAGGAGCTCAGGGCATTTCTCTCCCTTCACAGCAATAAGAAGCTAGCCTTGAGGTACCGGATCTACCTCCCCGCGGCGGGGCTGAAGAGGCTGGAAGTATCGGAGTTCGGTCAGCCAGACGAGGACGACGGAATGCTCAAGATACTCGGGGTTAAGGTATTCGCAGACGGGTCCCTCGGAGCGAGGACGGCCGCTTTGCGCGAGCCCTACGCGGACGACCCGACCAACTCGGGAATACTGAGGTACACAGGCGGGCAGCTGGAAGAAATCCTGGGAAAGGCTCACTCCCTAGGGAAGCAGGTCTTGATCCACGCTATTGGGGACGCGGCGGTCTCGCAGGCGATTGACGCGATCGTCTCGGTCACTCGCGGCAAGAACGAGTGGAGACACAGGATCGAACACTGCAGCCTCTGCACCGCCGAGACGATGGAGCGATTGAAAGAGGCTGGAATCGGCGTGAGCGTGCAGCCACATTTCGCCATCTCCGACAAATGGGCCTCTGAGAGACTCGGGGAGAGGAGGATCAAGTGGCTCTACCCCCTAAAGTCGTTGCTGAAAAACGGAGTGACCGCCTCCGGAGGCTCGGATGCGCCAGTCGAACCGGTCAGCCCAATCCTGGGGATGTGGGCTGCGATGGTCGGAGCCAATTACTCGGCGGAGGAAAGGCTCGACATTAAAGAAGCACTTCGACTGTACACCATCAACGCGGCCTTCAACGGTTTCAATGAGGGAAACTTGGGGGAGATACGCGAGGGATTCCTCGCCGACCTGACGATTCTGGACTCGGATATTCGCGATATCCATCCCGCGATGCTGAGGAAGGTGGGCGTCGCCGCCACAGTCGTAAACGGACGGGTCGCCTACTCATATGAGGGAGTACCGTAAATCGGGTTTGACTGAAAATCGCATCTGATATCAGGTCCATCGAGGGGAGGCGCCGTTCGGAACCTCAATGCATCTTCCCCTGCCATTGGTGAGAGAGAAAAATCGTTTTCAGAAGAAGAAAGTTTAGCAGATAGAACCGAGTTTGGGGTCGCGGTGGACAGCACAACAATTTTCCTCCTCGACCTAGGAATATTTTCTGTCTTCGCCCTGATTTTCAGCCTGGCTTTCGCCCGGCTAAGACTCCCCGTCGTTTCCGCACAGATAGTTGCGGGCATGATTGCAGGCCCTTATGTTCTCGGCTGGGTCAAAGACCTTGTCACAATCAACGATCTCTCCGCGATCGGGATCGTTCTGCTCCTCTTTGTCATCGGGCTAGAGCTCGACCCTGTCGAGCTCAGGAAGCTGGCCGGAAGGGTCGCTGGCGTCGCCGTGCTTGAGATGGGCGTTGCTTTCGTCCTTGGATTCGCCGCGTCCTCCGTCATCCTCGGCGCTGGCCTTCTCCAGTCCATCATCTTCGCGATGGTGGCGAGCATCAGCAGCACCGCCATAATCGGCAAGATGTTCCTCGAGAGGGGTAGTCGTCCCCTCGTCAATTCTCCAGAGCCGGGGGCGCTCATGGCACTCATGATAATGGAAGACATGGTTGCCGTAGTATTTCTCATCGCCCTCTCCTCTTTTACATCGAACAGCACACTGCTCTCGGGTAACTCTGTCGTGCAGGTAGTCACGACGATAGGTGGTGGCATAGCCTTGGTTGTCGCTGGTTACTTGGTCGCGACTTACGTGGCGCCTAAGATAATTGACTACCTCGGCGCCTTCGAGGAGGAGTATGAGGAAATCCCCTTCCTCTTCGCGCTCGGTCTCGGATTTGTCTTCGCGGTTCTAGCCGCGGTCTTCGGGTATTCTCCCGGAACCGGGGCCTTCATAATCGGACTCTCGATACGCGGAAAGCGTTCCAAGTTCTTGAAGAGCAGGATAACGACCATCAAGGACCTCTTCATCGTCCTCTTCTTCATCTCGATGGGCAGCCTGATCAACCCGATCCCCGCCCTGATCATCGGCCTTCCCCTCCTCGGCGTCATGGCGCTCGTTGTTTCAGGAAAGCTCGTCGGCGGGTTCGCCTCTGCCAAGATTTTTCTTCGAATGAGGAGCAGCAAGAGCGCCTACCTGTTTGGGTCATGGCTTGTCCCGAGGGGAGAATTCTCTTTCGTCATCGGGCAACTCGCTTTGACCTTGGGCGTAATCGACAGCGGCTTCTTCTCGCTCATCGGGTTGATTGTCCTTGTAACTGCCATCGTGGGGCCTGTCATTCAGAGGTTAGCCGAGTCGAGGGGTGCCCCCGCGATGTTTCCTACGAAGGCGAAGACGGACCCTTCAGAAGACCGATGATTGGCGGAGGTTCGCGCCGCCTGACGAGATGAACATTCGTTACTCCATCACGAGAATAGAAAGGCGGCGGGAATGCACCAATCATACGGCCTCGAGCGTGGCCTGACTGGCCTTGGCATGCTAATCCTAATCTGCCTATTCATCTACAGGATGAAGAACAAGGCGCCGCCCTCCCCATCGCATTTCCTTCCAGCCCCACTGCTCTCACTGTTGCCCCCGGAGAAGGGGTAAAACAGCAAAACGAATAGCCCTAGGTTCCCTGACTCAGGCGCAGTTGTTTGTGCATGAGTACCACGCATCTAGCCTCGATCCCGCCGTGGCTGCAAGTGGCCTCACCGTGCTGCCATCTCCCCAGTGTTGAAACACTACGTTGTGCGCGGAGCCATGACAGCTGTTGCAGTCGTCCGGGAGGACGTAGTATGTGGTGCCCGGCTTGAGACCGGAGAATGTGAACCCATGCTCATCGGCGAACCCGGTCTGGACGACGTTTAGACAAGATGCATCAGAACACAGTGCGAAGAACATCGCCGCCCCGGGGCCAGTCCCAAAGCTGCACGTCGTCGCAAAGCACGGGTCCCAGTAAGAAGCTTGAATCCTGTTCGCGGTTACAGTTATTCCTCCCGAGGTGCCCCCACCGAAGGTGAGTGATGAAGCCCCTGGACTCGATGAGTGAGTCGAATCACCAGAATACGTTCCGGTAATCGTTGCAGAACCTGGAGTTGAGGGTGAGGTGTAGGTCGTCGAACACTGACTCTGGCTACTGCTCAGCGACGAAAGGGTACACGTCGCGGCGCTGAACGAGCCACCGGCGCCTCCATCGCTCCAGGATACACTACCGGAGGGGGCAGATGGAGACCCGCTAGTATCCTTAACGGCGGCCGCGAAAGTTAGAGGACTTCCAGGCGTTACAGAAGCCGAGTTAGGCGATACGGTTGTGGTCGTTAAGTGTTTGTTCACGGTCACATGTACTGTCCCGGTGCCAGTGAATAGACCAAGGATGTCGGATGCAGTGTAGGTGAAGGAGTCCGATCCGACGAAGCCTTTGTTAGGAGTGTAGGTGACGGTGTTATCGGGATTGATCACGGCCCTACCCGCGCTGGGTTGAGTGACCGACTGGACGCGCATGCCACCTGGACATTGAAGACCGCTGATTAGACAGCTGTCATTCGCAAGCACGTTTATCGTGACTGGTACGCTCTCTGTCGTCGACACGCTGTAATCGCTAGCCTGGATTCCGTTCGGTACCAGAGCCCTAGCGGGAGGAGAGACCCCTGCAGGCGCGCCGACCAGAAAGAGCGAGAGAAGGAGCAGCAGACTGATTGCCGAGTCTTTGGTGAGATTCCTTATGACGCATCCACCAGAACAATTTTTGTTCGGGAATATATTAGCCTAAGCACAGATGATACCAGAAGATTCTAGCATAGGACGGTACCGAAAACAATCCTCGGCTGTAGTTGAAACCCTTACCGCACAGCTGGCAGGCGCATGCGAATAACACTCTCGTGATTTTGGAGTTCAACGTCAACACTTAATCAGCTCTTGAATCAACGTAAGGCCGTGGCGGGACGCGCACAGACCCGCGAGCCCTATCGCTATTCTTATACACGAGAGGGGACTGTTTCCTCGGCCGGTCCTCTCCGTGTCAGATCTTCCCGTAGTTATCGTTGGTTCGTTCCTCATAGCCTTCAAGGCGGTTCTGCTGGAGGGTAGCGAAGTTGCGATTCTCTCGATCGCGACCGTCACGCAGCTCGGAAAGAGGAACGTCCTGGCGGGGGTCCTTATCGGTAGCCTGATCTCGATCTTCACATTCCTTGCCGTGCGGCAGGTCTTCGTCCTCCTCCCTGACTTACTGATCGACTTCATCACTGGTGCGGTTCTCCTCTACTTCTCCTCGAAGTTTCTGCTTGGATTCGTCAGGTACTACTTCGGGAAGAAGTCCTTCACGGACAAGATGACAAAGATGGAAAACGAGGTTGTAGCGAGGGACCTGAAGAACATCCCCGTGGGGCAGGCTCCGGCGGCAATGCCGTTCTCCCTCCTCAATGCGCTGCCCGTGCTCACGATTACTCTGACCGAGGGCTTCGAAGCGAGCCTCGTTCTCGCCGCGGCTGGAGCCTTCAACCTTGAATGGACCGTCATCGGAGCCCTGGTGAGCATAGCTCTGCTCGTCTCGGTCTCGGCTGTCTCCTACCAGTACCTCCTGAGAGTCCCGAGGTGGCTCCTCGACCTGATCGCGGGAGTCGTTCTGCTCTCGTTCGGGCTTTTTTTTCTCGTAACCGGGATCCTCTCGGTAGCTTAGACTCAGGCCCTCCGGAATTTGCCCGTCTTGCCGTTGTAGGTGAGCATCCCGGCGTAGATGGCCCAGTGCACAAGTAGGGCCTGAATGAGCGATACGTTTAGCTCTCTGTCGTGGTGCCAGCGCACATCATGCCGCTCTGCCACGTCTGCTACCTCTTCCGCGGTCACCTCGACATTCCTTGAAGCGAGCTCCAGGGCGGTCTTGAACGGCTCAATCTTCGAGAGCTGGTCCTTGAGGAGACGAATTTTGTTCTTGCTGGTCTTCTGGAGTTTGAGACCGAACTCGGTGAGGGAGACCTCCCCCCTCTCCTTCTTCACCAGACCAAGAAGCTCGGCGGCGTCGAGTATCGGAAGGAAGACGGCTATGTCGGCCCCCAGCTCGTCGGCGAGTCGATGAGTATCTATCTTCGGGCCGAGCCCTCCCGTGACCTCGACGAGGCTGACAACTTGTCCCGCCCTAACGTTGGCGGGCATCATCATCGGCCGCGAAGACGACGTACCGCCGGTTACCCTGGCGCCCATATCTCGATCAACACCAACTCTCCAATCTAGGCAAGGAGGG
>Ga0209237_1002887_pt1 | contig 10356 bp, 7 predicted proteins | sample GraSoi013_1_40cm_2_FD_185820 | JGI IMG/M metagenome (GOLD analysis project Ga0209237, IMG submission 185820) | Grasslands soil microbial communities from the Angelo Coastal Reserve, California, USA - Sample 10_02_2013_1_40cm (SPAdes) (version 2) | ecosystem: Environmental > Terrestrial > Soil >...
CCAGTAGGCGCGCGACGTCAGGCGGAGCGACGCTCCGGTACGCCAGCGATCTCGCGGACGAACGCGAGACTAGCCGCCGCCACGTCCCGGCGGCGCACGTCGACCGTGATCGCGTGCCCGCTCCCCTCGAGGAAGAGCGTCCGCACGGGGCCGCCGAGGCGCCGCGCAAGCTCGCGCGCGTCGCTCACGGGGACGACCTGGTCGCGCACGGCGTGCGCCACGAACGCGGGGCACGTGATCTCGCCGAGCCGCCCGCGCACGCGCGAGATGCCGGTGATGAGCTCCGCAACGGCGCGGAGCGGGATCGGGTCGTAGCAGCTCGCACCCGCGTTCAGGTCGACCATGTCGCTCGCGGGGGATGGCCACGTCCGGACCACGCGCCAGACGTACGGCGTGAGATAGGCGAACCGGTTGCGGATCGCGAGCGCGGTCGCAAAGAGCAGCAGCGCCGCCGGCTTTCGCCGGAGCGCCAGGTCGAGCGCCATGGTCGCGCCCGCGGAGAGTCCGCCGACGATGACCTCGCGGTGGCCGGCGGCGAGGTCGTCGTACGCCGCCAGCGCGCATGACATCCAGTCATCCCAAGCGAGGCAGTCCATGTCCGCGGGGCAGGTGCCGCGGCCGGGGAGGAGCGGGACGCTCACGGTGTAGCCGTCGTCGGCGAGCGCGTCGGCGACGGAGCGCATGTCCTCTGGCGTCCCGGTGAGGCCGTGCAGCAGCAGGACCGCCGCGTCGCGGCGACGCGAGCGGACCGGTCTGAGCCGCGCGGCCATGGCGAACACCCAGGCACGCCACATGCCTGATTAACTGGCGAGCGAGCGTCCTTGAGAGGCGCGGCGCGGTCTCAACGTTGCCTCAATCGCCTCTCCACCCCCCGAACGGGTGACCGGGCGAAGGCATGCCAGTTGCAACTGTTCGAGACATGCGGGTGCACGTCGCACCATGCGATCGTTACCGGCTCCGCGTCACCACCTGGGGCGGCGGAGCGCCACCGCACGCGATCGTGCTCCCCGGTCTCATGGCGGACTGGCGCGCACTCGCGCCACAGATCCGCACGCTGCGCCGCCTCGGTTGGACGGTTCATGTGGTCGACCTTCCCGGCTTCGCGCTGCAGCCGTCGCTCGCGCCCGCGGATGCGACCGTCGTGCGGCTGGCGGACTACGTCGCGAAGGTCATGGCGGATCTCTCGATCCCGCACGCCCTCGTCCTCGGTCATTCACTCGGCGGCGGCGTCGCGCTGCATCTGGCGCTGCGTCGGCCCGAGCTGGTGTCCGGTCTCGTGCTGATCGCGCCGGCGGGGCTCGGGATCTCGCTGCACTGGATCTACAAGCTCTACTGCGTCCCGCTCCTCGGCCGCGCGCTGCTCCGCCCCGCGGTGTTGCGCGCGTCGTCGATCCGCCGGTTCCTCGTCGGCAGCCGTCGGCGGGGCGACGCCCGCTTCGTCGCGCGGCTCGTCCGGCACGGAACGAGGAACCGTCCGCGGTCCCTGTCGGCGCGCGCGATCATCTGGGCCAACCAGCCGCGGCGCTGGGACAAGGCGCGGGCGCTCCTTCCCGGCGGCGAGCAGCGCGGCATCCGGATCGACGGGCGCCTCGCGGAGCTCAGCAAGGTCCCGACCCTCGTTCTGTGGGGCGACGAGGATCGGATCATCCCGGTCGGGGACGCGCGGCGCTGCAAGGAGCTGCCTCTCGCCGAGGTCCGTATCGCGCGTGGCGTCGGCCATTCGTTGCCGCTCGAGGCGGCGGACTGGGCGAACGGCCACATCGCGCGCTTCGTCGCGGCGCTGACGTCCACACTCGCGCGAGCTGCCTGACCGGACCGGTCGGCTAGCTCCGCTCCGATCGCCAGGCCGCGATCCGCTCGAGAACGCTCCCGTCGTCCAGCGCGATCGCGCGGCGGTTCCGCTCGGTGACGAGGAGCGCGGTGCGCGCGGCGCGCTCGGCCAGCCGCCGGCGCTCCGGGATGAGGCGCGCCCGCTCCGCGAGGACGCGCGCGACGTGCGTGTGGGCGAGCGACTCGGTGAGGCGCTCGGCGTGGAGGAGGATCGGTCCGAGGTCCTCGTCCGACAGCTCCGCGCCACGCAGCAGCGCCGGACCCTTGCGGCGCAGTAGGCGGGCGACGAGGAGCCGCAGCGAACCCTGGATGTGGCCGCGGGCGGCGGCGAAATCCGACCCGGCGCGGCCCCCCGGCGACGCGCGCGCGAGGATGCGGCTGGGTCCGCGCCGCACGAGCGAGGCGGGAGCGCGCAGCGCCATGAGCGACTGGATCTGCGACGTGCCCTCGTAGATCGGCGTGATGAGGCTGTCGCGCATGAAGCGGCCGACGTCGTACTCGTCGACGACGCCGTAGCCGCCGTGGATCTGGAGCGCGAGACGGCACACGCGGACCGCGCCTTCGGTTCCGTACCATTTCACGAGCGGCGTGAGCTCGCGCGCGTCGCGCGCCGCGTCCTGGTCGCGGCCGAACATGACGAGGTCCTGGAGCACCGCGGCCTCGTACGCGAGGGCGCGCGCGCCCGCGACCGTCGTCTCCATGTCGAGCAGCATCTCGGCGACCATCGGGTGCTCGCGGATGGGCTTGCCCATCTGGACGCGCTGCGCGGCGTAGTCGGAGGCCTTCGCGAACGCGGCCGTCGCGACGCCGATCCCCTGGATGCCGACGCCCAGGCGTGACTCGTTCATGAACGTGAGGATCTGCTTCCAGCCGTCGCCCGGGTTCCCCAGCGCCGTCGCGCGCGTCCCCTCGAAGACGAGCGCGCACGTGGGCGAGCCGCGGATCGTGAACTTGTGCTCGGCGCGCTCGACGACGTAGTTGTCGCGCTCCCGGTCCGCCACGAACATCCCGAGCCCGTCGAGGCCGGTCGAGCCGGCGACGCAGCGCGCGAGCACGATGACCATGTCGCCCTGTCCCGCGGAGATGAACTGCTTGCGGCCCTTGAGGATCCAGCACCCGTCGCCGCCCTGCTGCGTCGCCGTCGTCGCGAGGCGACCGACGTCGGACCCGGCCTGCGGCTCGGTCATCGCGACGGCGCCCATGATCTCGCCCTTTGCCAGGCGCGGGAGGTAACGCGCCTTCTGCTCATCGTTCCCGAAGCGGTAGATGAGCGCGGCGGGCGAGTTCCAGCCGATGCCGTGCTGCACCTGCGTCGCGAGGTCGGCGCGGGCGAGCATCTCCGCGATCATCATCGTGACCGTGAACGGCAGGCTCGCGCCGCCGTAGTCCGGAGGCACCGAGGGAGACGCGAGGCCAAGCTCCGCGAGCCCGCGGAGGTTCTCCAGCATCGGCTCGTTCATGCGGATCTGTCCGTCGTCGCGGATGACGCCGATCTCGTCGACCTTCGCGGCCCGCGGGGCGATCTCGGTCGCGATGTAGCGGCCCGCGAGGTCGCAGACTTCGCGCCACGTCGCGACCGTCGCCGTCACGTCGGCGGTCTCGCCTTCGACGGCGCGCACGATGCGATCCCACGAGACCGCCTTGTCGAAGACCTCGACGAGGTCGGGGTTGCCGCTGAAGAAATTCGTCGCGTTCATACGCGGAAGAACGGCCGGCGCGACCGGAGCGCATTCGCGGGAGCGAAGCGGTCCCCGTGCGCGGCGGCGAGCCGTTCGAGAGAGGCGACGACACCGTCGCCGAGCGCGTCGGCGTAACGGAACGGACCGCCGAGGAACGGCGGGAAGCCGAACCCGAGCACGGCACCGAGATCGCCCTCGGCCGGCGAACGGAGCACCCGTTCATCCAGGCAGCGAGCGGCCTCGTTCACGAGCGCGAGGGTGAGCCGCTCGGCGATGTCCTCGACGACCGGCCGCGAGTCGACCCCGACGAGCTCGCGCACCCGCGGATTCGGTGTCCGCCGCCTGCCCGAGTAGCGATAGAAACCGCCGCCCTTCGCCTTGCCCTTGAAGCCCTCGGCGACGAGCGCGTTCACGATCGTCGGCGGCGTGATCCCGCGCGCCTTCGCGACGGTCTCGCCGGCGTGCGCGGCGACCTCGAGGCCGACCTCGTCAACCTCCTGCAGCGGCCCGACCGGCCAGCCGAATTCCACCATCGCGCGATCGATCGCCTCGATGTCGGCGCCCTCGGCGAGCATCGCGAAGGCCTCGCCGATCATCACCGACAGCACGCGCGTGGTGTAGAAGCCCGCGCCGTCGCCAACGACGATCGCCGTCTTCCCGAGCGCGTGCGCCGCCGCGACGGCGGTCGCGATGGCGTCCGGATCCGCGCGCGCCGACCGAACGACTTCGATGAGCGGCATGCGGTGGACGGGCGAGAAGAAGTGCATGCCGACGACGCGCTCGGGCGCCCGCGCGCGCCGCGCGATCTCGGCGATGGGCAGCGCCGAGGTGTTCGAGGCGATCACCGCATCGGGCCGGAGGACCTGCTCGAGCTCCTCCACGACGCGCTGCTTGGTCGCGAGCTCCTCGAAGACGGCCTCGATGACGAGGTCGGCGCCGCTGAACCCGGCGAGGTCGGGCCCTCCGGTGATGCGGCCGACGATGCGCGCCGCCTCGCGCCGCTCGAATACGCCCTTCTTCGCCGCCTCCGCGGTGAGCTGGCGGATCGTCGAGAGTCCCTTCGCCACCGCCGCGGCGTCCCGGTCCCGGGCGCGCACCCGCAGGCCGCCCGCGGCCGCGGCCTGCGCGATGCCGGAGCCCATGAAGCCGAGGCCGACCACGCCGACGGCCGCGATGGGGCGCGCACGACCGAGGCCCTGGAGCACGGCCTTCCGCTGGTGGAGCGTGAGGAGAGCGAGGGCGACCAGGTTCTTCCCCGTCCCGCCGACTGCGAGCTCGCCCAGCGCGCGGGCCTCGGCGTCCAGGCCGGCGGCCATGCCCTTCGCGAGGCCGGTCGCGATCGCGTCGATCGCGGCCAGGGGCGCCGGATAGCGGCCCTTCGTCTCCGCGAGCACCCGCGACCGCGCCTGCCGGAGCGCGAACGCGCGGACGGGTGGCAGCCAGGTCGTCGCGCGCTCGACCGCGGTGGCTCCGCCGCGTGGCTTTTGCTTTCGGTCGCGCAGTGCGTGATCGGCCGCCGCCTTGAGGAGGACCGCGGGGTGCACGACCTCGTCGACGATCCCCGCGCGGAGTGCGCGGCGCGGCGCGAGCGTGCGCGCGTTGAGGATGACGTCGAGCGCTCGGACGAGGCCGATGAGGCGCGGCAGCCGCTGAGTGCCGCCGGCCCCCGGGACGAGCCCGAGGCGCGTCTCGGTGAGGCCGACCCGCGCGCTCGGCGCGTCGGCGATGATCCGCCGGTCGCACGCGAGGGCGAGCTCGAGCCCGCCGCCGATCGCCGCGCCGTTGATCGCCGCGACCGTGGTGAAGGGCAGGGCGGCGAGATCGTTGAGCACCTGCTGGAACGCGCGGATCGCGCGCTCGATCTCGATCCGCGAACCGCCGCTCAGCAGCGAGAGGTCCGCCCCAGCGACGAAGCGGCCGTCCTTGCCGCTCGCGACGATGAGGCCGCGCGGCGCCGCCGCCCGGGCCGCGACGATCGCCGCCGCGAAGTCCTCCACCACCCGGAGGTCCATCGCGTTCACCGGGTCGTCGGGACGATCGATGACGATGCGCGCGACCCCGGAGTCGTCGGCCGGCACGAACGTGACGGATCGGACCTGAGCTGACGGCACCGCTCCGGGGGCTAGTGGCTGCCCAGGGGCTGGGGGGTGCAGGGGCAGGGGCCCCTGGCGCGAAGCGCCCCCAAGATGGATCATGCCGCGCGCTCGAGGACGATCGCGGCGCCGTTCCCGCCCGCCGCGCAGACGCTCGCGAGGCCGTAGCGCGCGCCGCGCCGCTTCATCTCGTTCGCGAGCGTGAGCACGACGCGCGCACCGGTCGCGCCGAAGGGATGTCCGAGCGCGATCGAGCCGCCCATGACGTTCAGCTTGTCCTCGGGGATGCGGCCGGCGCCGTTGCGCTCGAGGACCACGAGCGTCGACAGCACCTGCGCCGCGAAGGCCTCGTGCATCTCGAAGAGGTCGATGTCGGCGAGCGTGAGACCGGCGCGCCGCAACGCGATCGGGATGGCGTAGGCCGGCGCGATGAGGAGCTGATCGGCGGGGTCGACCGCGGCGTAGGCGTAGCTCCGGATCGCCGCGAGGGGCTCGCGCCCGAGCGCGCGCGCCCGCTCCTCGCTCGCCAGGACCACCGCCGCCGCGCCGTCGGTGAGCGGGCTCGCGTTCCCCGCGGTGATCGTGCCGTGCTCGCGGTCGAACACCGGCCGCAGCGCCGCGAGCTTTTCGAGCGTCGAGTCACGCCGGATGTGGTTGTCGGTCGTGACCGGGTGACCGTCGAGATACACCGGCCCGACCTCGGCGGCGAGGCGACCGTCGTCCCAGCCCGCGGCGGCGAGCGTGTGGCTCCGGAGCGCCCAGGCGTCCTGCTCCTCGCGTGGGATCGCGTTGATCGCGGCCATGCGCTCGGCGGACTCGCCCATCGTGAGACCGGTCGAGGTCTCGCGGATCCCGGGGGCCACCGGCGCGATATCGGAGGCGCGAACCTCGGCGAGGCTGCGCGCCTTCGCGGGCAGACCCTTCGCCTGCGACGCCGCGATGAGCGCGCGCGCGAACCGCGGCGAGAGCGTGAGCGGGACGTTCGTGAGCGACTCGCTGCCGCCGGCGACGACGACGTCGGCGTTCCCGCCGGTGATGTGGTCGGCAGCGCTCGTGATCGCCACGCAGGCGGAGGCGCAGGCCAGGCCGACGGTGAACGCGGGGACCCGCGCCGGCATCGAGAGCGAGAGCACGACCTCGCGCGCGAGGTTGTGGTAGGCGACGGGCCGCGCGACATTACCGAAGATCACCTCGTCCACCTGGCCGGGGTCGATCTCCGAACGCGCGAGCGCCTCAGCGGTGGCCGATCGGCCGAGATCGAGCACATCGAGCTCCGCGAAGGCCGTCCCAGCCTTCACGAAGGGCGTCCGTGCTCCCCCGAGGATCACCGCCCGCGGCATTGCGCTTGCAAGGCTACCGAACAAGCGAGTTTCGACGTTAAAACAATGATGCAGCCGGTGGGCCAGTGGGAAAAGGCGTACGACCGCGGGGTGCCGCGGCATCTCACCTACCCGGACCTCCCGCTCCACGCTCTGCTCGAGCAGACGGCCCGCGAGCGCCCCAATGCCGCCGCTACCGTGTTCGGCGGCGCCGTCGGGCACCGCTGCATCGACTCGGCGCTCACGTACCGTCGGATCGACGAGCTCGCGGACCGGTTCGCCGCGGCCCTGCAGCGGCTTGGTATCAAAAAAGGCGACCGCGTCGCCCTCGTCCTGCCGAATTGCCCACAGTTCGTCTACTGCTTCTTCGGCACGCTCAAAGCGGGCGCCGCCGTCGTCCCGACGAACCCGCTTTACACGGTGCGCGAGCTCCACGCCCAGCTCGCCGACTCCGGCGCGCGGGCGGTCGTCGTCCTCTCCCGCCTCTATCCGCAGGTCGCCGAAGCGGCGGTCGGAACCGCCGTCGAGCGGATCGTCGTCACGAACGTGAAGGAGCATTTCCCGCTCGCGCTCCGGCTCCTCTTCACGGTCGCGCGCGAGCGCAGGGAAGGCCATCGCGTCGACATCCGCCGCGACTCGCGCGCGCTGTGGCTCCGGGACGTCATCGCGACGAAGGCAGCGCCAGAGCCGGTCGCGGTGGCGCCGGCGGATCTCGCCGTCCTCCAGTACACGGGGGGGACGACGGGCGTGCCCAAGGGGGCGATGCTCTCGCACCGCGCGCTCGTTGCGAACGTCCACCAGTGCCGCGCCTGGCACACCACGGCACGCGAGGGCGACCGCATCCTCGCGGTCATGCCGTTCTTCCACGTGTACGGGCTCACGGTCGTGATGGACCTCGCCGTCATCCGCGGGATGACGATGGTGCTCATCCCGCGGCCGGACCTCCGGCACATCTTCCTCGCGATCCAGAAGCACCGGCCGCGGTACTTCCCCGGCGCGCCGCGGATCTACATCCTCCTGAACGAGTCGCCAGACATCGCGCGGTACGACCTGCGGTCCATCGAATCGTTCCTCTCGGGGTCGGCGCCGCTGCCCGTCGACGTCCTTCGCCGCTTCGAGAGCCTCACCGGGGGCAAGGTGATGGAGGGCTACGGCCTGACCGAGGCCGCTCCGGTGACACACTCGAACCCGTCGGACGGCACGCGCAAGCCCGGCTCGATCGGCATCCCCATGCCCGACGTCGACTGCAAGATCGTGGACCTCGAGACCGGCGCGCGCGAAGTCGACCCGGGCGACCCCGGCGAGCTCTGCGTCCGCGGGCCCAACGTCATGGACGGCTACTGGCGGCGGCCCGACGAGACGGCGCTCGTGCTGCGCGACGGCTGGCTGCACACCGGCGACATCGTGCGGATGGACGAGGACGGCTACTTCTTCGTCGTCGACCGGAAGAAGGAGATGATCGTCGTCTCCGGGTTCAAGGTGTATCCCCGCGAGGTGGACGAGGTCCTCTATGCCCACCCTGCCGTGCTCGAGGCGGCGGCCGTCGGCGTGCCGCACCCCTCCAAGGGCGAGGTCGTGAAGGCGTTCGTCGTGCTGCGGCCCGGAATGCGGGCCTCGGCCCAGGAGCTCGTGGACCACTGCCGCGCGAGCCTCGCGCCGTACAAGGTGCCGGTGGAGGTCTCCTTCCGCGAGGCGCTGCCCAAGACGATCGTCGGCAAGGTGCTCCGGCGACAGCTCGCGCAGGAAGCCCCGGAGCTCGTGCTCGCCCCACTCCCGCGAGCGGGGTAGGGCCCTCCTACCGCATTTGGACTAGCCCGTCCGCGCATTTTGCGGATTGCGCGGGTGGGGATGATGAATGTCGATGCGGAGACTACTCGGCAAGCTCGGCTATACCCTGCCGCTCGCCGCGCTCGTCCTCGCGACGTGCGGCGTCGCCGCGCCGCCGCGCCCGACGCCTGATCCGTTCGCGGGCCAGTACAGCGCGACCGGCGGGGGCGGTGCGCTGCCCGCGGTGCAGGCCCTGGCGGACCGCTTCAAGGTCCTGCATCCCGGCGTCACGTTCACCGTCAGCGAGACGGGCTCCGACGCCGCGATCAACCTCGCGGCGACGGGCGACGTGGACGTCGGGTTCATCAGCCGAAGCCTGACCGACAAGGAGGTCGCGAAGGTCGGGGCCCTGCCGATCGGCTTCAGCGGGACGGCGATCATCGTCAACGCGGCGAACCCCGTGACGAACCTCACCAAGGACCAGGTGCGCCGGATCTACGCCGGCGAGGTCGCGAGCTGGGTCGAGCTCGGCGGCGACGACCTGCCGGTGAAGCCGTTCATCCGTGAGGCGAACGCGGCGACGCGAACGACCTTCGAGGCGTTCGTGTTCGGCGGCAAGCCGCCGTACGCGAAGACCGTCATCGAGATCAACGAGACGACCCAGATGCTCACGGCCGTCGCGTCGTTCCGCGGCGGCATCGGCGTCGCCACGATCGGCTCGCGGACGGCCGCGGACACGCGCCTCCGTATGATCTCCATCGACGGCGCCGCGCCGACGCTCGCGAACATCACCGGCGGCAGCTACAAGATCTTCCGCCCGCTCTTCCTCGTGTACCCGGTCGACCCCACCAGGGTCAAGCCGGCGGTCCGTGCCTTCCTCGACTATGCGAGGAGCCAGGAAGGCCAGCAGGTCGCGGCGAGCGTCAATTAGGCGAGAAAGGGAAATATCCGGGGACTTCCGGCGTTATAGATGGTGTGAAGACTTCAGGACTACTCTGCCGCGCCAGCCACGACTGCGACGCGGCGTTTCATTCCAAGGATCCGAGCTCGGTGAAGTCCCTGCTCGAGGCAGCGGCGCAGCGGGACGCGCACGAGCTGGAGGTCCACGGCTACCGCCATCGGGTGACCGAGGTCGGCCGCCCGGACTTCGCGGCCGGGCCGCGGGCCCGCGCCCGCAGAAAGCGTGATCTCGACCCGGTCATCTGACCGGGTATCCGCCCTGACGTCCCGAAGATGTCGAGGGGCAGGAACGCGCTCACGACCCAGTTGGGCGCGTCGACGACCTCGCTGATCCGCAGATCCACCGAGACGCTCGAGAGGATGTCGGCGTCCTCGCGGGAGAGCCCGCGGCGCTCGACGAGGTGGCCGATCATTCCGCGCACCGCCTGGCGCGCCGCCTCCATGAGGTCCGGCGCGATGCGGGTCGTCGCGTAGTGCCGCCCGCGCGGGCGCGCGAGCGAGGTCTCCAGCTCCGGCCAGGCGAGCCTGATGTCGCGCCGCACCGTGAAGCGGGGCGTCGCCGTCATCGTCGTCTCGATCGCCGTGATGCAGACCTCGCCGTCGCCCTGCGCGGAGTGGCCGTCGCCGCACGAGAAGAGCGCTCCGTCCACCCAGACCGGGAGGTAGAGCGTGCTGCCCGCGGTGAGCTGCTTGATGTCCATGTTCCCG
>Ga0209237_1002894_pt1 | contig 10350 bp, 10 predicted proteins | sample GraSoi013_1_40cm_2_FD_185820 | JGI IMG/M metagenome (GOLD analysis project Ga0209237, IMG submission 185820) | Grasslands soil microbial communities from the Angelo Coastal Reserve, California, USA - Sample 10_02_2013_1_40cm (SPAdes) (version 2) | ecosystem: Environmental > Terrestrial > Soil >...
GGGTTCTCCCGCCGTGCCCCGCTATGTTAACGTGGGCGCCGCACTCTCGACCCGGAGGACCATGATGAGCTCCACCGAGCTCTGCTTCACCCCCGCCACCGAGCTGGCCCGCTTGATCCGGACGAAGGCGCTCTCGCCCGTCGAGCTGACGCGCGCGGTGCTGGAGCGCATCGAGCGCGTGAACCCGATCGTCAACGCCATCTGCACGCTCACCGTCGACACCGCGCTCGCCCGGGCGCGCGACGCCGAGCGCGCGGTGACGTCCGGCGCGCCGCTGGGCCCGCTGCACGGCATACCGTACTCGATCAAGGACCTCAACTTCACCAAGGGCGTGCGCACGATGGGCGGCTCGTTCATCTTCGAGCACCGCGTACCCGACGCCGACGCGGCGTTCATCCCACGGCTGCAGAAGGCCGGCGGCGTCTTCCTCGGCAAGACGACGAGCCCGGAGTTCGGCTGGAAGGCGCTCGGCGACAGCCCGCTCACCGGCATCACGCGCAACCCGTGGAACACCGGCATGACGACGGGCGGCTCGAGCGCGGGGGCGGCGGCCGCGGTGGCGGCGGGGTTCGGCCCCAAGCCGTCGTACGGGCGCGTGCCGATGTGGCCGGTCTCCAACAACGATTATTCATCGCACAACGGCCCCATGACGCGCACCGTGGCCGACGCCGCGCTGATGCTCTCCATCATGGCCGGGCCCGACGACCTCGACCGCACGTCGCTCGACGGCGCGCCCGCCGACTACGTCGGCAAGCTCACGCGCAGCCTCAAGGGCCTGCGCGTGGCCTACAGTCCCGACCTCGGCGGGCTGCGCGTCGATCCCGAGGTCGCCGCGCTGGTGCGCGCGGGCGTCCGCGCGTTCGAAGAGCTCGGCTGCGTGGTCGAGGAGGTCAAGGCGGGCTTCGCCGACACGCACGAGATGATCCGGCTGATGTGGAGCGCGCACGAGGCGGGCAACCGCGCGCCGTATTTGTCGCAGTGGCGCGAGCGGATGGATCCCGGGCTCGTCGCGTGCATCGAGGACGGGCTGCGCGTGAGCCTGGTCGACTACATCCAGATGCGCGACCGCAAGCTGGCGTTCTGGGACTCCGTGCGGCCGCTGTTCGAGACGCACACGCTGCTGCTCACGCCGAGCGTCTCCGTGCCCGCCTTCGAGGTGGGACGGCTCAATCCCGCGCACTTCCCCCAGCATGCGTGGGACTGGTTTCCGTGGGCCTCGTTCAGCTACCCGTTCAACTTCACGGGTCAACCGGCGGCCACCGTGCCCGCCGGCTTCACCGCGAGCGGCCTGCCCGTCGGCCTGCAGATCGTCGGACGGCGCTTCGACGACCTGACGGTGCTCCAGGCGTCCGCCGCGTTCGAGACGGCCCGTCCGTGGGCCGAGCGCCGGCCGCCGAACCTTCCGTGAGCGCGCCGGCGCCGCCCGGGCTGCTCGCCGACGCCGCCGCCGACGGCGCGCTCGACGCGCGGCGCGCGGCGCCGTCGCGCGCGCGCTGGGGCCGCTCGCTGCGCCGCGCGACCCGCAACGCGCTCGTCGTGCTCGGCCTGCTCGGCGCCCTCCTCGTCGTGGGCCTGGCCGTCTTCGCCAACGTGCTGGCGCCGCACGCGCCCGACGAGCAGAACTTCGACCTCATCGAGTCGCGGCCGAGTGCTGCGGCCGTGTTCGGCACCGACCGCTTCGGGCGCGACGTCCTCAGCCGCGTGATCCACGGCGCGCGCATCTCGCTCTACGTGGCGCTGACCTCGATCGGCGTGTCGATGGCGCTCGGCGGCGCGCTCGGGCTCACGGCCGGCTACGTCGGGGGCACCACGGACAACGCAATCAACCGCGTGCTCGACGTCTTCTTCAGCGTGCCAGGGCTGCTGCTGGCCGTGGGCATCGCGGCGCTGCGCGGCCCCGGCGTCAACAGCGCCGTGCTGGCCATCGCCATCGTGTACACGCCGATCTTCGCGCGCGTGATGCGCGGCCCCGTGCTGGCCGAGCGCGCCAAGGACTACGTGGAGGCGGTGCGGGCGCTCGGCGCCACGCGCGTGGCCGTCGCGCTCAAGCACATCCTGCCCAACGTGATCTCGCCCTTCGTCGTGCAGGGCACCGTCGCCCTGTCCCAGGCGATCCTCATCGAAGCGTCGCTCTCCTATCTCGGTCTCTCGGCGCAGCCGCCGACGCCGTCGTGGGGCAACATGCTCAACGAGGGCCGCACGTACCTCGAGACCGCGCCCTGGATCTCCGTCTTCCCCGGGCTCGCCATCATGCTGACCGTACTCGCGTTCAATCTGATCGGCGACGGCCTGCGCGACGTCCTCGACCCCAGCAGCTGAACAAGGAGACCGCCATGTCCCGGGACCTCAACCGCCGCGAGTTCCTCACCACCACCGGCCTCGCCCTCGGCGCCGTCGGCGTCGGCAGCCAGGCACTCGCCCAGGCGCCGCCGACATCGCAGATGCCGAAAGCCGGGGGCACGCTGATCTCCGCCCAGACGACGGAGGCGACGGGCCTCGACCCGCAGCTCGTGCCCGCATTCTCGCGCAGCCGCCGCTCGCCGATGATGTACAACCAGCTCGTCCGCTTCGAGCCCGACATGACGCCGGTGCCCGAGCTGGCCGAGTCGTGGCAGACCAGCCCCGACGGGCTCACGTGGACCTTCAAGCTCCGCGAGGGCGTGAAGTTCCACGACGGCCAGGAGCTGACCTCCGCCGACGTGAAGTTCACCTTCGATCGGCTCTTCGAGAAGTCACCGGGCAAATCGGATTTCATCGCCGTGGACAAGGTCGAGCCCGCCGGCAAGCACGCCGTGAAGTTCGTGACCAAGGAGCCGTTCGCCGGCCTCCTGGCCGCCCTCGGCGGCTTCTGGGGCTTCATCATCAGCGAGGCCGGCATCAAGAAGCACGGCGACCTCAACAAGGCCGCCCTCGGCACCGGGCCGTTCATCCTGGAGGACTGGAAGGTCGAGCAGCAGATGCTGCTGAAGAAGAATCCCCACTACTTCAAGAAGGGCCGGCCCCACGTGGACCAGCTCGTGCTGCGCACGATCCCCGACGAGGCCAACATCGTGGCCGCGCTGCGCACGGGCCAGATCCAGCACGCGTTCATCGAGGACAACAAGAACTTCAATCTCCTCAAGGACGAGAAGACGCTGACGGGCTACCGCTCGTCGCGGCTCGGCTACGACTTCCTCAACATCAACGCCAGCCGCGGTCCGCTGAAAGATGTGCGCGTGCGGCAGGCCATCTCGTGGGCGGTGGACCGCGCCCAGGTGCTGCGGGTGGCCGCCTCGGGCTTCGGGCGCCTCACCCCGCCCGCGACGGCGCCCATGAAGCAGTGGCAGCTGCCCGAGGAGCAGTGGATGCGCTACTACAAGCCCGACGTCGAGAAGGCCAAGAAGCTGATGGCCGACGCCGGCCAGGCGCAGGGCTTCACCGTGAAGCTCGGGGTGATCCCGACCTTCCCCACCATGGTCTCCGGGGCGCCGGTCATCGCCGCGCACCTCAAGCGCATCGGCATCACCGCCGAGATCGAGAACGTGGAGTACGCCGTCTGGATCAAGCGCTGGCAGGCCAAGGACTTCGACCTGACCATGAACACGACGCCGGGCTACGCCGACCCCGACACCGCGTTCTTCCGCGCCCTGCATTCCACGAAGGGCCAGAACTGGAACTCCTGGAGCGTGCCGGACCTCGACGCCATGCTCGAAGAAGGCCGGCGCACGCTGGATCCCAGGAAGCGCAAGGAGATCTACGACCGCGTGCAGCTCATGATCCTGGACAACGTGCCGCACCTCTGGCTCTTCTCGGCCGACACGATCGACTTCACCCAGACCGCGGTCAAGGGTTTCCGGCAGCATCCGACCACGCTGCTCTACGGCTTCGAGGGGGTGTGGCTGGACAAGGTCTGATGGCGCGCTACCTCGCCGTCCGCCTCTACTCGATGGCGGTGACGCTCGCCGGCCTCTCGGTGCTGATGTTTCTGATGCTGCGGCTGATCCCCGGCACCGTCGTCGAGCAGATGATCGGCGCCGACGCCGTCGTCAGCGCGGCCATGGTCGCGCAGCTCAAGGCCTTCTTCGGCCTCGACCAGCCGTGGTACGTGCAGTACGGCCGCTGGATCGGCGGCCTCCTGCACGGCGACCTCGGCACCTCGTGGCGCACCGGCAAGCCGGTCGTGCAGCTCATCGCCGAGCGGCTGCCGGTGACGCTGGAGCTCACGGCCTTCGCGGTGGCCGTGGCCGTGGTGCTCGGCGTGGTGGCCGGCGTCATCTCGGCCGTGCGGCGCGACCGCGCCGTGGACAACGTCACGCGCGTCGGCGCGCTGCTCGGGCTCTCGGTGCCCGTGTTCTGGCAGGGCACGATGCTCATCCTCTTCCTCTCGATCTACCTGCGCTGGATGCCGCCCGTCGTGTGGGTGGACTTCGTCACCGATCCCGTGCGCAACCTGACCATCATGCTGCTGCCCGCGCTCTGCCTCGGCACCGCGAGCGCGGCCAACATCGCGCGCACGACGCGCGCGTGCATGCTGGACGTGCTGGGCTCGGAGTACATCCGCACGGCGGCCGCCAAGGGCCTGCGGCCGCGCCGCGTCGTCCTCAAGCACGCGCTGCGCAACGCGCTGATCCCCATCGTCACCGTGGTCGGCCTGCAGATCGGCATCCTGCTCGGCGGCACCGTCGTCGTCGAGGAGGTGTTCACGCTGCCCGGCGTGGGCCGCCTGGTGCTGTGGTCGATCTACCAGCGCGACTACCCGCTGACCCAGAGCACGATCCTGTTCGTGGCCGTCATGTTCATGAGCGTCAACCTCGCCGTGGACCTGCTGTACGCGTACCTCGATCCGCGGATTCGGTATTAATGGGGGCACCGAAATGGCCGGCTCCTTGAAGTGGGGGGCCCCGAAATGGTCCCCCACACCCCCCAACGCTCGGGGCGTCCCGGGGGACCCGTGACGCCCCTCGGGAGCCGTGGCGCTCCTCGATCACCCGCTGAGGGCTTCTAGCCGGAGGACACTATGCGAGCTTCGGTGCTGTTCGAGCAACGTACGCCGCTGAAGGTCGAGGACGTCGAGCTGGAGGGGCCCCGCGCGGGCGAGGTACGCGTGCGCATGGTGGCCAGCGGCGTCTGCCACTCGTGCCTGCACGCCGCCGACGGCTCGTGGAAGAACGTGCCGATGCCGATCGTGCTCGGCGACGAGGGCGCGGGGGTCGTGGACGGGGTGGGACCCGGTGTCCAGACGCTGAAGACCGGCGACCACGTGATCCTGTCGTGGGCCCCGACCTGCGGGCGCTGCCACTACTGCGTGATCGGCCGTCCCAACCTCTGCGAGCAGCGGCGCCCCGGCCAGGGCGTGCTGCTCGACGGCACCACGCGGATGTCGGTGGGGGGCCGCCCCGTCTACCAGTACGGCCACGTCGCGACGTACGCGTCGGTCACCGTCGTCGCGGAGTCCTCCGCCATCGCCATCGACAAGGACATGCCGCTGGACCGCGCGGCGCTCATCGGGTGCTCGGTGATGACGGGCGTGGGCGCCGTCATCAACACGGCGGCCGTGCCGCCGGGGGCGAGCATGGCCGTCTTCGGCGTGGGCGGCGTCGGCCTCAACGCCGTCCAGGGCGGCGCCATGGTGGCCGCCCAGCCGCTCATCGCGGTGGACGTCCTCGGCGCGAAGCTCGAGCAGGCGCGGGCCCTCGGGGCCACGCACGGGATCGACGCCTCCAAGGAGGATCCGGTGGCGGAGATCCGGCGCATCACGAAGCGCGGCGCCGACTTCACGTTCGTGGCCGTCGGCGACACGCGGGCGGTCGGCCAGGCGGCCGACGCGCTGGCGCCGGGCGGCACCTGCGTGGTGATCGGCGTCCCGGCCACGGGGGCCACCGTGCCCCTCGACGTGCGCCCGCTCGTGACCGGCGAGCGCGTGATCCGCGGCTCGAGCTACGGCAGCGCGCGCACGCGCGAGGACCTGCCGCGGCTGGTCGAGCTCTACCGCGCGGGCCGGCTCAAGATCGACGAGCTGATCTCGAAGCGCTACGGGCTGGAGGAGGCCAACGAGGCGTTCCGGGCCCTCGCCGCCGGCGAGCTGGCGCGCGGGCTCATCGTGTTCTGATGCGCGAGATCGTCTTCGCGCTCGAGTTCCGGGGCACGGCCGGGCCCGTCGACGGCAGCCCGACGAAGCGCCGGGCTACCTCCTCGGCGCCGAGCCAAGCCCTGTCCACGGTGCTCGGCGCCGACGGCGTCCGCGCGCGCGTCGAGCCCCTCGCCGGCGACCGGGCCGAGCTGGAGTCGCGCGTGGAGCGGTTCGGGGACGGGTCGTTCGTGGAGGACGGCACGATCACGTACGGACGGGCCGGAGCCGTGACGTTCGAGACGGTGGGACGCGGCGCCGTGGGTCCGAGCCCGGTCGCGGGCTGGACTCACGGCACCGTCATGTGGACCGTGACCGGGGGCGACGGTCTCTTCGCCGGCGCTCGGGGCCTGATCACGTCGAATTTCGCCGTCAGTGCGCAGGGCGACGTGGTCGACCACCACGTCGCGCGGCTCTACCTGCGCGACGGCTGAGGGGGCGCTACCTACATCTTGCGGCGCGCGGCCTGGCGCTTGCCGAGCGCCTTCGTCGCGTTCCGCAGCTTCTTCGTCAGCGCCTGGACTGCACGCCGGGCCTTCGCGACGGCCCTGTCCCCTTTGCGCCTTCTCGTCCGCAATCTGCGCTGCGCAGCAGTCGCCATGTAGGATCCTCCCGCAACCATTTTAGGACATGAGCCCTTGACGACCATCAAAGTTCGCCGCATGATGCGCCGCATCAAGAGGCCATGAAGTTCACCTGGTTCAACCTCATGCCGTGGCCATACCTGCCGGACGACTTCCGCGAGCGGCACCGCTCCGTCTGGGTGGACATCCCCAGCACGCTCTACGACCCCCGCAAGGGCCACCACGTCTACCACACGTACCTCGACCAGCTCGAGTACGCCGAGACGCTCGGCTTCGACGGCATCGGGTGCAACGAGCACCACCAGAACGGGTACGGCCTGATGCCCTCGCCCAACCTCATCGCGGCCACCCTGGCCCGGCGCACATCGAGGGCGGCCATTTGCGTCATCGGAAATTCCATCGCCGGCTACAACCCACCGATCAGGGTGGCCGAGGAGTTCGCGATGCTCGACGTGATGTCGGGCGGGCGGCTCGTCGCCGGCTTTCCCGTCGGCACCTCGATGGACACGAACTTCTGCTACGGGCAGATCCCGGCCCTCACGCGCGACAAGTATCGCGAGGCGCACGATCTCATCATGAAGGCGTGGGCGAGCGACGAGCCCTTCGCCTTCGACGGCAAATACAATCAACTTCGCTGGGTCAATTGCTGGCCCAAGCCGATCCAGAAACCGCACCCACCGATTTACATCCCCGGCGGCGGCTCCATCGAGACCTGGGACTTCTGCCTCGACCACGACTACAACTACTCGTACCTCTCGTTCTACGGCTACCTGCGCGGCAAGTCGCTGCTCGACGGCTACTGGGAGCGGGTGGCCAAGCGCGGCAAGGACGACTCGCCGTACCGCGCGGCCTTCGCCCAGATCATCTGCGTGGCGGACACCGACGCCGAGGCCGAGCGGCTCTACGCCGAGCACTGCCTCTACTTCTTCAACCGCTGCCTGCACGTCTTCCCGCCCTTCGCCGATCCGCCCGGCTATCGCACGATGGCCACCGTGAAGTACGGCGCGCTCTCGCAGCTCACGCGCGCGCGGCAGAAGATCCTCGAGAACCTCACGTGGAAGCAGCTCGTGGACGAGCGCTTCGTCATCGCGGGCAGCCCGGAGACCGTGCGGCAGCAGCTCGAGGAGTGCATCAAGGGCCTGCGCATCGGCCACCTCTTCTGTCTGTTCCACAACGGCGACATGCCGGACTGGAAAACGCGGCACTCCTCCAAGCTCTTCGCCGAGAAGGTCATGCCGGGGCTGCGCGATCTCTGGCCGGACTTCAAGCACGACGAGCGCTGGTGGGTGCACCCCATGGACGAGCGCATCCACCCCGACGAGCAGCGGCCGGGCGCCGAGAAGAAGGGCGCGGAGTGGCCGCGGTGAAGTGGCAGACCGTGGAGACGAAGAAGGGCACGCGCTGCCGCGTCCTCGAAGGCGGCAGCGGCGCCCCCGTCGTCTTCTTTCACGGCGCGGGCGGCCTGCTCGCCGACAATCCGTTCCTCGACGGGCTCGCCCAGCGTTACAGCGTCTTCGCCCCCGAGTGGCCGGGCTACGGCGACTCCACCGGCGAGGAGCTGCTGGAGGACATGCTGGACTTCGCCCTGCACGGCTGGGACCTCGTGGAGGGACTCGGCCTGCGGCAGCCGCACCTCGTCGGCCACAGCATGGGCGGCATGATCGCCGCCGAGATGGCGTGCCTGGCGCCGCGCGATCTCGCGAAGCTGGTGCTCGTCGGCGCGGCGGGCGTATGGCTCCCGGAGCATCCGATTCCCGATATCTTCGCGATGCTGCCGCACGAGATCGCCGAGGTGCTGTTCGTCGATCCGGCCAGGGGCGCGGCGCTGCTCACGGGCGGCGCGGATCTGTCGGACATGGAGGCGCTGAAGGAGTTCTACGTCGCGACGCAGCGGCGGCTGGCCATGGCCGGCAAGATTCTCTTCCCGATTCCGAACCGCCGCCTGTCCAAGCGGCTCTATCGCCTGACCGCCGAGACGCTCGTGCTGTGGGGGGCGGCCGACACGCTGATCGTGCCCGCCTACGCGGAGCAGTGGAAGGCGCTGATCCCGGGCGCGCGCGTGCAGACGATCGCGGGCGCCGGCCACATGCTGCCCTGGGAACAGCCCGCCGCGTTCGTCGACGCCGTCGTCCGCTTCCTCGGCTGAGCCCGGAAGGCGTCCGTGACGATCACGGTGTTCGGCGCGGGCGCGATCGGCGGCATCACGGGGGCGGCCCTGGCCCGCGCCGGCCACGACGTGCTGCTCGTGGACAAAGCCCAGGACCACGTGGCCGCCATGAACGCGAGCGGCCTCACCGTCGAGCGCCGCGACGGGACCTCGACCGTCCCCGTCCGCGCCATCGTGCCCGACGCCCTCGGCTCGGGGCTCCCGCTCGTGCTGCTCGCCGTCAAGTCGCAGGACACGCCCGACGCGCTCCGGATATTGGGGCCGCGGCTCGCCCCCGACGGCGCGATCGTGTCGATGCAGAACGGCCTCAACGAGGAGCTGATCGCGGCCGCCGTGGGCGAGCGGCGCACCGTCGGCTGCCTGGTGAACTGGGCGGCGGACTGGAGGGCGCCGGGCCGAATCCTGCACGGGGGCGAGGGCGCCCTCGTGCTCGGCGAGCTCGACGGGCGCCCGAGCGCGCGCGTGGACGCGCTGGCCAAGCTCCTCGAGGCGGTGGCGCCGACGCGGGTGAGCGACAACATCCTCGGCTACACGTGGGCCAAGCACGTGTACGGGGCGCTCCTCGTGGCCACGGCCGTGGTGAACGCGACGGTCTACGAGGTCGTCGAGCGCTCGCCCGAGGTCCAGCGGATGCTGGTCTCGCTCGTGATGGAGAGCATGCGAGTGGCCGAGGCGGCCGGCATTCGACTGGAGCCGTTCGACGAGTACGATCCCGCCGACTATCGCGCCGCGTCGCGCGGGGACGAGGCGGCGCGGACGCGCGCGATGGAAGTCGTCGCCGCGCACTACCGCGCCCACACCAAGGCGAAGACCGGCATCTGGCGCGACCTCGTCGTGCGCCGGCGCAAGACGGAGGTCGGGGCGCTGCTCGGGGCCACGGTGGCGAAGGCCAAGGGGCTCGGCCTGGCCATGCCGCTGACCGAGCGCCTCATCGCGATGATCGCCGAGCTCGAGACCGGGCGTCGCGTGATGACCTGGGACAACGTCGACGAGCTTGTGCGTTATAGTTGACGGGCTGCCCGCCTCAGGAGGTGACGAGTGACCCCGTAGTACTCACGTAGCGATCCGGCGTGGCCGGAAGCAGGCTGCCAAGGAGGCGTTCCATGAGGGCCTCACGCGCACAGGTCCTGGTTGTAGCCTCACTGCTGTTCCTCACCCCCCTCGTCGTGCCGCAGCGAGTCACGGCGGCCGAGGACCCCGTGATCGCGCGTCCCGACGAGCGTGGTCATCAAGGCCACGGCAACGGCCACGGGCGGGCGCACAAGCTCAAGCAGTTCCTGCATCCTCACGGCGACGACGCGCTGCGTCTGTCCAAGCGCCTGGGGACACCGGTCCCGCCGACGCCGTCCGGTCCGATCGGAAGTGTGCCGTCCAGCGTCGTCACGGGCTTCGACGGCACCGACGAGAGCACGCAGCTCGTGGAGCCGCCGGACGGGGCCATCGCGGTGAGCCGCGGCTACGTCGTGGAGGCGGTGAACGACGCCCTGAGCGTG